>OGYG01001487.1_pt1 | contig 14791 bp, 12 predicted proteins | sample 1576481 | NCBI WGS metagenome assembly OGYG01 (sample SAMEA3541497, study PRJEB24748) | human gut metagenome | biome: human gut; feature: human-associated habitat; material: faeces | place: China | collected 2012 | reverse complement strand
GGAGATGATCCTGCACGGCGGCCTGTTTGTTTTATTCTGTTTCTGCGGCCTGCACCGTTACATAGACCCCGGCGGGGACACAGGCGGCCCAGGCATCCTGCTCACTCAGCCAGCCGAATTGCTCGCACACATGGTCCGGGCACTGACTGTCGAGGAAGGCAACGGCCCCATCTTTTACCTGCAGATGTACGATGTAATCGCCCACATCATACAGATAATCGTGGTCCTCGTCCAGCGGGATCGTTTCGGTGATGCCGTCGCCGAAATCGACCACAGCCACCAGCGGCTCCGCTTTGGGGGCATTGGCGCGGTACAGCACGAACAGGAGTGCTGCCACGGCCAGCACCACGGCCGCAAAGATCAGGTTTTTCTGCCAGCTTTTCAGGCGTTTCATGCAGCGTACTTGCTGGCAGCTGCGCCAGCAATGCGGCCAAAGACGGTGAAGTCAGCCACGGCATTGCCGCCCAGGCGGTTTGCACCGTGGACACCACCGGTCACCTCACCTGCTGCGAACAGGCCGGGGATGACCTCGCCGTTCTCGTTCAGGACTTCAGTGTTGGTGTTGATCTTCAGGCCGCCCATGGTGTGGTGCACACCTGCGGTGACCTTGATGGCATAGTAGGGAGCGGTATCCAGCTTGTTTGCAAAGCTGGTGCGGCCAAAGTCGGGGTCGTTCTTGGCCTCAACATAGCCGTTCCAGGTGTTCATGGTCTCGGCAAAAGCAGCCTCATCAACGCCCATTGCCTTGCCCAGTTCCTCATAGGTCTCACCGGTCACGGTGTAGCCCTTCTTGATGTAGCCCTGAATGACGCTGGAGGCATCCACCACCAGCCAGCTGTAGCTGCCGGTCTGAGCGATCTCGGCAGCGGAAACCACATCACGGGTACCGACTTCATCAATGAAGCGCTTGCCCTCGGCATTGATCAGCACAGCGCCGTCGCCGCGCAGACCCTCGGTGATCAGGGCAGCGGTGTTGGCCTCCACGGTGGGGTGGATCTGGATCTGATCCATATCCACGGTGTCAGCACCGATGGCCTGTGCCATCTTGATGCCCTGGCCCAGGATGCCGGGGGCGTTGGTGGTCATAAAGCCCTTCAGCTCGGGTTTGTACTCAACGACCATATCGAGATTTGCGCCGAAACCGCCGGTGGTCAGCACTACAGCCTTGGCATTGATGGTGATGGTCTCACCGGAAGCACCGGTGGCCTTGATGCCAACAGCAGCGCCGTTGTCATCGGTCAGGATCTCGGTGGCGGTGGTGTTCAGCATCATCTGAACGCCAGCCTTCTCACAGTTTTCCTCCAGCAGGGGGATCATGTAGGAACCGACGGAAACGGTCTTGCCCTCAGCGTCCACCGGGCGGTGGATCCGCTTGACGGATGCGCCGCCGAAGCTGGAAACGCTGTGCAGGGTGATGCCGTGCTCGTCCAGCCAGTCGATGGCATCAGCGCTGTTGGAGCACAGGGTCTCCACCAGAGCAGGGTCATTGACACCCTTGCCGCCGATCATGGTATCCAGCTCCATCAGCTCAACAGAGTCGAAGTAGCCGGTGGGGTTGGCCTGGTAGGCAGCCCACTGCTCGGAGACGGTCTTTGCCAGAGCGGTGATGGTCTCGTTGTCAGCATACTTTTCAGCAGCAGCCTTCAGGGTCTTTTCGACACCCGCGCTCTCGGCAAACTCGTTCTCATCCTGATACACGGTCTTGCCGGCGTTCATGCCGCCGGTAGCGCGCACGGAGTTGCCGCCCACCACGGGCTGGCTCTCCACGATGACAACGCTCTTGCCCTCGCTGGTGGCAGTCAGGGCAGCGGTCATACCTGCGCCGCCTGCGCCCACGATGACGATGTCGGTATCAACGGTAGAATCCTCAGCAGGCTCAGCGTTGTTCTCCACAGCGGTCTGGAAATCCTCAGGCTTCAGACCAGCAGCGGTAATGGCAGCAGCGGCTGCCTCCTTGATGGCATTGGAGGTAATGGTTGCGGTGGACACGCCGTCCACGGCAATGCTGCCACTCTCGGCAATGGCAGCGGGCAGCTGCTCGATTGCCTTGGAGCCAACGCCCTTGGTCTCATCGGCACCCTCAGCGGTGCAGCCGGTGATCTTGCCGTCGGTCAGGGTCAGGGTAACGGTAACATCGCCGCCAAAGCCCTTGGCAGTGCCGGTAAAATCGCCGGTAGCACCCGCGCCGGTGGTGGAGGCGGGCTTGCTGCCGCAGCCGTAGCCCAGCAGGCTCACTGCAACGACAGCAGCCATGGCCAGCGCTGCAATGCTCTGTTTCATCTTCGTGTTTTTCATGGTTTCTTCTTTTTCCTTCTTAGTTGAAGCAATGTTGCAGGCAGTTAGCCTGCGCGAACATATCTCAGCATAAAAAGGGGGCTGCCCATTCGGAAGGCAGCCCCCTTTGCCGAACCAGGAAAAGATCAGGCGTTGGCCTGTGCAGCAGCAACAGCGCAGGCAACGGTAGCGCCGACCATGGGGTTGTTGCCCATGCCGATCAGGCCCATCATCTCAACGTGTGCGGGCACGGAGGAGGAACCTGCGAACTGAGCATCACCATGGACGCGGCCCAGAGAGTCGGTCAGGCCATAGCTTGCGGGGCCTGCAGCCACGTTATCGGGGTGCAGGGTACGGCCCGTGCCGCCGCCGGAAGCAACGGAGAAGTACTTCTTGCCGTTCTCGATGGCCCACTTCTTATAGGTACCTGCAACCAGGTGCTGGAAGCGGACGGGGTTGGTGGAGTTGCCGGTGATGGAGCACTGAACGTCCTCCTTCTTCATAATGGCAACGCCTTCCATAACGTCGTTAGCGCCGTAGCACTTGACAGCAGCGCGCTCACCCTCGGAGAAGGGGATCTCCTTGACGACGGTCAGGGTCTGGGTGGGGATATCGTACTCGGTCTGCACATAGGTGAAGCCGTTGATACGGGAAATGATGTAAGCTGCATCCTTGCCCAGGCCGTTCAGGATAACACGCAGGGGGGTCTTGCGGACCTTGTTTGCAGTGCGGGCAATGCCAATGGCACCCTCAGCAGCAGCAAAGGACTCGTGGCCTGCCAGGAAAGCGAAGCAGGTGGTGTCCTCGCTCAGCAGACGAGCGCCCAGGTTGCCGTGGCCCAGACCGACCTGACGCTGCTCAGCAACAGAGCCGGGGATGGTGAATGCTTCCAGACCTTCGCCGATGGCAGCAGCGCACTCGGCAGCGTCGGTCAGGCCGCGCTTGACGGCGATGGCGGTGCCCAGGGTGTAAGCCCAGACAGCGTTATCAAAGCAGATGGGCTGCACGCCGCGGACGATCTTGTCGCAGTCGATGCCCTTAGCGAGGAGCATCTCGTTGCAAGCGTCCAGAGACTCCAGGCCGTTGGCCTTCAGGCATGCCTCGATTTTCGGCATACGGCGATCCATAGATTCAAAAGTTGCCATGAGTTGTTCCTCCTCTCTTATTCCTCACGCGGGTCAATGTACTTGACAGCGCCCTGCTCCTTGCTGAAGCGGCCGTAAGTACCCACGTTCTTCTCGTAAGCCTCGTTGGGGGTCTTGCCGTGACGGATATCCTCCATCATCTTGCCCAGCTTGACGAACTGATAGCCGATGACCTCATCGTTGGCATCCAGAGCCAGCTTGTTGATGTAGCCCTCGGTCAGCTCCAGGTAACGGACACCCTTGGCCTTGGTGGAGAAGATGGTGCCGGTCATGGAGCGCAGGCCCTTGCCCAGGTCATCCAGACCTGCGCCGATGGGCAGACCGTCCTCAGAGAAAGCGGTCTGGCTGCGGCCGTAGACGATCTGCAGGAACAGTTCGCGCATTGCCACGTTGATGGCATCGCACACCAGGTCGGTGTTCAGAGCTTCCAGAATGGTCTTGCCGGGCAGGATCTCGCCAGCCATAGCAGCGGAATGGGTCATGCCGGAGCAGCCGATGGTCTCCACCAGAGCCTCCTCGATGACACCGTTCTTGATGTTCAGAGACAGCTTGCAGGTGCCCTGCTGGGGTGCACACCAGCCCACACCATGGGTGTAGCCGCTGATGTCCTTGATCTCATAGGCCTTGACCCATGCGCCCTCTTCGGGGATGGGAGCCGGACCATGCTTAGGACCTTTGGTGATCGGGCACATATTCTGTACTTGCTGCGAATAGGTCATAATCATACTCTCCTTTTGACAAATTGATGCCATTGGCAGGGGGTGTCCTGCCGTTTGCATTGACCGGCTGCGCCGCTCTCTTCCGCGCCACGCCGGTACTACCACGCATGATTTTATTATAGAGAACCTTGGCGGAATTTGCAAGACGTTTTGCGGATTTTTTCACAAGCATTTTTAACGGTTATTCGCAGCTAACTAGCACTTTCACCGCTTTCACTGCCCAGTTCGTCACATTTCTATCATATTTGTCAAAAGGAATATCTTGCGCTGTCTGGTTCAGTTTTTTCTGGGCGGCTGCTGGGCCCTGACAGGCCGGAGCGCCCAGATACACACAAAGCCCGCCGCCGCTCCTGCCATGGCCAGCCAGTGCCGCCCGGTGGCAAGACCCCACAGGTTCGCCGCAAAGGGGAAGGCAAGGCTGCCCACGCTCTGCCCCAGCGCCAGAAAGCCGTAGTTTACCCCGGCATGGGGCAGGCCGAACAGGTCGGTGGAGAGGGAAGGCAGCACCGCCGCCAGCGCCGAATAACAGAAGGTGAGCCCTGCGTACACAGCCACAACGAGCCAGCCCTGTGCAAACAGGAAGGCCGCTGAAAGCCCCAGCGACACGCCGAACAGGATCAGGTCCGTGGGGCGGCGGCCGATCCGGTCGCTGAGCAGGGGCATCAGCAAGCGGCCCGCCGCGCTGCCCACGCTGCCCAGCACCACACTCCACAGGGCAGCGCCCTCGTCCAGGCCCCGCTCCATGCCCAGCTTTAAGATGATGGGGCTGAACAGCAGCACCGCCGGGGTGGAAAAGCAGACCGCCCCGGCGCAGAGCCAGTACTGTTTTGTTCTGAGCATCTGCAGCGGGGCAAGGTCGAGGGCCGGGGTGCCCTTTCCCCTGCCCTGCTCCTCGGGCTTCTGCTTTGCCGGGGGCGGGTCGGTGAGCAGGGCGCTGCCCACCAGGCAGACCGGCAGCGTGAGTGCCCCCAGCGCCCAGAACGCCCCCCGGATCCCCTGCACCGGGCCAAAGCCCTTCAGCGCCGTGCGGACGAATCCGGTCAGGAACGCACCGCTCAGGCCCACCGCGCCGCCAATGACCCCCGTGGCAAGGCCCTTGCGCCCGGCGTACCACTTCTGGGCGCAGGACTGGATGGACGGGTAGAGAAACGCCGTGCCCAGCCCCGCCGGAATGCTGAACACTGCCCAGAACCATGCCCCCTTTTCCCCGGGCAGGAGGGCCGCCGCAAAGAACCCGCCGCAGAGCAGGCCGGTGCCCCACAGCGCCGCGCAGCGCGGGCCTTTTTTATCCTGCAAAAAACCACCGATGACGCATCCCACCCCGAACGCTGCGATCAGGATGCCGAACGCATAGCCCGCGCCGTCCTCGGTCAGGCTGAACTCGTCCATCACCGGCTGCTGGAACACGCCCCACGCCGCAGGCAGGCCCGTCAGGATCTGAATGGCCGCCCCCGCCGCCAGGATCGCCCAGGGGTGGCGCGCTGTAAACTGCTTCATCTGTTTTATCACCTCGTTCTGTCAGTGTGCCCTTTTTCATTGACAAAACGGCATGATTCTTTATAATTAAAGATGTTCAAATTAAAATAACTTCACCCTCTCCGTCAGTGCTGACGCACTGCCACCTCCCCCAAAGGGGGAGGCTCTGGCGGTTCTTTGAAAGGCCTCATCTGGGATTGCCCTTGGCTCTCCCTTTGGGAGATCTGTCGAGCGAATGCGAGACTGAGAGGGTGAGGATGCTGAGAAAGAGGAACCAACTATGAAATCACAGGCATTGAAGGGTATGCGGGACCTGCTGCCCGCCGAACAGACCCTGCGTGACTACATCCAGGGCAAGATCCTGGAGACCTACCGTGCTTCCGGCTTTGAGCGCATCTCCACCCCCATGCTGGAGGATATGGAGAACCTGGACAAATCCGACGGCGGCGACAACCTGAACCTCATCTTCAAGGTGATGAAGCGTGGAGACAAGCTGACCAGCGCGCTGGGATCTGGCGACCCCAAGCAGCTCTCCGACATGGGCCTGCGCTATGATCTGACCCTGCCCCTGAGCCGGTTCTACGCTGCCAACAAGGACAAGCTCCCCCACCCCTTCAAGGTCATCCAGACCGACCGCGTGTTCCGCGCCGAGCGCCCCCAGAAGGGCCGCCTGCGCGAGTTCGTCCAGTGCGACATCGACATTCTGGGCGACGAGAGCCCCAACGCCGAGGTGGAGCTGATCGATGTGACCGCCCGTGCCCTGCTGGGCATCGGCTTTACCGGCTTCACCGTGAACATCAATGACCGCCGCATCCTGCGCGGAATGCTGGAGAGCATGGGCTTTGCCGCCGACACACTGGACTCTGTCTGCATCACCTTTGACAAGATGGACAAGATCGGTGCCAATGGCGTGAAGGCCGAGCTGACCGAGAAGCAGCTGCCCGATGCTGCCATCAACGCGCTGGCCGATTTCATTGCCGCCGGTGATGTGACACTGGAGTCCGTAGCTTCCCGCTGCGCCGACCCCGCCATTGCCGATGACCTGAAGTATGTGCTGGCCACCGCAAAGGCCATGGCCAACGGCCGCTTCGATGTGGCCTACTGCCCCAGCCTGGTGCGCGGCCAGGGCTACTACACCGGCATGGTGTTTGAGATCACCTGCCCGCAGTTCAGCGGTGCAGTGGCTGGCGGCGGCCGCTACGACAACATGATTGGCAAGTTCCTGGGCACCAAGGTGCCCGCCGTGGGCTTCTCCATCGGCTTCGAGCGCGTCTGCGGCATCCTGCTGGAGCAGGGTTATCAGATCCCCGGTGCCAAGCAGAAGATCGCCCTGCTCTACAACAGCGATGTGGACTTCCCCGCCGTGCTGGCCAAAGCCGCACAGCTGCGCGACACCTACAACGTCACCGTTCTGCCTCAGGCCAAGAAGCTGGGCAAGCAGCTGGGCCAGCTGGAGGCTTCCGGTTTCGCCGGTGCCGCCTTTATGGACAAGGATGAAGTAAAGATCTTCGCACAGCAGTAATGGGCGGGCGGCGGGAAGCTTTCCCGCGCAAGTGAAACGGGCCATTCCATCGCCCGCCCTATTGCCTGCGGCAACAGGGTCCCACCCCAGCGGACACTTGCTTTGGGAAACTTCCCGCCGCCCTTTGCAACAGCATATATAACAAAGCCCTCTCAGCCGATTGGCCGGGAGGGCTTTGTTTTGTGCGGGTCAATTACAGGTTGTACAGTTCCGTATACTTTTTGGTCAGATAATCCAGATAGTAGTGTGCATCAAAGGTGCCGCAGGCGTTTCTGACGACCTCGGCAGGCTCCAGCAGGTGGCCGTACTGGTGCACCTTTTCCCGCAGCCAGCCGGTGACGGCGGAGAGATCCCCGTGGGCCACACCGCCGTACACATCGAATTCCTGCTCCATATTGTGGAGCATCTGGGCACCGTAGGCATTGCCCAGAGCATAAGACGGGAAGTAGCCGAAGGAGCCGCCCGACCAGTGACTGTCCTGCAGGCAGCCCTCGCGGTCATTGGGAACCTCCACGCCCAGATACTCCTTGTACAGCTCTGCCCACGCGGCAGGGACCTCCTTTGCCGCCAGGGTGCCCGCAATGAGCTGCTTCTCGATCTCGTACCGCACCATAACGTGCAGGCAGTAGGTCAGTTCATCGGACTCGGTGCGGATGAGGCTGGGCTCCACCTTGTTCACGGCGCGGTAGAACTGCTCCGCAGTCACATTTCCCAGCTGTGCGGGGAAGAATTCCTGCACCTTGGGATAGATGGCCCCGATAAAGGCGCGGGAGCGGCCGATGAGGTTCTCGTAGAAGCGGGACTGGCTCTCGTGCACGCCCATGGACACACCGCCAGTCAGGCAGGTGTACTGCAGGTCATCCCGGATGCCCAGTTCGTACAGGGCATGGCCGCCCTCGTGGAGAATGGAATACATCGAGGAGGCCACATTGTGCAGGTCGTAGTTGGTGGTGATGCGGACATCCTTGTTGTTGAACTCCAGCGTAAAGGGATGTTCGGTCTCTCCCAGGCCGCAGTGGCTGCGGTCAAGGCCCATGACCTCCATGAGATAGTCCGCAAACGCCTTCTGCTGCTGGACCGGATATTCCAGATGCAGGAAGCTGTCATCGATCTGGGGCTTCTCGCCGATGGCCCGGATGAGGGGCACCAGGCCCTTGCGCAGGGTGTCAAAGAACACGTCCAGCTGTTGAGTGTCCACGCCCCGCTCATACTCGTTCAGCAGGGCATCATAGGGCGCTTTTTCTGCATCGTAATAGCCCGCGAACTTCCGGTTATACTCCACCAGCTCCTGCAGGATGGGGCAGAAGGAGGCAAAGTCGTTTTCTTCCTTTGCCTTGTGCCAGACATCACTGGCGCGGTTGGTCAGCTCGCTGTATGCCATATACTCCTCGGCGGGGATGCGGGTGAGCTGCCGACAGCTGCGGCGCAGCTCCTCCACCTCGCGGCGGTGGAGGGTGTCCAGCGTCTCCCGCCGGGCATAGAGCTCCTCCACCAGTGCAAGGGTCTCGGGGGCGGTCATCAGCTTCTGCAGTTCACCGGCCAGAATGCTCAGGGCCACACCCCGGCCCTCGGCCGTGTTCTTGGGGGCCACAGTCACAGCGTCCAGATACAGGCTGTTGGAGGCGCAGTTGTAGGCGTACAGCTTCTTCTGCAGGGTCTCCAGCGCCCGCAGCTTCTCATTTTGTTCCATTGGGTGTTTCTCCTTTTTCAGTTTTTGGTGGGAAATGCCGGGTCATTCCAGAAAAAGCGCTTCCGGGCCACCGGGTCCGGGTCCGGGATCTCAAAGGTATAGCGCTCCGTTGCATTGATGACCGTGGTCTGGCCGTGGGTGCACACCCGGGGCAGATTGGCATTATAGTTCAGGTGGACATGCCCGTGCACGAACCACTTGGGCTGGTACTCCTCCAGCAGGTCGTTGAAGCAGGCAAAGCCCTTGTGGGCCCGGTCATCGCCATCGTTCAGGCCGGCCGCCGGGGAATGGGTCAGCAGCAGGTCGATGCCGCCCGCCCGGTGGGCCTTGAACCAGAGCCGCCGCATCCGGCGGCGCATTTCCTGCTCCGTGTACTGGAAGGTCTCCTCGCGGTTGTAGCGGATGCTTCCGCCCAGCCCCATGATGCGCAGCCCTTTCCAGACATACACCTGATCGTCCACGCAGATGCAGCCGCCCGGCTCGCCCTCCGTGCGGTAGCGGCCATCGTGGTTGCCGTGGACATACAAAATGGGGGCCGCTGTAAAATTTGTCAGATATTCGAGGTATTTTTTTGGCAGATCCCCGCAGGAGAGGATCAGATCGACCCCGGCCAGGCGTTCCCGGGAGCAGTAGTCCCACAGCGCCTTGGAGGGGGTATCGGAAATTGCAAGTATCTTCACGTCCGCAACACTCCGTTCTGTTGAGCTTTTTACAGCGTCGTCTCTTTCAGGCTGCTCAGGCCGTTGATCTCCAGCAGGCCCAGCGTTCTGACATCCAGCTGATCGTACCGGGGCAGGCTGCCCTCCACACACTCGCCCAGCCAGTCCATCTCCATCAGTTCCTTGGGGGTGTAGGTGTCTGCAGTGGGTGCCTTGGGGATATGCCCCTGCGCAAAGATGCCCGCCGGGAAGATGGGGAACTCGTTGGCCGCAAGGTTCTTTTCCAGCAGATCGAGCAGCTGCTGCGTGCCCTTGGGCAGGGTCTCGTAGTAATCCAGCCGCTCCGCGTCACTGTGGAAGCCCCACCAGTAGTTGATGGCCTTGCCGCTGGAACCGCTGTCCCAGGTGCCCTCGAAGATGGAGCGGATGATGCCGATATAGAACACTTCCCACTTCCAGACCGGCAGCGCCACCGGCTGGATGCTGCCATCCGGCATCCGGCGGCACAGGCCGTATTCCCTGGCGCTGCCGGTAGGCTCAAAGGGGCTGCAGGCGTAGAACAGCTCGATATCCGGGCAGTCGGAGAAATCCAGCGGTTTCCCCGGCTCCTGCAGGCAGGCCCAGCGCAGCAGGATATGGCTGTTGGGCCGCACGGTGCGCAGGCCCCGGGCAAAAGCATTGATGGCCGCAGGCACACCGTAAACGGGGTTGGCCGCCACATAGCCCACCCGGTCGGTCAGATTCAGGATACCCGCCAGCATTCCCAGCAGGTAGTTGGCCTCATAGGTGCGGGGGTAATAGGTGCGCACCAGCGGATGGGGCGCGTTCAGGCAGCAGTTCAGGAACCGAGTCTTGGGGTGCTGGGCCGCTACCTTGAGGCAGGCGGGCCGCATCCGGATGCTGGTGGTGAACACCACGTCCGCGTTGTCGTGGGCCACCTCTTCCATGATCTGCTCCGCGTCCACCTCGGGGGAGACATTTTCCCGGTTGGTGATGACGAGCCGGTCCGGGAATTCCTTTTTCAGGGCCTCGATCCCCTTTTCGTGGCCCCGCACCCAGGCGCTATTTTTAGCATTGTACTCGTGCAGGAACACCACCTTGAGCTGGCTGGGCTTGCTGAAGATGTTCAGCTTGTTCAGCAGCGGCTCACTGCCGGGCTTTGGCTCCAGCGAAAGCTCCACGGCGTGGGGCTCCGTCAGGATCTTGATCTCATCCCACAGCTTGGCCAGGTTTTCCCGCACCTGGCTGGGGGTGGACTGGCAGGCATCCGAATACCGGTAGACCGAGAGGTACACCAGCAGTGCGTCGCCCGGGGTCAGCCCCAGGGCAGAGCCGCCCAGCGCATAGAACTGCTGGCTGAACATGGTATACAGGGCCGAGAAGTTCAGCCGGTCGTCATCCGACCATACCTCGCTGGCGGCCTTGCAGACCAGTGTCTGCAGCTTTGCATAGCCGCCCAGCCGGGAGAACTGGACATTGTTGATCTTGCTCAGCTTATAAAAATCAAGAAACTCGTAGTAGATCTTGTTTTCCAGCGTGTCGTTCCGGGCCGGAACAAGCCGGGTGACCGTGCCCGGAATGGTGACGGCCTCGTAGTATTTGAGGACAGATACCCGCTTGTTGCCCTCCTGCACATAGAACTTGTTCAGGTATTCGTAGGCAATGATGGGGGTGTGGATGCCCTCCTCCAGATGGGCCTCACAGAGATTCGACCACTTGACGGCAAACTCGGTGTCCTCTTCCAGCAGGGGCATAAAGTTGGCCGCAAAGGCTGTGTGCCGTCCGCTGGTCTTGGTGCCCACAATGCTCTCGGCGGGGATATCCACCAGCCCCAGCGGCTCCTGGGCAACGATGTTCACCCCGTTCAGGATATCATCCAGCACCGCAAGGTACGGCGACTGGCCGCGCGCCACACAGGCACGGTAGGCACGCTGGCCCGCGCGCAGGGCGCTTCTATAATCTTCTATCATGGCCATAGCAGAACTCCCTTCTTCAATGGCTCCTGTTTTCCTTTTCCGGCCCGCGCCGCCGTGTATGCGGCACGGGTCTAAGGACAGTATAACATGAAATTCGGATTTATGGGAGACTTTCTCCGGCAAAGGTGTTGATTTACAGAAATTTTTCAGGTACGATAAATAGGAAACCATATTTGTGAGGTACATTTTCATGCAGACTGAACAGCTGCCCCGCCTGGAAGCGGGGAAATACCCCGGCGGCATCTGGTACTACGAGCCCCACACCTACCTGCCCTACCGCTATGTGCTGGGCCGGGTGGGCAGGCACCCGCTGGTGTGCATCGGCATCAACCCCAGCACCGCCCAGCCCGGCGCGCTGGACCCCACCTTAAAGAGTGTGGAGCGGCTGGCCAACGCCAACGGCTTTGACAGCTGGATCATGTTCAACGTGTATCCCCAGCGCGCCACCGACCCCAACGACATGGACCGGGTGCCGGACCGCGCCCTCTGCGACGAGAACCTGCGCTGGCTGCGGGCCGTTCTGGCCGAGACCGAGCCCACCATGTGGGCCGCATGGGGCACCCTGATCGAAAAGCGGGACTACCTACCCGGCCTGATGCGGGAGATGGTGGCCCTGACAAGAGAGCGGGACATCCCGTGGGTCACCTTTGGCAAGCGGAGCAAAAAGGGCCATCCCCATCACCCGCTCTACCTGCGCAAAGATTCCACACCCGAGCCGTTTGATGTTGAAAACTATCTGGACACCTGTTTTTGAGGGAGGGATACCATGACCCCGGAACGCTACCAGACCCTGCTGCGCTGGCTGGAGGCCCGCCCCGCCCTGAAAAAGCTGGTGATCGCCCTGAACCGCTGGCTGCCTGCCGTGCCCTTTGCCTGCTACCCTTTGCTGCTGGTGCTGCTGAATGTCCGGTGGTTCCGGCTGCTCTCCGCAAACCGCGCCGCCGCTCTGGATTTTATGCAGCTCATCGCCCGGGCAATCTTTGTGCCGGCTTTCGTCTTTCTGGGCGGCACGCTCCTGCGGGCCAGGCTGAACTTTCCCCGCCCGTATGAGCAGCCCGGCTTCACGCCGCTGGTGCCCAAGGAGACCCACGGCAAGTCCTTCCCCTCCCGCCACGCCCTGAGCGCCGCCGTGCTGGCCGCCGTGTGGTGCTACTTCTACCCCGCCGCCGGGGCCTGCATGGTGGTGGTGGCCCTGCTCATCTGCGCCCTGCGGGTGCTTGCCGGGGCGCACTATGTCCGGGATGTGGCCGCCGGTGCTCTGCTCGGCTTTGCCCTTGGGGCCGCCGGAATGTGGCTGCTGTGACCCCAAAATGCCCCCTGCGCCGGAAAATCCAAAAAAATTTGAAATTCCGCTTGACAGAAGCCTATGCGTATGGTATTATACTTCTCGCAGCGTGTGCCGAACGCACACTGCCGCCAGATAAGTACCCCATGGGATAACAACGTGCGCCCGTAGCTCAGGTGGATAGAGCAACTGCCTTCTAAGCAGTGGGCCGGGGGTTCGAGTCCCTTCGGGCGCATATTATGTGGTGCCTTTAGCGTAGTCGGTTAACGCGCCAGATTGTGGATCTGGAGACCGTGGGTTCGAGTCCCACAAGGCACCCTGCTAGGAATCAGGCCGGAAGCCGAAAGGTTTCCGGTCTGATTTTTTGCTTTTCCGGCCCATTTTAACACGTATTTTCGTTGTTTTTCCGCTTTCTGCCGAAAAGTACAACTTTTTTGAAATTGCGCTTGACAATTCCGGATTCCATGGTATAATAACTAACGTTCCGAGCCGAACGGCACACGAACAAAACAGAATATGCGGATATGGCGGAATTGGCAGACGCGTTAGATTCAGGTTCTAATCGGGGCAACTCGGTGGAGGTTCAAGTCCTCTTATCCGCACCAAACCATGAAAATCCGAACCGTTTCTCGAAAGAGAAGGGTTCGGATTTTTTGTTTGCTGACCTTTGGCGCGGCGCTGTTCCTGTTTGCCAGCCTGCACAACACCAAAAAGGACACCACCCGCAGCCTGCGCCGGACCAGCTGCTCCGGTGCCTTTGTGCTGCTGGATGCCACCGTCAATACCCGCATGGAGGGGGCCGGGTACTCCCGCGCCGGGCTCTATGTGCAGAAAGGCGGTGCCGACACCCCAACCGTGCCCCTGCTGCTCTACCGCGGCAGCGCCGATGTGGGCAAGGCCCACAGCGTGATGCCCCACCGCAAATGGCGCATGGAATTCCAGACCGACCAGTTCCCGGACTACGACCGCTGGATGACCCCCAGCAGCACCCCGCTGTACCAGGCTTATACGCTGACGGAGCGGTTCAGCCTCCCCGGCACCTCGGAGGAAGTACAGCTGTTTTTGCTGCCCCTGCGGGGCCGCGACGGCACCATGTACGGGCTGTGCGGCTTTGAGATCAGCCAGAGCTTTTTCAAGCAGAACTTTGCCCAGCCCACCGGCTTTGACCACCTGATCTGCCTGCTTGCCCCGGCAGACAGCGGGCTGAACGCCAGCGCCGCCCTCAGCAGCGGCACCACCGGCGACTACTTCCACGCCCCCCGGGACATGCTGGTGCTGCGCAGCATGGGCGGCAGCCTGACCCAATTGATCGGCTCCGACAGCGCCTATGCAGGCATCTCGGAGCTTTGCCGCCTGAGCGAGAACCAGTCCTACCGGCTGGCCGTCTGCATCCCCATGACAGACTACCGCAGGCTGATCTTTTCCGGCAATCTGCAAATGCTGCTGATCGGCCTGTTCATCCTCTTTTTTGTGGTGTTCTGCTGCATGTACTTCCACCAGCACATCCTCTCGCCTGCGTTCCGGCAGTTTGAGGAGGACCGGCGGGAGTCCCGGCGGCGGATGGACGAGCTGCAGATGGAGCGTCAGCAGATGCAGACAGAGCTTTCCCGGCTGGCGGACGTGTGCCGCAACGAATCCGTCCCCGATGCCTTCCAGACCTTTCTGGAAGGCATCCCCAACCTGACAAAGACCGAGCGCCGCATCTTTGACGGCTATGTGGCCGGGCTGCGCTCCCGGGAGATCGTGGAGCAGCTGGACATCAAGGACAGCACCCTGCGCTTCCACAACAAGAACATCTACGAAAAGCTGGGGGTCAGCTCCCTCAAGCAGCTGCAGCAGTTTGCGGCGATCCTGAATTCCGGCGGCAACAGCGCCCCCGGCTCCGCCCCGGACGAAAGCGGCCCCAAAAAGGCCCGCTGAACCGCCGCTCCCGCGCCCCAGCTTTCGCTGAAAAGATGCAAAAAGAGCCGCCGCACCTCACTGAAGTGACCCCCAAAAGTTAGACAAAAATAAGAATTAAGCGACCTAAACGGTCTGAATCCTGT
>OGYG01001471.1_pt1 | contig 14957 bp, 11 predicted proteins | sample 1576481 | NCBI WGS metagenome assembly OGYG01 (sample SAMEA3541497, study PRJEB24748) | human gut metagenome | biome: human gut; feature: human-associated habitat; material: faeces | place: China | collected 2012 | reverse complement strand
GCGATGCCGACCAGGTTTTCCGAGGCCGTGTCCAGGGCGCGAACGCGTTGAAATTCCGCCCACCCGACGCTCGACTTGTCGAACGTCATGTCGGGGAAGTAGGCGCGCAGCACCTGCTCGCGCGCGCCGGGACCCGCGGGCAGGGGGTCAAGGATGGGCAGGGTGTTCATCCAGTCGTAGACGGTGCGCCCCGAGCAGAACAGGGTGACGGAGGCGAAGAGGTCGGGGCGGGCGACGACGGCTGCCCGCGCGACGATGCCGCCGAAGGAGTGGCCCACGAGGTGCACGCGACCCGTGGTCCCCGCCCAGGCGTCGGCGATGGAGAGAAGATCACCGACGAAGTCGCTCATCCCGTAGGCGCCCAGGCCGGCGGGCGCGGCGGACCCGCCCTGGCCTCGTTGCGAGTAGGCGAGCGTGTCCCAGCCCGCCTCCCCGAGGAAGGGCAGGACGGGGGCGTAGTCTTCCTTGGAGCCCGTGTAGCCGGGGACGAGGAGCGCGCGGTTCTCCCCCGCTGCCTCCGGGGCCGAGGCCGACGAGATCGCGGGGGTGCCGTCGACGAGGCTGGGGGCGCTCGGGCCGGTCACCAGGCCACTGAGTTCTCCGGCCGGGGAGGGGACGGCGACGGGAGTGACGTTTGCTGCCAGCGCAAAAGGACCGAAAGGATCTATCTGTTTCACGCACCCAATCGTAGAATGAACGCATGACAAACGAGACGATTGCGAGCCAGCTCGCCCACCGCACGATCCGCGCCTACAAGGATCAGCCCCTCACCGAGGAAGAGGTCACCACGCTCATGGACGTGGCCCGCCACACGGCCACCTCCTCGTTCCTGCAGTCCTGCACGGTCCTGCACATCACCGATCCGACGGTGCGCGAGACGATCGGCGCCGCGTCCGGCCAGCCCTACGTGGGCGGCACGAAAGGCGACCTGTTCATCTTCGTCGCCGACCTGTACCGCAACAGCCGTATTCGCGCCGAGCAGGGCGTCTCCTCGGAGGCCCTGTCCTCGATCAACCTGTTCCTCACGGCGCTCGAGGACGCGCTCCTGGCCGCGCAGAACGTGGTCGTGGCCGCCGAGTCGATGGGCCTGGGCACCGTGTACCTCGGCTCGATCCTCGCCGATCCGCGCGGCGTCGTCGACGCTCTGGAGCTTCCAGAGCTGACCTTCCCGGTTCTCGGCCTGCTCGTGGGCCACCCGGACCAGGATCCGGGCCAGAAGCCGCGCATGCCTCGCTCCGTCATGACCGCGGAAAACACGTATCCGCGCGTCGAGTCCTACTCCGAGACGCTGGCCGACTACGACCGTGAGGTCACCGAGTACTACGACCTGCGCTCGGGCTCACGCCTCGAGTCCTTCACCCACCTGGTCGCCACGAACATCGGCGTGGGCGGGGCGCACCTCTCCCCCATCATGGAGGTCCTTCACGAGCAGGGCCTGTGCCTGCGCTGATTCTCCCTGAGTGACGAGGCCGTGGCCTCCCCTCGTGGTCACCTGACCGCCCGGGGCGCCACGGCCTCGTCGCATGACCGGCTGGCCGCGCGCTTACAATGAGCGCATGGCTGAGCTTGGTTTTTCCACCTACGCATTTATCGAGCGCATCGCCGCGAACGCGGCCGCGCTGCATCCCTTCCCGGAGCACAACGTGGCGCTCGTGCGGGACGCGCTGGCGGACGCGGGCTTCGACATCACGCTGCTTGGCCCGGATGCTCCGAAGGTCGGCGAAGGCGTGTACTTCCAGCCTGAACCTTTCGGTGACGAGGTCATCGGGCTTCTCGCGGACGCCCTGACCCTGCGCGGCATCGGCGCCTACGGGTACGCGCTGGTGGATTCGTCGCTGGGCGGCGAGCTGGCCGACATCGCCCTGTTTATGCGCGTGGGAGACGTGTTCCCGCGCCAAGGACGCCGCATCCTCATGACCCGCATGTACATTCACCGCACCCCCACGGGGGCGGGCAACAAGGCCGTCACCTGGGCGTTCGGCTCCCCCGCCGACCTGGAGGAGGCAAACCAGCTGTTGTCGGAGAGGTTCGACACCGAGCCGGTCACGGACCCGCGCGGCATGGCCGCCATCGAGATCCGACACCCGGAATTCGCGGCCGGCACCGCCGAACCGATGGTCCTCCTCGACGATATTTTCCAGGTGCTGGGTGCCGCCGGCTTCCAGGGCATCACGATGTGCGACGACCCGGGCCAGGCACGAGCCAACGGCTAACAGCCACCACGCAACGGCGCCACGCTCACCATCGTTGGTGGACGAGGCGGCCAAGACACCTTTGCTGGAACCATCAACACTGGCCACGTCGAGTGGTCGAGAGCCGATTGTCGTCCTCCCATATCCCGTCTCACAAGACTGGACCCGCGCGCCCATCACCTCATAGGATGGAAACAACTCACACATTAACCACCCGGTGCAAAACGGATCCACCGTGACCCAATTGCGCGCGGCAGACGATCAGAAAGGAGACGCAACCATGACATCAGCAGCTTCAGGCATACTGCTAGCCATGTTCGGCGTGATGATGGCCGTCATGTTTGTTATCGCGTCCCCGACGGCCACATTCATCGGCCTCCGCTACGAACAGCGAATCCTGACATACCGGTATTCACAACTGGATCCCCTCGTGCGGCAAACCCTCGCGGACACTCACGGGAACCAACAAGCCGCACGTAAACTATGCCGCAAAACCCCCCTCCCTCGAACGACCATCGATACCCTCCTCTCCCTCTACACCGATCATGACTGACGACAACCTTCCTTTTGCACTCATCATCTTCTTCGGGTTCTTTTTCCTCCTCATTCTTCTCCCACTCAGCTACCTGTACGTCGTGGGAACGAAGCAGCGAATCACGCAGGCGCAGCGAACGCGCCTAGCGAGGCTCTACAACTACGACATCGAACATATCCGCCGGGAAGAACCCCTGCTGATGGCGCACATCCACCAGCTGGTTCCCTCCATCGGCATCCTTCCAACCATCCAGTACGTTTCCTCGGCTGGCGCGCTTCCCATCGACGCCGCGCAGATGCTGGTGTGCAGCGAGGTCGCCGCCGCACCCGCACAGTTGGGTCCGATCCCCGTGCGACCGGGCGCTGCCCCTGCTCAGTCGAGCGCCGCCCCTGCCCGAGGTGTGCCAGCACCGACCTCGGCACGCAATGCGTACGCGCAGGGTGCTCCCATGCAGGGTGCTCCCTTTCCCGGTGCTCCCTTCGGCCAGCGGGGCGCGCGCCCCGCAGCGCCGGGCGCGCCAACAAACTACCAGCGGCCCAATACGCCGCCCACAGGCAACTTCCAGGCGTGACGCGGCGACGCGATTCTCATCGCTAGTAAGACGACGAGAGGAATCAGGCAGACAATGACAATTACCGCAGTCGTGTCAATAGTTGCCCTCGGGGTCGGCATGTATGCCCTCGCGGGACTCGCGTGGTTCGTGGGGCGACGCGTCACCGGCAGGCGCCCCCCGTACATGGATGAGCACACCTACGAGGATCTCAACAGGCTCGCCAACGAGGCCATGCGCGAAACACGCGGAAACAGGAGAAAAGCACCCGTCATCCTGCACCGCAAGACCCGCCTGCCGCAACGCACCATCGCCACGCTCCTGACCCTCCACTGAGCGGTAACGAACGCACCTCACCCCAGCCTCGTGCCGCACGCACCAACAACGAAGGCCCGCCGCCCGACCGACGATGGTCGCGCGGCAGGCCTTGCGCGCATCGTCTAGCGGATCGCCTCCATGACGCGCACGCCGTCGAGCACGCTCACGTAGGGCAAGGGGTCCACGCCCGCCTCCAGGACGTACTCGGTGAGCTGGTCGCGCACGGCGGCGCGCAGCTCATCCGGGTTCCACGGCTTGCCGATGTAGTAGTCCAATCCCGCATGGTTGACCGCGCGGATCGTATCAGACTGGTCCGCCTGGCCAGTAACCAGCACCGTGCGGGTCGCACTGAAACGGTCGTCCTTCATGAGTTCCACCAGGAAATCCACGCCGGACTTACCGGGCAGGCGATGATCCGACAGGACCAGGGCCAGCTCGTCCCCATCTTCAACGATCTCGTCGATCACGGCCCACGCGTCATCGACGTCTTCGGCGACCTCAAGCCGGATCTTGTCCCAGAACTGCTCAAGATCGCGCTCGAGTGCATCCCGCACGTCCGCTTCGTCCTCGAGGGACAGAATTGTCAGGGTCATGATTCCTCCTCGTGTGGTTGGGTGGGCAACGAGATCCGCATCGTAGTGGACCCCGGGTGAGAGTCGATCACAAGGGTGCCCCCGTGGTCGGCGATGATACTTCGGACGATGGACATGCCCATTCCCAGCCCGAATCTGACGCGCCCCGCCTTCGTGGTGAAGTGGGGCTCCATGATCTTGTCAACGATTGACGGGTCAATGCCCGGCCCATTGTCACAGATGGTGACGACAACACCCTCGGGCGTGGGGCGCACAGTAATGCGGATGAGGGCCTCAGCTTCGCCGCGCGCGGGCAGCTCGGGCACGCCCCCGGCGCTCTCCGCCGCCGCGACCAGGTCCGCGTTCTCATCCTCAATGGCCTCGGCGGCGTTCACGATAAGGTTCGTCCACACCTGCTGCAGCTTCGCCGGATGCGCGAGGACCAGCGGCACGTCCTCATAGTCGCACTCGATGCGGATGCCCCGCACCCTGTGGGCGGTCAGCCGCAACACGTCGTCAATGCCCTCGCGCACGTCCACGGGCTTAAGGTCCTCCGCGTCGGGGCGCGCGTACCCCTTCAGGGACTGAGTCAGCTCAATGACGCGATCACCCGCGGCGAGCACCGAGCGCAGCGACCCGCCCAGGCGCGCCCCCGCCTCGTAGGCGTCAATGCCGCCCGGGACCTGCGCGAGCGCACGCGCCCCATCCGCCCCCTGAACACCCGCGCGCACCAGGCGACGCGCGAGCGTGCGGTCACCGACCACGGGCAGGAGCTCCTTCATGAGCGCGCGCTCAACCGACGTGGAGCGCGGGGGCGCGGTCAGCGCACGGGCCATCGCTTCTCTGGACGAGGCCGTGGCGGGGGATGCGAGCACGGAATCCACGTCCTCGTGCAGGTGCTTCGCCGCGCGCACCAGCGCAGTCACCGGATTGTTGAGCTCGTGAGCGATGCCGGCGCTCAGCTCGCCAAGCATCGCGAAGCGGGCGCGCTCAACCAGCTCGGCGCGAGTAGCCCGCAGATCCTCAAGGGTGGCCGCCAACGCTTCCTTCTGCGCTTCGAGGTCCTCGGCGAGCATCGCGTTTTCCAAATGCAAGTCCTCGGCGCGCATCAGGCGACGCGTCAGGGAACGAATCGCGAGAGCCGTCAACGTCCCACCGATCGACGGATCCTCCGAAATGACGATCTGCAACTGCTCAGTCGTCAAACGAACAACCGTCGCATCGCTGGTCGTCACCCCAGTGAAAAATGCTTCCTCCGCGCGGGCCAACGACACGAGGCCGATCAGCGGACCCGACGTGGCCAGGTGTGCGAGCACCTCGCCGCGTGAGGAATCTCGATGCAAGGACACCTGCCCGTCAAGCACCAAGTAGACGGCACCCACAGGCTCCCCCTGCGTGACCAGCTGCGTGCCCTCAGGGACGATGAGGCGCGGGCGCTGACCAAGCACGCGTTCGACGCCCGCGAGGAGCTCCATGACGACCTCACGCTCGTCGCGATCCAACCCCTCCAGGAGCGGCCCCTGCACCGCGAACGGCGGCGGGTCCGCGATCAGCGCGCGAATCTGACGCTGCGAGTAGCCGCACCCGCTCAGGTAACGCACCATCGTCGAATACGCCTGACCTGCCAGCAGCGGCACCGTCCACGGTGCCTTCAACACCGACGACAGCGCCCCCGACTGCATGCAGCGAGTCAGGTCGCGATGCTCAGACTCGTCCGTAACGACCACCCACTGGACGTGCTCCAACGGCGCAATCGTGGCCGCATGGTCAATCAGGGCGTCAATGTTAGGGACCTCAGACGTCACAAGTCCCATGAGCACATGATCACCGGGGCGCAGGCTCGCCTCGTATGCGCCCATGTCCTCGATACCGTCCACCCGATCCAGGCACAGGCCCGGAAACGCGTGCGCCAGATCCCTGGTCACCGGTGCCGCGATATGCCGAGAATCGTCCCCAACGACCAACATGTGAATCGGGTAGCCCGCCCGATGACCGCCGCTGCGCACGTCCGTTCGAGCGAGCACCGAGGCGTCCCCCGCCGCGGGTCCCCGCGTCCACCCGTGGGCCAGCCCCGGCCTCGGGCTCTGATCGCCCGAGCCGGCCACGGCCTCGTTCACGGACACGTCACATCACCCCAATGAATCCCCACGTGAGCGGCGCCACGAAGGCCAGGAGGATAATGCCAACGATGCCGACGACGACGCCGACGATCGCCATCTCGCGCGTCGGCGTGGTGCCCGGCGAATACGCGATCGCGTTCGGCGGGGTCGAAATCGGCAGGCACATGCCCAGCGAACAGCCCAGCGCGATGACGATCGCGATCTCCGCAGCGCTCGTGGACACCGTCGTCGCCAGACCCATGCCCATCGGGATCAGCAGGTTCGCCGAGGCCGAGTGCGAGATAACGTTCGAAGTCACCCATCCCACGAGGGCCAGCACGAAGATCAGGAGCATGCCGGGGATCGAGGCCCACTGGATCGAGCCGAGCATCCACTTGTCGAGGCCGGTGGCGGCCACGCCCGAACCCAGCGCGATACCGCCCGCGACCAGCCACAGGACCGGCCAGTCCAGGGCGCGCAGGTCATCCCCGCTCATCACCTTCGTCATCAGGAGGACCACGACCGGCAGGAAGCCCACGACGTTGGCTGAAATGTGGTGCAGCGACTCCGTCATCCACAGGAGGATCGTCGCTCCCGCCACCGAGTAGAAGATGATCGCGCTGCGCGACTTCTCGAAGCGCGCCGACGTGTCGATGTTGAACGTCGCGTCGGAGGGAATGTAGCGCCACGCGATGAACGCCCACGACAGGGCCAGGAGCACCAGCATGAGCGGGACGGCCGCGAGCATCCACTGCAGGAAGGTCACCTTCACACCCGCGTTCTCCAGCGCGCCTAAGGCGATCGCGTTCGGGGGCGTGCCGACGGGGGTACCCATGCCGCCGACGTTGGCGGCCACGGGGATCGACAGGGCAATGCCCGTGCGTGCCTTGCCCTCGGGCAGGGCCATGATGACGGGCATCATGACGGCGAACATCGTCGCCGTGGTCGCCGTGTTCGACATGAACATACTCATGATCGCTGTGATCAGCATGACGCCCATGACCGTCAGACGCGGCTTGCCCATGAAGGGTTTGAGGAGGACCGCCGACAGTGCGCGGTCCAGCTTGTACTTCGCGGCACCGTCGGCGACCATGAAGCCGCCCAGGAACAGGATGATCACCGGGTTGGCCAAGGCCCCGAAGAACTTCGTGTACGCCGGGGCTCCCTCACCCACGCTCAGCAGAGCGTGGTCCGAGATGAACAGGACCTCCAAGAAAATGACGAGGACCGCCGTGCCCGCCAGGGGCACCGCCTCCGTCACCCACAGCAGGATCGCCGCCAGGAAGATACCGAACATGCGGGTGCCTGACACATCCAGGCCCGGAAGCTGAATAAACAGGGATGCCACGATGCAGGCAAGCGCACCGATAGCGCCGAACGCCTTGACCGGACTCACCTTCTGCTTCTTCTTGGAGAAATCTGCCGGTCGGGTGGACATATTCTGGGCGGAGCGCGGATTGATTGACACCGCGCCCTTGGAGCGTCGAGCCATTACGAAGAGACCTCGTCGTCTTGCGTGGATACTGTCCAATTAGTGTAGGCCAGCCCACACCAAAAGTGAAACCGGGGCGGGGCCTCCCAATGCTCCCACCCCGGCTTGATGACGAGGCGCTGATCGACTCTTGACACCTCGCTCCCGATCACAGCCGACAAGATGCGATAACCGAGTCACCTACTCCCAGTCGCCCAACCGCACGGGACCGGCTAGTCGGCCACGACCTCGTCGATGTCGTAGCCCGTCGGGAGGACGCCCGGACGCGCCGGCTCCCACCCGAGCGCGGGGGCCACATACTCTGCGAAGTTGCGGATAATCGACCAGTTTTCCTCGAATCCGAGCTGGTTGTGGATCGTCAGGAGGAGGGTGTCGGCTTCCGCGAGGGCGCGGTCCTGGCTCAGCTGCTTGATGAGCGTCGAGGGCGGTGTGGCCGTCGGCGATCAGGTCCAGGGCTGCGGCCTCCTCGGCGAGATAGAGGGGGTTCTCGTAGCGCATGTCTGAGTTATGGCGTTGGACGGAACACCTATTGCTTGCGGGCACGCGCAGCCCGCAGTCCGTTGGCGATGACGACGACTTCGGCGACCTCGTGCACGAGGACGACCGCTGCCAGGCCGAGCACGCCGGTGATCGCCAGCGGCAGCAGCACAGTGATGATCGCCAAGGACAGAACGATGTTCTGGTTGATGATCCTGCCGCCGCGGCGGGCGTGGCGCAGAGCCTGCGGGATGAGGCCGAGGTCGTGGCCGGTGAAGGCGACGTCGGCGGACTCGATCGCGGCGTCGGAGCCGGTCGCGCCCATCGCGATGCCCACGGTCGCCCCGGCCAGGGCGGGCGCGTCGTTGATGCCATCGCCGATCATCGCGGTCGGCAACATCTCCGAGAACCCGGCGACGATACGAGCCTTGTCCTCGGGACGCAGCTCGGCGTGCACGTCACCGATCCCGGCCAGCTTCGCCAGCGCAGCAGCGGTGCGGGAGTTGTCGCCGGTGAGCATGCTCACCTCGACGCCCTGGTCGCGCAGGGTCCGCACGACCTCGGGGACCTCGGGGCGCAGCTCGTCGCGGACGCCGATCACCCCGGCCAGGAAGCCGTCGACGGTGACGAGCACGCAGGTCTGCCCCTCGGCCTCCAGGTCCTCGACCCGGGCCTTGAGCGGACCGGCGTCAATCCAGCGCGGACTGCCCACCGCCACCCTGCGGCCGTCGACCAGGCCACCGATGCCGTGCCCGGCCTCCTCGGCCACGTCCTGCGCGGCGGGGGTTCCCCGACCCGCGGCGGCGATGGCGGCGGCGAGTGGGTGCGTCGAGTGCTGCTCCACGGCGGCAGCCCAAGCAAGCACCTGCGCATCGTCGAACCCATGGGTGGCGACGATGGCGGTTACCTCGGGCCGGTTGCGGGTCAGAGTGCCGGTCTTGTCCACGGCCAGGTGCCGGATGCCGCCGAGGCGCTCGAAGGCGGCCCCGCTCTTGATGACGACGCCGAACTTGGTCGCCGCGCCGATCGCGGAGACCACGGTGACGGGCACCGCGATCGCCAGCGCGCAGGGGCTGGCCGCGACGAGGACGACCAGGGCGCGGGTGATCCAGGTCTCCGGGTCACCGAGCAGGGACCCGAGCACGCCGACGAGGACGGCGAGGACCATCACGCCGGGCACCAGCGGGCGGGCGATCCGGTCAGCGATCCGGGCTCGGTCGCCCTTCTCGGCCTGGGCCTGCTCTACCAGCTCCACGATCGTGGTCAGCGAGTTGTCGGTACCCGCGGCGGTCGCCTCGACCTCCAGCACGCCGGCGCTGTTGATCGCGCCCGCCGACACCGCTTCTCCGGGCGCGACCTCGACCGGGATCGATTCACCGGTGATCGCCGAAGTGTCCAGGCTCGACCGGCCCGAGCGGACCAGCCCATCGGTCGCGACCCGCTCGCCAGGGCGGACCAGCAGCACGTCGCCGACGGCGATCTCCCTGGCCGGGACCGAGGCGGAGGTCCCGTCGCGCAGCACGGTCGCGGTCTCCGGCACGAGCTTCAGCAGCGCGCGCAGCCCGCCGCGGGCGCGGTCCATCGCCTTGTCCTCCAGGGCCTCGGCGATCGAGAAGAGGAACGCCAGCGCGGCCGCCTCCTCGACGTAGCCGAGGATCACCGCGCCCACGGCGCTGATCGTCATCAGCAGCGCGATCCCGAGCTTGCGCTTCACAACGAGATTCCGGATCGCACCGGGCACGAACGTGTACGCGCCCAGCAGCAGGCCCGCCCAGAACGCGACCAGCGCCGCGATGTGCAGCCCCGACCACTCCAGCGCCAGGCCGGTGCCGAACGCGACGCCGGAGAGGATCGGTACGACCAGGCCGGGATCACGCCACCACGGGCGCTCTGCCTCCTCTGCCTCGTCCGCGGGACTGGTCGTCGGCTCGTCGCAGCCGCAGGCGGCGCTCACGAGGCGTCCCCCGAACTGCTCGCGGCGCAGCAGCCCGGCACCGAGCAGGCCGGGTCGATGCACGGCGCGCTCTCGTCCACGGCGAGGGTCACATCGACCAGTGCCGTCAGCGCCGCGGCCAGGTGCGGGTCGGCGATCTCGTAGCGAGTCTGGCGGCCCTCGGGCTCGGCGACCACGATCCCGCAGTCGCGCAGACAGGTCAGATGGTTGGACACGTTCGAGCGGGTCAGCCCCAGCTCGCGCGAGAGCACCGCGGGGTGGCTCGGGCTGTCGAGCAGGGACATCAGGATGCGGGAGCGCGTCGGGTCGGCCATGGCCCGGCCGAGCCGGTTCATGACGTCGAGACGCGAAGCAATGGTCAGCATGCACTGAACTATACAGCAGCCGCTGACCTAATGTCCAGTTGTCGCGGCTGCCGCACGCGCTGCGCGCGCTTGCCCTCGTGAGGCGCGATCACCTCTTGCGCCAGCGGGGCAACTTCGGCATCCCGCGGCCCTTCCAGGTCTCCGCGAGACCCGCAACCCAGCGGACGGACGCGAAGAGCCCGTAGCCGGCCCCGGCGAGGCCAGCGCCGACCACGAACCAGGGTTATAGGACATTTCGTGTTGCTGGGGTTAGTCCCAGGTGTTGTGGTAGGGGGTGGTGTGGTGGAGTTCGTTGAAGCAGATTGCGTCGCCCCAGCCGGGGATGATGCCGGTGGCTTGGTGGGTTTGACAGGCTTGGTACCAGGCATTTTCGAGGGCTTCGTCGGTGGGCATGGTCGCCAGGATCCTCGCTGCTGGTTGCGGGTGTGGAGAGTGGGTGTAGCACCACCAAAACACGGCTTTCATGCGTCGGGTCAGGCGCATGCCGCGGTGGTCGCGCAGCATCTGGCGTAATTGGGCATTCGTGCTTTCGATCTGGTTGGTCATCGCGGGCATCGGGTGGGTCCAGGTGGGGTCCAGGTAGGTGAACAAGAGCCCCTGGGAGATGAGCTTGTTGAGGCTGTTACGAGCCCGAACGAGACGTTCGTGGGTGTATTCCCATCCCCCCTCAGGTCTGCGTGTTGTCTCCTCCAGGAAGCCCTTCCAGCGCGTGCACCACCCCTGGTAGGCGCCTATCCATTCCTGGGCGCCTTCGATGTCGTGCACGTGGGTGAGCTGGCGCCCCAGAGCGTACAAGCTACGCGAGGCTTCCAGTTTGGGGCGCGTTGTGGTGGCTTGGCGGATACGGCAATACGCGTGGAAGGTACAGCGTTGAACGCGCGTGGTCGGCCAGATGTTCTTGCACGCCCTCGCGAACCCGCTGCCCCCGTCGGTCACGACCAGGGCCGGGGGCGCGATCCGGCTCATAAGCGCGCTCCAGGCCCGGGAATTCTCACTCCTAGCCGCGTACCAGCCCAGCACGCAATCAGGTGTTTGGGCGATGAGCACCACGACGCCTCGGCCCAGGTGGATACCATCGACGAAGATGACCTCATGAACCTCATCGACGATCGGGCTGAAAGGCCATAACTGCCACAACGGCTCACAACGCCTACGAAACGAACGTCCCCCACCAGGCAAATCCACCTGACGGCGACGACCCAGCAGCCAGGCCAAGAACTCATCAAGATGCTTGGCCGTGGAGTCAATTTCGTTCAGCGTCGTAATTTTGCAGGGTTTACACCGCCAGCGCTGACGACCTGACGAAGTCCTACCGTGACGGATCATGGGACAGCCACACACAGGGCACAATGCAGTATTCACAAGAACGAGGCAAACACGACCAACTAAAAAAGTGACTTTCCCGCGCAACAAAGCCGAAAAGTCACCCTTCCAGCAACACGATCTGTCCATCCTCATAGTTGGTCCCAACCAACTAAAACACCGACTTTCCCGCACCAGAAAGCCAAAAAGTCACCCTTCCAGCAACACGTAGTGTCCTATAACCCCTCTTGCCCGCAGGAAGGACACCGAGTTCACTAACCCAGCCCCGGCCTCGTCCATTCACGAGATCAGGAAACTGTATGTGATGCGCATCTCGTAAGTGGGTGCTTCATGATGCTTTGATGGTTATTCGGTAGTTGTATGCTGTCGCACATAATCCGTCCGTCAGCGTCGAACGAGGGTTGAGTGTTATGGCTCGAGGCTACAGGGCAATCGTCGAACTGAACAGTCGGGAAGGAGCGCTGCAAACCGCAGACCGCCTCTTCCACGAGTGGGTGAACAAGAAGTACCCGCCCGGGGGCTCGCGCGCGGGCGTGGAATGCGACGCTGAGGGGATCTACCGTTTCGGAGAGCTCACCTCCAAATGGGACGAGACAGCAGACGTCGTCGCGACCAAGCTGTCAGAAGCGTCAGAGGATAGACACTACGAGCGCCAACTCCTGGAGATGGTCGAGCGCAGAGACGGCGGCGACCAGTGGACCACGCGCGTCTACGCGTTGCACGCGACCAAGGAATCGCGCTATCGGGACGTTCTCTGGGTGGAGGTTACCCCTCCGCGCGAGGGCGAATGGGACGCGAAGCCACCCGCGCTGGTCCGCGACCTCATCACCGAGGGCCACTGCCACGACCGCGGCATGCCGCTGTCGGACTCCCCCCAATCCGTCGCCGACGAGGAACAGGTGGAGCAGTTGATCGGCTGGATTCGTGATGAGCGTCGGCGCGCATCCGTCGTCGTGGCCGCCCCGCTCACGGACGGGAGCGACTTAGGCTCCCTCGAGGCGGAATGCCGTTGGAAAGACATCCTGCGTTCCCTGACGAAGAACTCCCTGGGCTGCGCGTCCTACTTTCTGCTCACGCCCGAGGCCTACCGCCAGTTCCATGCCAGGATCGGACAGGGGTGCGCCATGCCCAAGGGAAGCCTGCGAACCTATCTTCCCGGCTTTCGAGCAGACGAACCAACCGACAGGCTCCGCCACAGGGTGCTGACCGCGGGCACGCTGCTCCGTGGTTATGACGAGAAAAACAAGCAGTTCCGTCCTGAACTGTCGGCGATCATCGCGCGAACGCCCTGCGAGTACCTATGGGAAAACGGCCTCGACAAGGAGCTTCGTCGGGCCCAGGCGCCCTTGGATAAGAAACGCCTGTCGGTGCCGACGTTCCACCCGCTGCGCGAGAGCGAGCGGACGGTGGAACTGCTCGACGAGAAGGTGCGCCAGCGGGTCGCCGAGTCTTTCTCCGCAGCCGCCAGCGACTCGGGGGGACCGGTCGAGGACGCGCGCCTGCCTGCCCGCGAGGAGCAAGAGGAAGCCCCTCTTCGGACCAGCGCCCGCGAGGTGGACGTCAGGCCTGCGACGTCCGAACCTGCCCTGCAGCGCGGCCAGTCCCAGCACCTGGCATGGTACGAGCCGCTGCGCCGCCTGATTCGCCGCTTCCTGCCCGCGTTCAACCCGCGCTCGCACACCGAGCTGGAAAGCGGTGTCGCCGCGCTGGAGAGCGGCCTGGACGCCATGAACGACGCGCACGCACAGCTTGCGCACAAGCGAGACGCGCTCGCGGATGAGCTACGTGTCGCGGAGGAACTTCTGGAGGAAGCTTCTCATCAGAGCCGGGAGATCGAGGAGCTCAAGGAAGAGAAGAAAGCGATTGCAGAACAGCTGCTTGCGAGCCAGCAAGAGAGGGAGAGGCTGAGTAAGAGAAACCGGTCCCTCGAATGGAAGCTGAGGCAAGAAGAATCGATTGGTCGTGCGACTGAACCTGATGATTCGTGGCTGGCTGACGCGCCGAAGAGCATGTCGGAGTTGTTTGATCGCATGACGCAGCAGGGCTATGAGACGGTTACGCGCTACGTTGAGCTGAGCGCACCGGATTCGATGGTGGACGATATTCTCGCGATCGACGACCTGGCTGAAAACCACTATGCGTCCGAGTTCTGGAACTACATTCTCGTGCTGCGCGACTACATGCGTGCACGGGAGACGGGCGACTTTACAAATGGAGATCTTGACCTCTACCTTGCGTGTCCGCCGGAAGGGTATTTTAGGTGTGGTCCCGGCCATCACAAGCGCAACGAAGGGCGAACTGTGAAGACGGATCGAAAGATGCGGCTCGAGCGTATGCTACCGGTTCCTACCGAGGTCGATTCACGCGGTTATATTGAAATGTGGACGCATTTTGCCCCACCGTTCTGCAACCAAAAGGCTCCCCGCATGTACTACTACGCCGACACGAAGAAGACGCAGAAGGTGTACATCGGCTACATCGGATATCACCCGACGAACACGAAGACCAACTGAGCTCTCTCGACACGGCCCAGGCCTCGTGAAGGGATTGACGAGGCCGTGGCCGGGTTACGCGTCCCGATTGGCAACCGGGCATGCGCCTCAGAGGGCGGAGACGAACTCCGCGAGGCGCCTGGCGTGCTCGCGCGAACGCTCCACCATGTCGGCGCGTGCCGCCTCATCCGTGTGATTCGCGTAGGAGACCCCGAACAGCGGCAGGCTCCCCGCGAACTCCATACCCGTCAGCGCGCACGTCGCCTTCGCGGGCGTCAGCAAGTCGTCGAAATCGACAGAAACCGGCTGATAGTAAGCCTGCGACGCTCCCGTCGTCACCGACACCACCAGCTTCTTACCGCGCAGCGCCGTCCCCGTCGACCCGTGGCTGAAACCGCGCACGAACACGTCCTCCACCCACTTCTGTAGCAGCGACGGCCAGCCGTACCACCACAGCGGATACTGCAACACGATGACGTCCGCCGCGGCAAGCTTGTTCTGCTCCGCCTCAACATCGAACACGTAATCGGGATACAGCTCGTCGAGATGATCGATCTCGGCGCCCGGAAGCAGGGAGGTGAGCTCCTC
>OGYG01001454.1_pt1 | contig 15167 bp, 7 predicted proteins | sample 1576481 | NCBI WGS metagenome assembly OGYG01 (sample SAMEA3541497, study PRJEB24748) | human gut metagenome | biome: human gut; feature: human-associated habitat; material: faeces | place: China | collected 2012 | reverse complement strand
GAAGAGAATGAGAAAACTCCCAACAGGGTCGACAGCAGAATCTGACTTACCAGTATGTAATCGATGACCTATATTTCAGTAATTTATCTTATTATGGACAGAAGGCGGCTGGAGCATTGAAATAAATTTTTTATGGTATATTCAAATCAGTTATAATTTGAGAAAGAAATATTTATTGTTTCATTTAATTGATTAATTTTGTGTTCATACGATAGATTTGAATTTGGTTTAACTTATAGTTATTGTATCTAGAATGAAGAAATTCTTGATTTCGTTGTTTCTGCTTTTTTTTGCTATTGTTTCTATGGCAGATGAGATGCCTATGTTGTTATCAGAGCTTGATAAAGCAATTAAAGAACGTCCTTTGTATATAAAGAAGCGTTTGGAATACTTGGAGCGTTTGAATAAAATGTTAGATAATTCAGAAACTAATGAACAACGTTATCATATATTAGGAGAGTTATATTCTGGATATTCTTCTTTTAATGCTGACTCTTCATCGCATGTGGCTCGTGCTATTTATGAAGTTGCTCAACGTATCCAGAATGAGGATTACCAGATAAATGCTTTAATGAATATGGCGGAGATTTCTGGAGTTGCTGGTATGTTTAAAGAATCTCTGGATTTGATGAAAAAGGTTAATCGGGAACGGTTGCCAGATTATTTGCGACCTTATTATTATCATGTTTATCGTACTGTTTATGGGAATATGGCTGATTATACGGTTTCTGTTGCCCAAAAAGGCCAATATAATAGATTAACGGATTCTTATAGAGATTCTATTTTGCTGGTAAATAATCAGGAGTCTGTTACTTATCAAATTGTTAAGGCTGATCGTTATAATGTTCATGGTCAATGTAAGGAAGCTATTGCAATGCTTGAAGACTATACTAATAAACATAAAATGGAAGTTCATGATGAGGCTATACTTTATTATACATTATCAAACTCTTATTCTTTAATTGGAGATAAAGAGAACCAGAAACGCTGTTTGTTGCTTTCTGCTATAGCTGATATGAAATCGGGAGTTAGAGAATATGCTTCCTTGAGAGAACTGGCTGTGTTACTTTATCAAGAGGGAGACCTCGATCGTGCTTATTCTTATTTGAAACTTTGTATGGAAGATGCAGCTATGTGTAATGCCCGTTTACGGATTATAGAAACCTTGAAAATATTTCCGGTGATAAATGAGGCTTATCATTTAGAAAAAGCAAGGCGGCAGCATAAGTTACAAATAATGTTTATTTGTATTTGTATCTTGTCATTTATTTTATTGGGAGGAGTTTATTATATGTATTACCAGATGAAACGTCTGGCGGTAGCACGACGTCAAGTAATAGATGCGAACCGGAAATTACAGGATTTAAACAATGACTTGTGCCTGTCAAATGCTAAGTTGAAGGAGTTGAATCACGCATTGAGTGAGAATACTTATTTAAAGGAGATTTACATAGGACGTTATCTTGATCAATGCTCAACGTATATTGAGAAGTTGGATGAATACCGTAAAAGTTTAGCTAAGTTAGCTGCGGTTGGAAAGGTTGAGGAATTGTATCATCAGTTGAAGTCTTCTCGACTGGTTGATAAAGAATTAAAAGATTTTTATGCGAGTTTTGATGATACCTTTTTGTTGTTGTTTCCGACTTTTGTTGATGATTTTAATAAACTATTAATTGAAAGTGAAAAAGTTCATTTAAAGCCGAATGAACGGCTTAATACAGAGTTGCGTATTTTTGCATTGATTCGGTTAGGTATTACAGATAGTGTAAAAATAGCTCAGTTCCTTCGTTATTCGGTTACTACCATTTATAATTATCGAACTAAGGCACGGAATAAGGCGGCTTGCAATCGGGATGAATTTGAAAAATATGTCATGCAAATTGGTAGTTTAGAGCAGTAGCGTCTTGTTTTTCATTTATTGGATTACTACTTTTTTGACATTGAAATCATTTTCTAATATTATAATAATAAGAATGTTATGATTATTTGAACACCTTAAATTACTACTTTTATACTTGGTTGCCTTGAAGCTTTTATATTAGCATAATACTTTTGCATTGTTGGAAAAGGATGTAGTAATATTACATCTAATTTATTAATTAAAAGTCTAATTTATGCAAAACAACACTTCAAGGTTTCTACAAAAGAAGCGAGCGCTTTCTCTTTTAGGAGGGCTATTTATTACAGCGAGTGTATTTGGTCAGAATCTTACGGTAACAGGTACTGTAAAGGATGTTACAGGGGAACCTGTTATTGGGGCAAATGTTATCCAGGAAGGAACGTCGAATGGTTCTATAACGGATATTGATGGAAAATTCTCTTTAAGTATTCCTAAAGGATCGGTTTTGGTGATTTCTTATATAGGATACGCAAGTCAGAATGTAACAGTGACAGGTAACCAGCCGCTTGTTATTACTTTGAAAGATGACACGGAACTATTGGACGAGGTAGTTGTTGTGGGATATGGTACGATGAAAAAGAGTGACCTGACAGGAGCAGTAGGTTCTGTCGGAGCGAAGGATATGAAGAACTCTCCAATATCTAACGTAGGTCAGGCACTGCAAGGTAAAGTTGCAGGATTGCAGATTATAGATAGTGGTAAGCCCGGAGATAATGTTACTATTCGAGTACGTGGTATTGGTTCTATCAATGATAGTAATCCGTTGATAGTAATTGATGGAGTACCTACAGATTTAGGACTTAATTCTATCAATATGGCAGATGTCGAGCGTGTTGATGTTCTAAAAGATGCTTCTGCCACAGCTATTTATGGTTCTCGCGGTGCTAATGGTGTAGTAATGGTTACTACGAGAAAGGGAGAAAGTGGGAAAGGTAAGCTTTCTTTCAGTGCTAATTGGGCTGTACAGAATGTTACGAATCAACCAGAGATGTTGAATGCGAGCCAGTATGCAGCTTATAGCAATGATATGCTTTCTGCAGCTGGGCAAACAACAAATCCTTTGTGGGCAGATCCTTCTTCATTGACTTCAAGTACTGATTGGCTTGATGAAATGTTCCGTACAGGACTATCACAAAATTATACAGTTAGTTACTCTGGAGGGAGTGAAAAGTCTCATTATTATGTTTCTGGTGGATTTTTAGAGCAAAAAGGTGTGGTAGAGAGCGTTAAATATCGCCGTTTTACGTTTCAAGCCAACACGGACTCTCAGGTTTTGAATTGGTTGAAGTTCTCAAATAACCTGACATTTTCTACTGATACTAAAACTTCAGGAAGCTATGATGTGGCCGGTGCAATGAAGGCACTTCCTACACAGCCGGTTAAAACAGATGAGGGTGACTGGAGCTATCCTGGTTATCCGGACTACGACAATCGTTCACAGGCTAACTGGTACGGAACGATGCGTAATCCTATTGGGCCTATATACAATGATAGCAAGCGGACGGATGGATATAATTTCTTGGCTAATATTTCAGCAGAAATAAAGTTTTGTGACTGGTTGCAATTTAAGTCAACATTTGGCTATGATGCTAAATTTTGGTTTAATGAGGACCTTTATCCAAAGTATGACTGGACTGCTTCTGGAGAAGCTGGTGAAACAAGTAAGTACCAAAGTAGTGATAAATCTTTTACTTACTTGTGGGATAACTATTTTACTTTTAATAAAGATTTTGGAAAGCACCATTTAGATGCTATGGTAGGTAGTTCTGCACAGTGGAATAAATATAATTACATGAATGGTAATGTATCCGGCTTTTTATTTAATGAATTTAGTCAGTTGACCAATGCGAAGGAAATAACAAGCTTGACGGGTTCCATGAGCGAATGGGCTTTACTTTCGTATATGGCTCGTGTCAACTATTCATTTGATGATAAATACTTAGTTACGGCAACTGTACGACGTGATGGTTCTTCACGTTTTGGAGAAAATAATCGTTGGGGTACATTCCCTTCTGTGTCATTAGCATGGCGTATATCCAAAGAATCTTGGTTTCCACAAAGTGAGGTCGTGTCCGATTTAAAATTACGTGCAGGATATGGAGTAACTGGTAATCAGGCTTCAATTGGTAATTATGATTTTGCAGCATTGTTTGATATCCGTAAATATGCTTTTGGAGGGGAGGTTGTCGATGCGTTGACTACAACAAGTTTGTATAATCCTGATATCCGTTGGGAGGCTATTCATCAGGCCAATATCGGAGTTGACTTAAGTTTGTTTAATTCGCGTGTAAACCTATCTTTGGATGCTTATGTAAAGAATACAAAGGATATGTTAGTTTCAGCTTCAGTTCCTATTACTGCCGGATTTGATGAAACAGTCTCAAGTTGTCAGACTAATGCTGGAAAGGTCCGTAATAAAGGTGTTGAGTTGGCTTTACATACTTATAACTTTGTTGGAGGGGATTTTAACTGGGATACTAGTTTGAATTTGACTTATAATACCAATGAGATTGTAGATTTAAATAGCAACATACCGATGTTCCGTAATGAGATTGCCGGTGAAAATGTAATTCGTTTGGCTAATGGATTTCCGATAAATACTTTTTATGGGTATGTGACTGATGGTATTTTCCAAAATTGGGAGGAAGTTAATTCACATGCATTCCAAAGTACGGAAACTAGTCCGGGTGATATTCGTTTTAAAGATTTGAATAATGATGGAAAAATTAATGAAGATGACCGTACTGTTATCGGTAATCCATCTCCTAAGTGGATATTCTCAATGAATAATAACCTGAGTTATAAAGGATTTGATTTGTCTATTTATTTGCAGGGAGTGAGTGGAAATGATATTTTTAATGCAAATAATATAACGAATGAGGGAATGGCTGGGGCTGCGAACCAGACTACGGCAGTTTTGAACCGTTGGACAGGGGAAGGAACAAGTTATGTTATGCCTCGTGCGGTACTGAATGACCCGGCCAAGAATAATCGTGTTTCTGACCGTTGGGTTGAGGACGGCTCTTATTTGCGTATAAAGAATATTACGTTAGGATATAATTTCCCCAAAAAATGGATAAAGAAGTTAACCTTGGAGAATGCACGTCTGTTTGTTTCTTGCGATAATGTGGCTACTATTACTGGATATTCTGGTTTTGACCCAGAAGTAGATATTAATGGGATAGATAATAATCGTTATCCTATTTCACGAACTCTTAGTCTGGGAGTCAACTTTAATTTCTAATCTGAAAAAACAATTATTATGAAACATATTGCTTATATAATATTGGCATCTGCCCTGCTGGCTTGTTCTTCTTGCAGCGATTTCTTGGAAAAGTATCCTAAGGATTCTCCTAGTACTACTATTCCTATGAGCGATGATTTGGCTGTAGCTATGACTAACGGATGTTATCAGTCTTTACAGTCTATGAATCTTTATAATCAGCGTATCTGGAGTATGGATATTTGTGCCGGTGATAGCGAAGCGGGGGGAGATCCTTCTACAGGTACTGATGGAGTTGAAACAAAAGAAGTTGCTAATTTCTATGCAACTCCAAGTAATAATCTTGCAGTTGGATTATGGAGAGGAGGATATACTGGTATCGGTAATTGCAATACAGCCATTCAGTCTTTATCAGCTAATGCGGATAATATTTCTCCGGAAATATTGACCCGTTCTTTGGGTGAGGCTTATTTTTTACGTGCGCATTATTATTTTATCTTGGCTCGTTGTTTTGGAGGAGTTCCTATTCGTACAGAACCGGCTAAAGTTAGTGACCCTAAAGACATTGCCCGTAATACAGTAACAGAAGTCTATGACCTGATTATAAAAGATTGTAAGGAGGCTATAGAACGCTTACCTCAAAAAAATGAGTTAGCTCCAGCTGACTTAGGACGTGCTACTAAGGATGCCGCTTGCACCCAGTTAGCAAAAGTTTATTTGACTCTTGCTTCATACGGTAATACCTATGCATCTTTAGCACCCGAAGAAGGATTTTATCAAGCAGTTGTTGATTTATGTGATGAGATCGCTACGATGGGATATGATTTGGCAGCTTGTGATTATGCTTCTTTATGGAATGAGAATTTAATTAAAAATAAGAATAGTGCAGAATCTATTTTTGAAATACAATATTCTGGAGAGAATGCAGGAACGGGCGGTTTTTGGGCAAATGATGGACAGGCATCCTGGTGTTCAACATTTATGGGGCCTCGTAACTCTGGATTTACTTATGGCTCTTATGGGTGGAATCAACCTACTGATGAATTCTTTGAATCGTATGAAGAAGGTGATAAACGTAAAGATATTACCGTATTTTATGAAGGATGTCCGGATTTTGATGGAAAGTCCTATAAGGCAAGTTATGCTTTTATGACTGGGCGTAATGTGCGTAAATTTATTATTCCTATTTCTTTAAATTTATATCAGGATGCAGAGACAAGTCCTCAGAACTTTATAGCTTACCGTTATGCGGATGTATTATTGATGAAGGCGGAGGCTTTGAATGAATTGGGTGAAACGGTTCAGGCGCAAACTCCATTGAATATAGTACGACGTCGCGCCGGATTAGGAGACTTTCTGTCAACTAATAAGGAGGAAATGAAGGAGAAAATCATTCATGAGCGCCGGATGGAACTTGCATTCGAAGGTCATCGCTGGTTTGATTTAATCCGTATTGATGGGGGAGATTATGCCTTGAAGTTCTTTAATTCTATTGGCAAGGTAAATGCAACTAAAGACCGTATGTTACTACCTATTCCACAAGTAGAAATGGATGCGAATGCATTGATGGTACAAAACCCCGGTTATTAATAACTTAAACTTATAGATTATGAGAGTTCAAAATATATTTTTTTATTTATCCGTATTGCTTTGTTGTGTTTTTACGTTAAATTCTTGTTCAGAGGATTTGGCTGAAACAAATAAAGGCTATGATGTGCTGACATTGACTGCTGATAAGGAGGTGATTAATCTTAATGAAAATGATGCAGCTTTGACAGCTCTAACATTAAAGTGGACTAGTGGTACAAATTATGGGACAGGAGCGCGGTTGAATTATAAGTTGGAGCTGCGGGAGAAAGGAAGTACTGAACCAACAGAACCATTGTTAAATAAGCGATTTAATGATCAGGAACTTTCTTATGCTTTTACAGTTAGAGAATTAAATGATTATTTGCATGCTGCTGGAATTAGTTTGACATACGGTGAAACAGTGGAAGTTGAAGCAACTGTGATTGCAGAGGTCGTTGGTTATGAAGACTATGAGCAGAATTCTTCTGTTTCTTTTAAAGTGACTACTTATGAACCGGTTTCTGAGACATTATATATTTGTGGTGATGCGACGGAAGGTGGATGGAATGTAGAACAAATGGGAGTGTGCAGTCTGGTTGATAACCAGCAACCTGGTATTTTTAATATTACTGCAACATTGACCGAGAGTAAGGATTTTAAGTTCTTTACTCAAATGGACTTTTCTTCTATTGCTTATGTTTGTGCTCCTGATGGAGAACAAATATTAAGTGATGGTATGACCACAAATATTATTCAAAAAGTTGATGATACGGTAGATGACTTGAAATTTCAGGTAACAGAAACCGGAACCTATAAGCTTACGATTGATTTGTTGAATAATACTCTGAATATAGTCAAGAGTACTCCAGCGGCTCCAGCTTTTAATACTTTGTATTTTGTCGGTAGCTTTACTGATTGGACTTTTAAACCGATGAAGCAAGATCCTGTGAATCCGTTCGTATTTTTATATGGTGATGTATTTACATGGACTCCTGATGGTGAGTTTAAGTTTGGAACCATGGATGGAAGTTGGGATAATATGTATATGGCAACTCAAGATAAAGCTCCGTATACGGATACTAATGTAAAATTGGGTGGTACAGATCAAGATCAGAAATGGGTTTTGAAAGAAGAAGAATGCGGAAAGGCTTATAAGATTCGTTTGGACATAACAACAGGCCAGGAAAAAATGGTGATGGCTCCTTTTGAACCTTATACGGAAATTTCTTTGATAGGTAATGCTACTCCTGCAGGTTGGACTTTGCCTTCTTCTGCTCCAATGACAAAGATTGACGAATATACTTATCAGTGGACTGGAAATCTGACAGCAGGTGAAATTAAGTTTACCTGTGATAACCAGTCTGATTGGATGGGAGCTTGGTTTATGGCTGTAGAAAATGGTCTTACATTTGAAGCAGGTGAATATGATATGTACTGGATTGATAAAACGAATCCAGATTATGGTTATGGAAGCTTAGATAATAAATGGGTTGTGACTGATCCGGGAAACTATACGATTACCCTGAATCAAGCTACAGAAAAACTCGTAGTTAAGAAAATTGATTAAATTAGAATTGTTTATCATGAAAAAAATAATTTACTTGGCAGGAATTTTTCTCCTTTTTACTGCATGTAAGAACGATGACGGAGCAGGAATGGCAAATTTGGAATATGAAGGAGGGGAAGTTTCTGTTAAAATAGAGGAAGGAACTGGTATTTCTTTATTTACGGATAAAGCTTGTTATGCACCAGGAGAAACAGTAAGTTTTGGTATTTTAGGTGACATTCCGTCGAACGCAAAAATTCGTTATCGTCATTTGGATGAAGTAATTGAAGAACAACCTTTGGCTGGTTCGTCATGGACGTGGACTCTTCCAACTGTAGATTTTACAGGTTATATGGTTGATATTTATGCATCATCGGATGATAAGGAAGTAATTTACGGAACAATTGCGGTTGATGCTTCTAGCGATTGGAAACGATTTCCTAGGTATGGATTTGTGGCAGAGTTTGGTCAGAAATCGGATGAAGATATAAAGGATGAGATGTCTTATTTGAGCCGTTGCCACATTAATGGTGTACAATTCCAAGACTGGCATAATAAGCATCATTGGCCTTTAGGAAGTACTCGTGATGGACAGATTATGCCTGTGTATAAGGATATTGCCAATCGTGATGTATATACGGAAACTGTGGAAAAGTATATTGAGGTGCAGCATGCTTTGGGGATGAAGTCCATTTTTTATAATCTTTGTTTTGGTGCTTTGGATGATGCGAATTTGGATGGTGTGAAAGATAGCTGGGGGCTTTTCAAAGATTATAAGGCAAAAACGCGTGATTGCCATGAATTGCCTGATAGTTGGAAAAGTAATATTTATTTGACAGATCCGGGGAATAAGGCATGGCAGGACTATTTGATACAACGTAATACAGACGTATATAATCATTTTGCTTTTGATGGTTATCAGATAGACCAGTTGGGAAACAGAGGAACCGTATTTAATGTATATGGTAAGGAAGTTGATTTGCCACAAGGTTATGCGTCATTTATAAAGGCAATGAAGCAGGCACATCCAGATAAGAGGTTGATTATGAATGCTGTCAGCCGCTATGGCGCAGAACAGATAGCCAAAACAGGAAAGGTCGATTTTTTGTATAATGAGGTATGGGGTAAAGATAATGACCGTACTGAGGCGAAATTTAGTCATCTGAAAACAATTATAGATGAGAATAATGAATACTCTGGCAATCAGTTGAATACCGTATTTGCAGCCTATATGAACTATTGGTTGGCTGAAAATCAAGGTGAATTTAATGCTCCAGGGGTTTTGTTGACTGATGCGGTGATGTTTGCATTGGGAGGCTCACATCTGGAACTTGGCCCTCACATGTTGTGTAAGGAGTATTTCCCTAATGACAATTTGAAAATGACGGAGGCTTTAAAAAAGGATATAATTCATTATTATGATTTTATGACTGCTTATCAGAATGTGCTGCGTGATGGTGGTTCATTGACAACTAATGTCGATATTGTATCTGTTGACGGTAAATTTGAGGTGCAATCCTGGCCACCGGTTAAAGGAAAGTTATGTACGATAGGGCGTAGTCTGGAAAATCAGGATGTTATTCATTTGTTGAATTTATCACAAGCTGATAGTGATGAATGGCGTGATGATTATGGAACTATGCCGGAACCCAATACAATTGAAAACCCTTCCTTTAGTATTTGTCCTTCACGTTCTGTGAAAGGTCTTTGGATGGCATCACCTGATTATGCCGGAGGAGCCGTAATCCCAATTGCATTTAAGGTAAATGGGAACCGTTTAGAGTTTACTTTGCCTTCATTAAAATATTGGAACATGTTGGTTGTTGAATATAAATAAGAATAAAAAACAGTATGAAGCTAAAATTAATTATATCTGCATTATTATTTTCAGCATTAAATGTTGATGCTGATGTGGTAACATCACCTAATGGAATCGTTTCAATTGATTTCCAGTTAAAGAATGGGATACCTACTTATAAAGTAGATTACAAAGGTAAACCTGTAATTAAAGAAAGTAGATTAGGTCTGGAATTACGTGATGGAAAGAATTTGATGGATGGCTTTGAACAACTTAATGCTACTACATCTACTTTTGATGAAACTTGGCAGCCTGTATGGGGTGAGGTCAAAGAAATACGTAATCATTATAATGAACTTCTTGCAGAGTTGAAGCAGCCATCAACAGATCGTTATATGAATATTCGTTTTCGGGTATATGATGATGGGGTTGGATTCCGTTATGAATTTCCCCAGCAGAAAAATCTGGTGTATTTTGTGATAAAAGAAGAACATAGTCAGTTTGCCATGACCGGTGACCATACGGCTTGGTGGATTCCTGGGGATTATGATACTCAGGAGTATGACTATACGGAGTCGAAGTTATCTGAAATACGTTCATTGTTGCCAAATGCAGTAACTTCCAATGCCTCTCAAACTGTATTTTCCCCAACAGGAGTGCAAACATCATTGCAGATGAAAACAGATGAGGGGTTGTATATTAATTTGCATGAAGCAGCTTTGGTTGATTATTCATGTATGCATTTAAATCTGGATGATAAAAATTTAGTATTTGAGTCATGGCTTACTCCTGATGCAGACGGATTCAAAGGTCGTTTACAGGCTCCATGTCATTCTCCATGGCGTACAGTTATGGTCTCTGATGATGCACGTGATATTTTGTCATCTCATTTGATTTTGAATTTGAATGAGCCATGTAAAATTGAGGATACTTCTTGGATTAAGCCTGTAAAATATATGGGGGTATGGTGGGAGATGATTGCTGGAGGGAAGCCATGGAGCTATACTAATGATATTCCGTCCGTGAAGCTTGGAGAAACGGATTATCGGAAAGTAAAATCTAATGGTAATCATCCTGCTAATACAAGAAATGTGAAGAAGTATATTGATTTCGCTGCGAAACATGGATTCGATCAGTTGTTGGTAGAAGGATGGAATGTTGGTTGGGAAGATTGGTTTGGAAATCAAAAAGATTATGTTTTTGATTTTGTGACTCCTTATCCTGATTTTGATATTGAACAGTTGAATAGATACGCACATGATAAAGGAATAAGATTGATGATGCATCATGAAACATCTGGTTCATCTCGTAATTATGAGAGACATCTTGAACAGGCTTATCAGTTAATGAATAAATATGGCTATACAGCCGTAAAAAGTGGGTATGTGGGAAATATCTTGCCTTATGGTGAACACCATTATGGGCAGTGGATGAATAATCATTATTTGTATTGTGTTGTAGAGGCTGCTAAACATAAAATAATGGTGAATGCTCACGAAGCAGTTCGTCCTACAGGACTTTGTCGTACATATCCTAATCTGATTGGAAATGAATCTGCACGTGGAACGGAGTATCAGGCTTTTGGTGGCAGTAAAACATTTCATACGACAGTCTTGCCTTTTACGAGACTTCAAGGAGGGCCGATGGATTATACACCAGGTATTTTTGAAATGAATATTTCCAAATTAAATCCAAATAATAGCTCACACGTAAATGCTACATTGGCAAATCAATTAGCATTGTATGTAACGATGTATAGCCCTCTTCAGATGGCTGCAGATCTTCCAGAAAATTATGAGCGTTTTATGGATGCTTTTCAATTTATAAAAGATGTACCGGTTGATTGGGATAATAGTATTTATCTTGAAGCAGAACCTGGGAAATATGTAACTGTGGCTCGAAAAGAAAAGGGAACGAATAATTGGTTTATTGGTAGTGCTACAGGTGATGCTAATCATCAATCAGTTATTTCGCTTGATTTCTTGGAAAAAGGGAAGAATTATATAGCTACCATATATGCTGATACAAAAGATACTGATTATAAGTCAAATCCTCAATCATATCAGATTGTAAAAGGGCTCGTTAACTCTAAGAACAAACTAAAAATAAATACAGTAGAAGCAGGTGGATATGCTATAAGTCTATTTGAAGTTACAACTTCAGACGAAATGAAGGGGTTGAAAAAGCTATCTGTATCGCCTATAAAATAATATTTTATTATAATAATTAATTAGAACTTTGATGTTAGCACCTCTGTGAGGTTAGATTTACAGAGGTGCTTATTCTTTTTTAAGATGAAGAACTTTACTCTATATGATATAAATTAATTGTGTATTGGAATAGATTGTAAGGTTAGAGGATTATAACTATAAATCATAAGCCTATGTTTAGATATATTGTTGGATGGTTGTTTCTAGCTGTGTCAGTCGTAGCGCAAGCTGCAGTGCCTGTTTGTAAGTCATTTTCGCAACAAGGACGTGAAGTAACATTTCATTTGGATAATGGAGCAGCTTTTCAATTGAAATTGTGTGGGCAATCCGTAGTTCGGATATGGTATTCTCCAGATGGGAAATTACAACGGTTAAATTCTTCGTTTGCTGTTATTAATGAAGAATTGGAAGATGTGGGAGTAGTCAATGTGAATGAGGAAGCGTCTTGTTATGAGATTTTTACACCTGTATTGAGAATACGCGTTAATAAATCCCCCTTGAAGCTCCAGGTTTTTGATAAATATCAAAAGCTTATTTTTAGTGATTATGGTGATGGTCGGACTTGTGAAGGTGAAAAGAAGGTAGAATATAAAATGCTGAGGCGTGATGAGCATTTTTTTGGATTGGGAGAAAAAACCGGTAAATTAGATCGACGAGGGGAAACATATAAAATGTGGAATAGTGATCGGCCTTGCTATGGTGTAGCTGATGATCCTTTATATAAGAGTATTCCGTTTTTTATGAGTAATTATCGTTATGGTATATTTTTAGATAATACTTATAAAACAGAGTTTAAGTTTGGAACAGAGAGTCGAGATTATTATAGTTTTGAAGCTCCAGGTGGTGAAATGATATATTATTTCATGTTTGGCAAGGACTATAAGGAAATTATGGGACATTATATAGGACTGACAGGAAAGCCAATTATGCCGCCCAAATGGGCTTTGGGATTTGCTCAATGTCGTGGAATGCTCACTCGTGAGGATTTAACACGGGAGATTGCGACTGGATATAGAAAGCGTGGTATTCCTTGCGATATTATTTATCAAGATATTGGTTGGACTCAGAACCTGCAAGATTTTGAATGGCGTAAAGGTAATTATGAGAATCCTAAACAGATGCTGGCAGATTTGAAATCACAAGGTTTTAAGGTTGTAGTATCACAAGATCCTGTTATTTCTCAATCTAATAAAAAACAGTGGCAGGAGGCTGATAGTCTTGGTTATTTTGTAACTGATTCAACAACAGGCAAAACTTATGATATGCCTTGGCCATGGGGTGGAAACTGTGGTGTGGTAGATTTTACAAAGCCTGAGGTAGCAGATTGGTGGGGAGCATATCAGCAAAAGCCTATAAATGACGGTATCAGTGGATTTTGGACGGATATGGGTGAGCCTGCTTGGAGTAATGAAGAGGATGTGGATCGTTTGGTGATGAAACATCATTTGGGAATGCATAGTGAGATTCACAATGTGTATGGGTTAACTTGGGACAAAGTTGTGAAAGAGCAGTTTGAAAAACGTAATCCCAATCGTCGTGTATTTCAAATGACTCGTGCTGCTTATGCAGGATTGCAGCGTTATACTTTTGGTTGGACTGGTGATAGTGGAAACTGTGACGATGTAACGCAGGGATGGGCGCAGATGGCTAATCAGATCCCTGTATTGCTTTCTGCAGGATTAGGCTTGATACCTTTTACTACAACTGATATATCAGGATATTGTGGAGATATTAAAGATTATTCAGCAATGGCTGAACTTTATACACGTTGGGTACAGATGGGGGCTTTTAATCCGTTAAGTCGTATTCATCATGAAGGTAACAATGCAGTTGAACCATGGCTTTTTGGGGAAGAAGCAGAACAGAATGTGAAAAAAGCTATAGAATTGAAATATTCATTGATTCCTTATATCTATACGTATGCTCGCGAAGCTCATGATGCAGGATTGCCAATTATGCGTCCAATGTTTCTTGAATATCCTTATGATGTGGAAACATTTGATACAGATGCACAGTTTATGTTTGGTAAAGAATTGCTTATAGCTCCAGTCGTAAAGAAAAATGCGAAAACCAAGAACTTGTATTTACCAGAGGGTAACTGGTTGAACTATAATGATAAAAGGACGCTTTACTCGGGAGAACAGTGGTTGACAGTGGATGCACCATTGTCATGTATCCCAATGTTTGTAAAGCAAGGATCAATCATTCCTACTATGCCAGTGATGAATTATATTGGTGAACATCCCGAATATCCTGTTATATTTGAAGTCTTTCCAGCAGTAGAAGGTCAGAGTGCTTCTTTCCTTTTGTATGAAGATGAAGGGACCGACTTGGGATATTTAAAAGACGAGTTCTTGAAGACTCCGATTAATGTGAAAACAACGGTCGAAGGGTTTGAAATTGCTATTTCCCCACGTGAGGGTAGTAACTACCAGTTACCATCTAAGCGGAATATGATTTTCCGATTTTATGTAGAAAAATCTCCTCAGAAAGTTGTGATTGCTGGGAAAAAACAAAAAAAAGTAAAGCCTGAAAAATTACATGATCAGGAAAATATATTTGCTGATGCTGTAATATGGAGTTATGACAAGGAAATGCAAATTTTAAATGTGCTTGTTCCTGATAGTGGGGAAGCGTTGGAGATGAGTATTATACAATAATATGTTGGTCGTAGATATGTATGTTTTGAGATTAGGAATTATATAATAAAAATAGAATCAGAAAGAAAATCTAATATTCTTTCTGATTCTATTTTTATTTGAAGTATAATTACTGTTCATATTCCTTCTTCCGCTTCGGATTCATCGGGAACCAGCCTTTCAGTACGCGTTCGCGCTGTTCGAAGACCTCCTTGATGGTCCAGAAAGAAGAGAATGAGAAAACTCCCAACAGGGTCGACAGCAGAATCTGACTTACCAGTA
>OGYG01001453.1_pt1 | contig 15168 bp, 12 predicted proteins | sample 1576481 | NCBI WGS metagenome assembly OGYG01 (sample SAMEA3541497, study PRJEB24748) | human gut metagenome | biome: human gut; feature: human-associated habitat; material: faeces | place: China | collected 2012 | reverse complement strand
ATGCAGGTGACCGGTGCAATTTTTGATTGCGATGGAACTCTTGTTGATTCAATGCGCGTTTGGCGCAATGTGTTTGGCGCTGTTCTTCCTAAATACGGCAAGACTGTTGACTCAGAATTTTTTGAGCGCGTTGAGGCTGTTTCGCTTATGGATGGTTGCAAAATTTGCGTTGATCATCTGGAGCTGCCTATCACTGCAGAAGCTTTGTATGAAGAGTTCTGCGCGTATGTAACAGAGCAGTATCAACATCACGTCTCCATTATTTCTGGTGCAAAAGAGTTCTTGCAGGAGCTTTACGATGCGGGTATTCCTATGGCTGTTGCATCGTCAACTCCTGTGCGAGAAGTGCGTGCGGCCCTCGCGGCTCAAGGTATTGAGCACCTCTTTAAAACGGTGGTTTCTACAGAAGACGTGGGGGGAGTGGACAAGGTTGAGCCTGATGTATACCTTGAGGCACTCCGTCGCCTTGGCACCGATAAAGCAACTACCTGGGTCTTTGAGGACGCCCCATTTGGCGCTCAGACGGCTCAAAATGCAGGCTTTCCCGTGGTGGCACTCTACAACGACCACGACGGCCGAGACCCCGTCTTTATGCGTGAGCACTCAAACATCTTCGCCCACACCTATGGTGAGATGTCGCTTCTGCGTCTTCGTGACTACGAGCGTCCTCTAGCTGCTGCTCCTTCTGGCGAGAAACCCCTTGAGGTCCTTATTGTGGGCGGATCCCCAGAGGCTGTCTCGAACACGACGCTCTCTACCTGCGCCCAAAGCGCTGACTACCTGATAGCAGTTGACCACGGTGCCGATGCGTGCTTTGCCGCCGGAGTAATTCCACAGCTTGCGCTTGGAGACTTTGACTCGGCTACAACAGAAACTCTGGCTTGGCTCAAAGAGCAGCAGGTACCTTGCATGAAGTTTAATGCGGATAAGTACGACACTGACCTGGCTCTTGCTCTAAAGTCCGCCGAGTACGAGGCAATCCGTAGGGATAGCAAGCTCTCTCTTACCGTCGTTTCCACGTCTGGTGGCCAGCTTGATCACCAGCTTGTAGTGCTTGGTCTTCTCGCTACCTGGGCAAAGACGGGCAAAGCAAGTGTTCGAGTTATTGAAAATGACTTTGAGATGCGCTTTTTAGCAGCAGGTCAAACTGATTCTTGGCAGCTGAGCACAACTAATGTAGGTAAAAAGATTTCTCTTGTAGCTTTGTCAGAGGAGTGCGAGGTTTCTGAGACTGGCATGAAGTGGAATCTTGATCACCAGAAATTCACCTTGCTGGGAGACGACGGTATTTCAAACATAGTTGAATCAGACAATGCTTGGGTAAGGTGCGAGAAGGGCTGTCTTTTGGTGCAGCTTTGGAACTAAAACGTTCACCGAGTCGTGTTGGGGCTGCGTTTGAGAAACAAAGCCCCAACGCGCGGCTGTAAGTCCAGCAAGAAGTATTAGATGTTGCTGTCGGATAATCGAGCTAAGAAAAAAGGTCGCCGAAGCGACCTTTTTAAGTTTGAGGTAAGACGAGCTAAGTTGCTTAGTTGCGAGCAATCTTGCCGGACTTGAGGCAACGGGAGCAAACATTCATCTTCTTGCGCTGGCCATCGACAACGACAGTAACACGCTGGATGTTTGGCTTAAAGGTGCGGGCCACAGTACGGTGAGAGTGGGAGATGGAGCGACCGGCAACGGCGTGCTTACCGCAGAAATCACAGACCTTCGACATGAGTAAGACCTCCATAGGATAGGCGCCCTCTGCGCCTAAAATTTCCAAATAGCCGAATAAATATAGCACAATATATTGTGTTGTCAAAGCATGAATATAACATTCACAATTAGATAGCTTTTAGACAGCTTTTGAATGTTTTTCATTTATTACACCAAGATTAAATAACAAGAAAAAGATTTGTCAATTGCAAGGTTATCAACTTGTATATATAAGCCGCTTTAATAATAAATGTGCTCTGCGGTATACTAAATAACAATGACTAACCCTGGTTCTTGCGAGAGGAGTTATGTAATGACTACCGCTGTTCCCGGAACACTAAGAGTTTCTAATGATTGCCTTGCTGACCTGGCGGGCTATGCAGCTATGGAATGTTATGGCGTTGTTGGCATGGCAGAGATTGATGAGGCAGCAGGTGTTGCTCGTCTTCTTCCAACGTACCGACTTCGTAAGGGTATTGATGTGACCCCAACTCCTAAGGGAGTTCAGGTTGACCTTCATATTGTTGTTGAGCAGGGCGTTAACATGGCGTCTGTTGTCGACAATCTTGAGAGCTCAGTAAAGTTTTTGCTTAAGCAAATTGCAGAGCTTTCATGTGTTGATGTAACTGTACATATCGAGGCCATGCGTAATTCTCGCTAAGCTTTTTGCTTCAAATGAGTAGGAACTGAGGTCTAACGTGATTTCAAATGTCATTCGTACATGCTTCCCTGTAGCAGCTCTTGCCGTTGCAGACAAAGCAGAAGAGATCAACAAGCTCAACGTTTTCCCTGTACCAGATGGAGACACCGGCACTAACATGTCCCTTACCCTGGGCACCGTTGTTCGTGAGGTTCAAGATCTTCCTCAAGATGCAAGCATGCAGGATATTGCAAAGGCAATCACTCACGGTTCTTTGATGGGAGCTCGTGGTAACTCTGGTGTTATTACGTCTCAGATTCTTCGTGGTATTGCCGAGGGTCTGTGCGACGTTAAAAATCCTGAGGCAGTAACTCCAAAGGATATTGCTCACGCATTCCGCCGCGGTAAAGAGGTTGCTTTTAAGGCTGTTAGAAAGCCTGTTGAGGGCACTATTCTTACCGTCCTTAAAGACGTTTCTGCTAAGGCAGACTCCCTTGAGAAGTCTCAGCTCACCCCAGTTGAGGTTTTGGACGCTCTGGTTGTTGAGGCATATGAGTCTGTTGCCCGCACTCCTGAGCTTCTTCCTGTCCTCAAAGAGAACGGTGTTGTTGACTCTGGTGCATTTGGTTTTGCAACCTTCCTTGAGGGCTTTGTAAATGCTGTTACCGGCAAGACTGAGACTACTGATTTCCAGACAACCGTTTCTGTTTCTGATGCTAAGGCTGCTACCAGTGCAAAGGTTGAGATTGAGCTCAACGATGACTGGGAGGGTTCTGAGTATCGTTACTGCAATGAGTTCCTCTTCAAGGCAGATAGCCCAGACTTTGACGAGGAAGCAGCTCTGAACTTCCTGGCAACTATGGGTGATTGTGAGCTTCTTGTTGGCGCAAACCCAGACTATAAGATTCACGTTCACTCAAATACTCCTAACAAGGTTCTTGAGTACATGCTTCAGTACGGCCAGATTTTTGAGGTCTTCATTCACAACATGGACCTTGAGGCTAAGGAGCGTACCGAGAAGATCGCTGAAGATAAGAAGGCTGCAGCTGCACCTAGAAAAGAACTTGGCTTTGTTGCCGTAACTGCTGGTTCTGGCGCTGAATCAATCTTGAAGTCTCTTGGTGTTGACGTTGTTGTTTCTGGTGGCCAGACCATGAACCCTTCAACTGCAGACATTCTTGCTGCAATTGAAGAGGCCAATGCAGACCAGGTTATTGTTATGCCAAACAACTCCAACATTCGTATGGCAGCAGAGGCTGCTGCCAGCGCATGTGAGGATGTTAAGGTTGCTGTTATTCCAACCAAGTCTGTTCTTCAGGCATTTGCTGCAATGTTTGTTGTTGCAGATGGCGTTCCATTTGAAGAGCTTGTAGAAGAGATGACTGACGCTATCTCTGGCGTTCGCTACGGTGAGGTAACCACTGCAGTCCGTGATTCCTCTGCAGCTAACGGCACCCCTATTCACGATGGTGATGTCATGGGTATTCAGGGCGGCTCCATTGATGTTGTCGGCTCTGATGTCATGAAGGTCACGCTTGACCTTATTACCAAGATGCAAGAGGAGGAAGAGGGCGACAACCTCACCATTCTTGCAGGTGAAGATTTGTCTAACGAGCAGCTCGATCTTCTCGCCAGCAAGATTGAGGACGCTTACCCTGATCTTGAGGTTGACGCTCAGCGCGGCGAGCAGCCACTCTATCCAGTCATCTTCTCTATTGAGTAGGAAATGTCTGAGTCCAAGGTAAGCATCGCTCCCGCATCAGAGCGAGTAGCACATACCTGCTCGCTTATTGATAGCGTGACCAGGTTAAGATATGTCAATGCAAATCGTGCCGAGGCGCTTGAGCGTCTCGGCATTCTGCGTGTTCGAGACCTTTTGCTCAACATCCCTCACCGTTATCTTGATTTTTCACATCGCGTGCAAATTGCTTTTGCACAAATAGGCGAAGACGCCACCATCACAGGACGCGTTGCTTCGGTAAAGACTAAGCGTCCACGTCCTAAAATGGTCATTGTTGAGATTGAGGTTGTGGATGATACGGGCGTGCTCACGGCTTCGTTTTTTAGGCAGCCTTGGATAGCTGAGCAAATCCACGTTGACGATGAAGTAGCACTCAGTGGTAAGGTGCTCTTTGCCTACGGTTACCGCCAGATGAAGTCGCCATTCTACGAGGTGCTTAGCACGGCAAAGTCTGACGCAAACGATGAGACACGCTCTAAAGAAGTACCTTCAAAAGCGGCAATTCTTCCTGTTCACCCAGCTACTGAGGGCGTAAGTCCCGCATGGATGCGTCGCATTATGTCGGCAGCTCTGGCGGACACGGGAAGTGTGTGCGACTGGTTGCCCTCAGAGCTCGTCTCTCAGCACCATCTTATGTCGCTTTCTGCGGCACTTCGCGAGGTTCATTTTCCTTCAAGTTTGGCTGCTGCAGAGCTTGCTCGCCGCCGTCTTGCTTTTGATGAGCTCTTAAGTTTGCAGCTTGCTCTTTTGGCGAGAAGAAACTTGGAGCTTGCAGGGCATAAGCCTTTTGAGCACGTTATAGATGGACCTAAAGTTAAGGCTCTGATTGAGGCTTTGCCCTTTGCCCTGACTGACGAGCAAAATCATGCAGTGCAAGAGATTCTTTCAGATATGGCAGCACCACGTATTATGAATCGCTTGCTTTTGGGTGATGTTGGTACTGGTAAAACAGCTGTTGCCGCTGTTGCCTTAGCTGCAGCAGCAGATTCTTCAACTCAGGCAGCTGTGATGGCTCCTACCTCAGTTCTTGCTCAGCAGTACGCTCAAAAAATTGGCCCTTTGCTTTCACTTGCGGGAATTACCTGGGCTCTTATTACGGGCTCTACCTCTGAAGAGGAGAGGCAGCAGATTGAGCTCTGCCTTGCTGATGGATCTTTGTCTGTTATCTTTGGAACTACCGCACTGCTCTCTGATCGCGTGGTATTTAACCAGCTCACACTTGCTGTTGTTGACGAGCAGCATCGCTTTGGCGTTGATCAGCGAACGGCATTGCGCAAAAAAGGACAAGGCGTAGATCTTCTCGCCATGAGTGCAACACCTATCCCGCGTACGTTGGCGCTCTCTTTGTATGGAGACGTTGATACATCTCGCATTACTAAGAGGCCAAAGGCAGGAGCTGGCGTTACCACTAAGCTGTGTGTTCCAGAAAATCTTGATCAGGCATACGCTGCCATTGCTGAGGCTGTTCAGGCAGGTCATCAGGCGTATTTAGTTTGTCCTTTGATTGATCCAAGCGATTCTGAAGAAGAGCTTGAAGATGTTCCTGAGGCCGCTCGCACAAACGGTAAGCTCTCAAGCGCAACTCGCGTATATGAGGAGCTTTCAAAGACTGTTTTCAAGGACTTTACCTGTGATCTTCTGACCGGTAGATTACCCGAGACACAAAAAGATCAGGTAATGGAAAAGTTCCGCGCAAATAAGACGCAGATTCTGGTCTCCACTACCGTCATTGAGGTTGGCGTTGACGTTCCTAACGCTACGGTCATGATTGTCTTTAATGCTGATCGTTTTGGCCTGGCTACACTTCACCAGCTCAGAGGTCGTGTTGGTCGAGGAGACTTCCCAGGAACTGTGTATCTTGCTAGCAACGCCAAACGAGGCTCTACCGCAAGAAAGCGCTTAGCCGCCCTTGAGCAAACCTCCGACGGCGCGCGCCTGGCAGAGCTTGACCTTGAGCTCAGACATGAGGGAGAGACCCTGGGATACCGTCAGTCAGGCGGCACCACGCTCAAGATTTCTGATCTTTACGCGGATGCGGACCTGATTGAGGCGGCTCATATAGATGCCCTAGCAATTACTGCTCAAGACCCAAATCTTATCAGCGACGCCTATGCTACGCTGGGAATTGAGGCAAAAGATCGCTTTGGTATCTACTTTGAAGAGCTTGGCTATAAGTAATAACCTGCAGGTAAACTGCAGTACAAGATAGGTTTGGTGGCGAGAAACCCATGAGGATTGTTGGCGGAAAATGGAAAGGTCGTGCAATTGAGGCCCCTGATGGCAAGGGGACTACGCGACCAACCACTGATCGTACGCGTGAGGCTATTGCAAGCTCCATCTTGGCTTCTCGCGGTCTTGACCTTAGTGAATCCAGAGTGCTTGACGCTTTTGCAGGTTCAGGTGCTATGGGTTTTGAGCTTCTTTCTAGAGGAGCGCTATACGCTGCTTTTGTTGATAAAGATAGAAAGACGTGCGATCGCATTAAGCGTACGGCTAAATCTCTTGGCGTAAACACCTCTGAGATGAGTGTTATCTGTGGTGATACAGCTCGCTTAGCTGAGTCATCCCAGCTGTTTGGAGGTCCTTTTGACGTGGTATTTTTGGACCCTCCTTATGCCGTCGAGGCAGAGGTAGTATCCAAGCTGCTCAAAGACTTGATTCAGTCGGGAAGTCTGACAAAAGATGCTGTAGTAGTCTATGAGCATAGCCATAAATCTGATTCAGTTTCTCTTGATAATTTTGAGCTTTCTAAGAGTAAGCGTTATGGTATTGCTCAAGTTGATTTACTTGTTCGTTGTGAGGGATAGGAGATACGTTGAACAGCATCACTCACGTAGTTGTACCAGGTACTTTTGATCCCGTCACAAACGGACACCTTGATGTAATCAAACGAGCTTCTCGTCTTTTTGAAAATGTTACGGTAGCTGTTGCGGCTTCAAAGCGCAAACACGGCACGGGAACTACGTTTTCTCTTGAAGAGCGTGTACAGATGCTCAAAGACGCTCTGGTAGATGAAGGACTTGTGCACGTTTCTGTAGAGCCTATGGAAGGTCTTCTGGTTGATTTCTGCAATGCTCGCGGCGCAGGTGGTGTTGTTAAAGGCCTAAGAGCTATGACAGACTTTGAGTATGAGCTGCAGCAGGCAGATCTTAACGCTCATATGGCTCCTGAGCTGGAGAGCGTCTTTGTTATGTCCAGTCCAGAGTACGGCTATATTTCTTCCTCAATTGTGAGAGAAATTTCAGCTATGGGCGCAGATGTATCATTTTTGGTACCAAAGAACGTCATTAAAAAGCTTGAAGCTCTGCATAATTGCGGTAATTAAGTATATTTGCCCTGCATTTTCATTATATTCTGCTAACATTCTTAAAAAGGTGTTTTATGCGTCGTGCTCATAAGGGCTAAAACTGCATATAACACGGCTTATGTATTGGATTGAAAGGAGCCCTGGATGCAGCCAGGCGAGGAAATTGAGAGCCTTGTATCTGAGATTGAGCAGATGGTAACTGAGGCTAAGTCACCTTTTATGGATGGCGGTAACAAGAAGATTATTGATGCCCAGGACTTCTATGAGCTGCTTGACGAGATTCGTCGTGTCTTCCCAGAAGAGTTTGCAACCGCTCGTCGCATCATTAAGGAAGAGGATGAGACCCTTGAGCGCGCACGTGCTCAGGCAGAATCCATCATAGCTGACGCACAGCAGCAGGCTATGATTCTTGCTGGTGACCAGGAGGTTGTCCGCCTTGCTCAGCAGCAGGCAGATGGCATTCGTGACCAGGCAGAGCAGTATGAGCGTGATACTCGCTACAACGCTGAGGAGTATGCAGATACCGTTCTTGCTCACCTTGAGGAGAACCTCAAGAGCCTGACAAATTCAGTCTCTCGTGTTCGTCAGACACTTGATGAGAACTCTGGTCCTCGTAACACCAGCAATAACGTTGCCTGGTAATTCCAATGCAACCAGTTCTTTATGCACTAGATGATCGTCTTGCAAATGCAGGCGATACCGTTTCTTATGCGGGTCATCTCAATGAAGATTCGTATGAGCTAGGGGAGCATGAATTTTCTCTTCCTATGGGAATTGATTTTGATCTAGTGCTTACCAACGCGGGTGAGGGCATTTTGGTTACCGGAATGCTTCGTGCTGACGCAGTTGGTACGTGTGACCGTTGTCTTGAGGACGCACATCTCTCTTTAAACGCAGAGGTAGATGAGTATTATCTCTTTGAAGAGCCTGTAATTTCTGCAGATGATGAAGATGAGGCAGATTACGTTTTAGTAAATGCCGATAAAACCATCGATCTTGCAGAGGCTCTTTTGCCTTCGCTTGTTATGGAGACGCCTTATGTTGTACTGTGCAAGTCCGACTGCAAGGGACTTTGCCCAGTATGCGGTTGCAATCTGAATGAAGAGGATTGCGGTCATGCAGCTCAGATTGAGCAGAAGCGAGAAGAAGAAAAGCTTGCTTCAAACCCGTTTGCGGCTCTCAAAAATCTTGTGATTGAGCCGGATTCGGAAGAGTAAAATAAAATTTCTTCTCCTAAATGGTGAAGAAATGCTGTATCTACGTACAAAATGTGTCAGTACGTGGTATAGTATCCAACGCATTATGTGAATGGGTCGCGCCCTCATATGTTTTAGGGGCGCTAGCAAGAGCAAAAGAGGTTTAAGATGGCAGTACCTAAACAAAAGAAGGGCCGCGGCGCAACCCACACCCGTCGTTCGGCAAACAGCAAGCTTAACGCAGCAGCTCGCTCTGTATGCCCACAGTGCGGCGCTCCAAAGCTTCCTCACCACGTATGCCCTAACTGTGGCTTCTACAAGGACCGTGAGGTTGTTGTTACTGAGTAACACTCATACATCGTATGGCCAAGAAGGCTGGTTCTTTAGGGGCCAGCCTTCTTTTTTATAGCACTAAGGAGTTATCATGCCCGTTATTTGTGTAGACGTTATGGGATCTGACCAAAGCCCTGAGGTTGTTCTTGAGGGAGTTCGTATGGCTCTTGAGAAGGACAAAGAGCTAGAGGTTCTTCTCGCTGGAGCTGATGAGTTTGTTACTCCTTTTGCAAGCAAGCATGAGCGCGCAAAGGCTTTGGTAACCACTGAAGTTATTGCAATGAGCGAACACCCCGCCAATGCGGTTAGACAGAAGAAAGACGCCAGTATTGTAAGGGCTGCACAGGCAGTCAAGGCTGGAGAGGCTGACGGTCTTTTTTCGGCAGGCTCTACAGGAGCAGTGCTTACTGCAGCTACCTTTGGTATTGGTCGCATCAAGGGCGTAAAGCGCCCTGCACTTACCCTGATTCTTCCTGGACTTGGTGGCCATAAAACAGTCTTTTTGGATACTGGTGCTAACGCTGATGTGCGTCCAGAAGTTTTGGTGCAATTTGCACAAATGGGTAGGGCTTTTGCCAATGCATCGCTTGGAATTGAAAACCCAACCATAGGACTTCTCTGCAATGGTTCTGAAGAGACCAAGGGTTCTGAGCTTGCTCTTTCATATCATGCGGCTCTTGCAGAAGCGGCTATCAATTTTGGTGGAAATGCTGAGGGAACTGATATTTTAGGAAGCCGCTTTGATGTTATTGTGACAGACGGCTTCACAGGAAATGTGGCCTTAAAATCTATTGAGAGCACGGGCAAATTTATTATGTCTAGCCTCAAAGACGCAATTAATTCCTCCAAGAAGGCTGCGTTTGGTGCACTTCTTTTGAAGGATGCTCTGAAGGCTACAGCAGCGGAACTTTCAGGAGATTCTGTTGGTGGCGCCTTCTTGCTAGGTGTTTCTGCACCTGTACTTAAAGGACATGGTGCTACCAGCTCTTCTGCTGTGTGCGCAGGAACACTTTCTGCAGCAAATGCAGTACGTGCCAACCTTATCGAGAAAATTTCCTCGTCAATTCAGCTGTAGTAAAAGCGTCTGTACATAAAAATTTTTATAAGTTATGGTGGAGCCCATGGACAATTCTGTGGGCTTTACTTTTTTTAAGATTGTTTGTTTCAGCTTTAGTAATGTCATCATACAGACGCCCATCACGGGGTAAAATTAATAGCGTCATTGTTGTGTGCAAGGAGGATGTATGGATCGCACAGAAACACTTGAAAAGGTAATTGACGTTGTTAGAGAGACACTGGACCTTGACGATTCCGTTGAGCTCACAGAGGGTACCTCATTTAAAGATCTTGGTGCAGACTCATTTGATCTTTTGCAGCTTGTCACAGACCTTGAGCAAGAGTTTGATATGACCTTTGATGCAGAAAACATCGATGAGATTGCTACCGTTGGTGACGCAGTAGATGCTATTCTTGCTGCTTAAGTAGGTTTTATACGTGAAATTGCACGAACGAGTAGCTGCTGCAGAAGCTATTTGCGGTCACACATTTACCAATAAAGAACTTATCGAGGCTGCCCTCACACACCCTTCGGCGGTGGAGGGCAAGCCTGTTTCTGCTTCGTATGAGCGCCTGGAGTTTCTGGGTGACTCAATTCTTGGTGCCATTATTGCAACGGAGCTGTTTGAGCGTTATCCAGATATGGATGAAGGCCAGCTTACTAGGCTGAAAATCTCTCTGGTATCCGGCCACACGCTTTCCATTGTCTCTGATGCTCTAGGAATTTCTCCCTTAATTGTTATGGGAATTTCCGAGAAGGGCACGGGAAAGCGTGGCATGAAGTCTGCTCTGGAGAACGTCTACGAGTCCATTGTTGGCGCGCTCTACCTTGATGCGGGTTTTGATCCAACGCACGATTTTGTTATTCGTACGCTTGGACCTCACATTTCTCCAGCGCTGGCAGTTCGTTCGGTAAGCCCTAAATCTCGTTTGCAAGAAGCGGTACAGGCTAAAGGCAAGGCTACTCCTGAATATAAGCTTATTGGCGAGAGTGGACCTGCTCACACACCAACGTTTACCGCTGTGGTATTTGTCGACGGCCTTAAGGTGGGTCGTGGACAGGGACCATCAAAGAAAGCCGCAGAGTCAGAAGCCGCTCAAGACGCACTGGTACGTCTTGGTGTGGATGACGCTCCGCTTGATGCTGATGCAGAAATGCACCTAAGGTAGAAAGGTACCCTGTACCCGTGTATCTAAAATCGCTGACACTTAAGGGTTTTAAGTCATTCGCTGATAAAACTCAGATGGTTTTTGACCCCGGTCTTACCGTTGTCGTTGGTCCTAATGGCTCGGGTAAGTCCAATGTCTCTGACGCAATTCTCTGGGTATTAGGCGAGCAGAGCGCAAAGATGCTCCGTGGCCAGGCTATGGAAGACGTCATCTTCTCTGGCTCATCAGCAAGGGGAGCGGTGGGCGTTGCTGAGGTAACGCTGGTTCTGGATAACTCCGACCACACTATTCCTATTGATTTCTCTGAAATTGGCATCACCAGGCGCATGTATCGCTCTGGAGAGTCTGAGTACCTGATTAACGGTGCTCCTTCAAGACTCATGGATATCCAGGACATTTTGCATGACTCTGGCCTGGGCAAAGATACCCATTCCATCATTTCTCAGGGCAAACTCGATTCCATTTTGTCTAGCCGTCCTGAACAGCGCCGTGAGCTCATTGAAGAGGCGGCAGATATCTCTAAGCATCGCCGCCGCAAAGAGCGTGCGGAGCGCAAGATTTCTTCCATGGATGAGAATCTCACGCGAGCCAAAGTGGTTTCTCGCGAGATTACCCGCCAGCTTAAACCGCTTGAGAGGCAGGTAGACAAGGCTTCTCGCGCTAAAGATCTGTCCGCTCAGCTCAAAGATTTGACGGTTCAGCTTGCGGTTGATGACCTTCGTCAGCTGCAGTTTACGCATGGCAAGTTGGAGGCACGCGCTAAAGAGGCAGAGGCTGCTATTGAGCTTGCTCAATATCGTGCGGGCGAGAAAAACCGTGAGCTTGAAAAGCTCCAGTCACTTCTTGAGCAAAAGGGTCTCTTTGTTGGAGACTTAGGTGAGCAGCGCCGTCGCATGCAAGAGATTCTTGGTCGTATGGGATCTGACATGCGTCTTTTGGAGGAGAAGGGCAAGAACATGGTTTCTCGCCTTTCTGACACACGTATGCAGCTTTCTGTGATGGATAAACAGAAGGCTGACGCCGCAAAAGAGAACGAAGAGCTTTCTGGTCAGCTGGCAACAATTCGTGCAAAGGTTGCGGATCTGACGGAGAGCGTGAACGCGCTCCAAGAGGCAGCTAACCAGGCAATTGCCGAGCGTCGTGCTCTTGATGTAAAGATTTCTGATTGCACTGCGTCTGAGCGAAGTGCGCGTAATACTGCTGATAAAGAAACGCTTGCGTATGTAAAGCTTGAAGAGCAGATTGCTCATGCGCAGGTAGAAGATCAGATGTTTGAGTCTAGGTTGACTCAGATTACGGAAGCGCTTGAGATTGCTCGTGCTGCTCTAGAAGATAGTGGCGCTAAAGAAGCAGAGCTCACTGCGGCTCTTGAGAAAGCTCGTCAGGAGTCCGAGGCGTTTGTTGCTGAGATTTCTGAGCGTGCCTCTGCACTTGAAGCGGCTCGCGAAGCAGAGCGTACTGCTCGCCAGGAGCTCTCAAGCAGTGAAGCTACGCTTGAGGCACTTCGTGCGCTTGATGTGGAAGTCCAAAAGGGAAGTCCTCTGGCAGAAAAGCTTGTTGCGGATGCAGCAATCGCTTCTCTTGTTTCTGGCAGACTTGCTGATTATCTTGAGGTTCAGCCAGAGTTTGAGGCCCTTGTTGAGCAGCTTTTGGGAGAAGATCTTTCCGCGCTTGTTGTAGACAAGCAGCAAAACATTCATACGCTCTTTGAGCGTGTTCAGACGCTTTCTGAGGATGGTAAGGCTACACTGGTTGCACTTTCTGAAGCAGCTCCAGCTCTTGCTGCGCCTGCACATACAACGTCTTTGCTTGAGCATGTATCTGCGCAGAAGGGTGCCGAAGCTCTTGTGCAGGCGCTTTTTGGTCATGTTTTTGTTGCTCAGAGTCTTGATGATGCCTACGCTGCTCGCAAAGTTGAGCCTCGCGGGCTTTATGCGCTCCCTGACGGCACGTTGCTCTATCCAGATGGTCGTCTGGTCCTGGGACACACATCTCAGGCTGAGGACGGCTCTCTTGAGCGTAAGCGTCGTATTCGCGAGCTTGAGGGTGTGCTTCCTTCCCTCAAACGCCATCTTGAGGCCGCGCACTCTGCAGTTACCAACTGCGAGAATGAGCTGGCTTCAGTTCGCGAGAAAAGCGCGCAGTCCAAGGGTGAGGTTGCACGCCTCAATGGTGAGCTTACGTCTATCGCTGCTGAGCGAGGACGTCTTGAGGGACAGGTGGCTTCTTCTCAGGCAGAGTTGAAGCAAGTCAGCACTTCTCGAGAGCAGGCCAAAGAGCGCGCTCAAGAGGCTCGTGCGCACATTGATGAGCACAAGCGTGCGGCTGAAGAAGCTAAGGCTTGCATGGAGTCGCTAGCCTCGGAGCTCAAAGAGCTGCAGGATCAGCATGAGGATGCCATTCGTGCGCAAGGAAGGGCCAACCGAGAGCTTTCGGATGCAAAGACGGACCTTACTGTTGCAAAGGAGCGTGCAACGAGCATGGCTTCTCGCCAGGCGGAGCTTGAGAAGCGTCTGTCTCAGCTGGACGAGCAGCTTGCTGCTGCTAAACAGGCAACGCACGCGCTTGAGGTAATCAGGCTTCGCGTGGATCCGCTGTACAGGCGCTACGACGCTCTGCATCAGAAGGCGCTTGAGTGGGCGTCTAGGCTTAAAGACCGTGCATCACTGGCGGAGGCAGACTCTGAGACGCTGCGAGAGACCATCTCTGAGGCAAAAGACGCCGCATCTGAAGCGGCGCTTGCAGTAGAAAAAGAGAAAGATGCCGCTAACCAGATTAGCGTTGAGATTGGCAAGCTTGAGGTTCAGGTTCAAAACGCCATCGAGGCCATTCTTGCTACGGGTGCCTCATTGGACGAGGCATTGACGCTTCCTGAGCCAGAAGATAGAGAGCAGGCAGAACGCCTTGCTGCGTCGCTCAAGAGTCAGCTTGAGGCACTTGGTCCTGTCAACGCCGTTGCAATGGATGAGTACGAGCGTCTCAAAGAGCGCGCTGATTACATTAACGAGCAGGTAGCTGACTTAGAGGCCGCTCGAACTTCGCTCAAGAAAATCATCTCGGCCATCGATCGCAAGATGCGCAGCCGCTTCCTTGTTGTCTTTGACCGCGTAAATCAGAACTTCTCCGAGATCTTCTCGATGCTGTTCCCTGGAGGTCATGCTCACATTGAGCTTACTGACCCAGACCATCTCTCCGAGACAGGCATTGAGATTGTGGCTCAGCCGCGCGGTAAGCGCATTACCAAGATGATGCTCATGTCAGGTGGCGAGAAGAGCCTCACCGCCTTGGCATTGCTCTTTGCTGTGTATAGGACGCGCACTGTTCCGTTTTACGTCTTTGATGAGGTTGAGGCTGCGCTCGACGACGCCAACCTCTCCAAGTTGCTTGATGCCATTGAGCAGCTGAAAGAGACCACTCAGCTGATTGTCATTTCTCACCAGAGGCGCACCATGGAGCAGGCAGATGTACTGTATGGTGTATCCATGCAGGCAGATGGTGTCAGCCACGTTGTCTCTCAGAGGCTTGATAAGACAACCGGAAAGGTAGTTGATATCTAATGGGCTTTATGGACAATCTTCGCCGCGGTCTTGAGCGTTCTCGTGAGACCTTAAGCGAAATCTTTTATATGGGCGGAGAGGTCACCGAAGACTTTTGGGATGACCTTGAGGATACGCTTGTTATGGGAGACATGGGCGCTGAGGTGGCAATGCGTGTCACCGACGACCTGCGTGAGCGTGCTGCGCGAGAAAACCTTATGCGCTCCGACCAGCTACGTCGCGCCCTTGTAGAGCGCCTTACGGCAGAGTTTCCTGTTGCAGAAAGAGATCCCTTTACAGACACGCCCTCTATTGTCTTGTTCGTAGGCATTAATGGCGCTGGTAAAACTACCACTGTTGGAAAGATTGCTGGTCGCGCACATGACAGCGGCGTCAAGACCTTAATTGGTGGCGCCGATACTTTCCGTGCTGCTGCAATTGAGCAACTACAGGTATGGGGAGAGCGCTCTGGTATTGAGGTAGTAACCAGA
>OGYG01001451.1_pt1 | contig 15169 bp, 22 predicted proteins | sample 1576481 | NCBI WGS metagenome assembly OGYG01 (sample SAMEA3541497, study PRJEB24748) | human gut metagenome | biome: human gut; feature: human-associated habitat; material: faeces | place: China | collected 2012 | reverse complement strand
ATGCTTTTCCTCCTTATCTTTCATCCAGCACGATGGTGATATGGCTTGTTCTCTTCTCGATTCTGTAAGCTCTACCCTGTGCTCTTGGCTGAATACGTTTCATTGTAGGTCCTTTGTTTGCATAGCACGCTGCAACGTAGAGGTTATCTGCGCTCATTCCGTTATTGTTTTCTGCGTTTGCGATTGCTGACTCAAGCAGTTTCTTCAGAACGCTTGAAGCGTATCTCGGATTATATGTGAGGATACCAAGTGCTGTCTGCACGTCTTTACCACGGATTGCATCTAATACATAGCAGGCTTTCTGAACAGAAATTCTTGCATAAGATAATTTTGCAGACGGTCTTGTCTCTCTATTACTCTCATTTCTGGCTCTCTTAATCTGGCTTCTATGTCCCTTTGCCATTTTAAAGTGCCTCCTTTCCAATTTTTCGATATCTGGTAACACCGCCTTGCTGCCCCTTATGGGACAACAGGCAGATTATTTATTTTAAGTTTAATACTAGCGAACGCCGGATTTCTTTTCGTCTTTTCCGTGTCCTCTGTAAGTTCTTGTTGCAACGAACTCACCAAGTTTATGTCCTACCATATCTTCTGTTACATATACCGGCACATGTTTTCTTCCGTCATGTACTGCGATTGTATGTCCTACGAAGGACGGGAAGATAGTGGAACGACGTGACCATGTTTTGATCACAGATTTATCATTTGCAGCATTCAGAGCGTCAACCTTTTTAAGCAGGCTTGCGTCTGCGAAAGGTCCTTTTTTCAATGAACGAGACATTCTGTACCCTCCTTATTATTTTGATAAAGCTTTTCCATCGCGTCTTCTTACGATGAGCTTGTTGGACTGTTTGTTTTTCTTTCTGGTCTTCAGACCAAGAGCAGGTTTGCCCCATGGTGTACACGGGCCTGGGCGACCGATTCCGGTCTTTCCTTCACCACCACCATGCGGATGGTCATTCGGGTTCATTACGGAACCACGAACTGTAGGTCTGATTCCCATGTGACGTTTACGTCCAGCTTTACCAATGTTAACAAGGTTGTGATCGCCGTTACCAACAACACCGATAGATGCGCGGCATACAAGCGGAACCATTCTCATTTCTCCAGACGGTAATCTTAATGTTGCGTATTTTCCTTCTTTAGCCATCAGCTGAGCACCGTTACCAGCAGAACGAACCATCTGTCCGCCCTTTCCTGGGTGAAGCTCAATGTTGTGTACCATAGTACCAACCGGGATAAGTTCCAGTGGCAGACAGTTTCCTACACGGATTTCTGCTTCCGGACCGTTCATGACTTTCTGTCCGACTTTCAGTCCTTCTGGAGCAAGGATGTATGCTTTTTCACCATCTTCATAGCTGATCAGAGCGATGTTTGCTGTTCTGTTTGGATCGTATTCGATTGTCTTAACAGTAGCATGAATTCCATCTTTTCTTCTCTTGAAGTCGATGATTCTGTATTTTCTTCTGCTTCCGCCTCCGCGGTGTCTAACAGTGATTTTACCCTGGTTGTTACGTCCAGCATTTTTCTTCAGAGATACGACTAAGGATTTCTCAGGGGTACTTGTTGTGATCTCAGAGAAATCAGATCCAGTCATATGTCTTCTGGAAGGTGTATATGGGTTATAGGTTTTGATTCCCATGATGTTTCTCCTTTCGAATATTAGTTATCATGCTTTCCAGCATATATCTTCAGAAAGCGTGGATTATAATCCTTCGAAGATCTCGATATCTTTGCTTTCTTCTGTAAGAGCTACGATCGCTTTTTTAGTTTTAGCTGTTTTACCAACTGTAACACCGCGACGTTTTTTCTTTCCATCCATGTTCATGGTGTTTACGCTCTTTACTTTTGTTCCTTCGAACATTTTCTCAACAGCCTCTTTGATCTGAGACTTGTTTGCTTCCGGATGAACCAGGAATGTATATTTTTTCTCACCCATGGCGTTCATGGATTTCTCTGTGATTACAGGCTTGAGAATTACATCATAATATTTAATATCTGCCATTATGCGTATACCTCCTCAATGGATGCAACTGCGTCTTTTGTAACCACTACTGTATTGTGTTTCATAACATCATATACGTTGATAGTGTTTACAGTTGCAGTCTGTACATCTGCAATGTTTCTTGCAGAAAGAACTACTTTCTGATCATCATCAGCAGTTACAACAAGAGCTTTGTCTGCTTTCAGGTTTGTGAGAACCTTCTGCATTTCTTTTGTCTTTGCTTCTGCAAGTGCAAGGCTGTCAACAACAACCAGTTTATTTTCCTGAACCTTAGAAGTCAGAGCGGATTTCAGAGCTGCTCTTCTTTCTTTTTTGTTCATTTTTACTTCATAATCTCTCGGTACCGGAGCGAATACTACACCGCCGCCAGTCCACTGTGGTGCACGGATGGAACCCTGTCTAGCATGACCTGTTCCTTTCTGTCTCCACGGTTTTCTTCCGCCGCCGCTTACTTCAGAACGTGTTTTTGCTTTCTGAGTACCCTGGCGATTATTTGCAAGCTGACGAACAACAGCAAGATGAACCAGATGCTCGTTGATTTCTACTCCGAACACTGCATCGTTCAGTTCCATTGTTCCAACTTCATTGCCTTCCATATTATAAACTGTTACGTTTGCCATTCTGATGCTCCTCCTTTCTCATTATAAAGACTTTACTGTCTCTTTGATGGTCACCAGAGATTTCTTAGGTCCTGGAACAGCACCTTTCACTAACAGTAAGTTATTTTCTGTGTCAACGCGAACGATCTCAAGGTTCTGAACAGTAACCTGTACATTTCCCATGTGACCCGGCATGTGTTTTCCTTTGAATACTTTACTCGGATCGGAGCAAGCACCATTGGAACCAGCATGACGATGATATTTGGAGCCGTGAGCCATAGGTCCTCTGGACTGTCCATGTCTCTTGATAGCACCCTGGAAACCTTTACCTTTGGAAACAGCAGTTACATCGATGTGATCGCCGTCTGCAAAGATATCAGTTTTAATTTCCTGTCCTACAGTGTATTCTGCAGCATTTTCAAATCTGAATTCTTTTACAAATCTCTTTGCTGCAACACCAGCTTTGTCAAAGTGACCTTTTTCCGGTTTGTTAACCAGTTTTTCTCTGATTTCGCCATAGCCCACCTGAACTGCAGCGTATCCATCGTTTTCCTCTGTCTTAACCTGAGTTACAACGCATGGACCAGCCTGTAAAACGGTTACCGGGATTAACTGGCCATCTTCATTGAAGATCTGAGTCATTCCGACTTTTGTAGCTAAAATAGCTTTCTTCATTTCTTTCTTCCTCCTTATAGCGGATTACCAAAAAGGCAATCATATAGTTTTTTGAAACGCCCAAAGGGCATTTAAAACGAGTTTAAATTATTTTGTTTTCATCTTGATATCGATGTTAACGCCAGCAGGCATTTCCAGTCTGGAAAGTGCATCAACTGTTTTCTGAGTTGGTGTCATGATATCGATAAGTCTCTTGTGAGTTCTCTGCTCGAACTGTTCTCTGGAATCTTTATATTTGTGAACAGCTCTTAAGATTGTAACAACTTCCTTCTTAGTCGGAAGCGGAACCGGTCCGCTAACTGTTGCTCCGTTCTTTTTAACAGTCTCGATGATTTTTGCTGCTGATGCATCTACTAACTGATGATCATAAGCCTTTAATGTGATTCTCATTACCTGATTTGCCATAAAAAAAGTCTCCTCCTATTCGTACTCAATTATGCAGTACGACAAGCGGCGACTGTACACATCTCCGTGTGTGTCTTTCGACTTCTTTACACACGTCCATCCCGTTGATGGTTTCTGAACTTGTACAGTGACTTGTCGTCAGTTTCCTAACTTGACATTCGCTCCACGGAAAACCCGTCATATCCTGACGGCAACCTCGCGCTTCATTGCTATCATGTCACAGCAAGGATTATTATACACAAGACATATCACTTATGCAAGTCCTTTTTTATTTTATTTTGTATTTTTATAAATACAATTTAAGCGGTGCAAGATCATCTCTCACACCGCTTTCTTCTATATTAATATAGTAGTTTTATTCTTCCTCTTCCTCGTCGCCGCCAATGACGTCAGAATAATCAAATAATGTAACCTTTGTAATGGAATCCCTGACTATATCCGGTGCATCGCCCTCTTTTCTTGCTCTGTTGGCAAGCTGAGATGCTGTTCTTCGTGGAATAGCAAGTTTTTTGATTTCAACAGGTGATTCCTCTTCGATTTCTTCCTCCGGAATTTCTTCTTCAGAAACAATTGGTTCCGCCGCTTCCCCTGATATTTCAGGATAACCTTCAGGTGCTTCTGTTTCTTCTTCGGCTGTCGCTGCTGCAATTTCCTTTTTCAGAAGTTCATGTGCCTCACTTGTTGCAACCTGTAAATTTTCTGCCGGGCGAACTGTTTCTTCCGGTTCGTCATCAAAATCATCTTCGTCGATCTCATCTACAAAACCACCGGTACGGATCTTCTTTTTTTTCTTCTCTTCCTTTTTGGATTTCTTTTTCTTTTCTTTTGCATTCTGGAGAAGTTCTTTATCTTCCTGTTTCATACGTTTCGCACGGGCTTTTTCTTCTGCTTTCAGCTCACGAGATGATTTCACATGTCGTGTATCTCCCTGAAGATCTTCGTATTCATCATCTTCCGGATCTTTTCTCCAGAGCTCTGCGATAACATATAATATAATAAGAAAGAGAATTACAAGTCCAAGAACGATCAATCCTTCAACGCTCTCCGTTGCCACCAGTAGATATCCAACGAACGGGATCGTGATCACAATCTTCGGCACCCAGTTCTTAACGGAAACCGTAATGCTCTCCTGTGCAGAAGTTGTTGTATCAATCACGGTACCTGTATTATTTTCTTTGTTTACGCTCACAAGATTGTATTTGTAGGTTTTGCCATCTTCCTGTACAAGAATCGGAGAACCGGCAGTCACTTCCTCGGTTCTTACCGGAATCGCATAAGTTACAGATCCCAGTGGCAGGTTTGTCGCCTTATCCGTTGAATCCATGATCACGGTACGTACTCCAAAGAATGGCGGAAGCGCCAGTCCAAGGACACATACGATCGTACATATAACTGCAAAGTGTACAATAAACTTCAAAAATTTTGACATTGGTATCTCCTCGCTTTGGTTTACCTTTATGAAAAGCATTGCACTGGAATTGGTCTCCTTCCGGCAATGCTCTTTATCTGTGATTCGATAATTACTGATTACTTAAATAATTTTCGATGCTCTCCATTGCCGCTTCTTCATCTTCCCCATTTGCAGAAAGCGTAATTTCTTCACCGGCATCCAGTCCTAAAGTCATCATCCCCATAATACTCTTAGCATTGACTTTTTTTCTGCCAATCTCAACATAAATCTCGCTGTTGAACTGACTCGCCACCTGTACAAGCTGAGCAACCGGACGAGCTTCCAGTCCTGTCGATAAATGAATGGTGATCGGTTTTTTAATCATAATACTTCCTCCTCGTTTGTCCGCAGTTCATCCGCTATTTCACTCAGTTTGCGAAGCCGGTGATTCACGCCTGACTTGCCCACCTGTGGACTTAACATCATTCCTAATTCTTTTAGTGTAGCTTCCGGATACTGTAATCTCAGCTCTGCAATTTCCGCAAGACCTTCATTTAAATTATGAAGCCCTGTCTTTTCTTTGATCAGTCTGATATCTTCGATCTGTTTGACTGCCGCACTAACTGTTTTATTGATATTTGCTGTTTCGCAGTTTACTTTCCGGTTGACAGAATTACGCATTTCCTTAAGAATACGAATATTCTCAAGATTCATCAATGCAACATTTGCTTCCATGATTGCCAGCATATCCACAATCTGTGCGCCTTCTTTCACATAGACCACATATGACTTCTTGCGCAGCACGATCTTTGCATCAATCTGAAATGTATGGATGATATCCCGTAAATTCTCCGCCTTAGCTTCATCCTGACATACGATTTCAAAATGATATCCTTTCTCCGGATCGCTGATCGAACCGGATGCAAGAAAAGCACCCCGTATAAACGCACGCTTACAGCAATTCTGCTGCGTGATCAGTCCATTCTCCGGAAGCAAAGTTCCTCTGTCAGCCTCATTCACCGAAAGTTTCGTCCCCTGAAGTACATTCTGTACCTGCAAAGGATCTGTAATCTCTATATGATATACATTTCCTTTTTTGAGCAGACCACTCTCGCGAATTGCTATTTCTGTATCTATATTAAATGTTTTTTGCAATAAAGTAAAGTACTTTCTCACCACGGCATCATTTTCCGTCTGAAACCGCAGACTTCCATCCTTTGTGATGCGGCCGCATGCACTGAGAAGTGCTGCTGTTTCCGCAATCCGGCAATGCCTCGCCGTACTTGTCTGTCTGGAAAGTTCTTCTTTCACCATCCCTGAAAAAGACAATTTCCATTCTCCTTTTGTGCTGCTTTATTTTTTTAGAAGAGCATCCTTTCCTATATCACGATGCTCCAGCCTGATTCCGTATTCTTTTGTTTCGATCAGCCTGTCATACAAAACCCGTGCCAGTGTCACCGAACGGTGTTTGCCGCCCGTACATCCGATTGCAATGACAAGGCTTGTCTTGCCTTCCTTTGCATAATTCGGAATCAGAAATTTCACCATATCATCAAGTTTTGCCGCAAACTGTCTGGCAATTTCATTATCCATCACATAATCGAACACACCTTCATCCTGCCCTGTCAGCGGACGAAGTTCATCTACATAATATGGATTCGGCAGAAAACGCACATCAAATACAAGATCCGCATCTTCCGGTATGCCGTATTTGAATCCGAAAGACAAAACCGAAATCATCATGTTGCTGAACTTACCATTATCTACAAAAATATTGTTCAGTTCTTTTTTGAGTTCTCTTGTCAGAAGATGCGTCGTATCAATAATATAATCTGCTCTTTTTCTTAAGAATTCTGTCTTCCGGCGTTCCTGCCGGATACCGTCATCCACTCTTCCGTTAAGCGCAAGCGGATGGCTGCGTCTTGACTCCTTATAACGCTTCACAAGAACTTTGTCTTCTGCATCCAGAAAAAGAATTTCAAAAGTATGTCCTTCTGCTTTAAGCTTATCAAGCACCACTTCAAGTTCTTCCAGCGCCTTACCGCTTCGTGCGTCAATTCCGATGGCCGCATTCTGCACATCTTCTTCCTGCGATCCGCTCATCAGCGAAACGAATTTCCCAACGAGCGGAATAGGAAGATTATCTACGCAAAAATAACGGGCATCTTCCAGCATTTTCAGAGCTGTTGATTTACCTGCCCCGGAAAGTCCGGTCACTATTACAAGTCGCATATCTTATCTCCCGTCAAATCTGCCGAGAAATTTCACCTCCGGTTCAAGTTTTACACCGAATTTCTCGTATACAATATCTGTCACATTTTTCATAAGTGTTGATACATCTTCAGCAGTTGCACCTCCGGTATTGATCACAAAACCGCAGTGCTTTTCAGACACCTGCGCCCCGCCGACACGATAGCCGCGAAGATCACTGTCCATGATCAGTTTTCCGGCAAAGTAACCTTCCGGACGCTTAAATGTACTTCCTGCGCTCGGATACTCCAGCGGTTGTTTCTCGATTCGCTGCGCACTTAATTTTCTGCTCAGCGCGGTAATTTCTTCGATATTGCCTTTCTTAAGTAAAATCACTGCTTCCAGCACGATATATCCGGCTGTCTTTATGATACTGGTTCGATATCCAAGCTCCAGCTTATCCGCCGGTATCCTAAGAATCTCACCATCCTGGTTCATCACGGTAACTTCTTTAAGGACATCTTTCATTTCACCGCCATAGGCACCTGCATTCATGGTCACAGCTCCGCCGAGTGTTCCCGGAATGCCTCCCGCGAACTCAAAACCGCTCAGAGAAGCCCTTCTTGCTGTTGCTGCGATTGTAGAAAGGAGCGCACCTGCTGCCGCCCGTATTTCCATACCATTTACCGTAATTTCACCCAGATTGCGATCGAGCTGAATGATCACTCCACGATAGCCATGATCGCTGACCAGCAGATTGCTTCCGTTTCCGAGAATAAAATACGGAATTGCTTCCTGACGGCACTGTCGGATCACCCATGCAATCTGCTCATAGGATTCCGGCATCACAAACACTTCTGCCGGTCCGCCGATCCGAAATGTCGTGTGATCACACATCCGTTCCTCAAAGCGAACTCTCTCGTTTCCGAGCTGTTGACAAAATCTCTGTTTTATTTCTTTATTCACAGATTGTGTCCTCTATCTTTCTTTTTTATTTTCTCCGTAAGAAGATCTTTCACCACTTCACCGGCAATCAGCATTCCCGCTGCACCCGGAATAAAAGAAACACTTCCCGACAACATATGCTCATGGGTTTCTTTCTGTTTTCCGATGCGCCGTTCCCTGTATGCCTTTTCTCTGGAGCACAGCACCTTGACCTTACGGATATTTTTTTTGCGAAGTTCTGCACGAATAGCTTTTGCCAGAGGATCATTGCTGACTCTGGAAATATCTGCTATCTCAAGCCGCGCAGGATTGATCTTATTATCTGTTGCAAGGCAGGAGATCACCGGGACGCGACATTTCCCCGCCCGCTCTATCAGGAGCACTTTGGATGCTGATACATCCATGGCATCCACAATATAGTCAAAGGACTGCAGATCAAACATTCCCGCAGTTTCTTCATTATAATATGTTTCATATGTGTGAACAAGAATGTTCTCATCAATATCCCTGATATGTTCCTTGGCTGTCTGGACTTTCTTTCGTCCGACGGTAGACTGTCCTGCATACAGCTGTCTGTTGATATCAGACTGCACGATATCTTTATGGTCTACCAGCGTAAGGCTGCCTACTCCACATCGTGCCAGAGCTTCCACTACATAAGAACCCGCACCACCGATTCCAAAAACTGCAATTTTTGCGCTGCCAAGGCGGTTCACAGCTCTGGTTCCCATCAGAATTTCCATGCGAGAAAACGCATCATACATGTGCAAACCTCCCTATGATTTTCATATTATTCAAACTTTCTCTATCCCCACTCCGTTTGATTATACTATTCACGCAATCGAATGTACAGTTTTTCATAGTTTTTTTAGAATTTGCGTATGAATTTCTGTAACTTCCATATAATATCCATCAATTCCCCCTGAAATAACATCTTGCCGAAAGGAGTACGGTTATGTGGCAGCAGATTTTTCTGATTTTCGTGGGCTTAAGCTCCGGTATCATCATTGCCGGTGGTGTCGTCGGTCTGATGATCGGTCTTTCTATCGTTCCACGCTACGCAGGAATCACGCATACCGCGGATCACATGCTGTTATACGAAGACATGACTTTTCTCGGAATTGTACTCGGAAATCTTTTCTGTCTGTTTCAGCCTTCCCTTCCACTGGGGAACATTTTTCTTATCTTATATGGTATCTTTTCCGGTATTTTTCTGGGAAGCTGGATTCTGGCTCTTGCAGAAGTTGCCGATGTCTTTCCCGTTTTCTGTCGGAGAATTCATCTCACCCGCGGGCTTCCCGTCATTATTATTGCCATTGCCGCCGGAAAATTTGCAGGATGCTTCCTATTTTACTTTCTCAGATGGCAATAAGCCCTCTCATTATATGCATAAAACATATAAAAGTCAAAAGAAATCCTGTCTTTTCGCAAATATTTTTATATCTCCCCAAAATTTATCAGGAAAGGAATGATTTTATGAAACAACCCGCACCCGGAACCAAAACTTATAAAGAAAATCAAAAACGCTACGAAAAATATGTAAACAGCATCACCCCCTCGCACAGCCTGCTGCTCAACATGGCAAAAGCCTTTCTGACCGGAGGACTGATCTGTGCGTTCGGGCAGCTTATTCTCAATACTGCCATGACGATTGGCGCAGACCGCGAAACCGCCGGCAACTGGTGTTCTTTACTTCTCATCCTGAGCAGCGTCATCTTAACAGGATTAAATCTTTATTCCAAAATCGGCAAATTCGGCGGCGCCGGCAGTCTTGTACCGATTACCGGGTTTGCCAACTCCGTTGCAGCTTCCGCGATCGAATACCGTGCAGAGGGACAGGTTTTCGGTATCGGCTGCAAAATATTTACCATTGCCGGTCCTGTCATTCTCTATGGGATCCTAAGTTCCTGGATTCTCGGACTCATCTATTTTATTGTTCATCTTATGGAGGTGATGTAATGTCTGTAGGAAAGCAAACAGGAAAAGCAAGTATTTTTTTTACCGACCCGGTATATATTCAGAGTGCAGCCTCTGTCGTTGGGTCAAAAGAAGGAAGTGGTCCGCTAAAAGAATATTTTGATATGATCTGCAAAGATTCCATGTTCGGCGAAAAGACATGGGAAAGTGCAGAAAGCACCATGCAAAAAGAAGCCGCCACACTCGCAATCGGAAAAGCCGGGCTTACTCCCCACGATATCCGTATGGTATTTGCAGGTGATCTTCTCGCCCAGACAATTGCCTCCTCTTTCGGCATTGCAGAAATGGGAATTCCATTCTACGGGCTGTATGGTGCCTGCTCCACCATGGGGGAATCCCTTTCTCTCGGAGCGATTGCTGTATCCGCAGGCTATGGGGCACATATCCTTTGTGCCACTTCCAGTCACTTTGCAACTGCAGGAAAAGAATTTCGTTTTCCACTTGGTTATGGTTCCCAGCGCCCGCTCTCTGCCACCTGGACCGTTACCGGAAGCGGTGCCTGCGTAATTGGCGCAAAACCGCCTCGCAGCTGTTCTCTTCCCGGTTCATCTCCGCTCGCCCACACAAACGGGTATGCAGCCATTACCGGCATAACAACCGGAAAAGTAATTGATTTCGGTTTTCACGATTCACTCAACATGGGTGGCTGCATGGCACCTGCCGCATGTGATACGATCCATCGAAATCTTGAAGACTTTTCACGTTCTCCGGAAGATTACGATGCCATCATCACCGGCGACCTTGGCATGATCGGTCAGCACATTCTTCTTGATCTCCTTGCCGAAAAGGGAACAGATATTTCATCCGTACATCAGGACTGCGGACTTCTGATCTATGACAATCAGGCACAGGATACTCATTCCGGCGGAAGTGGATGTGGATGTGCGGCATCCGTTCTCACCGCCTGGCTTCTGCCACGTATCGCCAGCGGAGAACTGAAACGGGTTTTATTTGTCCCGACCGGTGCCCTGCTCTCAAAAGTAAGTTTTAATGAGGGTGTCCCCGTCTCCGGCATTGCACATGGAATCATCCTCGAACACATTCCCCGTCCCTGCAAAGGAGGTAAAAACTGATGGACTATTTTAATGCATTCTGGACCGGCGGCCTCATTTGCGCCCTGGTTCAGATTCTTCTGGATAAAACTAAACTGCTGCCCGGCCGTGTCATGGTTCTTCTCGTCTGCAGCGGTGCCCTTTTAAGCTTTCTCGGGATCTATCAGCCGTTTGTGGATTTCGCCGGTGCCGGCGCTACGGTTCCCCTGCTCGGTTTCGGGCACACATTATGGAAAGGTATGCAAAAAGCAATTTCTGAAGACGGCTTTCTTGGATTATTTACCGGTGGTTTTACTGCCTGCGCCCTCGGGGTCTCTGCCGCTTTGATCTTTTCATATCTGTCCTGTATGATCTTCCACCCGCAAATGAAAGATTGAGGTAAATTTCATGAGTGATACTCTGTATATGCAGATAGACATGAATATTCTCGTAAAGCATCCCCATGTCTATCTGCAGGACATTGCAAGACTTTCCTGTACCAGCACCAAAGCTCTCAACCGCCTCCGGGTACTTCCCGTCATAAACTTAGAACCGGACACTCCCGGACGTTATACAATGTCTGTGATGGATCTCGTCGATCTGATTCAGAAAAAGGAACCGGATCTTGATATCACTCCGCTCGGAGAACCGTCTTTCATCCTGACATACCGGCCGGCAGGGAAATCACAGACGGTTTTTGATATCCTGAAAGTGGTTTTTATATCACTTGCTTCTTTTTTCGGTGCTGCTTTTTCGATCATGACTTTTAACACCGATGTCGATGTCGGAACACTTTTTAAGCAGATTTACCAGCAGGTGACCGGAAATATCTCCAGTGGATTTACGATACTTGAAATTTCCTATTCCATTGGACTTGCTGCCGGTGTTCTTTTCTTCTTTAACCACTTCGGGAGAAAGAAGTTTTCTGCTGATCCTACCCCCATGCAGGTGCAGATGCGTCAATATGAGGATGATGTAAACACTACGCTCCTTGAAGAAAGCAGCCGGAAAAAAGCTTCTTCCTGACCGGCATTTTGTAATTTCTTTGTATAATCCAAAATAATTTTGTTGCTTTCTCGCTTTTTTTCGTTTATAATGTACCATATTATCATTTTACAACGTTAAAGGAGCGAAAATATGAAAAAGTTATGGAACAAATGGACTGAAATTGCTCTGGTCAAAAGAATCCTTGTCGGACTTGTACTCGGAGCGATCCTTGGTCTCACAGTCCCGGGAGCTACCGGTATCTCCATCCTCGGAGATGTCTTTGTAAGCGCCCTGAAAGCAATCGCACCTCTTCTGGTATTCTTTCTGGTTATCAGTTCTCTGTGTAACGCAGGAAACTCCCACGGCGGTGTTATCAAAACGGTCATCATACTCTACATGTTCAGTACCGTACTTGCCGCTGTCATTGCCGTATTTGCCAGCATGGCGTTCCCGGTAAAACTTACACTTGCCACTGCCGCAGCTACAGATACAGCCGCACCTCAGGGCGTTGCCGAAGTATTAAACAATCTTCTTTTAAATGTGGTTGCCAACCCGGTATCTTCCCTTGTAAATGCCAACTACGTCGGCATCCTTACGTGGGCAATTCTTCTCGGACTTGCATTCCGTGCAGCAAATGAAATAACCAAAAATGTACTGAATGATATCGCAAACGGAACATCTGCTGTTGTTTCCTGGATCATCAACATGGCTCCGTTCGGTATCTTCGGTCTTGTATTCAATACCGTATCCACAAATGGTCTGGAGATTTTCACTACTTACGGAAAATTGCTTGCTCTGCTGGTAGGGTGTATGCTCTTTATCTACTTTGTGACTAACCCGCTTCTGGTTTACTGGTGTATCCGCAAGAATCCATACCCGCTGATCTTCCACTGTCTGAAAAGAAGTGCGCTGACCGCATTCTTCACCAGAAGTTCCGCAGCCAACATTCCTGTCAATATGAAAGTCTGTGAAGAGATGGGACTTGACCGTGATACTTATTCTGTAACAATCCCGCTCGGTGCTACGATCAACATGGATGGTGCCGCAATCACGATCACCATCATGACCATGGCAACGGCATTTACACTTGGTATCCATGTAGATATCCCGACCGCGATCATCTTAAGCCTTCTTGCAGCACTGTCTGCATGTGGTGCATCCGGTGTTGCCGGCGGATCTCTGCTTCTGATCCCGATGGCATGCTCCCTGTTTGGTATTTCTGATGACATTTCCATGCAGGTCGTTGCAGTAGGGTTCATCATCGGTGTTATTCAGGACTCTGTGGAAACAGCCCTGAACTCTTCTTCCGACCTTCTTCTGTCAGCATCTGCTGAGTTCAGACAGTGGCGCCTGGAAGGAAAAGAGATCAAATTCAAATAATCGCACGCAGGCGGTTCAGAATTTTCTTCTCCATTCGCGAGATCTGAACCTGTGACACGCCGAATTCATCTGCTACTTCCGTCTGAGTCATCTCCCGGAAATAGCGCATGTAAAGAAGCTTTCTTTCCTCCGCGTTCAGACTTCTGAGAAGCTCTTCAAGAAAGATCTTGTTCAGAAGTCTGTCGTGGAGGTTTTCTTTTTCCGGGATCTTATCCAGAAGTCTCAGTTCATTTCCCTCACCCTGATAAATGATCTGATAAATAGATTCCACATCATTTGCCGCATCCATGGTCATTGCCAGTTCTTCCGGCAGCATCTGCACACTCTCCGCCAGTTCTCCAAGCGTCGGTTCTCTCCCCAGTGCTTTTTCCAGCTCTTCTCTTTTTCGCCCGATGCGATACTGATTCTCTTTAACAGATCTGCTGACCTTCAGGATTCCGTCATCCCGCAGGAAACGTTTGATCTCTCCGATGATCATCGGCACGGCATATGTGGAAAATTTCACATCATAAGATGTATCAAATTTGTCCACTGCTTTCAGAAGACCGATACTTCCGATCTGAAAGAGATCTTCCATATCCACACCACGTCCCAGAAAGCGCTTTGCCGCACAGTAGATCAGTCCTGTATTTTCATGAAACAGGCGCTCTCTCGCCTCTTTATCCCCCTGGTGCGCGCGCCCGATCAGGGCAAGAGTGTCCTCCGGCATTTATCTCTTCCTGCCAATGGTCTTCTTCATATGAACAGTAGTCCCCTTGCCCGGCTGTGATTCTACACGTATCTCATCCATAAATGCCTCCATAAAGGTAAATCCCATCCCCGAGCGCTCATGGTCCGGCTTCGACGTATACATCGGTTCCATTGCCTTCTCAATGTCCATGATTCCGATTCCATAATCTGTAATATGCACATACAGTTCGTTCCCATGATACTGTAGTTTCATTTCGATCTTGTTTATTTTACCTTCATATCCGTGAATGATGCAGTTGGTCACAGCCTCCGAAACTGCTGTCTTCAGATCTGCCACTTCTTCCAGTGTCGGATTGAGCTGCGTGCAGAAAGATGCTGCGGTTACCCTTGCCAGTCCTTCATTTGCCGGAATACTGTCAAATACCAGAATCATTTCGTTTGTGTTTTCCTTCATGCTTCTTCCTCCTCTGCTTTCTGAATTTCTATATAGCGATGCAGACCCGACAGATGCAAAAGCCGGTCTATGTGACGGCTTACACCCACTGCCTGTATGCTCTCTTTGCGCATTCCCATTGCACGGTATCGCCCCATCAGAAGTCCCACCCCGGAACTGTCCATAAATTCCGTATGTGTAAAATCAAAAACAATTTTGCGTATATAATTCTGATTTATGATATGATCTGTCTCCCGACGTACAAGATCCGTCACCGGATGATCCACATCCTGCGGAAGAACCACAGTAAGTACTGTCCCCTCCAGTTTATACATTTCCTGCATTTTTACTCCCCCTAACCTGTTTTAAAAAAGAATCCACAGTCACACCACCGGCATCTCCCCACTAGAACAAAGCGGACAAGTCCGCTTCAAACTCCCTGAATCCCTCAATCTTTGAGGG
>OGYG01001450.1_pt1 | contig 15170 bp, 10 predicted proteins | sample 1576481 | NCBI WGS metagenome assembly OGYG01 (sample SAMEA3541497, study PRJEB24748) | human gut metagenome | biome: human gut; feature: human-associated habitat; material: faeces | place: China | collected 2012 | reverse complement strand
CCCGGCCGCGAGGGCCTGGCCAAAACTCCCGAGCGCGTGGCGAAGATGTACGAAGAGGTGTTTGCGGGTCTCACCGAGGATCCGGCGCAGCATTTCGAAACCACGTTCGACGAGCACCACGAGGAAATGGTTCTCGTGCGCGACATCCCCTTCTATTCCATGTGCGAGCATCATCTCGCGCCGTTTTTCGGCGTGGCGCATGTGGCGTACATTCCGGCATCCGATGGACGCATCTGCGGATTGTCGAAGCTCGCGCGCCTGGTGGATGCGTTCGCGAAACGACCGCAAGTGCAGGAGCGTCTGACCTCGCAAATCGCCGACACGCTGATCGAGCAGCTGCACCCGCAGGGCGTGATCGTGGTTTTGGAGGCCGAGCACATGTGCATGAGCATGCGCGGTGTGAAGAAGCCCGGCACGACCACCACCACCAGCGCCGTGCGCGGCGCTTTCGAGAAAAGCCAGGCGACGCGCGCCGAGGCGCTGTCGCTCATCTTCGCGCGACGAAACTAGGGCGCGCCCCGAAAGGGCCATCGCGATTGTTTCACGTGAAACATTCGTTCGCAATCAGGTAGCGCAGCAGGCAAGGAAAGGAACCAGCCAATGAAGTGTGTAGTCTCCGTTCTGGGCAAGGACCGCAGCGGCATCGTCGCGGAGGTTGCCACCGCGCTTGCCGAGTGCGGCGCGAACATCGACGACATCAGCCAGACCATCCTGGACGACATCTTCTCGATGACCATGCTCACCACGCTCAACCCCGAGGTGGCCGACTTCAACACGGTGCAGGAGAAGCTGGAAGCTGTGGGCGAATCCCTGGGTGTCCAAATCATCGTCCAGCGCGAAGACGTCTTCCAGATGATGTATAAGATCTAACGTCCTAAAAGAGGCAATTCCCATCCGGGGCGTTTTCGTGGGCATCGGCTAGGGCTCTATTGCGAAAGGCGGCCTTTGGATGTTAGGGATGGAGCGAGGCGGGCGGTTCTACCGGCTGTTCGACGCGCTTTTTGGTGCACGCGAACGCGATGTTCAACTTGGCGGTCGAAGATGCTTCGACGCTACGGATGTCCTAAAAGGGAACAGATTCCTTTTTAGGACATTTTCGTGGAGGTCAAGCGGTGAACAGGTCGATTATCTCCTGCTTGGAGTGTACGCCCAGCTTCGCGTAGATGTTCTTGATATGTCCTCGCACGGTGTTGGGAGACAGGTACAGAGCCTCGCCGATATAGGTGGAGCTCCTGCCGCGAGCCAGCAGTAGGAGGATTTCCGATTCGCGGTCCGTCAGGCCATGCCGAACCGTCACTTCGGTGCCTTTGGCGTCGAATGCGTCTTCGCTTCGGACGGGCTCGCCGGACGCGGCCGGCCGTTGCTCGCGTTCCGAGCGCTTCCTGATGCGCAGCATGAATAGCAGGACGATGGAAAGCAGGTACAACGCGATGCAGAACACCAGCATCGTCTTGAACGACGGGTTGAGATCGAGCCCCGCGATAATCGTGCCGCCTACGATCCCCGACACCGATGCGAGCCTGATCAACAGCACTGACGCACCCATGAACGCATACGGGTTCAAATCGCTTTCGTGCGCTTCGCGAATGATGAGGTACATCACGCTGGTGGAGATCAGGCTGTGACCGGCGACGAACGCCGCGCCCACGAAGTAGCTGTACTGGAAGTTCGCGAACGGCCAAATGATCAGCACGCCGGTGAGCAGGGGGAAAAGCGCGCGATAAGCGCGGGAAGCGCTGAACGTCTTCGGAAAGCCGTACGCCATGACGAAGAACGCCATCGAGGCTGCGGCGATGCCCATCGCCGATGCCAAAGACGAGCCGTCGAAGTCGTAGTGCTGCACCACCATGAATCCGTTGATGATGCCCACGACGCATCCGAGCACCAGCAGCGACAGCAGGCCTTCCCCGATGGACACGAATCCCCGAAGGTACGGTCGCAGGGAGGTTCGATCCCTCTTCTGCTCCGCACCCGCCGCCACCTCGTCGCCTCCCATCGTCTTGCCGCTGGCAAGCGCGTTGCCCGCTATGCCTTTCGCGCGTCGATAGAGCAGTGCACTCGCCACTAGCGTCGCCACGACGCAGGGAAGCATGACCAGCGAAGGGCTGTTCTGCAAGGCCAAAGTGACCGCGGCGGCCAGCAGCATCGACGAGGCCAGCGTCTTCATGCTGATGGTGGGCTCCATTTGCGTCATGATTTCTACCCAAGCCAACGTGAGCATGACCGTGGCGGTTCCCTGCGCGAAAGCAAGCGCCATCAGCGAGACTGCTGGATCGACGGACGAGAGAGCGCCGCTGTACGACAACACCGCGGTGGCCGCCAGCACCAACGAGGGCGCGATCACTGGCATGGATAGCCTGGGCAGCCGACCAAGCAGGGCCAGCGCGACGATGACCGCTTCCGTGAGGACGACGAAAGCCGCCGACGCGATGCTGAAGTCCAATCCCGCTATGAGGACGGTGGTCGTTTCCGACGTCAGCATGGCCGTGGAGTATAGGGACGACTGGGCGACTTTGAACGAGGCGAATCCAAGCGCGCAGCACGCGACGAACAGACGGCGCTTGTCGAAGCGCGAAACATCCATCGGCCGACCCCTCCCCTCGATACGTCGCCGAATCTGCGCTCATTGTCCGATAGTATCGTCTCTCTGCCAACCCCTGTTCGTGCAAAAAAGCCCTGCTGGAGGCAATTCAACCCAAAATGAGGGAGGGGTCGAGTCGCCGATTCGACCCAGAATGGGAGATGCGTCGCGCCTGTTCTCCGGCCTATGCTGAGCGGGTCGTCAGGTAGGGCGGGAAGAGCTCCGACGACAAGGATAGCAATCGAAACTGAACGGTCGCCAGGGGAGGGCATTGTGCCCGCATGAGCGGCGGTTCGGCCCGAGCAACAGGAGGGATGTCATGAACGAAGGAATTTCACGGCACAACTTCATCGGCGGTGCGGCGCTGGGCGGCGCAGCGCTCGCATTGGGCGCGCTTGCGGGCTGCGCTCCGCAAGGCGACAAGCCCACAGGTTCCGAGGGTGCTTGGGATGCTGAGGTCGACCTGCTGGTGTGCGGCTGCGGCGGCGCCGGCATGGCGTGCGCGGTCGAAGCCAAGGACAATGGCGTGGAGAACGTGCTGATCATCGAAAAGGGTGACCAGATCGGAGGCACTACGGCCATGTCCCAGGGCATGATCGCCGGTTGGGATACCCAGCTGCAGAAGTCGCAGGGCGTCGAGCTCACCTACGACGCGATGTATGCGAACCTGATGAACAACGCGTCGTATCATCTTGACCCGGCGCTCACCAAGATCACGGTGGAGAACAGCGGCAAGACTATCGACTGGTTGATCGACCGCGTGGGCGTCAAGTTCACGGATCAGATCGACATCTACTACGGCCCCCTGCAAATGATGCATAACGTCGACGGCGCGGGCGGCGGTTTCGTCACGGCCTTCACCGCCTGCCTGGACCAGCTGGGCGTGGAGATCCAGAAGGGCACGAAGCTGGTGGAGGTCCTGCTGGACGCCGAGGGCAAGACGGAAGGCGCGGTGGTCGAGGCGAAGGGAAAGACGCAGCGTATCAAGGCGCGCGCTATCATGATCGCCACCGGCGGCTACGCCCACAACGCCGAGCTGGCGGCGCGCTTCGATCCCGAGAAGGCGGGTACGTTCGGCATCGGGCACCCGAATTGCGAGGGCGAGGGTCTGGTGGCCGCTTCGAACGCAGGCGCGCTCCTGTCGCACACCAACGACATGATGTGCGTGGTGAAGGACTACACCATCATGAGCGAGCATGACGGCACTTCGGCCAGCGCGAACCTCAACGGCTTTACCAATCTTCCCAACATGATACTGGTGGGCGCCGACGGCAAGCGCTTCGTCGACGAGGGTAAAAAGGGGTTCATGAGCCAAGATCTGAACGGCCCCATTTTCGACAAGATCCATCGCGACGGCATGGGCTACGTATGGGAGATCTCCGACGAGGCCACGGTGGCGGCAGCCGGCGGCAAAGTGAAGCGCGGCGAAGGGCTCGAATACATCAAGGGTGCCGATGCGACTGAGCTCGCGGCCAACATGGGCGTGGATGCCGCAGCGCTTGCCGAGACCATCGAGGCCTACAACGCTGCGGTGGACTCGGGCGTGGACCGCGAGATCGGCGGCTTCCCCACGGCCAAGCTGGAGGCTCCTTTCCTGGCCGTGCCCGTCGTGCCGTGCGAGATCATCACATACGGCGGCGTGGCTCGCACCGAGCAGGGCGAGGTCATCCGTGCTGATGGCGAAGTGATGCCGGGCCTGTTCGTGGGCGGCGAGGCTAGCTGCAACTCCGCCTACATGGGATTCACGCTTTCCAACTGCTTCACGTGGGGTCGCATCGGCGCCCAGAGCGCGGCGGCGTACCTGAAATCCTAGACCCTTTCCTCCTTCATCCCCTCCCTGATGCGGGTGCAGCGCAAGAGTGTTGCACCCGCATTTTTTCGCGTGCGCAGCGTTGCCTCGCTTTCGGCCGAAACCTGCCAGAAACGGCAAGCCTTTTCGCACGGGCGCCGTCGAACGCACGCAGCAAAGCGCGTCGGCCCGATCCAGCGGGATCCGGTCGACGCGCTTCGGGAGGAGGGGTGCGTACGGGTTAGTTGAGCTTGCCGGAACCTAGATCCTTGCCCAAAACGTAGGGCAGCGTAATGCAGGTGGCTCCGTAGTTCATGCCTTCCATCGCGAACGTGTAGGTGCCGGAGTAGAAGTTGCCGATCATGCATCCGGCGTTGAACAGGCCTTCGATCGGCTGGTCGTTCTCGTCGAGCACCCGAAGATCGCTGTCGGTGCGCAGGCCGCCCAGAGAAGTCAGGAAGCCGGGAGAGAAGGATGCGCCGTAGAAGGGACCGTCGTCTGCCCCAATGGAGATGAGCTTGTCGGCGGTCTTGTAGAAATCAGTGTCCACGCCTGCTTCGCACATCTTGTTGTAGCGCTCGACGGTGTCGATAGTCGCTGCCGGCAAGCCGAGCTTCGAGATGACCTCTTCGCGCGTGTCTGCCTTGACGATGCCGAAGCCGTCGGCATCCGTATCCCAGCGTTCGATAACCTCTTCCGTCGTGAAGTATTCGCCGTGAGGGTAATTGATGGCGCCCCAGGGCCCACCTGCTTCGGCGCGATTAGCGCCCCAGATGCAATAGGCGGTCTTCTCGGGCAAATGCATGATGGTCGCGCAGGCGAGGCCTCCCAACGCGTCCTCGTTCATGAAGCGCTGTCCCATGTTGTCCACCATGAGGCCGGTGTGGCTCGTGTAAGGTTGGTCGCCGGGAAGGTTGGGGCGGCCGAGCATGATGTTGTTGGGCTCCTTTTGCCAGGCGCCGCCCACCCAAAGCTCCATTTTGTGGCCGTCTCCGGGCATGAGCCCGCCCATCCAAATGCCCTGATCGTAGTTGATGTCGGTTGTGAAATCGCACAGCTCGACGGCCTGGGGGCAATAGCGCTCCATCATATCCTTGTCATGGGAGAAGTCGCCGGTTGCCATGATGACGGCTTTGGTGCCGACGTATTTGGTGTAGGCACCGTCGGCATCGGACGCGATGATCGCGTCCACGCGACCTTCCGTGCCGTTGGCAACGCCGCCGCGAACCAGCTGCTCGCCTTTGACGTTCCAGCGCACGTCTACTCCCAGGTCTTCGGCCACGTACCTCCCCATCTCCGCAGCGATATGCCCTTCGCCGTTACCGATGGAGCCTTTCAGCTCGCTGTCGTCAACGTAGAACGCGTGAGCTGCGGGCGGGGTGAACATCGGGTCGCCTTCTTTGTATTCCGGACCCGACTCGATGGTGGTCTTGATGCCGGCCTTGGCCGCGATGTCGATGATCCAGTTGATGGCCTCCTCGGAGTTGTTGTAGAACTTGTACCACAGAGCCGGTTTGAAGTTGCCGCCGTTGGCGAGGTACTCCTTGCGGTAGAACCACGTGGGATCCATGCGGGGAATGCCCATCTCTTCCATGATCTTCGAATACACGCCGTTGTTGGATCCGCCGCGGCTCACAGGAGCCTTCGACGCGCTGATGAGCGTCACCTTCAATCCGTTTTCAGCGCATGATGCAGCTGCGACCAGACCGCTCATCCCGCCTCCCACCACCACGACATCGGTTTCAACCGTTTCGGTGATAAGGTCGTCGCCGATAGGATCGGGCGCGATCTCGAAGCTCCACCGCTGTTCGGCGTTGTTCGCGCCCGTCGTTTGGGCGGTCTCGGACTTGCTTTCGGATGTTCCTGCTGCGGGCGAGCATGCGGCCAGCGCGCCTCCCGCAATGAGGCCTGCAGCGCTCAATGTCGCCCCTTTGACGAAGCTGCGACGGTTCAGATTTCCCTCCATGATGAACTCCCTTTCCTAGCTTATCTCACCAAGGCGCTGCTTGCCTTGCGGGCGCTGTTTGCGCCTTGGACTGATCGCAGCCTAATCGATCAGGGAAAACAAGGCCTCACCCAGCCTAGGTGGTTTTTCGTCCAGAAGGTCGGACGTCGCGAGCGTCCGCTAAGGAGGTCGAGGGGTGCGGTACAATGGGCGCGCGGACAGCTGGCGCGGAAGTTCGAGCGCATGTTGTTCGCGCGCGGAGGGGAGGTGCGGATCCATGAGATTCATTCTGAAAAACATGAAGCGAGAGCAGGTGCTGGCCGCGCTCGCCTACGGGTTCTTCCTGGCGTGCACCTCGGTGACGCTGTGGGGAGGGTATGTGCGGTTTCTGACCGGGCAGGTGGATCCGGGCTCTTTCATGCTCGAGTATTTCGTGCGAAGCGCGACCCTGCCTCTCTCGCTTGCGGTTTCCGGCTTGGCCGCCTTCTATTGGCCGAAGGCTCGGCTGTGGCGTTCTCCGATACTGGCGCTGGGGTTTTTTCTTGCGGGTTCGCTGCTGGTTGCCTTGCAGCATGGCGGCGTGGTTTCGTCCGAGTGGTCGCTTGTCGTGGTGGGCGCGTGCTTCGGATGGGGAAGCGGGATCATGTTCGGCGCCTTGCAGGAAATCGTGGCTGCGCAAAAGGTGTTCACGGCCGGTATCGTCGTGTTTGCCGCCGCTGGGATTTCGGCGTTGCTGTTTTTCGCTGTTGAGGTTTTGCCCGCCGATGCAGTACCGTGGATGTCGCTGTTCGTGTTCGTCGGCGCGGCGGTGGCGCTAACCTGTGCTGCATGGAAATGCGCTCCGAAGGTGCATCCCATGTTCGACACGGTTCCCGATCAGCGGCGCGATCGGTGCCGCGAAGCGGTTTCCGAGTTGTGGCGCCCTTTGCTCTGCGTCGCTTTCTCCGCGTTCATTGTGGGTATCGTGCGCGTCGGTTCGGCTTCGGGTGGCGGGTCGATAGGGCAAACGAATGAAAGCAACATGATCGGGCTGCTTGCCGCTTCGGTCGCGCTGCTGGCAACTTGGAGGTTCTTGTACGAGCGCGTTACGCTCATGCGTTTGTATCAGATTCTGTTTCCGCTTACGGCGACGGCGTTTCTGCTGTTGCCGCTTCTTGAGGGAACGTTTCGCCAGGTGGTGTACTCCCTCGTGTTCCTGGTGTTTTCGGTCACGTCTTCGCTCATGGTAGTGTCGTGCGCTCGGACGGCGCGCAACCAATCGCTCACTCCCGTGCTCGTGTACGGCACCTTCGCCAGCATCGTGTATGCAAGCTCGCTGGCGGGTTCCGTCGTGGGCTTGTTCGTGGGCGCGGGTCGAGGCGTTGGGCTGGCGGAGCTGTCCGTGGTGGCATTGGTGGCGGTGTACGCGCTGTCGGTAGCGATGGTGGCGCCGCATGGGAGGAAGGCGGGTAGCGTGAAAGCCGCTTCGGGAGAGAAGCTGGCTCCTGTAGTCGGAGCTGTAGGCGATTCCGTGACTGCAGGCTGCGCGGTTGCTGTCGAGCGTTACGGTCTGTCGCGTCGCGAGGCCGAGGTTCTCGACCTCCTTGCCCGTGGCCGCGATGTGCCGTATGTGGCCGAAGAGCTGGTCATATCGAAGAACACCGTGCGGACCCACACGAAGAGCATTTTCGCAAAAACAGGGGTTCATTCGCGCCAGGAGCTTATCGACTTGGTGGAGTCCATCGAAGCGTGAGCACGTTCCTGCCGAACGCGAACTTTGCATCGCGAAAGGTCCTGCGCGCCCCAATAGCCATATGTCCCGCAGCGCAGAGGAATGCTTCACGTGAAACATTCTTGCATTGGATTTCCCCTGTCGAAAATACTAGTTTTTAATATAGTATTTTATGCAAATTGCAAATCGTATAAAATACTATACAAGAATATAGTATTAACGATAGCACGGAGGCGACGATGTTCAACTTGACGGTCGAAGATGCTTCCAAGCGCCTTGGCGTGGGGCGCGCACGCGTCAACCAGCTCATCCGCAGCGGCATGCTGGCTGCCGAGAAAGTGGGCGGGATATGGCTCATCGACGAGCAGAGCGTGGAAGCGCGTCGCAACGCCGCTCCGAAGGCGGGGCGTCCTCCTGCAAGTTCCAGCAAAGGGGATGTGGGGCGCTACGTGCTGATGAATCGCACGCACGAGGTGCTTTCGTTTCGCTACGATGAGGCGGCCGGTGCGTTCGTCGACGCAGGGGACATCGTCGATCCTGCGCGAGCCCCGCTGGGCATGATCTCCCCCCGAGGTCGAAAAGTCTCGAAAGACGCGCTGTCGTTCTGGTGGAAGCATCGCTGCATCCCCGGAACTAGAGAAGGCATCGACGCGAAGCTGGCCGAGCTGGGCGTCGATTCACCTGCGAGGATTCCCTTCAAGAGCCTTGGGCTGTCTTTGTCGGATCAGTATTGGATTCGTCCCGAAAACTGTGAAATCGCCTGGGAGGACGTGAACTATTTCGACAACGATTTCTGCGAGATGCGAAGCGGCAGAGGCTGGCTCGACGGGGTGGGGCTCGACTCCCCGGACAACACCTCGGAAGGCGAACTCCCGAAAAAATGGGTATGCGACGGCGCGAAGCGCTTGCTGGTGAAGGGCGGATCGGTTCTCAACCAGGAGCCGTTCAACGAGGCGGCAGCGAGCGCTCTATACTCACGGCTGCTTGCCCCGGACGAGTATGTGAAATATCGCTTGGAGAGCCGGGCGGGCGGTGCCGTCTGCATCTGCGAGAATTTCGTCGGCTCCACCGAAGAGTACATCCCGGCCTACTATGTTCGCCAGACTATGCGTCAGCCGAACCATCGCAACGATTACCAACACTACCTGGAATGCTGTTCGGCGCTTGATGCGGAGCGCGTCGAGATCGCGTTGTCCAAGATGATCGTGTGCGACGACATCTTGGGAAACTCCGATCGGCATTGGCGAAACTTCGGGCTTGTGCGAGACGTGGAAACGCTGCGCTACCGCATCGCGCCGCTGTTCGATACGGGTGGCAGCCTCTGGTGCTCGTCGACGCTCGAAAGCCTGCGAGCGCACGATTTCTCGTTCACGACCAAGCCGTTCTACGAAGACGCCAACCGTCAGCTTCGGTTGGTGAACGACTACTCGTGGTTCGATCCGGCTGCGCTCGAAGGGTTTGCAGACGAGCTTTCGGCCATCCTTTCGGACAATCCCGCGTTGGTCGAGCGCGTGGACTATATCTGCTGCGCCGTCCAAAAGCGCATCGATCGCATTGTAAGGATGCTGTAGTCGGGTCCGTGAGGGGTGTTTCACGTGAAGCATTTGTACGACAGCCTCTTTCCGGCGCATCTTCGCTCCAAAAACACGCCTCAGCGCCGGGAGCGTGTTTTCCGAGCGAAGATGCTCCTCCGAACTGTCAAATTGTGCCTTTAATGAGAATTAATATCAATTAGTATTCCATTTCGAAACGGATTGCCGTATCGTAGCCCCCATCAAACAGAACGCCGCCAATGCGGCTAAAGGGAAAGGCTCGATACCATGGCCGACCGAATCGACACCACAAGGCTCACGAACGAGGTGGGCAACCCCGTCGCCGACAACAACCATACGCTGACCGCGGGCGAGCGCGGCCCCATGATGCTCCAGGACAACTGGATGATCGAGAAGCTGGCGCACTTCGACCGCGAGGTCATCCCCGAGCGACGCATGCACGCGAAGGGTTCGGGCGCGTACGGCACCTTCAAGGTGACCGGCGATATCAGCAAGTACACGAAGGCGAAGGTGTTTCAGCCGGGCGCCGAGACCGAGGTGTTCGTCCGCTTCTCCACCGTGGCAGGCGAGCGCGGCGCGGCCGACGCCGAGCGCGACATCCGCGGCTTCGCCATGAAGTTCTACACGCCCGACGGCAACTGGGACCTCGTGGGCAACAACACGCCCGTCTTCTTCCTGCGCGATCCCAAGAAGTTCATCGACCTCAACCACGTGGTGAAGCGCGATCCGCACACCAACATGCACTCGGCGCAGAGCAACTGGGACTTCTGGTCGAGCTTGCCCGAGGCGCTGCATCAGGTGACCATCGTCATGTCCGACCGCGGCATCCCCGCCAGCTACCGTCACATGCACGGCTTCGGCAGCCACACGTTCAGCCTGATAAACGAGGACAACGAGCGCGTGTGGGTGAAGTTCCACCTCAAGACCAACCAGGGCATCAAGAACCTCACCGACGCCGAGGCCGGCCAGATCATCGCGGGCGACCGCGAGAGCCACCAGCGCGACCTGTTCAACGCCATCGAGCGCGGCGAGTTCCCCAGCTGGCTCTTCTGCGTCCAGATCATGGACGAGGCCACGGCGAAGAACTACAAGGAGAACCCGTTCGACATCACGAAGACGTGGAGCCAGAAGGAGTTTCCGCTGATCGAGGTGGGCACGCTTGAGCTGAACCGCAACCCCGAGAACTACTTCGCCGAGGTGGAGCAGGCCGCGTTCGCGCCGACGCACCTCGTGCCGGGCATCGGGCTGTCGCCCGACAAGCTGCTGCAGGGCCGCCTGTTCGCGTACGGCGACGCGCAGCGCTACCGCCTGGGCGTGAACCACAATCACATCCCGGTGAACCGGCCGCGCTGCCCCTATGCCGAGTTCCATCGCGACGGTATGATGCGCACCGACGGCAACTTCGGCGGCACCATCGGCTACGAGCCGAACAGCTACGGGCAGTGGCAGCAGCAGGCCGACGCGGCCGAGCCGCCGCTGGACCTGTTCGGACCGATGGACGCGTGGGATCCCGCCGACGACCCCACCGACGACACGTTCTACCAGCCGGGCGACCTGTATCGTCTGATGGGCGAGGATCAGCGCGCTGCCCTCATCGACAACACGGCGCGCAACATGGACGGCGTGACCGAGAACATCCGCCTGCGCCATGCGGCGCACTGCTACAAGGCCGATCCCGAGTACGGCGATCGTCTGGCCGCAGCGCTGGGCGTGGACGTTGAGCGCGTGCACGAACTGGCCGCGATGACTCACGAAGAGCGCATGGCCGCCACCGGCCAGCAGGTTCCCGCCCGCAAGATCGGCGGCGAGGTGCGCGCCTAGCGCTACGTGCCTGAAAGGCGCCCGCCATGTTTCGGGCGCCACCTAACCAAGCTATTCCGTTGACGGTCGCTTCTGCTCATCCCTCTTGCAGAAGCGACCCGTTTTGTTTTCCGGCTTATTGGAGAAGTTATTAGGCGCAAAAGCTCAAAAATAGCTTTAAGTAAACATTAATGATTTGATAAAAGCTATTAATTGCTTTTATATGCTATTCTTCAAGGAAAAACAAAGCGAATCAAAACGGAGGCGTCCAATGGATATCCCTTCAAAAGAAAGCCTCACGGTTGAATTCAAAAGCGACACAACGGGAAACGCCTCGAAACACGGGGTTGATGAAAGTTTGCTTGTTGAAGCAGTGGTTGCGATGTTCAATTCCGAAGGAGGGGTCCTGTATCTCGGAGTCGAAGATGACGGAACTCCTACCGGACTGAACCGAAAGCATGCCGACCCAGTCGGTCTGGCGGCTTTGCTTGCCAACAAAACGGTGCCTCCCATCAGGGTCGAGTCTGAGCTCAATACGATGTCTGGCGTCGAAGTCCTCAGGATCGTCGTTCCGAAGGGCACTGTCGTGGGCGCTACCTCGGATGGGCGTATTTTGAAAAGGGTCGTGAGGGTTGATGGTTCTCCCGAGAACATTCCAATGTACCCTTTTGAAATAGCAACGCGACTTGGCAACCTTGGCAAGCTCGATTTTTCAAACGAAGCAGTTTCAGATGCAAGCGTGGAGGATTTCGATCCTGTAGAAGTAAGCCGTCTTCGCCGGCTCATCGGAAGCCTGCCCGATTCCGACAGAACGCTGTTGGATTTGGACGATGCAGAACTGTTCAAGGCTCTTGGCCTCGTTCGATCCTTCGGAGACCGCATGTATCCCACCGTTGCAGGCCTTCTTATGGTGGGCAAGGAGGACGCCCTTTCTCGTCATGTGCCGACGGCAAAAAGCAGCTTTCAAGTTTTGGAGGACACCGAAGTGAGGTTGAACGTCGAGACGGCGCTTCCTCTCCTCGCCGTTTTCGAGAAATTCGAACAGTACTTCTCTGCGCAGAATGCTTCACGGGAGGTCGACCGAGGTCTTTTCCGCTTGTCTATCTCTGATTACGATGCACGTGCATTTCGCGAGGCTCTGGTGAACGCCTTTGCCCACCGCGATTATACTATTCTGCGGCCGACCCGCGTGCTTATGGACTCCGAGGGGATGACCATTTCGAATCCTGGAGGTTTTGTCGAAGGCATCACGTACGAGAACCTTCTTACGGTGCCCCCTCATGGACGAAATCCCCTGCTGGCCGAAGCGCTAAAGCGCGTTGGGCTCGCGGAAAAAACGGGCCGCGGTGTGGATCGTATATACGAAGGTTCCCTGCGGTTTGGCCGGCCGCTTCCCGATTATTCTGCTTCTACCGTGAATGACGTCGTCCTCTTCACGCCTCGTGCTCCTTTCGATGCGGCGTTCACAACGATGATATTTGACGAGGAGCGTCAATCGGGGCGTCCGTTCACGGTGTTTGCCTTGATGGTGCTCTCGGTCATTCGCGATGAGCGCAAGGTGAATTTCGGGGCTTTGCGAGAAGCGACCCATATCGATCAGGGGCGATTGCACCGAGTGCTTGGAGAGCTTGTGGAGCGAGGGTTGATCGAGTCGCACGGTACAGGGCGAGCTACCACCTATCTTCTCTCGGCGCGCGTTTACAGAGAAACGGGTCATGCGCTCGGGTACGTGAGGCAAAAAGGAATCGATGATGTTCGCCATCCGGAACTGGTCATGGAGTTGGCTCGCGTTCAGGGCTCTCTGATGCGCTCCGATGTGGCGGAGTTACTTCGCGTCTCGCCCTCGAAAGCTGGATCGATCATCAAAGAAATGACTGCGTCGGGAAAGCTGCGACTTGAGGGGCATGGGCGAGGAGCGCGCTATTACCCTGCCGACCCTGATGGGGAACGTCGAGAATCTGCAATCTAAACGAATGGAAGCCATCCTGCATCAGCTGCGTCACAAACGCCGTTCCTTGCATTGCGCTCCACGCACTCGGTATACGCTCGTCCTTTCAAGCGAAAGGAGCGTCTCATGCGCGAGATATCCGGTTTGGCAAAATTCGGCTACTTCTGCGTCGGCCTCTTCGGCGGCCTGTTCGGCGTGTTGGCCGCATGGTTCATGGGCAAGGATGGTTGGGGTTGGAGCGAGGGCGGCAAGCTGTTTGCCTGGTTCGGCTGCCTGTTCTGGCTCATCGTGTGGGTTGTCATGGTCGTGACGGGAGGCATCGCGGCGTTTCTGGGCATGCTGTTTTAACGCGTTCCCGACAATTCGGTCGCTTCGATCGTGTTACCCTTTGACGGATCAAATAGCCGAACGGAGGGAACGCCATGGATGGACGGGCGAAGCGGGGCGAAAGCCTTGCAGGAAAGACGATCGCGTTGGCTGCAGTGCTGGTGACGCTGCTGGCAGCCGGCACATTGTTGAGCGCATGCGCGCAACAACGTGCGACGAGCCAGTTCGCCGTGGCGCAGCCTGCTATTCCTCAGAAGGCGTCTGAGAACAATCCCGAAGCATGGCTGGACGCGCTCGAGCAGAACCCGATCGATCAATCCTTCGTAGACTCGCTTGCAGCGTTCGCCTACCGCAGCACCGCTTCGGTGTTGGGCGACGGCGCGGACGGTGCCAAGGCGAACCGCATGTATTCTCCGCTCAGTTTGTACTACGCCCTGGCGCTTGCGAACGAAGGCGCTGCTGGTCAGACACGCGACGAGATCGCCTCGGTGTTGGGTGCGCCCAGCACCGTCGACGTGCCCCAGCAGTGCGGCAACCTGTTCCGCACGCTCGCAACCGACCCGTTCTCCACCGTCGACCTGGCGAACTCCATCTGGATGGCGAAGGACAATCCCTTCGAGCAGGCGTTCATCGACACGGCGGTGCAGCAGTTCTACGCCACGCCGTTCTCGGTGGAATTCGGCACCGACGCCACCGACCAGGCCATCGCCGCGTGGATCGCCGAGAACACGGGCGGCACCATCGAGCCCGACGTGAAAACCGACAGCGACCTGCTGCTGTCCATCATCAACACCATCTACTTCAAGGGCGGCTGGACCGACACCTTCGACACCGCGAACACCGCGCCCGCCACGTTCCATGCCGCTTCGGGCGACGTCGAGACCGACTTCATGACGCAGCGCATCGACCAGCTGGCGAACTTCCGGCGCACCGACGACTTCCTGCGCGCCAGCCTCGGGTTCACGGGCGGCGCCACGATGACGTTCGTCTTGCCGTCCGAGGGCGTAACGCCCGCCGATCTGCTGGCCGACGAGCAGCGCCTGTCCGCCGCCTTCGAAGTCGATGCGAACAAGGACGAGTACGGCTTCGTCACCTATGTGGTGCCGAAAGCCACGTTCGACACCACGTTCGACCTCATCCCGGCGCTCGAGCGCCTGGGTATGCAAACCCCCTTCAGCGACGAGGCCGACTTCTCCAAGCTTACGTCCACGCCGGCCTATATTTCCATGGTGAAGCAGGAAAGCCATGTGAGCTGGGACGAAGAGGGCGCCGAGGCCAGCGCGTACACGAACATCGGCATCAGCGAGATGTCCGCGATGGCCCCCGAAGGCGAAGAGGTCGAGCTGCGCCTCGACCGCCCCTTCCTCTTCCAAATCACGTCGTCCCAGGGCATTCCGCTGTTCATAGGCGTCTGCGGCAATCCCGCCGAAACAGCGTAGCGCCACGCAAAAAAGCCCCCGGTTGATACCGGGGGCTTTCGTTTGCGGATGGTGCCCGAGGCGGGATTTGAACCCGC
>OGYG01001448.1_pt1 | contig 15229 bp, 12 predicted proteins | sample 1576481 | NCBI WGS metagenome assembly OGYG01 (sample SAMEA3541497, study PRJEB24748) | human gut metagenome | biome: human gut; feature: human-associated habitat; material: faeces | place: China | collected 2012 | reverse complement strand
GAAATTGGTGCTAAGTGCCATCCGTACACGCATACTTCAATAAAAAGAACGCTCTCGCCTCAAAAGACCAGGCAGAAGGCTTGCACCGAGGCCAGGCGGAGGGTCAGCGCCGAGGTCAGGCGGAAGGCCAGCATCGAGGTCAGGTCGCCGCGCCCGTCATCCTTATGGTCTCGGGCGGAGCCGACTCGATGGCGCTGCTTCACATGGCGGTAACGGAGCCGCTTGACCTTGGTGACGGCACAGGACTTACGCGCATCGCAAACGAGCACCTGCATGTATTGCACGTAAACCACCTGCTTCGCGGCGAAGATGCGGACGCTGACCAGCACTTTGTTCAAGAGACTTGCGGCTCGCTAGGCATTCCCTGCACTGCGTTGCGCGTGGACGTGGCAAAGCTCGCGCAGGAGCGTGACGGCAACGTGGAAGATGTTGGTCGTCGGGTGCGGTATGACGCCGCGCGAGAACTCGCTCAAAAACTTTGCGCTGAGCAGGGGGTTTCTCGCCAGAAGGCAAAGATTTTGACGGCGCACACAGCTGACGACCGCGCGGAGACGTTCATGATGAACGTGATGCGCGGGTCCGGCATGAGCGGCCTGGCGTCGATTCCTAGGCATCGTGGGCTGATCTTTCGTCCGCTGCTCGACTACACGCATGACCAGCTCAAAGACTGGCTGAAGGCTCGCGGCCTGGACTGGCACGAGGACGCTACCAACACCGATACCCACTATCTACGTGCGTATATGCGCCACAACGTGCTTCCGCTCCTTAAGGCGAGAAACCCGATGTTGGTGCAAACGGTGTGCAAAATTGCGGATTTGATGACCGACGAAGACGATTATCTTGAGGGAAAAGCCGCTCGCAAACTGAGGCAAATTACGCTGCGGAAGAGCGAGCCTTCGCTGGTACTTGATGCGTTGAAGCTGAGCTCTACCGACGTGGTAATTGCTCGTCGCGTGGTAAGGATTGTGGCTCGGCAGCTGATTCCCGAGGCTTGGCTTGAGTTCAGGCACGTAGATGCCGTGCTCGAAGCGGTCGCTGCGGGGGTTGGCGTGGCCAACCTGCCGCAAAACCTTGAGGCGCGCGTTCGTTTGGGTACCGTGACGTTCTCGTTCACGGGCGCCGTGAGGAGCGCGGGCACGGCGGGCGCCGTGGGATCGGCGGGCGTCGCGGGCAGCGCGGGCAGTAACGAACCCGCAGGTACAGCGCCTGCTGCAGCAACGTTTGGCGAGCACCTTGCGGTCCCGGGAACGCTGGAGCTGGCAGACGGCCGAGTGCTCTCGGCACGCATTCTCCCCGTGGAGCACGGCTTTGACGTCGTGTCCTATGCAACCGCGCATAGCCAAGAATGGTTGGGCGAGTCGGTTCTTCTCGACGCGCAGGCCTGTGGGGTAGATCCAGTTCACGGCGGCAGCCTGTGGGTTTCGGGACCCGAGGCGGGGGACACCATGCAGCCTCTGGGTATGCATGGGCAGTCAAAAAAGATCTCTGACCTGCTGGGCGAGGCGGGCGTGCCCGTTGAATCCAGGAGTATGATGCCTATTGTGCGCACAAATATTCGTGGACATGTAGTGTGGGTTGCGGGAATTCGTCCCGATGAACGAGTAAAATGTACGCAAGGTACAAAACAGTTGCTAGAATTGAACATCTATTCTGGAAACAAGCCATTTGAGAGGAGCCAGTAATGGCGGAGCTTCACCCTGATATTCAGGAGATTCTACTTGACGAGCAGGACATCAAGGACATCGTCAAGAAGGTGGGTGCAGAGATCACGCGTGACTACGCTGACAAGAACCCCCTGGTCATTGCTGTTCTTCGCGGAGCCGTCGTGTTCATGGCCGACATCATGCGCGCCATTGAATGCCCACTCTCCATCGATTTCATGGCTGTTTCCAGCTACGGCGACGGTGTTAAGAGCTCTGGCGTCGTGCGCATCGTAAAGGATCTTGACACCAAGATTGAGGGCCGTCACGTCATCATCGTCGAGGACGTCCTGGACTCCGGCCTGACCCTTTCTTACCTGGTGCGTATGCTCAAGTCTCGTAACCCCGCATCCATTGAGATTGCTGCCTTCCTGGTCAAGGATATTGAGGGCAAGCGTCCTGCTATTGATCCTCGCTACGTGGGTACTCACGTGCCAAATAAGTTTGTTGTTGGTTACGGTCTTGATTACGCTGAGCGCTATCGCAATCTGCCATTTGTTGGTGTTTTGAAGCCTTCTGTGTACGAATAGGCTGAGGTCGGCCGGTCTGCTTCAAAAATTTGCAGCAAACCCGTGGAATAGATACAAATTTGTTAAAACTTTTAAAGTTGGGCGAGAAGATCGATTTTCTCGCCCAATATGCTATCTATCAAAGGTTGTGTGAGGTCAGATACGCCGCAGCGTCATCTACGGCCTCAACGCCAACGTTTTACCAGGTAGTTACTGTAGGCTTCGAGAGAATCGAGAAACCATGGTCAATCAGAAAAGTCTTGCGTACGGAGTGGAAAAGTCTTCAATCCGCGAGATTGCAGGCTACGCGGTACAGCGTCGCGCTGAGATTGGCGCTCAGAACGTGTTTGATTTCTCGATCGGTAACCCTTCCGTGCCTGCTCCTGAGGCTGTTCGCACCTCTATCGAGGCTGCCATGCAGCTTCCTCCTCAGCAGGTCCACAGCTACACGCCTGCAATCGGTATTCCTCAGGCTAGAGAGGCAATTGCCGCGTCGCTCCGACGCCGATTTGGAGACCACGCAGCTCAGGCCGGCGATCTCATCTTGACCTGTGGAGCTGCAGCTTCCGTTTCTATGGCACTCAATTCCATCGTTTCCCCAGGTGAAGAGGTTATTGTTATTGCTCCATACTTCCCTGAGTACCGCGTGTGGATTGACCATGCCGAGGCCACGTGTGTTGAGGTTCTGGCTGACGAGAAAACCTTCCAGATTGACGTTGACGCTGTTTGCGCAGCTCTTACGCCTAAGACTCGCGCGGTGATTATCAACTCTCCAAACAATCCTGTTGGTGCTGTGTATACCAGGGAAAACCTGGACGCATTTGCCAATATTCTCCGCAAACGCTCCGCTGAGCTGGGCACTGACATTTACGTCATCTCCGACGAACCTTATCGCGAGATTGTTTTTGGCAACATTGAGGTCCCTTGGGTTCCTGACGTATACGAGCGCACCATTGTGTGCTATTCCTACTCCAAGTCCCTCTCGCTTCCTGGCGAGCGTATTGGTTGGGTGCTGGTACCTGCGTCTAATCCGGAGCAGAAGGAGATTTACGCAGCTTGTGCGGGTGCTGCTCGTTTGCTGGGCTTTGTATGCGCACCAGCCCTTTTCCAGCGCGTTATTATCGACTGCGTTGATGAGCCGGCAGATGTTGAGGCTTATGCAAAGAATCGAGAAGTTCTGACCGAGGGCCTCACCAAGCTTGGTTACGAGTACATCCAGCCTGATGGTGCATTCTACCTGTGGGTTCGTGCTCCTGGTGGAGATGCTCAGGCGTTCTGCGATGTTGCTAAGCAGTTTGAGTTGCTGCCCGTTCCATCCGACTCGTTTGGTTGCCCAGGTTGGTTGCGCGTAAGCTACTGCGTTGCGTATCAGACCTGCGTTGACTCGCTTGCTGCCTGGGAAAAGGCTCTTGCTGCAATGAAATAAGCGCTACAACAGGCGAGAAAATCAACGGGCGAGAAGATCAGCCGACCGCAAACGACAAAGTGAACTGCCTCCCATTTCTTATGTCCAAGAAATGGGAGGCAGTTCATATGCGGATGATTATGATTCTGTAGCGTGTTAGCGTCGGCTTTTAGTCCTGGCGTGCAAAATAGCGCGGTTTTCTTATGTTCTGCCGAAGAATCGACATGTTCTTAATCAAGATAGCAGGCAGCTAGGCGGTCGCACTACCTGATATGCATCTCTATGCATAAACTTCATCTAATATGCTTAAACATGAATAGACTTATATAAGAAATTTAACTATCGATAAATTCTGTATCTACGGAACACACCTAAGTCAGATATTCTGCTCAATTGCGGGCATTTTACACATCTAATGAAGATAATCTGCATGATTGAGGTATTTTCAGCGTCATGTATACGTCTTTTTGACAGATTATCTGACTTAGGTGTGTTTTGAACTGCCTCCTATTTCTCGTGTCCAAGAAATGGGAGGCAGTTCAGACATAAGAGGTTTCAGGAATAGAAACTATTAGCTGTTACTGTCTTGCTTCAACCTCAGCAACAAGCTGGTTAGCAGGCACCTGTACCTGCTCGTGAGACTCCATATCACGAAGGGTTACCGCACCAGCCTCAACCTCATCTGGACCAATAACCACGCAAAGCGTTGCGCCCATCTTATCTGCCTGCTTAAACTGAGCCTTCAGCGAACGACCAGTACGATCAGCCTCGCATCTAATGCCAGCTTCACGCAATGCCAACACGGTATCAAATACAACAGGAGCCTGCTCAGCACCTGCGCAGGCAACATAAACACAGCTTGGAGCTGCTGGCTCGGCTGCAACACCAAGAGCCTCCAGCGCCAGCATAATGCGCTCAAAGCCAACAGCAAATCCAACGCCTGGGGTTGGCTTTCCGCCTTCAAGCTCAACAAGACCGTCATAACGACCGCCACCACCGATAGCGCCAACGCCAGCGTTTGGAATCTCTACCTCAAAGACAGTACGTGTGTAGTAATCCAAACCGCGAACAAGCGTTGGATCCTCAACATATGAAATACCAGCAGCGTCCAAATATGCCTTGACCTGCTCATAGTGAGCGCGACAATCATCACATAGGTTGTCAGAAATCAGTGGTGCATCCTTCATAACCGCGTGGCAGCTCTCATTTTTGCAGTCAAATGCACGAAGTGGATTAATCTCCGCACGCTCAAGACAGTCCTCACACATCTCATCCTTGTGATCAAGAATGAACTGCTTGACCTTCTCGCGATATGCAGGACGGCACTCCGCATCACCCATGGAGTTAATCATGAGCTTCATATCAGCTGGCGAGAAACCCATCTGCTCGTAGAACTTCATCAACATGATGATGGATTCTGCATCGGCAGCTGGATCAGAGGCTCCAAGCCACTCAACACCTACCTGGTGGAACTGGCGCAGGCGGCCCTTCTGAGGACGCTCTCCCCTAAACATTGCTTCGGCGTACCAAAGCTTTGCGGGTGTTCCTCCCTGTGGCACAAAATTGTGCTCAACAGCAGCACGGACCACACCAGCTGTTCCCTCAGGACGCATAGCCATGCGCTGACGAGGCTTAAGACCGGACTCATTGCCGGCAGCCAGCAAATCATCAAGTAGCGCGCCTGAAAAAACGCGGAACATCTCTTTGCGTACTACATCGGTTGACTCACCAATACCGTGAACAAAGGTATCTACCTGCTCAAGTGCAGGAGTCTCAATGCGGTCAAAGCCATAAGTACCAAACAGATGGCGGGCAACATCTTGCATATGCTCCCAAGAGCGCATATAGCCGCCGTAAAGATCTTCGGTACCTTGAATTCTCTGACCCATGAATCCTCCTTGTTACAAACATAGATGTTTCTAGTTTACCCATGAGAGACGGCTCTGGCGCAGAAAAGCTTTTATAACTTTTGAAACCTATGAAAAAATCCGATTATTTTCTAGAAAACGTGAAAAAGTACTTATGTGAGGGTTGCTTTTTAATTCCTACCATTTAGTATGAATTAGCGGATTTTGGGGTATGACAAAAACATCGGTGACATTGGCGTTTGTCTTTGCCACAAAACCGCACTAGCACAAGGTTTTGCTCGCCCTAGAGCTGTCCAAAGTGGCTAGTCACAAACGTATCACGTGCTTGCACGTAGAGATATTTGGAGAGAGATTTATGGCAACTGAGCTACTCCGTGTAAACGGAATTTCTGCAGGTACCGAGGAGAAATCCATCCTGCATTCAATTGATCTGAGCATTGGTGATGGCCAGGCTCACGTTCTGATGGGACCTAACGGCGCAGGTAAATCAACACTTGGCCGCGTCATTATGGGTGATCCTACCTATAAGATTACCGATGGTTCCCTTATCTTTAACGGCGAGGATGTAACTGAGCTTGCTGCAGATAAGCGCTCTCTTGCGGGCATCTTCCTCTCCTACCAGGCGCCTGTTGAGGTTCCTGGCGTTCCTCTTTATTCATTCCTGCGTACCATTACACAGATGCGCCCTGAGCTTAAGATGACTGCTCGTCAGTTCCGTCAGCGTGTTGGTCAGATTTCTGATCAGCTTGAGCTTGATCAGGGCTTCTTGATGCGTGAGCTTAACGTTGGCTTCTCTGGTGGCGAGAAGAAAAAGGTTGAGATGCTCCAGCTTTTGCTGCTCCAGCCTAAACTTGCCATTCTCGACGAAACAGACTCTGGCTTGGACGTTGACGCACTCTCCGTTGTTTCAAAGGGCATTCAGGCCTATCGCGAGACCTGCGACGGCTCGCTGCTCATCATTACTCACAACACCCGCATTCTTGAGCGCCTTGAGATTGACCGCACTCACGTTATGGTTAAGGGTCACCTGGTGGCAGATGGTCCTGCTGACCTTATCAACCAGATTGACCACGAGGGCTTTGAGCGTTTTGAGAACCAGACTGATGAGGGCGGTGCTAACTAGTGAGCGAGAAGAAGCGATCTGAGGTCGCTGACGTAGACCGCTCGCTCTACGACTTCACCAAGTCCGAAGAGGGTTACGAGCGCTACGATGATGGCCTTACGCCAGAAATTGTGCGTGCTATTTCCGAGAAAAAAGAAGAGCCCGAGTGGATGCTCCAGATGAGGTTGTCGGCCCTGGAAACCTATCACCAGCGCCAGATGGCTACCAACTGGGGACCTTCTATTGCAGGTTTGGATTTGAATCATATCTCCACGTATGTCTCGCCAAAGACTCAGCAGGCAAATAGCTGGGACGACGTACCTGAGGATATTAGGGATACCTTTGATCGTCTGGGCATTCCGCAGGCAGAAGCAGAAAGCCTTGCCGGCGTTGGTGCTCAGTACGATTCTGAGATTGTCTATCACAACATGCGCGAGGAAGTTGCTGAGCAGGGTGTTATTTACACCACCATTGAGGATGCTCTGCACGATCCGCAGTGGGAGCCTGTTGTTAAAGAGTACTTTGGCAAGCTGATTCCTCCAACAGATCACAAGTTTGCGGCTCTGCACTATGCCGTATGGTCTGGCGGTTCTTTTGTCTATGTTCCTAAAAATATCACCCTGGACTACCCACTTCAGAGCTACTTTAGGCTCAATGCTCAGGGTGCTGGCCAGTTTGAGCACACACTTATTATTGTTGAGGAAGGCGCTGACCTGCACTTTATTGAGGGCTGCTCCGCACCTAAGTACTACGCAGCAAACCTCCATGCAGGAGCTGTTGAGCTCTTTGTTAAAGACGGTGCTCGTCTGCGTTACTCGACCATCGAAAACTGGTCCAAGAACATGTACAACCTCAACACCAAGCGCGCCATTATTGGCAGCAACGCAAAGATGGAGTGGGTCTCGGGCTCTTTTGGTAGCCACGTTTCCTACCTCTACCCTTCTACCATCATGAACGGCGATTCTTCTAACTGTGAGTTCACCGGTATTACGTTTGCAGGCGCTACGCAGGACCTGGATACAGGCTGCAAGGTGATTATCAACGGCTCCAATAACTCGGCAAACGTTGACACTAAGTCCATCTCCAAAGACGGCGGCGTCAACACTTTCCGCTCAGCCGTGACCGTTGGACGCAAGGCAGAAAACGCTCGCGTAGCGTTCTCGTGCCAGTCTCTGATGCTGGATAACATCAGCCGCTCCGACACTATCCCAGAGATGGATGTTCGCAATGCAACTGCTCAGATTGGCCACGAGGCAACTATTGGTCGCATTTCTGACGACACCGTTTTGTACCTGATGAGCCGCGGTTGCTCTGAAGCTGAGGCTCGCACCATGGTAGTAAATGGATTTGCAAATCCTGTCTCAAAGGAGCTTCCTATGGAGTACGCCGTTGAGATGAATAACCTGATTAAACTTGAGATGGAAGGAGCGATTGGCTAATGGATAACGTTTTGATTAATCGCGCCAACGTTCCTGCAGCTCAGACATGGAACCGTCTACGCGCTAACTCACTGTCGGTTACCGTCCCTAATCACGCTGATGCAGGCACAGTGTACCTGCCTCTGCCTCGTCTTTTTGAGCGTATTGAGTGTGGAGTGGGCCAGGAGGTTACTGACTACGTAGAGTCACAGGCATTCAAGTCTGATTTCTACAACGTTCCCGCTCGTACCAAGCGAGAAGAACCTATTGTTGTTGCTGTTTCCGCAGCTCAAAACCAGTGTGCTAATACCGGCGTTATCGTACGTGAAGGTGCTGAGGCCACTGTCGTTATCGCCGCTTTTGCAGGCGACGGCGTACCTGCGAGCGGCGACGCAAACACCAGCGATGCGAACGCTAGCGACGCACTTCCAACAAGCGCTGCGCTCACCCGCATTGTTGTTGAGGCTGGCGCAAAGCTGCACCTTATTGAGATGCTTGGCGTCAACGAGGGCCAGCAGCACCTTGAGAGCGTTGGTCTTGAGGTTCACCAGGACGCGGCCGTTGATGTTAAGCAGTACGCTCTGGGTGGATCAACCATCGGTCTTGGCCTCACCGCTAACTTAGTTGGCGCTCGCGCTCGCCTTGACCTTAATAATCGCTATCACGCCACTCACGAAGAGACGCTTGATATCAACCACCTGGTACGCATGCGTGGAACCTCCACGCGCGCGCAGCTCACTGAGTCTGGCGTCCTTAACGAGGCAGCTAAAAAGACGCTTCGTGCAACCATCGATCTTGTCCGTGGCGCAAAGGATGCCCAGGGTAACGAGATTGAAACGGTCATGATTCTTGGCGACGATGTTGTCAACAAGACCATGCCTGTTATTCTCTGCGATGAGGACGATGTTGCTGGTAACCACGGTGCTACCATTGGATCCGTCTCCCCTGAGCAGCTTGATTACCTTGCGGCTCGAGGACTTTCTCGCCAGGCTGCAGAGCAGCTGTTTATACGCGCGCTCTTTGAAGACGCCATCATCAACGCACCTGAGGAGATTTCTCACCGCGTGGCCGTTGAGCGTTGCGAGGCTGAGCTGGGCGCAGAAATTGCTCACGACTATGACGAAGCTGCAGGTAGTAACGATGCTGCCAGCAACGACGCAGCTGACAGCGATAGCAGGGACTCTGCCGCTGAAGCCGATTCCAGCAAAGGTGGTGTCGCGTAATGACCGACGCAGAAGTTGCTCAGATTACCGATAACCCTTACAAGGCAGATTTTCCAATTCTGGCAGCAAATCCCGAGGTAGCTTACTTGGACAGCGCTGCTACTTCTCAGCGCCCACGCGAGGTTATTGAGGCGCAGTCGCGCTTCTACAAGACCATGAACGCAAACGCTCTGCGCGGACTGTATCGTTGGAGCGTGGAAGCAACCGCAGCTATCGAGGGTTCCCGCGCTTCAATTGCAAAGTTCATTGGCGCTGTCGATAAAAACGGCAAGCCAGAAGACCGTCAGATTATCTTTACGCGCAACACTTCTGAGGCGCTTAATCTAGTTGCTTCAAGCCTTGGTCGCTATGCGCTTAAACCAGGCGATGACGTGGTCATTTCCATTATGGAACACCACTCCAATATCATCCCATGGCAACAGATTTGTAAAGCTACCGGCGCTAACCTGGTGTACCTGCGCATGAATTCGCAGTATCAGATTACGCCAGAAGAGATCGCGTCAAAGATTACCGAGCGCGCCAAAATTGTGTCTGTCACACACGTCTCCAACGTACTGGGCACCCGCAATGACATCAAGGCTATTGCCAAACGCGCTCACACTATGGGCGCCTACATGGTTGTTGACGCCGCCCAATCCGCACCTCACATCCCTATTGACGTGCACGATCTTGACTGCGACCTGTTGGCTTTCTCGGCACACAAGATGTGCGGACCTATGGGCATTGGTGTGCTTTGGGGCCGCTCTGAGCTGCTTGATGCCATGCCGCCATTCCTTACCGGCGGTGAGATGATTGATTCCGTCACCGAGACCAGCGCCGTTTGGGCTCCTGTTCCCGAGAAGTTTGAGGCGGGTACGCAGGACGCTGCAGGTATCTATGCTACCGGTGTTGCTGTCGAATACCTCAACGGCTTGGACATGGCAAAGATCGAGAAGCGAGAAGAACTTCTCGCCAGGTACTTGGTGCAGCAACTGTGCACGCTGGACTTTGTTGATATCGTGGGCTCCAAGCTGGGACAGAATCACGTGGGCGCTGTGGCGTTTAACGTGCGAGGCGTTCATCCACACGACGTCTCGAGCATCCTAGACATGAACAACGTTTGCATTCGCGCTGGTCATCACTGTGCCGAGCCGCTTTTGATTGAGCTGCACGAGTCCAGCACGTGCCGCGCATCCGTTGCGTTCTACAACGATAAACACGATATTGACCAGCTGATCGAAGGCCTTAACCAGGTATGGAAGATCTTTGGCAGCACGGTTAGCAACAAATAAAACAAGGAGTTGAAATAAGTGGCAGCAAACGACCTGTATAACGCTGAGTTTATGGACCACGTTTCTCACCCCGATTACAAATATCAGATGGACAACCCTACCGTTTCTCACGAGGGCGTTAACCCTTCTTGTGGCGATGAGCTGACGTTTTCCGTGCGTATTGAGGACGGAAAGATTGCCGAGGCTGCTTTTGTGGGTAGCGGATGTGCAATCTCTCAGGCTTCGGCCGACATCATGAGCGATCTGATGATCGACCGCACCCCAGAAGAGGCCATTGAACTTTGCAAACTCTTTGGACGCATGATTCGCGGAGAAGAGACCGACGAGGCCGTGCTTGACCAGCTGGAAGACGCCAACATTCTGCACGACATCGCTCACATGCCCGCGCGCGTTAAGTGCGCTGAGCTGGCATGGCACACGCTCGAGGAGATGCTCGAGGCTCACAACAGCGGTTCCACCACAGTTAGTGCTTCTACCACCGAGAACGGCTCTGACAGCGAGCGTGCCAAGAACAGCGCCGATAGCGAGCGTGTCAAGGACGGCGAGTAGCCGTGGCTGGAATGTTCTCTACAAAGGGAATGTACGCACTCCGCGCAATGGCTGACCTAGCCGTTCACGAGGGCTGGGTCTCGCTGGGCGATGTTTCCGAGCGCCAGAACATCTCGCGCAAGTACCTTGAGCAGGTCATTGCCCTGATGCACAAGGCGGGCTACGTTGAGAGCCTGCGCGGAAAGGGCGGCGGCTATCGCCTCACGCGCAATCCCGAGGACTATACGCTGGGCGAGATTCTCCGTGCAGCCGAGGGTAATCTTGCGCCCGCTAGCTGCTTGAACTGCACAAACACCACCCTCTGTCCCCAGATGGAGTCCTGCACCACCATCAACATTTGGCGTGACCTTGGCCGCATGACCTCCAGTTTTCTGGACAGCAAGACGCTTGCGGACATCGCCCGCAACGAAGGCAACATGCACGTCTCCCCCGTCGATAACCCTACCGCTGAGTAAAAGTTTAAGCTGCAGTTTTATTGTCGTGTGCGGTAGAGCGTGCACAGCGAGAAGACCTTGGAGTGCACAGGGTTTCTCGCGAGAAGGGCGCACGGGCAGCGCGCTGAATGTGTACTGAATGCGCGCTTCCTGTGTGCTGAATGCGCGCCTGAAAAGTACGTCAAGTCTGAACAATTTGCCGGATTTTCTCACCATGTCTGAGTGATTTGCCGGTTTTTCTTATCAAGTCTGAGTAAATTCACTCAGACTTGATGTGACTTTCAGGCTCTGATTTCCTATTCCTTGAAGAATTTCATTGCAGATTTAAGCCCGCCTTACTAAATCTTTTCCAGCTCCTTCCACAATTTAATTCTTTTCTCTCTTTCAATTTGCCTTTGTTTTAAAGATGTATGTCTTCTCGATAAATTTAGCCTTGAACGAATGACTGTAAATAGATTGTCCATAAAAACAATGTCGTCATATTCATTTTTGCTAATTACAAACTCTTCTATGCCAGCAGCTAAAAGTTCATTACTTCGTTTGTAGTCTCTACCTGCAATCTCAATCGATTCATGAACAGATCCATTATATTCAAGTGCTACATTTTGAGTACCTCGTGCATTTGACACACCGCTGGACAGAAGTAGATCGATTGCACGATTTTTCTTTTGAGATTTGATACCTGACATGTTTTGTATCTCAAATTCTTTGTTTAACTCAACGCATGGAATAGCATATCCACCTTTATGCACTGGCATTAAAGCTCGAAGTGCAAGTTTAACCTCCATCGGGGAAGCTGCATTTTCAACAGACAAATCTGCCGCAGCCTTTACTTTTCTAAAAGATCTAGCACCTTTCTTTTTGCTGAGATATGCAAGTAATTCTGACTTTTTGAAAAGAGGTGAATACCAATTTGACTGCAATTCTCCTGTTGACGCATCAATAACAAAACGTCCTTGGAATTCTGAAATGAGGAGCACTAGTTCTAACAGACTCAATTTAGAGGCCATTTGAAACAGCAATTCGAATGGAGATGAAATTAAAACTGAAAAGCTGCTTATATTCAGTTTTATTACAGAGTCAAGCGAAGCACATGTATCAACATGAAAATAAATTCCTTCATAAGCACAGGAATTCTTTTTATTGCTCACAGTAATTTCAACTGGATTTTTAAGTTCAATACCATAATCTACTAGCAACTCGGTATTAATAGCTCTAACCAAATCACGATAAGGAATATCATCTTTGGTCAGTAATTGTCTAGCATCTAAATTGAACTTATTCAGATACTCATTAAATCCATGAGTTAAGAGTTCGTGTCTCCGTGTTCGCAAAGCACGATAAATTTGTAGAGCAGATGTATGTGAAAGGTAATATTCCATATGGAAATAGTATTTCTAAAAATCAAATAGGCAAAACAACAAAAACCTACGAATATTTGATTAATACGTTATTTCCGCAGATAGATAAAAAACACCTTCAAATACTATCTTTTAAAAGTCCTGCTACAAAGGTTAGACCACTTAAATAAATGTACTTTATCAATTTCATGACAAATAAGTGACAAAATTAGAATTCCATAATTTAACTGAGTATTCTTCTCCATGTTGCATGACGCAAATGAGCATTACATGTTAATTGACACTAGTTTAAAATGCGAACCGGATCAAGCAGTTTGCGCACTTCTCTTTCATGAAACGAGCCTGAATTGTTTAACAAGTCTGAACAAAATCACTCAGATAAGGCGAGAAAAACAGGCAAATTACTCAGACATGGTGAGCAAATCCGGCAAATCGTTCAGACTTGGCGAAAAAATCAGGCTCTCATCAAGTGTATCTCGCGAGAAGAACGTACTAGGTGCACGTCTTTCGCACATGCCGGCCCAACAAAAACGGACCTGGAGAAAATCCAGGTCCGTCGCTTTAACTAGCTGCGAGCGTGCGTCGCTTCGATGCGCGCCCAGCGTATGCCGCAGGTTAGTTCCAAGCCTTACCGTCGGAACCAAACTCGCGGATGAGCTCCTTGGTGCGCTCGACAATTGCCTCACGACCAGGCTTCAGGAGCTTACGAGGATCGTAGCCCTTGCCGTTGTCAACAAGGCCAGCCTCAACGTACTTCTTGGTTGCCTCAGCAAAGACAAGCTGAAGATCGGTGTTGACGTTAATCTTGGAGATGCCCATAGAGATAGCCTTCTGAACCTGCTCTACAGGAATACCGGTACCACCGTGGAGAACAAGTGGAAGATCGCCAACGCGCTCCTTGATAGCCTTGAGCTGATCGAAGGAGAGACCCTCCCAGTTAGCTGGGTAGATACCGTGAATGTTGCCAATACCGCATGCAAGGAAGTCAACGCCCAGGTCAGCAATCTTTGCGCACTGCTCAGGATCAGCAAGCTCGCCCTTAGCGGTTACGCCGTCCTCGGTGCCGCCGATGCCGCCGACCTCAGCCTCAACAGAAATGCCCTTTGCGTGAGCTGCCTTTACGACCTCTTCGGTGCGCTTAAGGTTGGTCTCAAAATCTGGCTCGTGAGAACCGTCGTACATGATGGAAGTAAATCCAGCCTCAATGCACTTGAACGCATCCTCGTATGAACCGTGGTCAAGGTGAAGAGCAACTGGAACGGTGATGTTCTTGTCCTCAACAAGACGACGAACCATGTCTGCAACAACGCGGTAGCTTACCTGCCACTTTGCTGCGCCGCTGGTGCACTGAATGATGACAGGAGACTGAAGCTCTTCTGCTGCATCAAGGATTGCTGCGGTCCACTCAAGGTTGTTCTCGTTGAATGCGCCGATGCCATAGTGGCCCTTCTCGGCACTCTGGAGCATGGCTTTTGCGCTTACAAGCATGCTAAACCTCCGTTTGACGGAAAACTGATACATATAAATAATACCTTGTTTCATCACCTTTGATAGGGTCGTTTTTAACAAAACACCGCGAGAAACCCGACACACTTGATCGAGCATCCCAACGCATGCGCAGTCGAGAAACCCAGGCGCGCTCGGACAAGAAACCCGACGGGTTTCTCGGCAGCTGATGTTGCGATTTAGCGACGAAACATTACTTCTTCACAAAAATGAGGTAGGCTATCAGTTCGAAGAAAGGAGCATCTTGTGAGCTATAAGCACTTTGATGCAGACAAAACTCGACTTGCGTCGCCTGCTCAACCTACAGATGACGCGGCGGACGAGAAACCCGGCCTTCTGAAGGACGTCTCGATTACCCAAATTTTGGCAACGTCGCTTGCTGCGGTAACCGCATTTGTGTTGTCAAACCAGATTGGTATTGCTGGCTCAATCATCGGCGTGGCTGTTGGTGCCGCCGCCTCGGCGCTTGCTTCGCAGATTTACCAGAACGTTATTAGGCGCTCTACACACAAGTTCCGTAGCAGCGACAACGATGACTACAACCAGCAGACATATCCAGACAGCAATCAGAACACGCTCGAGGGCACGCAGTACATGCCTCGACCCCAATACGCACCTTCTCGCGATTATTATTCCAACGCTGCTTCTACCGCTGGACAATCGTCGCAGGTAAATCGTGTGCCAAAGTTGTCGCGCAAGCGTGTAAGAGCGCTGACTATCGTGACCATTATTTCGATTATCTTTACCATTTCTGCCGTCATTCTTTACGCCATGTTCCTCAGCTATATCACCGACGGATCCGGTCTTGGACCAAAGGTCAGCACCACCCCAGTTGTGACAGAAAAGACAGCGGATACCAGCAATTCAACGGATAAGAAAGACG
>OGYG01001434.1_pt1 | contig 15344 bp, 14 predicted proteins | sample 1576481 | NCBI WGS metagenome assembly OGYG01 (sample SAMEA3541497, study PRJEB24748) | human gut metagenome | biome: human gut; feature: human-associated habitat; material: faeces | place: China | collected 2012 | reverse complement strand
GGCCACTCCGCCCCGGGCGCTTTTTTGCGCCCGAAGCCGCCCCGTGTCGCCCGGCGTCGCTTGCGCCCAGCGTCGCTCCCCGCCCGCCGCCCCCGCTGCGCTTCGCGCGCGACGGCGAGCGCCCCGCGTTGCCGCGCTCCGCATCTTCCCCGCCCGCCGCGCCCGTGTCGCCCCGCGCGCAACGGCTAGCGCCCCGCGCCCGCCCTGCCCGCCGCGCCCGCCGTGCCCGCCGTGCCCGCCAGATGTACGGATGTTTCACGTGAAACATCTGTACCGTTCAACTCATATTCCCAGTTCAAACGCCCATAGCTCGTTTCGTGCGATCAAAAGTTACATCCTTTCGTGCGATGGTGCGCTCCTTCCTCCGTCGTATAGTGCGCAGCGTTCGAGGCGGCTCGGCCGCCTGTCTACGAGAGGGGAGAGCAATGGGGAGCACGTTCACCAGAAGGCAGTTCGTCATGGGGGCTATGGTGCTGGGCGGGTCGCTCGCGCTGACCGGATGCAGCCCGAAGCCCGAGTCCAAGAAGCAGGACGGCGCGTCGGGCGCAACCGAGCCCGTGCAAGCCGATATCATCGTCATCGGTTCGGGTCTGGCCGGCTCGGCCTGTTCGATCTCCGCGGCGCAGAACGGCGCGAGCGTGCTGCTGGTCGACAAGGCGCCGTTTCTCACGTCCACCTTCCTCACCTCGAAGGGCAACGTGTCCATTGCCCAGGTTCCAGAGAATAAGGACGAGTGGTGCTTCGAATCCGAGACGCCCGACACCATGGACCAGTTCGTCAGCCGCTACCGCAACCTCACCGAGATCGGCAAGGTGGACGCGCCGTACCCCGACTATAGCCGCATGCAGCGCATGATGGAGGAAAGCTGCGCCACCATCGCGTGGGTGGAGCAGCTGGGCATCACGTTCGAGAAGTCGTTTACCAAGGAGATGGTGGGCACCGACACGGTGAAGCCCGACGTCAGCGCCGACCCCGCGACGGAAGCGGGCGTCCAGGTGGCGAACGCGTTCGCGGCCGAATTCGAGCGCTTGGGCGTGCGGACGATGCTGTCTACCGAGGCGAAAGAGCTGATCATGGACGGCGACACCGTGGTGGGCGTGAAGGTCGAGGGGCCTGACGGCGCCCAAGAGCTGCGTGCGAAGGCCGTGGTGCTGGCCACCGGCGGCTTCGGCGGCAGCGCGGAGTACTGCGACCAGCTGGTGCCCGCCATCAACGAGATGGGCTTCCAGTACCTGGGCAACGCTATGAACACGGGCGACGGCATGACCATGGCCTCCGCCATTGGCGCCGCGCTGTACGAGGATCCGTGGGTCATCCCGAACGTCATCATGCCCACGCGGGCGCTGACGAAGGCCGACGCGGGCTTCAAGAAGCTGTGCGACACCGGCATGGACGGGGCGGCAACGTCGGCGAAGATGCTCGTGGATGCGAAGGGCGTGCGCTTCGTGAACGAGGCGGCTCCGGTGACGGCGCTGGCCACGTCCATGACCGACAACCAGGCGGGGCCGTACTACGTGCTGTTCGACAGCTCGAACGTCGACGTGGCGGCCGTCATCGAGAAGGGCCTGTCCACGGGCGACGTGCTGAAGGCCGACACTATCGACGAGCTGGCTGCCGCTGCCGGCGCCGCCGAGTTGGCGGGCTCGTTCGAGGCGTATCAGCAGGCGGCCGGGACGGGCGTCGACGAGGCATTCGGCAAGAAGGCCGACATGCTGGTGCCGTACGGCGACGGCCCCTTCTACCTCGTGTCGTTCGTGCCTTCCTACGTGGCCACGATGGGCGGCGTGAAAACCGACGCGTCGTGCCAGGCCATCACCGAGAGCGGCGCGGTTATCCCGGGCTTGTTCGTGGTGGGCGAGGCGACGCACCGCTTCATGTACAACCGCAGCTTCGTGCGCCATTGCTCCAACTCGAGCGCGCTCACCATGGGCCGCCTGACGGGAGCCGCGTTGGCTACGGCATAAACGCTCTGCGCGCTCGCGTCGGGTCAGCTCCGCTTCCCCGTACCCATTTCCTGGATGAGGTCGAGGAGTTCCTGGCGCGAGTGCACGTCCATCTTCGCGTAGGCGTGGCGCAGGTGGGTTTTCACCGTGTGCTCGGACAGCGTGAAGGTGTCGGCGATGTGGCGCGCGCTGCGGCCGGCGGCGAATTCCTCGATCATCTCGTACTCGCGTGCCGACAGGCCGAACGTTTCCTTGAGCTGCTCGAGCGCGTCGTCGGGGGTGAGCCGAATGGGCGCCGTCGGCTCTTCGGGCGCGTCCTCGACGCCCACGAGACGCTGCTTGGCGGTGTAGCGCTGATAGCTCCAGAACATGAGCGACAGCGTTGCCACGAGCAGCCATACCGAACCCACGAGCGCGATCTGCGGGTCGAGCCCCGTGTTTTCCAGCAGCATCTGCGCCACGAAGCGGCCGAGCGCCACCGACAGCCGTGCTACGCCGATGGCCAGGCCCAACAGGAAGAACGCGGGGAGTTTGCGCTCGTGCGCCTCGCTGATGAACATGAGCCACAACAGCACGTAGAACGACATGAGGAACGTGGTCATGAGCGCGCCGGCCGCGTAGCCGTCGGCGAAGTCGAGGCTGCGGTACAAGAGGATGGTGACCAGGCACAGCGCCGTGATGGGGCTGATGTAGTCGATGTTCGCCTTCCGCGGTTTCACCACGAGCAGCCCCGCCAGCATGCCGAGCGCGGCGATGATGCCGAATAATCCGGTGAGGTCGGTCTGCGCGTACTGCAAGTTGTTGAAGATGTCGAGCTCGATGACGAATCCGCAGATGAGCGAGAAGGAAATGGTGCTGACCACCGCGCGCTTCGTGCGGGCGAGCGCCTCAGCCATGGAGGTGGTGGGCGCAACCGGTTCCTGCATGCGCTGCGCCACGTACGGGTTGTTGCGCAGACACCAGTAGAGCGCGATGGTGGAAAGCGCGAACGACGCCAGCAGCATGATGCTGCGTCCCACCGGGCCGGGCAGCACCATGCTCGTGAGCGGCGGAAGCAGCGTGTTGATGAGGTAGCCGAGGGCGATCATGGGCAGCGAAAGCCGGGGTCGGTAGCTGGTGAATACTTCCATCCAGCACAGAATGGACAGCGACCACCCCATGCCGGCCGTCACCTGCATGGCAACGAGCGCCACCTCGTTCGTGCTGCCGGAGACGACGAGCGCGGCGTACAGGCCGCTCGCCACGATGGCCGCGATGAACAGCGGCCGCGCCCGGTCGATGCGGCCGGCGTACGACAGCACGGCCACGGCGATGAACGTGAGGCCGTCCACCACGAGGCCGAGCAGGGCGTAGGGGCTCGGGCTGTACGGCCCGGTGTTGACGTCGAGCAGGCGCGCGCCTTGCAGCAGGCCGAACCCGAGGGTGGCCACGATGGCGAGGAGCACGGTTTTCCGGTCGAGCGTGTGCGGTGCATGCATCGTGAGGTCGTCCGTCCGTTTGCGAGGGATGAAAAGCGGTCGCGCAAGGTGGCTGCTATTCTAACGCTTTGTTGCCCCCTGCGCCGGAGGTTGCACCAACCCGCATGATGCGGGCGGGTTGGGCATCGCGCTGGAAGCGCGCTTGAAGCACGGATCACCCGGCGGGGAGGAACCACCTCTCTACACACCCATTTCCGATTCTAGATACGGAAGGGAGGTGTCCTCTATGGATGATGTGACGTTGGCTGTTATCGGGGTAGTCTTGCAGGTGCTTTGCCTGATGGTTGCGGTAAGCGGCTTGATGGTTGAGGCGACGGCGCTTGTACTGCAGGCGTTGTCGAAAGATAAGCCCCGGTCGTCCCAGGGGGACGAACCGGGACAGCACTAAAAGTCCGAACCGCCGAAGCGATCCGAGAGCCGTGGGGAGCCACCAGCTCCCTGCGGCTTGCCTGCTATTGTACACGGCGCTTTCCAGGCTGACAATGCCTCCATTGCGCGGCGCCGACAACCAGCTAAGCGGTTACGATGTGGGGGAGGGGGCGGTCGTGGGGTTCGACGGGAACGGCTTCGACACGCTGTTCTTCGAAGGCGATGCCCGCTATCACGGCGTCGTCGCGCAGGGCGGGGAGCAGGCGGTCGTAGTTGCCGCCGCCGTAGCCCAGGCGGTTGCCGTCGTCGTCGAATGCGACGAGGGGCACCACCACGGCATCGAGGTCTTCGGCGGCAACGGCTGCGAAGCCGTCGGCTTCGAGCGCGGCGCACGCCAGACAGCGCAGGGGCGTATCGAGGAAGCGCGCCCGGGCCGCATCGAGCTGCGTGCGCGTCACGCGGTAGAATCGCATGCGCGCGGGCTGTTCGTCGGCCTCGCGCACCATGCAGGGGAAGCACACCTCCCAGCCGCGTCGGTAGGCCGCGTCGACGAACGCCTGCGTGTCCACCTCGCTGCGCATGGACGCGAACACGGCCACGGCGGGTGCCGCAGCTTCGCTCGCGCCGCCGCGAGCGCGGGTCGCAAACGCGTCGCAGAGGTGCTGTTCGAGGCGCGCACAGATGGTCGCGCTCTTGCGTGCGCGGTCCTCTTCCGGCAGCGCATCGCGGCGCGCGAGCACCTGCGAGCGCAGTTGTGCTTTTGTGTCCATGGGGTGCAGTATAGCATCGACGTAACGGCGCCGTTGCACGATAATGGCGGAGGTGTGGGGAGTTAGCGCAAACGTAACCGTTTCCATTCGATTTGACCTGCAAACCCATCATTGACCTTGCTATAATCGTTTTGCATTGGGTACACTCGGACCACCTTAGATAGCTCTCCCTCGCAGTCGCAAGGGGTGCACCACCTCAAACGACGCTGCGTATGCGTCGTTTGTTGTTTTCTAAGGAGAAATTGACTACCAAGCATATATAAGTAGGTCGCTCACCAGGCATCATGCATGCCGGGCGACATAGAGTAAGGAGACAGCAGTGCAACTCAAGGCATCCACCGATTACGGTATGCGCGCCATCTTGTACTTGGCTGCGCAAGGTACCACCTGCTCCTCGAAAGATATCGCGGAGGACATGTCCATTCCGCGCGACTACCTCATCCAGCTGGCGCAGCTGTTGCGCAACGCAGGCATCATCGAGGCCCGTCCGGGCAAGCACGGCGGCTATCGCCTGGCGAAGGATCCGGCCGACACGAACGTGCTGGAGATCATGGAAGCGCTCGACGACGATGCGAAGCAGTCCACGCGCGCGAAGCGCGATGCGCGCAAGGGCGGCGCGATGGTGCAGGAGATCAAGCAGGTCTACGATCTCATCGAAGAGAGCATGGACGCCTATCTGTCCAGCTTGACGGTGCAGATGCTGCTCGACTGCGCCCGCAACGGCGACAACAGCCGCACGTTTTTGGCCGAACGACTGCAGGAAGAAAGCCGCCGCCTGCTCGACGCCGTCAAGTAGCGTCGACGCAGCCCGGCGGCTGCGCTCTTTTCGCCGCGCCGCCGCCGAGGCGTCTAGATGCCCAGCACCTGCATCACCAGCAGCACGGCGGTGAGCACGGTAACGATGCCCACGGTGACCCAGATCAGCACGCGCGACACGATGCGCGAACGGTACGCGCCCATAACCCGCTTGTCCGCGGCGATGATGGCCATGAACACCAGCAGCACCGGCAGCACCAGGCCGTTCACGAACTGGGCGGTCAGCATCACGCCCATGAGGTCGATGTTCGGCACCAGCACCACCACGGCCGAGAACGCGATCACGAACGTGAAGATGCTCTTGAACAGCGGCGCCTCTTTCCACTTGAACGAAACGCCCGCCTCCCAGCCGAAGGCCTCGCAGATGACGAACGCCGTGGTCAACGGCAGAACGCAGGCCGCCAAGAACGACGCGGCGATCAGTCCGATGGCGAACAGCGCTTCGGCGTAGTGCCCGGCGAACGGCGCCAGCGCGCGCGCCGCGTCGGCGGCCGATTCAATCTCGATTCCCTGCGGGAACAGCACCGATCCCGTGGTCACGATGATGAACCAGGCCACGAGGCACGCGGCGATGGTGCCGGCGATCACGTCCACCTTCTGCGAGAACAGGTCCTTCACCGACACGCCCTTTTCCACCACGTTGCTCTGGTTGAAGAACATCATCCACGGCGCGATGGTGGTGCCGATCATCGCGATGACCAGCGACACGAAGCTCTGGTCGTTCACGATGCGCGGCACGACGGTGCTGGTCAGAGCCTCTTCCCAGTTCGGTTCGGCCATGAACGCCGCCACGATGTAGGTGACGAACACCAGCGACAGGATGAGGAACACCTTCTCCACGCGCTTGTAGCTGCCGCCCACCACCAGAAGCCACACGGCCACGGCGGCCACGGGCACGGCCAGGTACTTCGACACGCCGAACATCTCCATGCCGCTGGCGATGCCGGCGAACTCGGAGAACGTGGTGGCCACGTTGCCGATGAGCAGCGCCAGCATGGCCAGCGCGGTCAGGCGGATGCCGAAGCGCTCGCGGATGAGTGCGGCGAAGCCCTTGCCGGTGACGGCGCCCATGCGCGCGGCCGTCATCTCCACCACGATCAGCAGCACGCACATGATGGGGATGACCCACAGCGTGGCGAAGCCGAACTTCGCGCCCACGGTGGAGTAGGTGGAGATGCCGCCCGCGTCGTTGCCGGCCATGGCCGTGACGATGCCAGGGCCCAGCGCTGCTAGCAGCAGCCAGATCTTTTTGGGCTGCTTCTTCTCGGGAGCTTCGACGAGCTCGGTCGACTCGATCGCGTCGACGGCGACGTCGCGCACTTCGAGCTTCTCGTTCTTCTTCATCATCATGGCGCTACCTCCCGGCGTAGCCGATGATCTGCAGCAGCACCAGCGTGTACAGCGCCAGGAACAGGATGGACGCCACGAGGCCGCCCAGCACCTTGAGCAGGGTGGCCTTCGTCTTGTCGCCGCTCACGTCCTCCTCGATGGCGTCCCACGCGTCGTCGACCGTGACGATGCCCAGCAGCACGCCGTGCTCGTCCACCACGGGCATGGCGGGCAGCTCGTACTTGAAGATGTCGGCCGCCACGTCCTCCTCGGTCTCGTCCGGCGTCGCGGAGATCACGTCGTCGAACATCACGTCGCGCACGGGCCGCGCGTCGTCGGTGAGCACGAGGGTGCGCAAGCTCAGCACGCCCACGAACTCGTCGTAGTCGTTCAGCACGTACACGTAATGCACGGTGGGGTGGTCGTCGTCCAGCTCGCGCAGCACCTCGATGGTCTCGCCCACGGTGTTGTCGGCCTTCACGGCCACGAACTGCGTGGTCATCATGCCGCCGGCCGTGCCGTCCTTGTAGCCCAGCAGGCGGCGGATCTCGGTGGCGTCCTCCACGCCCATGAGGCGCAGCAACGTCTCGGCCTTCTCGTACGACAGGTCGCGCACGATGTCGGCCGCGTCGTCCGGGTCCATGTCGCCCAAAAGGCCGGCGGCGCGAGCGTCGTCGAGGTCTTCGATGAAGTCGGCCTGGTACTCGTCGTCCATCTCGGAGATGGCCTCGGTGGCCTGCGCGTCGTCCAGATGCTGGAACACGTTGGCGCGCTGCTGGGGGTCCAGCTGCTCCAGGATGTCGGCCACGTCGGCGGGGTGCAGCTCGTCCAGGCGCTTGTGCGTGACGGACAGCTGCACTTTGGACAGGTCGCGATCGAGCAGGTCCATGTAGTTCCAGGCGATGATCTGCTCGTCGATCTTCTTGCCGAACACCTTCGCCACGGCCACCACGGCGCGCTCCAGCCAGGAGGCCAGTCCGCGCAGGATGCCGCGCACGCCCACTTCGGCGCCCAGCAGGCGCAGCTGCGAGCCCGAAACGGACAGCTTGAGGTCGTTGACGCGCACCACTTTCAGGCCTTGCGTATCCACGATCTGACGGTTCAGCAGGTCGCGCGCCAGCAGAACTTCGTCAGGTTGCAGATAGCTGAAGCGGATATCGTGAGCTTCGGCATTGAGAACGATGCCGTCTTCGTCGAACGTTTCGACGTATTTGCGCCACGAGATCATGAACGGAACCTTGCCGGGCCCCTGGAAGGCCAGGCTGGTGATGCGCGGGAACACTTCGCCGGTGGAGATGGCGAGGTCGGAGATGGTGCCGATCTTCTCGCCCTGGATGTCCACGACGGGTTTCCCCATCATTTGAGAGAGGTAGAGCATGGTGGTATCCCTTACTGTCATGCCCATGGCCGTACACCTCATGATACCGTGTGCAAAGACGCGCGCGTCGCGCGCAATGCAAAATGTGTGTCAAGCCATGAGCCGCCGCAGTCGTTCCTTCGACTGCCGACGTAAGGGAAGACGAAGGAAGAACTACTTACTGTGAGGCTTCGATTTTCGAACCTTCAAGTACGTTCCTTTCCCTGACCAATAAAAAATCCGCACGTGCTGCTGCCAGTCGTTGCGGAATTAGAAGCTGAAATGGTGCGCCGTGAGGGATTCGAACCCCCGACGTACTGATTCGTAGTCAGTCCCTCTATCCAGCTGAGGTAACGGCGCACGTCGAAACAGCAAAAAGTATTATGCCGGTAATGCTGCGCCCTGTCAACGGCTTTTTCAGAGTTTTTGAAATAGTTCGGCAAGATTGGATTTGACCTGCGACGATGCAAAACTTCTCGTGCAAGTCCCGCATTCCGTCCGTGCACTCCGATACCGCATGTTTCACGTGAAACACTCGTTCGGGTGGCAGCTGATTAACGAGGCGGCGGCCTCAGCTATCGCGTGGTGCGAGGTGCTTAGGATAGAGCGGAACGTGTCTTCCATTCACCGTAGAAAGCGAGGATTCTCATGACGAAGACTGCAAAATGGTCGATGATCGGCGTGGTTGCCGCTCTGTTGTTGGCGCTGTTCGCCGTTGCCGGCTGCTCGAGCGACAACGCGGCCAACACCGACAACTACGACAACAACTCCGACATAGCCAACCCCAGCGTGGAGAACAGCAAGAACGGAACCGGTACGGACAACAGCGGCAGCCAGATGGGCGACGGCGGCAGCATCGGCGAGGGTACCGTGCTCAAGGTGCCGAACGGCTGGGCGGCGTATTCTCAGGGCGACATGCTGGTGCTGCTCGACTCCGACCAGGACGTTCAGTACCAGTGGACGGCCGAGGTTGACGGCAACACCGTGCTGAAGGACACCGACGCCGACCTGCCGTCCTCCGGCTTCAACGATCAGAACTCCCAGGACGTCGTGGGCGCGGCCGGCATGCACGCGTTCGGGTTCCTGGCCGACGACCAGAACAACGGCGAGTCCACCATCACGATGAAACTGGCGAACACGTCGAATGCCAACGATGTGAAGACCACCATCGTAGTGAAGGCCACGGTGCAGAACGGCACGTTCACGGACGTGAGCGTGCAGGAGTAGCGCGCCTCCCGCTATACTGCGGGAAAGCGAAACCGCTCGGAAGGAGTGCGCGATGAAAGCTCGTCTGAAACTCGCGATAGCAGGAGCATGCATGGCGGCTTTCGTCGCGTTCGCCGTCGGATGCTCCGCTGCGCCGGGATCCGAGGTCCAGATCGCCGAAGGGTCGGCGGAGTTCAGCCAGAGCAACCTTGTGGTCAAGCTGGACGCGAACCCCACGACGGGGTACGAGTGGACCTTCCAGATCGACGGCTCGGCCGTGCAGCCCGACGGCGACGAGTTCGTCCCCGCGAGCGACGGCGCCCAGCCCAAGACGGGCGAAGGCGGCGTGCACACGTTCAACTTCAAAGCCGACGGCTCGGGCGAGGCTACGCTTACGTTCACGTATGCGCGGTCGTGGGAGGCGTCGGACAGCGACAAGAGCGTCGTGCTGCATGCGACGGTTGAAAACGGCGCGTTCACGCAGGTTGAAGAGCAGGCGTAAACATCAAAGGGCGGGGACGGCCGAGCGCCGTTCCCGCCCTTTCTCGTGCGGACTGCTCTAAATGCTGAGGTCGCGCCGATCGAAGGCCGCAACCGCCACGGCGAACAGCGCCACCGCGCCCACGGCCAGCGCGATCGCGCCGCCGACGGCTGACGCGTCGCCCGCGGCCAGGCCGTAGTAGTCGAACAGCGTCAGCGGGTTGACGTTCTTCAGGAACTCGAACTTGTCGCCCACCTGCGATGCCATCTGCATGAGGAAGAACAGGATGTTCAGGCCGCCTCCCACCCACAGGGCGGCCGTCGCGTTCGAGAACAGACATGCGGACAGGAAGCACAACCCGGCCATCGCCAGCCACAGGGCCAGCAATCCCGCATTCACCTGCATCAGCGCCTGCATGTCCAGCTCGCCGGGGAACAGCGCCTCGGCGAAACCCACTTCGAGCGCCGTGACCACCGCCATGAGCGCCACCAGAATGGTCACCATCACGCCCACCATGGTCAGCGCGATGCGCGTGCGGCTGTTCGGCGTAGCCAGCAGATACGCCATGGCGCCGCGATCGAGGTAGCGCACCATCAGCTTGTTCGCCACGATCAAGATGAGCACGAGGATGAAGATGGTCAGCAAGAACCCGTACAGGTAGTTCAGCATGAAGTCGATGAGGGTGGTGGCCTGCACCGACATGCCGAACGCCGCAAACATCTCGGGCATGCTCTGCATCATGGCATCCAGGCTTTCTCCCAGCTCCGGATCGTACATGCTGACGATCACGCCGATGTACATGGCCAGTACCGCCGCGATGATGAGGCTGACGAACAGGTTCGCGCGCAGCTCTTTGGCGAACAACGTCCTATTCATGAGAGCCTCCTTTCTCCACCTGGTTCGTCGTGCCGTACAGGTGCATGAACAGCTCTTCCAGCGTTTGCTCGCGTGCGGAGAGGTCCACGATGTCGTAGGCGGCCAAGTCCTTTACGAACGCGTCGGGGTTGCCGGCCACAGCTGCCTCCACGCTGGCCGCGCCCTGTTTCCGCGCGTCGGGATGCGCCTGCGCGTAGCGGTCGCGCGCGGCCTCGTCGGCGAACGTCACCGCGAACACGCGCTTGCGGCTCTTCCGCACGTCGTCCATGCGCTCGACGGCGGCCAGCCTGCCCGCGCGGATGAATGCGACGCGGTCGCACGTGCGCTCCACTTCGTCGAACAGGTGCGACGAAAGCAGGATGGTGGCGCCGCGGCGCTTCTCCTCAAGCACGAGGTCGATGAAGCGGCTTTGCATGAGGGGGTCGAGGCCGCTGGTGGGTTCGTCCAATAAAATGATGTCGGGCGAGGTCATGAACGCGCACACCAGACCCACCTTCTGCTTCGTGCCCTTCGACATCTTGCGGATGCGCCGCGCTGGGTCCAGCTCGAAATACTCGACCAGCTGGTTCATGCGCGTGCGGTCGCGCAGCTTCTTCATGCGCGCCATGAATTCCAGGAAGGCCGCGCCGGTCATCTCGTCCATGCAGGCGATCTCGCCCGGCAGGTAGCCCAGGCGCTCTTGGATGCGGCTGCGCTGGCTGAAGCAGTTCAGGCCGTCGATGCTCACGGTGCCCTCATCAGGCCGAATGAAGCCCATGAGGTTGCGCATGGTCACGGTTTTCCCGGCGCCGTTCGGCCCCAGGAAGCCGAACACCTCACCGCGTTCCACGGAGAACGACACGTCGAACACGCCGCGGCCGTTGCCGTAGTCTTTTTTGAGCCCCTTGAGTTCGATCACGGGGTCGCTCATCGGTATTCCTCCTTGTACGAATAGGCTTTCAGCATGTCGCACCAGCGGTACATCTCGTCCATCATGGCGTCTAAATCGATGCGTTGATGCAGCGCTTGCTGTTGGTGCAGATAGCCGTCGGCCAGCCAAATCAGCATGTTGAGCACGTACTTCGGATCGATGTCGTCGCGGAACCGGTCAAACCGCACGTTCTTGAAGTACGTCGTGAACATAAAGTCGAGTTGTCGCTGCGTCCAGCTGTCCATCGTATCCTTTATGTCCTTGTGCTCCGGGTAGAAGGCCCGGATGGAGAACTTCAGCAGGTAAGGGAACTTGCTCAGCACCTTGGACTTGGTTTCCGCCGCGTAGACGAGCAGCTCGAAGAAGTCGTCGATCTCCCAGTACCCTTCGTCCAGCACCAGATCGGACACCTTTTCCATCAGGTGCTCCATGAGGTACAGGTACAGCTCCTTCTTGTTCTTGAAGTAGAAGAACAGAAGGCCCTTCGAGATGCCTGCCCTGCGCGCGATCGTCTCGGTCGAGGCGTTCTTGTAATCGTTCTTGCCGAACGTTTCCACGGCGGCGCTGACGATGGCCTCGCGCCGCTCTTCGGGAAGGCTCTCGAATTTCGAGCGTCGGTCGTCCACTGCCGCCTCCTTTCCTGCCGCCGTTGACCGGCCGGTCAACGGATCGAAGACCATGCTACCCCGTTGACTATTTTTTAGAAGGGGGCGCGAGGAAGATTTTTTGCCAGGTCGACCCTCCCCCCTTTGTTCTGTCCTTGCAAGTCGGAATCGTCTTTTTGGCAAATAGTGTGCGAATTCGGAAGCCTGCACGTTCGCGATCGCCCCTGCGCTTTCGGCAAGCGCCAAAGGCGCAGCAAAAACCCCAGCTCGCGAAAACTGCCGGCTCTTTCCCGGTTTTTTCTTTTTCCGAATTCGACCAACTATTGCCACGGCTGCTGCCATGGACTGCCCGATCATGATAGAATCAGCCTCACTACAGAGCCAGTGCAGGCGCTCTCCATCGTTCGAGTAGCCCATTGCTGGAAGCGATGCCCTCGTCTTCCCCTACCACGTCTGCAAGATCCTCTCCGCCCAGGGCAAATAAGGGGGTCTTGTGCAGAAGATCGCACGTGCCTCGCAATCACGTATCGTTTTCGGATACATCACGGCCTTGCAGATGCTGCGCATGGCCCAACCCTGCGAGCTAGCTTCGGTGAGGAGCGGAAAACCAAGCATCCCCGAGCGCGCCCCGCGCACCAAAGAGCTCAGCTCGGCGCTTGAGCGCATAGAAGGGGATCATCCGGGTCTGAGGTTCGAAAGGCCTAGTCACGTGCTGGTGAGCACGCCGAACGGTCGGGCGGGGGAGCTTTGCGTTCCTCATGTGTGCACGAGGGGCTTCTCGCGTTCCTCGTTCTTTCGATTGGGCGATGACGTGTTCTTCAGCAAACCTGAGCTTGCATTCATTCAAATGGCAACGCGGATCCGCAACGAGGTTTCGCTGCTTGAGTTGGGGTGGGAGTTGTGCGGGTCGTATCAGACGAGGCGTACTGGCGCTTCGGTTGGATACGATGTCGAGCCGCTGACAAGCGTTCGGGCTTTGCGCGACTACGTAGCGTGCAACAGCTCGCTCGGCGGTGCGCTTCTGGTCGGGTGCGGCTGTGCAGCGAGCCACCTTGAGCTGAGTGCGGGGGTACGGCGGTGCAGCGAACCCCGGTGCTTTTGGCGAAAAGTGGCCGAATTCGGAAACCGCAAAACGGATTGGTCGAAGGCTGCGAAGCGCGGCGTTTTCAGTACCTTGTCGACCAGGCGTTTTGCGACAGCGTCGTCCCTGTCTTTCAAGACGGTTGCCTTCGCCTCCCTTGAGACTTCCGAATTCGATGGTATTTTGCTATCGAGGGCCCTTCCGGCGTGCAAGGACCGGCTCGGGATAGTGGTGGGAGGGGCGGCTCCCTCGACTCGGGACGGCTTTCTCGCTGAGGGCGGCTATCTGGGGCGGCGCGCTATCGCGCGTACACGGTGCGCTTGCGCGTAACCAGGCGGTCGACGAACTCGGTGGCGGGGTTGCGCAGGATGTCGCACGGCTCGGCGAACTGCACGGCGCGGCCGGCCTCCATCACCAGCACCTTGTCGCCCAGGTCGAGTGCCTCGTCGATGTCGTGCGTCACGAACAGCACGGTGATGCCCGTCTGCCGATGGATGCGCTTGATCTCGTCCTGCAGGCTGCCGCGGGTGATGGCGTCCACGGCGCTGAACGGCTCGTCGGCCAGCAGGATGTCGGGGCTGGCCGCCAACGCGCGGGCGATGCCGACGCGCTGCGCCTGTCCGCCCGACAGCTCGGCGGGATAGCGATCCATGATGTCGTGCGGCAGCCCGATGATGTCCATCCATTTCACGACGGCCTCCTCGGTGCGACCCTCGTCGCCGCTGTTCAGCAGCGAGGGCACGTACGCGATGTTCTGCTCCACGGTGAGGTGGGGAAACAGCACGCTGCCTTGGATGGCGTAGCCGATGTTTCGGCGCAGCTCGATGGGGTCGACGCCGCTCGTGTCCTTCCCGTGCACCAGCACGCGTCCATCGTCGGGCATCGCCAGCGCGTTCACCATTTTCAACAGCGTGGTCTTGCCGCAGCCCGAGCTGCCGATGATGGTGACGAACGCGCCTTCGTCGATGTCGAGGTTCGCGTCGTCCACGGCGACGGCATCGCCGAATCGCTTGCTGACGTGCTCGAACGCGACGGCGGGTGTGGAGCCTTCTTCTGCTGGCGCCGCACGGGATCCTTCGACTTCGCGCTGCGCGCTCCGCTCAGGATGACAAATCGCGAAACCCTCGGAACGTCCCACCCTGTCATCCCGAGCGCAGGCGACGGAGTCGCCGGAGTCGCGACGCGAAGCTAGTCCTTTAGGGAAGGATTCCGCGCTGTGCGTCTGCGCGAATGCATGCTCCATGCTACATCAGCCCCTTCTCGGCCAGGAACGCGTCGGCCACTGCTTTCGGCTCCTGCCCTTGCGTCTCCACTTCGTTGTTCATGCGCGCCATGTCGGCATCGGTGATGGCCCCTTGCAGCTTCAGCAGCTCGCCGCGCAGCTCGGGGTGCTTTTCCAGCGCGTCCTGTCGCACGACGTTGCCGCAAAGATACGACGGATAGAAGTGCCGGTCGTCCTCCAGCACCACGAGGCGCTCGTCGGCCACCTGCCCGTCGGTGGTGGACACGACGATGGCATCCACCTGGCCCTCGAACAGCGCCTGGTACTTCAAGCTGATGTCCATGTCTCTCGTGGTGCCGAAGTTCATGCCGTAGGCTTGCTGCAATCCGGGGTAGCCGTCCTGCCGGTCGAAGAAATCGGGCTCGGCGCCGAAGCTCAGCTCGCCGGCTACCTGCGCCAGGTCGGAGTACGTGTGCAGGTCGTAGCGCTCGGCCACGTCCTTGCTCACGGCAAGGCCGAACGTGTTGTTGAAGCCGTACATGCCCACCCATTCGAGCCCCAGCTGCGACTCGTATTCCTGCTGCATGGTGTCGAACATGTCCTCTGAGTACGTGTCCTCGTGCTTGAGTACGGCGTTCCAGCCCGTGCCCGTGTACTCGGGATAGAGGTCGAAGTCGCCCTTCTCCATGCCGGGCTCGATGTTCGACGTGCCGCCGCCGATGCCCTGCGTGAGCTCCACGGTGAGGTCGGTGTCGTGCTCGATGAGGGTGTTCAGCATCTCGCCGAGGATGTACTGCTCGGTCATGGGCTTTGTGGCGATGTTCACCACGTTCTCGCCGCCCCCGCGGTTCATGAACGCGAACGCCCCGCCCACCACGAGCACCACGGCCGCGCAGGTGAC
>OGYG01001429.1_pt1 | contig 15368 bp, 12 predicted proteins | sample 1576481 | NCBI WGS metagenome assembly OGYG01 (sample SAMEA3541497, study PRJEB24748) | human gut metagenome | biome: human gut; feature: human-associated habitat; material: faeces | place: China | collected 2012 | reverse complement strand
AAACAGGTCTATGGTAGAATAATTAAATTTTAAGCAACAAACTGATTTCGTTTTTCTAACGGAGTCAGTTTTGTTTTGTTTGAATACGGTAATTGTTGTGCGAGATTGAGAACAAATTAAAAACTATTATATGATATTGTCAATATTGGTTTACATTTTTTTCACAAGGATGTTCGACCTTATGCTGCCTCTTGTAGTGAAGCATAGTATTGTTGCCGCTTAACCATCGGAGGTAGAGGTGGTGTGGATGTAAAAATGGAGACTGCAAAAGAATCAATGAAGGTAAGAGAAGATAAAGCCAGATAGTAATTGGGGCGTGGGAGTAATCCTGCGTCCTTTTTTGTGTTTTAATGCATCTTGGTTCATATATTATGCATAGTGTTAAAAGATAAAGAATTGCGTATGGATGATATAATGTTTGGCTTAACTGAAAAAATCTTTGGAGTTGATTACTATATCGTAAAAACGTCAATTTACAGGGAACTAAAAGGACTAGCAAGGCAGATAGGGACATACCTTGAATTACCACAAGGTATGATATATTTAAATTAGATAGAAGTAGTAACCCCGCCCGATTTTTACTCCGTTTCTACTACGATTGCTGTACACAACTTGCAATATTTTGCTAAGATTTGTATTTTATGCACAGAAATGACCGATACATAAAGAAGAATTAACACCGCGTAAAATGCTGCAAATGGCAGCAGAATAGCGCCTTTTGAAAGGAGATTTTATGAGCATTCGAGTGCTTTTCATCTGCCACGGCAACGTTTAAAGTATGGCGAGAAAGACTTGATTTTGTAGGATTTTCTAGATAGAAACAAATAATTTACACCTTATTTATACCTTTGGAAGACCGAATCGGAATAATTAAAAAAGTTGTCATAATTCAGTTGGTCAAAAAATAATACTACACTCAAAATTAATTAAAAAATCAATCGTAAAAAAATACGATTGATTTTTTGCACATTTTTGTATATAATATAATCATTATGGTTGGAAAGGGAATGATTACTATGCGTGAAACAAGAATATTAGAATTCAAGGAAACGATTACGAATACTTTTTTGAAAACAGTTAGTGCCTTTTCGAATTACAATGGTGGAACAATTCTTTTTGGGGTTGATGATAATGGAAATGTGAAAGGATTGCCAGATGTAAAACAGGCCTGTCTGGATATCGAAAATAAAATCAATGACAGTATATCACCTCAACCAAACTATACACTTGAAATACAGAATAATGACCAGACGATAAAACTTACTGTAAAAAGTGGTCTTCAAAAACCGTATTTATATAAATCAAAAGCATACAAACGAAATGATACAGCAACGATAGAGGTAGATACATTGGAATTTTCAAGGCTTGTATTAGATGGAAAAAATATTAGCTTCGAAGAATTACCTTGTAAAGATCAGGAGCTATCTTTTGAAATTTTACAGTGTAAACTGAAAGAAAATATTTACATTGAAACTTTCAATCAAGATACTTTAAAGACATTGAACCTGTATGACAATATAAATGGTTATAATAATGCAGCGGGACTTTTGGCAGATAAAAATCATTTTTCAGGAATTGATATTGTTAAGTTCGGTGAGAATATCAGTATTATTCAAAAAAGAGTAACGTTTGAACATATATCGGTTTTAGAAATATATGAAAAAGCACTTGCTGTATTTAGAGATTATTACCAATATGAAGTAATACAGGGGGCTGACAGAAAGATGGTAGAGAAAATACCGGAAGCAGCTTTCAGAGAAGCAATTGCAAATGCTTTGATTCATAGGGTATGGGATATTAATTCACACATCAGAGTTTCTATGTTTGATGATAGAATAGAAGTAGTGTCTCCTGGTGGATTGCCGGCGGGAATAACGGCAGAAGAATATTTATCAGGTAAACTATCTATTTTAAGAAATAGAAATCTTGCAAATGTATTTTACAGACTGGGATTAGTAGAGATATTTGGAACAGGAATTACACGAATCAAACAACTGTATGCAGAGAGTTTGATAAAACCAGAATTTGAAGTGTCAGAAAATGCTATAAAAATTGTACTACCGATATTTGAAATGAATGTCAATTTAACCGAAGACGAAAAAGTGATTTACAAATTTTTAAGTAAGACGATGCTGAAACCAATAAGTGAAATTGCACCATATGTCCCATTTGGCAAATCAAAAACAACACAATTACTGAAAGCTATGGAGAAAAAGGGTGTGATTGCAGTTGAAGGAAAAGGCAGAGGAACAAAATATATCATTAAGTGATTGAGAATATAGAGGGTTCAAGAAATATATTGTTATATGATTACGTAAGTGATATATTTAAGCATAAGAAAACCGTGTAAAATTACAGTTTGCTTTTTGCACGGTTTTCTTTATACTAGATGGTTAGTTAAAACTAACGTGATGAAACTATGAAAGATTATAGAATAACATATATTAGGTATTAGGCAATATAATCAATAAGCTATAGAACTAATACTATACCGCTGAAGATAATTATTTTTGCCAATGAATTTTTTCGAGCATATATGGAAGGAAAATATAATGCGAATAAATATTTTTGAAGGTATACTGATTCCGTTTGTTGGAACAACGATAGGATCAGCATGTGTGTTTCTTATGAGACAAACACTTAATAAATCCGTGCAACGTGCACTTGCAGGGTTTGCAGCAGGTATAATGGTTGCGGCTTCAATCTGGAGTCTTCTGATTCCGGCAATTAAACAATCTGAAAATATGGGAACTTTATCGTTTGTTCCGGCAGTTGTTGGGTTCTGGATTGGCATATTGTTTTTACTCGCACTTGATCATTTGATTCCGCATCTTCATGCTGGAAGTGATCAGGCAGAGGGACCGAAAAGCAAATTTGGCCGTACTACGATGATGGTGTTGGCAGTTACATTACATAACATCCCTGAAGGTATGGCAGTTGGTGTAATGTATGCTGGATTTCTTGCTGAAAATGCACAGATTACAGCAACAAGTGCACTTGCTTTATCATTTGGAATTGCTATCCAGAATTTTCCAGAAGGAGCGATTATATCCATGCCGCTTAGGGCAGAGGGTGAAAGTAAGAGAAAGGCATTTCTGAGAGGTGTACTTTCAGGAGTGGTTGAACCGATTGGAGCAGTACTGACGATTCTTGCTGCACAGCGGGTAATCCCGGCATTACCATATTTACTCAGCTTTGCAGCAGGAGCCATGTTATATGTCGTGGTTGAAGAACTAATTCCGGAAATATCTCAGGGACAGCACTCAAATATCGGTACGCTTTTCTTTGCACTTGGATTTAGTTTGATGATGATCTTGGATGTGGCACTGGGGTAAGAGGAGAGGAATGATTCTTATGAGAATACAGTGAAAACAGTCCGTGGCGTATTAAGACCTGCTTTTCAAATGGCGGTGGATGACGATGTGCTCTATAAAAATCCGTTTGGATTTGAGCTTGCTGGAGTAGTTGTAAATGACAGTGTTACCAGGGAAGCATTAACGCGGGACCAAATGCGAAAGTTTCTTAAATTTGTTCATGATGATAATGTATACTGTAAGTATTATGAAGTTGTGTATATACTTTTTCATACAGGTATGCGTATTTCAGAATTTTGTGGTCTTACAATTAAGGATATTGATCTAGGGAACAGGATTGTGAATATAGATCATCAGCTTCAACGGTTATCTGATATGACCTTAGTGATTGAGCCAACAAAGACTTCCGCCGGAACAAGAAAACTTCCGGTAACAGAGGATGTTGCAAAATGCTTTCAATCCATCATCGAAGACCGGGAGAAACCAAAGGTAGAAAAAGTGGTGGATGGATATACCGGGTTCCTGTTTTTGGATGACAAAGGACTGCCGTTAGTGGCAATGCATTGGGAACATCGCTTTAGCCACATGGTGAAGCGGTACAACGATATCTATCGGGTGCAGATGCCGAATATCACGCCGCATGTATGTCGTCATACATATTGCTCTAACATGGCGAAATCTGGCATGAATCCTAAGACATTGCAGTACCTCATGGGGCATTCGGATATTGCCGTGATACTTAATGTTTACACCCATGTTGGACTTGAGGATGCGGAGAAAGAACTTCAGAAGATGCAGGGGTTGGAAAATGCAAGAAAAGAGATGGGACTTTCGGACAAGGACGATAAGCCTTTGAAACAGAATATGTTCAAGGTGGTTTGATAATAGAATATTGATATAGATTTGTGGCACTCAGGCTTATAGCTTGGGTGCCTTTTTGACTGGTAAAAATAAGGCTTGGATGATATAATATAACTCAGTGATTTTGTAACCATTTTTGAGAGGTAAAGTATTGTAAAACAAAGAATTCATCCCGCATTCATACCGAAGTTTTATAGGCATCCGGGCGAGTTCTGGATGTTTTTTGATTGGAGGAGATGCAATGGGATGTATATGTCCAAAGTGTAAATCGAATAATGTTATTCCAATCATGTATGGATATCCTGCTCCAGAAGCTATGGAAGAGGCGGAAAAAGGTAATCTCAAACTTGGTGGTTGTGAAGTATTTATTGGTGGTGGACAGCTAGATCGTTTCTGTAAAGACTGTGAGCATGAATGATGTGTAGAGAATTTTCTTGTTGAAGATATAGTAAAGATACGATTTCGTTATTGGTCAAACTGGGGATGCTATGACCCGGAATCAATAGAGGAAGACCAATGGGCATTTGAAGTGTTCCCGGATGGAACTGTGAAGTATTTTGCTTACCCTAGAGCAAGCAGACGAGTTTTTGATAAAGAAATAGTACATATTGAAAAGGATAGGGTTGCTGATTTTTATCAGAATGTAATATGGCTGTATTGCCCTTGGACGGAGATTATTGAATGCAAGGTATGTGATGGCTGTAGCTATGAACTGACAATTACATACAAAGATAATAGAAAAAAGAAAATGCATGGAGATTTAGGCGGAGGAACTGTCGATAAAACAGTCACAGATTTTCTTTGCACTATCCCCAAAATGAAAGCTAGAATTGAAGGATGTGGGATAGAAAATGAAGATTGTTAGTTGGAATTGTAATGGAGCATTTAGAAAAAAGTACAAAAAAATTCTTGAATTAGATGCAGATATTTATGTTATTCAGGAATGTGAACCTCTTAATGAGATAAAGGGAGAATTGAAAAAGTTAATCTCGGATGGCATTTGGGAAAAAGGTGCTAACAGGAAAGGAGTATTAGTATTCGCAAAGCCTGATGTCAAGTTGGAAAAGATGGAATGGGATTCTTTTGGAATGAGAGTATTTATTCCAATTATGATAAATGATTCATTTCCATTAATTGCTGTTTGGACTACCAAGCCAGCATATATTGAGGAGTTTTATATTTGGCAATTAGTAAATTCAGGACGGATAAACGAAGATGTTGTTATAATAGGTGACTTTAATAGTAATGCAGTTTGGGATAAAGGGCATAGTGAAAGAGGACATTCAATAGTTGTAAGTATGCTCAAAACAAAGGGATTGGAATCGGCATATCATTATGTTACGGGTGAAAAACAGGGAGAAGAGACTAAACCTACTTTTCATATGTATAGGAAAGTAGAGAAAACTTTCCATATAGATCATTGCTTTATTAAGCCAGAGATGATTCAGTCTTACGAAGTTTTAGATAGAGGTTGGTTAGAAATATCTGACCACATTCCAGTAGTGTTAGAAATGAAAACAGAAGAGGGAATACGATGATTAACCTTGGTATATTAAAAGAAATAAATGATTTAAGAAGTGTATGGCAACATGAGGCTTTGAACTTTACCCCTTGGGTAGCAGAGAATGTTGACTTGCTTGCGGATGCTGTTGGTCTTGATATTACGGTTGATGAGACAGAGTCTTCTGTTGGAGATTTTAATGTTGATATCTATGCATCTGAAACAGGAACAGATAGAAAGATTATCATTGAAAATCAATTAGAGGATACAGACCATGACCACCTTGGTAAATTAATAACTTATGCATCCGGCAAGGGAGCAGATGTGGTTATCTGGGTGGTAAAACACGCACGAGAGGAACACAAGGCAGCTATTGAGTGGCTTAACAATCATACGGATGATAAGATTGGTTTCTTTCTATGCGAAATAAAACTGTTCCAGATTGGTGATTCGCAGATTGCTCCGTCATTTACAGTTGTTGAAAGACCGAATGATTGGACGAAGGAGATTAAGAAGACAACTGCTACAAATCCAACACAGCAGCAGAGACTGGAATATTGGCAGGCGTTTAATGATTATGCTTTTCAGAACGCAGAATTTAACAAAGCATTTAATAAGAGAAAACCAACAACAGACCACTGGATGGATTTTAGTATTGGTTCATCAGCTTGTCATATCGCAGTATCTCAGATTCAGAAAAGAAATGCGATTGATGTTGAATTGTACATAAATGATGATAAGGAACTTTTCAGAAGCTTGTTTTTGCATAAAGATGAGATTGAATCAGTGATGGGATTGGTACTTGACTGGAGAGAACTACCGGAAAGAAAGGCAAGTCGTATTATTATTGAAAAAGAAGTGATATTGGATGATCGTGCTGCGTGGTCACAGCAGTTTGATTATATTATGGATATCTGTATGAAGATGAAGAAGGCATTCAAGAAGTATTTATAAGAGGGTGATATCACAGAATGTTGTAGAAAACGAGAAAACTTTGCTAAAAATGCAATAAAATATAGGTAATTGCGAAACTCACATTACGTGTTCGCAATCTTGAACCAACGCAGAAACGGAATTGTTTATAGCATGATTTTCATGATGAAAAAAGGATGGATTTGCGTTTTAGGCGCACTTAAATAAGCCATAAACTTTATTGAGTTGGTAAGTCCTAAGCAATAAGCGGTTTTAGGCTACGAATAAATTCGTGGTGATTGATTTTATCAGAAAGTATAACTGTTACCAGTTGAGTGATTCCAGCAAGAATCAGGTCAGCATGAAGTGTTTTCTCATTTTGAGTTTTTCTTCCTGCCAGACAAAGATTATCCTTGATGTGGTTAATATCTCTTTCTACGGTGGTTCTGATTTTGTAGGTGTTATGCCATTCTTCGGTACCGCGAATAACCCCAGGATAGGCACGAAGATCCTTTTCAGGATAAATATAGACCATTCTGCCGCAAGAGGAAGTTGTGCAAGGATCATCACATGTGCAGTGACGCTGGTACTTGCCAGTAGATTGACTTTTTGATCCACTTGATTTGGGGACAGACAAACTTATATCTGATAACACCGCTTCTGAGTTTTGATATTCCTTCATATTTCATAGGAAGAGAATCATCATGAGGACAGCAGGGAATTCCATTTTCATTGATCTTATAATCCTGCTTTTCAAGACCAGCTCTGGAGTTAAGTGGGATATAAGCTTTACGAAAGTGCTTATTATTTCCGAAAGTATTGCCAGTAAGAAGCTGTGGACAGAGTGCCGCAGTATCAAAAGCAGCATCGCCAAGAAAAGTTTTTGGGTTAATCAATGGATGCTTTAAAAAGAAATCTTTTAGAGTAGGAATTAAAAGCCTGGAATCATGAACACTCTTATCTTCATCAGGTGAATCAGATTTCTTTTCAACGGTAATATCAGGATGAGAAGACATAAAATCTTTATTATAAAAAGCGATATGTCTGATAATTCCAAGACCGTTGGTAATGATGCCGAACTTGAAGACATAACAGAAATGACCATTGATATATAATTGTTTAATTTCAGGATTTGCAGACGCATGCGAAGGCATAGAACCATAAGCGGCTTTATAAGGATTATAATTCTCATTGAAGTTGTTCGCTTTAGCGTAAGCCTTAAGCTGTTTGATAATGCGGTTAGCATACTTTGGATTATTTTCAGTAACAAAAGCTTCAATGTCAGAAGAATCAAAGATGGTCATATCCGCTTTTGCAGAATCAATAGCCTGGCAAATAGGTTCGGTCAGATCAACAAGTCTGTCAAAAATGAGTTGTAGATCATTAAGGAAATCCTGTTTAAACCGAGTGATCTTTGAAGCATCAGGAACCTTAGTAAAACCACAGAAATCGCGAAGTGGTTTAGAATAGGAAAGAAAAGTAAGAAGAAGCTGATCTGTAGGGATAGAGAAGATACGCTGGATAATCAAAGCCCACAGAAAAGCGCGTAAAGGGTATTTGCGGGATCTTCCCGTTGATGCATAGAAATGATTTCTAAAAGAAATCGGAATAAACTCATCGATATCGATATGAGTTTCTAATAGAGATAAGAATGCAGGTTTGTCATTATCAAATTTATTTTGGCAATCTTGGAAAATATCTGCCAAAGAAAGCTGTTTATATGGTATCATATGTATCAGAATAACTCCTTTCTTGGGTACATGGTTTATAGTTTTTAGTCAACTCTAGTATACCATATCCGGTGAGGAGTTATTTTAATTTAGCAACAAAAAAGTGCCGTATTTATGCGGCGTGTGGCGTTTCGCAAACGCCTAAGATAATAAACAGTATGTGAGGTGTAATTATATGGCTACATATATAGCTGATAGATACAAGTTAAAGAAAAAAGATATTGGTGGTGGCAATATGGCATCTATCTTATTGTGCGAGGATACTGATATTGATGATGATGAAGCAAATAGTTCTGTCATTATAAAACTGTTTAATAAACCGAATATTGGTGATGAGAATTTACAAAAACAAGTCTTTAATCGTGAAGTAGAGTCCTTAGATAAGCTGAATCATAAGAATATTGTTCGGATTTTGGATAGAGGATATGATGAAAAATATAAGGCTTTTTTTATTGTACTTGAATATATCCAGGGACAAAATTTTAAAGATGCATTTGAGGACATCTGTAGATATGAGTATGCTCAAAAACTGGAGTTGATGGAACAAGTCGTTGAAGGCCTTGAATATCTTCATAAGAAGAACATTGTTCATCGTGACTTGAAACCATCTAACCTTATGTTTGATAAAGATGGAACAGTGAAAATTATTGATTTTGGTATCAGTAGGTTACAGGATACTTTTTATAATGATTATACATTGTCTGGATTTGCTACAAAGAATTATAGTTCCCCAGAGCAGAAATTAGGTAAAATGATATCTTATCAGAGTGATATATACTCGCTTGGATTAATTTTTTATGAAATATTTACTTGTACCCATATTACGACTCGTGAATCAATGGATATCAGTATGCTCCCACAGGGTATGCAAAATATTCTTGTAAAAATGACGAAGGAAGAACCAAATTTACGATATAATACTATTTCAGAACTTAGGCGAGATATTGAAAAAGAAAAGAGTTTACTTGTTCAGGAAAGATATATCAGCTTAGGGTTTACTAATACAGTTACAAAAAGATTAGCAGCATCTGGTTATATTGAAAAAGAAGAAACTACATTAGCATTAAAGATTCTTGAAAAAGAATACTCTGGAAAGTGCTATATGTGGCCGGCAAAGAACAAAGAGGGAGTGTTTGAAGGTACATACGAATTATATGGACAGAGGTTTATTTCCTATCTTAAAATCGACAAGAGAGATGATAAACGTTTTACAGTAATCAGTATTGCATTTGTTCAACCAGACAGATTGATTACACAAAAAGAGATAGCATACGAGATCCCATATGGTATACACGTTGGAAGCGGTACGAGGATTCATTATAAAACAGAAATAAATGCGCAGATATTAAGCGAAGAGGTATTGAATCATGAAGTAAATTATATTAGTCATCGAGATGAAGATATGCACCAAAAGGATATTACAGGAAAATGGAAGAATATTCTTGAGCTGGAAAGAAAACAGATAAGAGAGGAAAAATCCATTTTAATATATCGTAATTTGAAAATAAACGAAGAGGATACTTCGTTAGAAATACAGATTAATACGGACAGAGCTTATGAGATAAATTATACATCTGATGACATGCTTCAAATGACAACAAAAAAGAATATTCATCATTACATTGACGTTGGACATATGCGCGAGTTTTCAGATGGAAAAATGATAATCGATATGACGCCACAAGTGGATTGCTCGAATATTGCTTCTTCTGGTGAAGTTTCTATCAGTATGAGAATGGCAGAAATTGCTCTTAATAGACAACGTAAGGCATTAAAGAGTATTCAGTATAAAGAAAATGCCAATCCTGAAATAAGTGAAATAATATTTAATCCTTCTATAGCTACATCAAAGAACAATCTTATGCTTACAGAGGCTGATTGTAAATCAAAAAAGATTGACAGATCTAAGGTGATAAGTCTCGAAAAAGCATTATCGTCGGATAATATATTCCTTTTACAGGGGCCTCCTGGTACAGGAAAAACCACGTTTATCTCAGAACTTGTGTATCAAATTTTATATGGTAACGATACATATAGAGGGAATCCGGAGGCAAAGATTTTAATTGCATCACAGTCGCATGTGGAGGTTGACAATTCACTAGCAAAGATAAAAGAACTTATTCCTGACATAAAGATGATACGTATCGGTGTTTTGGACAAATTATCAGAATCATCAAGGAAATATACACTTGATATTTTTTGCAGAGATTGGACAGAAAAAGTGATTTTGAATTGTAAGGAAGCGCTTGCGAGATATAAGCAAGAAATAGGAATCGATGAATCTTTACAGGAAAAGAATAGTATTATTACCGAAATTGAAAGCATAACTCAGGAAATTTCAGAATTAATTGATGAACTTGAAAAAGTTGAAACGGAGCTTGAAAGGATTAATGTATTAGATTCTAAGTGGCAGTTTGTTGATGAGAAAATAGCGACAATGAAACAAATGGTAGCAATTAAGACATCAGGAGTTACTGAAGAACATTTATCACAAATAATCGATGAGTTTACTGAGAGTCTATCTGAACTGAATAGCAAACTTGCATCTGTTATAGATGAATCAATTGCTTTAGCGGAACAGAAAATAGAACTTCAAAACCGATATGTATCTCTTAATGAAGAGTTGGAGGCTAAAGGACATGAAGTGGATGAGTGGAAAGAACTCTTAGGGGTATCTTCAAATAAAGATTATCAACAGGTCAAAGAGGATATTCAAGTTGCTTTAAAAGAGAATAAGAAAAAATATGCTAAATATTCAAAAGTTGAAAGTCTATGTAAAGAATGGCAGAAAAGAGTCACACAAGGAGATGGATTGTTACAAGAAAGTATTGCGGATTCAACGCTTGTAGGAGCTACATGTCTTGGTATTGCAAGCTTGGGGTCAGATGTAGAAATAAATTTTGACTGGGTAATTGTAGATGAAGCAGGAAAAGCTACACCTCCTGAAATTTTGGTGCCTATTTGTTTGGGGCGTAAGATTGTGTTGGTGGGTGATCATAAACAGTTACCACCTGTAGTTGATCAAGCTTTATTGAAATTACAAGATAAAGAACGAATGAATATCAATAAAGAAGATCTTGAGTTGAGCCTATTTGAGTATCTTGAAAGAAGTCTTAATGATGATTGCAAGAATATTCTGGATGAGCAATACAGAATGAATCCGGTTATTGGAGATTTAATTAGTAAATTGTTCTATGAGAGTAAGCTAGTGTCAAAAACATCTAAAGAAGAAAAGACCATTCCACTTAAGCTGTATGAAAGTAAACCATTAGTTTGGCTTTCAACTGCTGCAAGATTTGATAGAAAAGAAGAAAGAATTTCAGATTCTTATAGAAACCCTTGTGAAGCTAAACTAATTTTTGAACAGCTTCTTGAAATCGATAAGGAATTAAATGAATTAAAGTTAAAAAAAGAAACAGCAATTATTGCTGGGTATAGGGGGCAGAGAGATAGCCTTACAAGATTATATGAAAGCAGTTATAAAGCAAAGTTTCATAACATGTCTATTGAAATTAATACAGTCGATGCCTTCCAGGGGCGTGAGACAGACATTGTTTTTTATAGTGTAGTACGAAGTAATGATGATGGTAAACTTGGTTTCTTAAAGGATGTTCGAAGACTAAACGTTGCATTTTCTAGGGCAAGAGAACTGTTAGTTGTGGTTGGTGATCATCAGTGTGCGCAAAGATGCTTGGATATTAATGGTCAAGAGAATCCTTTTATTGGAATTATTAAGTTTATCCGAGATAATTCAGATGATTGTATGTTGAAGGAGGTATAGAGATATGACAATAGATGAACTTGCAAAATTAAAAGCAAATTCCATACCAAATTCAACACTTGTTAAGTATTATGAAGCTGGTATTCCGCAATGGCATATAGAAGCTATACTTACAATGTTAAAATCAAAGAAACTATCTGTTTTACAGGAATTTATTTTGAAATTTATTTCGTCTGGAATAGATGATATTTCTGATATTTGTAAATTTCTTGGTGTAAACAGAACTGCGATAAATAATGCTGTTGCTGTTTTGCAGAAGAATAGCTTAATTACGGTTGATATTTTCTACTCAAAACTTAAACTTACAGATAAAGGAGAAAAGGACTTAAAAGAAGCTGCAACAATTATTCCAGAGGATATTGAATATGCGTTATATGTAGATGGCCTTCTAGGGAATGTTTATCTTGATACGAGAAAATTGTACACACCGAAGGAACTACGTAGTTTTGGAATAAAGCCGATAAATACAACTGTTGAAAAGCCTACACTTGATTCGTTAACATATGAGGACGTTAAGCGTGCTATAAATCTGTTCAAGAAGAATCATGCATATGAACGAGACAAATTAGAGGGAAATTTACAGGAAATATCATGTATAACAAAGACGTATGTTGAGTATAAGAAAGTAAATGTTCTTGTGTTTATGAATAAATCGGAAGACATTGAATTTCAGGTTTTCGATGGAACGACACGTAATGATGATTATAGCATTGCTATACAAAAACAGTATAACAATAATTCGCGCGTTCTTGATTTTGATAGTAATGATATTTCAGAGGTAAAAGAGGATAATTCATTAATAAGTGTGCTGCCAAAGGAAATAATAGAAAGTGCAAAATCGTTCTCTTATAAAGATTCTACCCTTGTGCGTGAAATATCAAATTTAACAACGCAGCTCGATGCTATCAAAAATGACGATGATGGTAATGATGAGCAGCAGAAAGAGTCGGCGACAGAAAAGATTCGTTTCTTAGAGAAGAAAATAGAAGAGATGAAGAATGAACGAAAAAGTTCTGACAGAATCTTGTCTACATATGATCATAGACCGTTGTTGTTAGATGCGTTGGAGAATGCACAAAATACAGTTGTTATTTTATCCCCATGGATTAAATCTGGAGGATTGAATAACGAAATTCTAGGATGTATAGAAAAAGCTTTACAAAGAAATACACGAGTAATAATTGGATATGGTATCAGTAAAAAAGAAGATAGTGATAGATGGATTCTGAAAAGATTGGCAGATATTCAAAAGAAGAAGCATGGTAATAAACTTTTATTAGTAAAATTAAGTAATACGCATGAAAAAGTATTGATAAAAGACAACGAGTACATGGTTATTACTAGCTTTAATTGGCTTTCATTTAAGGGGGATCCTAATAAAGGTTTTAGACAAGAAACTGGATATTATACAGAATCTAAAGATGCAATCAAGCAGATGAAGGAAAACCTTTCAAATCGAATGCAAACCAAAATATAAAGGAGTGGTATTATGGTATATCTGCAAATTGAAGAGGATGAGATACCCGTTGGAAATTTCTCTTTTGTGTATGATCATACTAAAAATGAGGAGTTATTTGGAAAGTTTTATGAGGCTGAAAAAAATCTTAAAGTAGATTACTTGGATTTCGCTCATAAGATAAGAATGGCATTTGAGGCGTTTGCGCTTGATGAAGAATCAAAGAAACGGAAACGACAAGTGGAATATTTAAATATGGATATTTCGTCCATAAAGGAGCAGATAATATCTGAGATTAAACAACCCGCATCTTTACTTAATTATAAAAATATAATTATTGATTTGTGTGCGGATAGAGAACAAGAATTTGCTGATATGCTATTGAAATATTCATTTATTAGGAATACTGTTTGTGAAGATGAAGTGAGAAGAAAATTAAAAGCATTTATTCGTTTTTTATACAGTTTTGGTAGTGAGAGTTCTCATGCGAATGTATTGTATGAAGAAAAGTACAATCCTAATAAAGAAAATTGTTTGAGGGTGGTAGGAGCTTTTCATGATTTTTTGTGTATATATTATAAGGAGAGCAAAAAGTATGATAGTACGCTAATACCTATTCGTGATTATATTGCTGTTCCTAAACAAATTGTTGAAAAAATGGGTTTGCAATTCGAAACAGGGAAATCATTATTTGTAAAAGAACGAAAAGGGAAACTAGCATATTATATTTTTTCAAGTGATATTGATAGTATTAGTCAAGGGCAAAGGCGTGATATTGATGTTATCAACAAACTTTGGGAGGATAATTTTGAGGATCCATCTAATGTAATAAGGCAGACAGAAAATATTATAGGTAGCAATGGAGATTATAAATTTCAAGTTTATTCTTTACCAAGTAGGCCAATTCGTCTTTCGGAGCAATTTGTTAATAGCATTGCTATGGAACAAAAAATGAATATTATTACTGGCTTGTGTAGAGGAATTGAGTCGGTACATAATTATGATACTCCATTGTACCATAGAAATATTAGTCCGGATGCTTTTTATATTTTTAGTATTAGAGGAAAATATAAGCCGTTATTAGCGAAATTTGATTGTACAAAAGATTCGGCAGATGCCACATTCACTGTGTTTCAAAATATTGAGAAAAAAATTCATAATCGAAATACAAATCAATTTTTTGCTCCCGAAGTGATAAGAGCGAATATGGGAATTGGTGTTGATTGGAAGAAAGCTGATATTTATTCTTTGGCTAAGACAATATTGTTTATTATTTCAGGATCTATAACTGATAATTATGAGTGTCTTGATGAAATTGATGATTTGAACGATAATTTTAAAATTGTGCTTATGGAAATGTTAGATGAGAAACCAGAAAATAGACCTGAATTAACAGAACTGATAAATTCATTATAAGAAGAGTTGTTTGAAAGAAAAAAGAAGTTAAGTGATAAGAATACTTAGTTGATTTTAAATTTTTTAGACTTAAAGAAAGAAGGTGGCTATACTATTAAGGTTTGTTGAGATTAAGTAATTCGATTTTATATAAAAATGCTCATCACCATAAGCAAAAATGAAAAGAAAACTATTTATCCAATGAAGGGCATATTTAGAAGAAAAGAGATTCGTAGTGCCCCGTGATCACCATGATATTTCAGAATACTACACACGGCTTTTAATGAGAAAGAAACACCAGAGCAAGATCCACCCGTGTATTACAGTATTGTCATTTTGACAATATTGTATTACTTACGAGTGGCAGACTTGATGGGGATTACGTCCCCATACCCACGTGAAAATATAATTGCTGGCA
>OGYG01001425.1_pt1 | contig 15407 bp, 16 predicted proteins | sample 1576481 | NCBI WGS metagenome assembly OGYG01 (sample SAMEA3541497, study PRJEB24748) | human gut metagenome | biome: human gut; feature: human-associated habitat; material: faeces | place: China | collected 2012 | reverse complement strand
ACAGCGCAAACGATGCTGCTACGGTTACGACACCAAGACCACCAATTTGGATCAGCGCCAGAATAACCGCTTGCCCAAAGGTTGACCAGTAGCTGCCTGTATCCTGCACCACAAGCCCTGTCACACAGACAGCAGAGGTTGCTGTAAACAGCGTTTCATTGAATAGAGTTACATTTCCTCCAGTCGTGGAGATCGGCAGCATCAGCAGCAGCGCTCCGAGCAGAATGACCCCGGCAAAACCTAATATGATAATTTGAAAAGACGAAAGGCGGCGCTTTCGACGAATGATCTCTTCCGGCATAAAGGCAGCTCCTTATTTCTGTGATTGTTATATTATACAGCCGGAGATTTTAAGAGCGGATAAGGAACATTTGCGACGTATTAAGATAGAATAAAGATGAGGAGATTGCTTGTGCAGATTGGGCAAGGCGAAAGTCTTGTCCAATTTTTTGTGTCCGGCTTTGGCAACTCGCCCAAGTCAGGCCGTAGTAGTGGTGAAGAGAGGAATTACGATGAAAACCCGGAAAAGTTACCATTGTCCGCTTTGCTGCGGCAGGAAAATCGGCTATACTATAATTGTCACAAATGAACTGGCTGTCTGAAAGAGGTATCGTTATGAACAACAGACAGTCACAGGAAAAAATCACCGCCATCTATTGCCGCCTGAGCCGCGACGATGACCTTGCCGGGGACAGTAATTCCATCATTCATCAGAAGGATATGCTCACGCGCTATGCCCGTGAACGGAATTTTCTGAATGTATCGGTATATTCTGATGACGGTTGGAGCGGTACGAATTTTGAGCGTCCAGATTGGAAACTATTCTTACTGGTCTGGCAACCTGCATCCCGCTTGCTGTAAAGCTGGTGGAGTATGTTAAGACCGCGACCAAGGAGAAGAACTGGGCGAACCTGCTCGGCCTCGTTATGTCCCTGATGGAACAGGCAGAGAAGAAGTTCGACGACGGCGCAACCAGAAAAGAATGGGTCATGGCTATGGTTAAGGCTTCGGCTGACTACATCAATTACCCTGTAGACGAGGATACGCTGTCCAAGATGATCGACAGTCTCTGCAATATGTCCAAGGTTGTAAACGGCAAAAATCAGGAGGTTGACGCAGAGTGAACATCAAGTTTATTGCCGCAGACCCATCGAACTATTACCATGGGCGCAGCGGCAATTCTATCAAATATATCGTAGTACATTACACCGCGAACAATGGTGATACGGCCGCAGGCAACGGCAATTATTTCTCCAGTCCAAATCGCAAAGCCTCGGCACATTACTTCGTTGACGAGAACAGTGTAGTTCAGTCTGTGAAGGATTCAGACGGTGCTTGGCACTGTGGCGGTTCTTTGGAGTCTTCGCATCATCCGTACCGCAACATCTGCACGAATAAGAACTCTATCGGAGTTGAGATGTGCAGCGATAAGGTGAACGGCAAGTATGTCATCACGGCGGTTACTGTTGATCGAACGGTCGAGCTCGTCAAGATGTTGATGAAGAAATACAACATCGCGGCCGACCATGTTATTCGCCACTACGATGTGACCGGCAAGTATTGCCCGGAACCGTGGGTTCGTGACCAGAGTAAATGGACGAATTTTAAGGTGCGATTGACCGCGCCGGAGAAACCTGTAACACCTGTGAAGGAGGAAGAAGAAGTGACTCAGGAACAGTTTAACAAGATGATGGATACTTATCTGGCCGGCCTTGCTAAGCAGCAGCCGAGCTCTTGGTCTGATACTGCTCGTAAGTGGGCTGAAAGCATCGGCCTGATTAAGGGCAATGATAAGGGCAATAAGAACTACAAGAGCTTCTGCACGAGAGAGCAGATGGTTCAGTTCTTGTACCGGTTCAAGGATATGAAGTAAGTTTTGGGGCGCGTTTGCGCCCCATTTTTTACGAATATTCAGTCGTCTCTCGTGTGTATAATAATTCGGTCGTGAGTATATACATTAACACAAAAAAGAAGCCGTCAACTCGGAATGGGTAAGCGAGTTGACGGCCAAAATTTTAGGATGTTTCGTATTCGAAAATTACTAACGTGTTGCAAAAGTGTTGCAAAAATTTTTTTGCGTTTTTCAAAATGCCCAAATCCTTAGATATATGGTCACTTTTTAAGAGGTGTTAGCCAGAGAAGGTTATTCCCACTCAATCGTAGCCGGCGGCTTACTGGTAATATCATACACAATACGGTTTACACCGACAACCTCATTTACGATACGGCTGGAAGCCTTATCAAGCACCTCATACGGAATGCGCGCCCAGTCAGCGGTCATGAAGTCGCTGGTGGTTACGCCGCGCAGCGCGAGTGCGTAATCATAGGTGCGGCTGTCGCCCATAACACCTACGGTGCGGGTGTTGGTCAGAACTGCAAAATACTGGTTGATCTCCTTATCCAGACCTGCATTTGCGATCTCCTCGCGGAAGATTGCGTCTGCCTCACGCAGAATGTCGCACTTCTCCTTGGTGATCTCGCCGGTAATACGGATGCCGAGACCCGGGCCCGGGAACGGCTGGCGCATGACCAGCTGCTCAGACAGACCAAGCTCAAAGCCGAGCTGACGAACCTCGTCCTTGAACAGCATGCGCAGCGGCTCGATGATCTCCTTGAAGTCCACAAAATCCGGCAGACCGCCTACGTTGTGATGGCTCTTGATGACAGCGGCATCGTCCTTGCCGGACTCGATCACGTCCGGATAAATGGTGCCCTGTGCCAGATAGTCGATCTTGCCGACCTGCTCACCAATCTGCTTGCCCATCTTCTCAAACGTACGGATGAACTGTGCACCGATGGCCTTGCGCTTGTCCTCCGGATCGGTCAGACCCTTGAGAGCGCCGAGAAATGCGTCCTCCTCGTTCATGCGGATCAGGTTGATGTCCCACTTGGAGAAAGCTGCCTCAACCTCATCACCCTCGTTCTTGCGCATCAGACCGTGGTCTACGAATACGCAGGTCAGCTGATTGCCGACTGCCTCAGCCAACAGGGCCGCTGCAACCGAGGAGTCAACGCCGCCGGACAGCGCCAGTAGAACCTTGCCGTCACCGACCTTCTCGCGGATGGCCTTGATGGAGCTGTTCTTGTAGTCGCCCATGGTCCAGTCGCCCTTTGCATGGCAGACTTCGTACAGGAAGTTCTTCAGCATGAGCGAACCGTTCTCGGTGTGGTTTACCTCCGGATGATACTGTACGCCGTAGAAGCCGCGCTTCTCGTCAGCGATGGCAGCGGTCGGGCACATATCGGTGTGAGCGACCAGCTCGAAGCCCTCCGGCACTTTTGCCATGTAGTCGCCGTGACTCATCCAGGAAATACCCTGCTCCGGCAGACCCTTGAACAGCTTGCAGTCCGTGTTGTAGAAGGTCTCGGTCTTGCCGTACTCGCGCGCAGTGTCCTCCTGTGCTGCGGTTACCTCGCCGCCGAGAGTGTGCGCCATAAGCTGACAGCCGTAGCAGATGCCCAGAACCGGTACGCCCAGCTCGAACAGAGCCGGATCACACTTCGGGGACTTTTCCTCGTAAACGCTGTTCGGACCGCCGGTAAAGATGATGCCGATCGGATTGAGCGCCTTGATCTCCTCAATCGAGGTCTTATAGGGCTTGACCTCACAGTAAACATTATGTTCGCGGACGCGTCGTGCAATCAGCTGATTGTACTGACCGCCGAAGTCGAGCACCAGAACAAGCTGATGATTTTCCATCGCCAATCTCCTTTCTGTTTTTCCAATGTATATATAATAGAATTATGCCACATTTCTGCGTTTTCGGCAAGGGCTTTTGCGGAATTTTCCGTTTCCCGACAGGAAGAAAACATACACAGACCGGAATTCTGCCGATCCGGTATAAAATTTAACAGTCGCGTGCATACTTTCCGATAGAAGAAACGACCGGAAAGGGTGAAGGATTTTGAAAAACAGGCAGATTCGCATCATTGCGGTGCTGCTCGCAACCGTGCTCGCCTATGCGGGACTGATCGGCGTTGCCGCAGTAACTGCACAGGCGGCGGACAATGCACCGGTGGTGCAGCCGGTCACGGCGCAGACCTGCGTGGATATCGCCGTGGAGGCTGAACTATCCGCGGCCGACGCAGATAACGACGTAGTGCTCTATCAGCTTACCGAAAAGCCGCGGCTGGGCACAGCGAAGATCGAGGGCAGCACCTTATATTACACACCGGGCCGCAAAGCCGGACGCGACAGCTTCCACTATACCGCCGTGGATGCCGAGGGAAACACAGCACAGCCTGCCGCTATCACGATTGAGATTAAAAAGAATAAGACCGGACTCACCTACTCGGACATGGACGGTGATCCGGCGCATTACGCGGCGATCTATCTATCGCAAAAGGGTGTAATGACCGGAGAAACCATCGGCAGCTGTGCATTTTTCCATCCTAACCGACCGGTAACACGCAGTGAGTTCATCGCCATGACAGCCGCCGCGGCAGACCTGTCCGTTGCACCGACAGAACAGACCGATTTTGCGGACGACAGCGGACTTTCTGCATGGGCTAAGCCGTATATCAGCGCCGCAGCCGCAAACGGACTGGTCAGCGGCTACGCGACCGTCTCCGGCGTGAGTGAGATTCGCGGCGAGAAAACCATCACAACGGCCGAGGCAGGCGTGGTGCTCGACCACCTGCTTGACGGCACGCTGAGCGGTGTGCAGTACGCTTGGTCGATGTCCGACCATTCTCCGCAGGATTGGGCACAGCCGGCAATCGCTCGGCTGGAACGTGCCTCCGTACTCACCGCTGCACAGGCACAGAACCCAGAACACCCGCTCGACCGCCGAACGGCGTGCGAAATGCTGTATCGCGCACTGATTTTGCTGGATTCTTGACGAAAATCAGCAGCAGTGTTACAATAGTGCAGGGAGAAGCTCGGACTTCTCCCTGCTTTTTTCTGATTTTGAAAGGACTGTATTCGTTTGCAGCAAATTGATTTTTCTCAGGGCAGCATCCGCCGCAGGATACTTGCGGTGGCCACACCGATGCTCATCGCGCAGTTGCTCAACCTGCTGTATAATATTGTAGACCGCATTTATATCGGCAAAATCCCCGGCGAGGGCACGCTTGCGCTGGCAAGTATCGGCTTGTGCTTCCCCTTTGTGACGCTCATTACCGCGTTTGCCAATCTGTTCGGACTGGGCGGTGCTCCGCTGTGCGCGATGGCGCGCGGCAAAGGCAACCGGGAAGGCGCACAAGGCATCATGGTCAACGCCGGCTTTATGCTGCTGCTGAGCGGTGCCGTGCTGACCGTGCTCGGCATCGCGTTTCATCGCCCGCTGCTGTACCTGTTCGGCGCCAGTGAGGTGACGTACCCGTATGCGTCCTCGTACATCGTGATTTACTTGATCGGTACGCTGTGCGTCATGCTGTCGCTCGGTCTCAATCCGTACATCAACTGTCAGGGATTTGCCCGAACCGGCATGCTCACCGTGGCACTCGGCGCGGCAGCCAACATCGTGCTCGACCCGATTTTTATCTTCGCACTGCACCTCGGCGTGCGCGGCGCTGCTATCGCGACCGTGCTGTCGCAGTTTCTGTCTGCTGCATGGGTTGTCAAGTTTTTAACCGGCAAAAAAGCCGAGTTAAAGCTGGATTTCCGTGGTTTCCGGCCGGACTGTCAGTGTATTCAGCGCATTACCGTGCTCGGCATCGCCAGCTTCGTCATGTCGTTTACGGATACGCTCGTGCAGGTGGCGTGCAATGCTACTCTACGCAATTTCGGCGGCGACCTTTACATCAGCGTCATGACTGTACTTAACTCCGTGCGCCAGATCGCACAAACGCCGGTGCTCGCCATCGCGGACGGTGCATCTACCGCCATCAGCTACAACTACGGCGCCGGTCTGTACAAGCGCACCCGAGACGCTATCCGGTTTATGACGCAGATTGCTATCGGGTACACCATGCTTGTCTGGATGCTGGTCTCTCTCTTTCCTGCCCTGTTCATCCGCATTTTCAATCAGGACGCGGAACTGGTCGCGGCGGCTGTTCCGGCGCTGCACATTTACTTTTTCGGCTTTGTGATGATGGCGTTCCAGTATGCCGGTCAGAGCACGTTCCGCGCGTTGGGCCGGGCGAAATACGCGGTGTTCTTCTCTCTCTTGCGCAAGGCGTTCATTGTTGTGCCCCTGACTTTGCTGCTGCCGTACTGCTGGAATCTCGGCGTGAGCGGCGTATTTGCGGCAGAGCCGGTGTCCAACTGCATCGGCGGTCTGGCGTGCTACTTTACCATGCGGCATGTGGTGATGCCGGAGCTTAAAATGGAGAATTGAAGATAGAGGATGGAGAATGAACTTCAAATTGAATCTCATGCTTATTCCATTTACCGTCCCTCGGACGGCATTCAATTATCTCCCTTCGTGCGACATCATAATTCTCAATTTTCCATTCCGACTCGCTAAGAGCCGCCTGCGGTGGGTGTCTCCATTCTCAATTATTATATAAGTACACTCGAAAAAGGAGTCGGACAAATCCGGCTCCTTTTTCTGCATTGCGAGGGGAAATCAGCAGCACTTTCGCTGGAAGGACTTACAGTCGGTGCACTGATCCATCGTTGGATTAGCCTCGTGCGTGCCAACGGTAATGCTGTCCAGCGCACAGTAAGAAGCGGTCGGACAATGGTTTGCGCACTGCTCCACCGTGCAGTGGATAGACTTGTTGCAGCGATCGTTACTCATAGAGAATGACCTCCTTTTGTGATTTCGGTAATATTATCTCACTCGTTTCCACAAATTATACTTTGGAATTGCGGAAATGCTTTCCGTTGTGCTATACTAAAAACAAAAAACATTACAATAAAGGTTGTGACATTCATGCAAAAGGGAGATTCCGCGAAGCTCAAGCTGCTGCTGGCAGGCATTTCAGCACGGCTGACCAAAAACCGCGATTTTTTTGTGCAGGCAGACTGCACCCTGGTTTCCGGCAAAAAGAAATTTGACGCAAAGCTGTCCCGCGCGGACGAGGACTACACGCTGCATTTTCAGGGCAGCGACCGCCGCGTAGACGCGGCTGAATTCTGCGCCTTCTTTGCCGAGCAGGCTGAGAAATACGACGAGAGCGTGCTCACCTATACCGAGCGCAGCACGGTCGTTACGCTGTCCGTGACGGCACGCGGCGTACAGATGAAGCAGGCCGAGCGCGAAGCGACCGCCGAGGAAAAGGCGGCTGCCGCCAATCCGCTGCTCGACAGCGGCCGGCAGTACCTCATTCGTGTCGATCAGGCGGCGGCGCTGCTGCGCGAGATCGGCATCCTGACCGCAGACGGCAAGCTGAAAAACGACATGATCCGCAAGTACAATCAGATCGATCACTACGTTGAGTTGGTTGCGCCCATGTTTGAGCAGGACGACAGCGATGAGATCGTGCTGCTGGACTGCGCCTGCGGCAAATCCTACCTCAGCTTTGTCATGAATTACTACATCCACGAGGTACTGCATCGCCGCTGCCGTGTCATCGGCGTGGACATCAAGGAGCACGTTATTGACGAGAGCCGTGCGATGGCGAAGCGTCTCGGCTATCACAATATGACGTTCATCTGTGCCGATCTGCGGACGTACCAGCCGCCGAAAAACGTCACTGCTGTGATTTCGCTGCACGCGTGCGACATTGCGACCGATCTGGCTCTTGGCACAGCTATCCGCGCCAAGGCGAAATACATCGCGTGCGTGCCGTGCTGCCACAAGGAGCTGCTCGATCAGTACACCATGCCCGGACTCGAGCCGCTGACCAAATTCGGCGTATTCAAGGCGCGCTTCAACGATGTGCTGACCGACAGCATGCGTGCGCTCAAGCTGGAAGCCGAAGGCTACAAGGTTTCTGTCGTTGAGTATATTTCGCCGCTCGATACCCCGAAGAACCTGCTCATCCGCGCAACGCGCACCGGCAAGGTGAACCACCGCGCGAAAGCCGAGTACGACGCTGTGCGCCGCACGCTCGGCACGACCTCGGAGCTTGACCGCCGATGCGCGGAACTTGACAACGAGTTTTTCGTCACCGATGAGGACTTGATGGGTTAATTCCCCTGTTTGCGTTTTCCATGTGCATTTCAGACAATCTGCCGGATACGCTCTTGCTCTTTGAGCAAATCTGCATTACAATTTTTGTATGCTCTCACGGAGGTGATGCCTGTGAAACCACCCGACAAAGGCCTGCTGCTCTCGTCGCGTGTGGACTTTACCATTCCGTCTCCGTTTGCGCGGAAGCACCTTTCCGGCGGCGAAAGCGCGGCTTCAACAGTGCAAGCCATTTTCCCCGCGTATTCCGCAGCCGTGAAAAAATGACGCCGAGCAAATTCCACTCCATGAACTTCTGATGTTAATTTCTGCATAGAACAGGTTAATTCCCTGACGTGACTCTGTGTAATTTTGTTCTATAATAGAGACATAAAGAGAGCCGTGAAGAACAAAAGGAGGCACAGCTCATGGAGAAGAAAACGATTTCGGCAGGTATCATCGGTGCGGGCGGCTTTATCGGTCAGGAGCACCTTGAACGACTCATCCACGAGATCGGCATAGAAATTGTATGTGAAAAGGACACGATCCGTCTGCCGCTGCCCGCAGAACCGATCGTCCGTTCGCGTCTCAAGGTTGACAACGAGATTATGGACAACTGGGCAGAGCGTTTCCCGAAGGCGTATGATAACGAGCTGCAGCACTGGATCAACCATCTGCGCGGCATTGAGCCGACCGCAGGTCCGGGCAACAAGGACGGCTTTGCAGCCTGCTGCATCGCGGATGCAATGATCGCATCGCAGACCTCGGAAGCTGAAATTTGGTATGATCGGCGGCGGGCTTGGCATATAAGGAGTCCGCGCGTGAGGACGGTATTGATTTTGTCTCCATCATGACAGCAAGCGATACGCATTACGAGATTGCAAAGTGCTTTCTCGAGCATGGCATCCACGTTATATGCGACAAGCCGCTTGCGCTCCGCACCGAGGAAGCCGAGGAGCTTGCCCGCATTGCGGAGGAGTGCGGTCTGCTGTTCTGCATAACGTATTCTTACACTGGCTATGCGCTCATCCGTCAGGCGCGTGAGATGATCCGCGCAGGCGCAATCGGCAATATTCTGCATGTCCGTGTGCAGCATCCGGAGGACTGGGTCATTTCCAGTGCGGTTGACGGCAAGGTGGACACCTCGGCATGGCGTTTTCAGCCGGAAAAGGTCGGTTCCTCGCTGTGTGCAAACGATCTCGGCACACATGCAGAGCAGATGGTAACGCAAGTTTACCGGCCTGCACGTCAAGCGCGTGCTGGCGATGATGGACACCTATCCGCGTGATCTGCCGCTCGATACCGATGTAAACGTGCTGATGGACTTCGGGGGCGGCGTAACCGGTACGCTCTGGGCATCCCAGATTGCGATTGGACACGAGTGCGACAGCGGCATCTACGTCATCGGCACCGAAGGCTCGCTCAAATGAACCGCGACCGACTGCGACCACCTGATCTATACGCCGCGCAGCCAGCCGAGTCATCGGCTGTCCGCTGGTGCAGACTATCTGCTCGATGCCAGCACGCGGCTTTCCCGTGTTGCGGCAGGCCACAACGAAGGCTTTATCGAGACGTTCTCGAATGTTTACCGTTCGTTCTGTAATGTGCTCTCCGACCGCAAGGCAGGTCGTGAGAACACGACCGACACCTTCCCGACCGTGGAGGACGGCGTGCTCGGCGTTCGCTTTGTCGAGGCCTGTGTGCGCAGCCATACGGCCGGAGGCGTCTGGATGGACGTATAAAGCAGCCCCATCCCTCTTTGACGGAAGTCCCCCTGTATTGAAGGTACAGAGGGACTTCTTAATGTAACACCCCGGAAAATCTCCGAATAGATTGATACTGAAGTTGCTTCAATTTTTGTTTGGAGGTAATATACATGGCTGAAAAAGTTTGCTGCCCGGGTCCGATCGGCGGCAATAACGGCAACAGTGCAGGCGGCTTCCGCGAAGCGGTCTGCGTCCACACCAAAAAGGTTTACGACTCCTGCCGCAGTAAGGAGTGCCTGCGTGACATTCGCGTGTATCTCACCCGCGATGCGCAGGAGCTGATCAATGCCGGCGGCATTGCATCTGTGAAGCCGCGTGAAGCGGAACTGCTCTGTGTTTCCATTGATGTTGAGCGGATTCAGTTTAATCGAGGTTTCTACAGCGTTGATATCCGCTTTTTCTATCGCATTGAATGTGAAATCAGCTGCGTAATCGGTCGTCCGCGTATCGTGGACGGACTGGCGGTATTTGACAAACGTGTTGTACTGTTCGGCGGCGAAGGCGGCGCGCGCATCTTTTCCTCGCAGTATATCGAGGACGGCCGCGATGTGCAGCTGCGGCCTGACAGCAACAAGCCGACTGCGGTCGTAGAGGTCGTTGATCCGATCATGCTGGACGCGCGTGTGGTTGCGCCGGAAACCAGCTGCAACTGCTGCTGCTGCGCGCTGCATGAAGTACCCCGTTCAATCTGCTCGTGCTTCGGCGGTGATGATCTCGTGCTCAGCAACGATGGCTATCAGCTGTTCGTAACCCTCGGTCAGTTCTCGATCATCCGACTTGAGCGCGACATTCAGCTGCTCATGCCCGCTTACGACGTATGTCTGCCGCGGCGCGACTGCTCGAACAGCGGTGTCGGCGGTGAGCAGGACCCGTGCGAGATCTTCTCGAGCTTTGACTTCCCTATCGACGCCTTTTTCCCGCCGCAGAGCGACAAGGCAGGCTGTCTGTTCACCGGCAGTGCCGGCGTAAATGACAATCGCTGCGGCTGCGGCTGCGGCAATAACAATTCCTGCAGCGGCAATAATTCCTGCAGATAATCTATCTACCCGTTTACACGCAGCCGGCTGGTAGTATTTGCTCCCAGCCGGCTGTAAATTCGCCGTTCTGTATGAAGGCAAGCCGATGGTTTTCGACTGTCCGTTTAAAATGAAGCCGTCGGCAAATTCGATCTATGACCTGAAGAATGCCACTGCTTCATTCTTCATTCTCGTTAAGAATACAGACGGCGGCTTCCTAATTGGCAGCTTTGCAACCGGTATCTGATCACTGCCGCACAAACCGTTTGATCTGCTGAAAAAGTTTCTCTATTGGCGCAAAAAGTCCCTCATCGACTGATGAGGGACTTTTTGCTTGTGCAGTTTTTTTGTTCTGAGACTTCGCTTAGTACGCGATGCCCCAGACAACCATCTTGTTTGCAGGCTTGCCGCAGACCGGACAGGTATCTGCGATGTGCTCCTGCTCGAACGGCATGCAGCGACTCGGCATACCGGTCTCTTCCTTGACCTTCTCCTCGCAGGCGAGGTCGCCGCACCACATGGACTTGATAAAGCCGGTGTGCTCAGCAAGGATGGACTTCATCTCGTCAAGAGACTTTGCGGTATAGGTATGCGCCTCGCGGTTTGCGAGCGCCTTCTCATACAGCGACTTCTGGATATCCTCCAGCAGTGCCGGAATGGTCTTTTCGAGATCCTCGAACTTAACAACGGTCTTTTCGCGGGTGTCGCGGCGAACCAGTACGCACTGACCCTCAGCGATATCGCGCGGACCAACCTCCAGACGAAGCGGAATGCCCTTCATCTCGTACTCGGCAAACTTCCAACCCGGGGTATTGTCGCTCAGGTCGATCTTGGCACGGATGCCCGCTGCCTTGACCTGCTCGTACAGCTCGGTTGCCTTCTCCTTAACGCCTTCCTTGTGAGCCGCAACCGGAATAACAACCAGCTGGGTCGGAGCGATGCGCGGCGGCAGAACCAGGCCCTCATTATCACCATGCGTCATGATGATTGCGCCGATGATACGGGTGGAAACGCCCCAGGAGGTCTGATACATATACTGCAGGGTGTTGTTCTTATCGGTGTACTGCATGCCGAATGCGCGTGCAAAGCCGTCACCGAAGTAGTGCGAGGTACCGGACTGCAGAGCCTTACAGTCGTGCATCATGGCCTCGATGGTGTAGGTGTTCTCTGCACCGGCAAAGCGCTCCTTCTCGGTCTTTTCGCCCTTAACGACCGGAATGGCCAGCCACTCCTCGAAGAACTTCGCGTAGATGTTCAGCATGCGCAGAGTCTCTTCCATAGCCTCCTCGGCGGTAGCATGAACGGTGTGGCCCTCCTGCCACCAGAACTCACGGCTGCGCAGGAACGGACGGGTGGTCTTTTCCCAACGGACAACCGAGCACCACTGGTTGTACAGCTTCGGCAGATCGCGCCAGGAGCGAACGATCTTTGCGTAATGCTCGCAGAACAGCGTCTCCGAAGTCGGACGAACGCACAGACGCTCCTCCAGCTTGTCGTTGCCGCCGTGCGTTACCCATGCACACTCCGGCGCGAAGCCTTCAACGTGGTCGGCTTCCTTCTGCAGCAGGCTTTCCGGAATGAAAATCGGCATTGCTACATTCTCGTGACCGGTCTCCTTGAACATGCCGTCCAGCGTGTGCTGGATGTTCTCCCACAGCGCCTGTGCGTACGGGCGCATGATGATACAGCCCTTTACGGACGAATAATCGGCCATTTCAGCCTTTTTAACAATATCTGTGTACCACTGCGCGAAGTCCACGTCCATAGACGTGATCTCGCTGACCAGCTTTTTCTTTTCTGCCATTATTCTTCACCTTTCTGGTTCGCAATAATCTTATCTATTTTTTCCTGTTCGTTTTCCAGCGCATCGTTGCCCCAGATGTAGAATACATCATCGGTTGCAGACCGGACGGTAATCCTTCCGTCATTCAACAGGCAGGTATAGTGTCCGCTTCTATGGCCCTCTGTCGGAATAGCGATTGCGAAGCGAACAGCACCGCTTTTGACCGTCTTTACCTCGTCGATCAGAATGTCATCGAGTGTTGCAAGCGTGGTCTGCGTTCCATCCGGCGCGATACGCACGAGCATATCACCGGCCATGTATCCGATACCATCCGAATAGTATTCCGTCCGCTCAGATTTATCGCAGGAAACAGCATAATAAGCCCCATCAGCATCCTGCTTTACGCTGATGACCGGAGAGTCTGTCACCTGTACCAGACGGCCATTCTCCTCGCGGTACAGCCCAGCTGTGCCCCAGAACAGCACACCGTCACTGCCGAATATCTGCGGTGCAAAATGCTTGCGCACCTCAGAATCATCCGACTGATACGCATTCGAGATGGTATAGCTGTCTGTCTTTTGACCGTTCCAGTTATACGCCGTCAGCACGGTTTCGTCCGCCGTACAGTTCTGCGTAACAGTCATGCCGTTATCCGTCAGCCGGCAGATACCCGCTGCCACGCCCAACGGCTCCACCCCTGTTTCAGTGAGCTTATAACCGGTCATCTCGTCCGTGCAGATGATGCAGCCGCGTGCGCTCTGATAAACGGTATGTGCTGCCTGCTGCTGTGCTTCGGTCAGGGTCAGTTCGGTTTTGACCGTATCGCCGCGCACTGAACACAGCGAATACGTTTCCGTTTTCCGGTCGTACACCAGCAGATAATCGGTTTCTCCGGCACTGCCGAGATATTCCACGGAGCTTTCTTTCGGCAGCGAGAGCACTTGCGTCAGTTTCATCGTCTTGCTGTCCATGCGGTACAGGATCAAGTCCGACTGCCTCATATCACTCTGCGCATAACGGTCTGTACCTCTGACAGGCTGCACGCCATCAATCGGACACTGCGCCACTGTCACATCTGCGATCTGGCAGACGAACGGCGAAGCGATCAGGTTCCACTTGTCATCATACTGATAATCATTGCCGTAATCACGCGGCAGAACGTCCCATGCCGCATTTTTGAACTGTTCCGCCGTGAAAACGCCGTCGTCGATCAACTTTTCCGCCACACTGCGGTCGCTTTCATCGCCATTTTTCGCGTAGTTCGTACTGAGCAGCCGCGCCGAGAGCGAAACCGCATCTCCGCGGATAAAGCCCTCCTCGTCCGTCTGCCGTACCTCATCGTTATCGACAAAAGCCGTACCCTGATAGCTGTCCGCATCCAAATGTGCCCGGGTCAGAAAAATGCAATACTGGCCGCAGGTGACATTGCGCTGCGAGCCGTACTTTGTCGCGGAAACGCCCTTGGTCAAACCATTCTGATACAGCCAGCCGACGTATTTGTCCGCCCACTGCGGCACATCGGTAAACGGATGCTTCCAGTTTCCTGCCAGTGCGGTCTTTTCTGCGCCAAGCAGACGGGTCAGCATCACCGAGGCCTCTGCGCGGGTCATGGATTTCTCCAGTGCAAAGCCCTTGTCGGTGCCTTTGAACAGTCCGAGATCGTAAAGCATCTGCGCCTGCGCTTCGGTATCGCCGGGATAGTTGTTGTTGATCGTACCGACCTGTGCCGCACCGGCGGCACAGGTCAGCAGACCTGCCATCAGACACGCGGAAACAAATTTTTTCATGCCGCACCCTCCCTGCATATATGACAAAACTCTATGAACCTTTTATTCTATTGTGACGGAGAACGGAATATCGCTTCCGCTCTCCGTTTTGCTGCTTACTTCAGCCTATTTTCAACCTCATACGCGAGCTTCTCGATAAACTCGCCGGTCTCCATAGCGGTGGTCTCGCCGGTCTTGCGGGTACGAACCGAGATAACACCCTTTTCCTCGTCCTTGTCGCCAATGACGATCATATACGGAATCTTGTGAACCTGTGCTTCGCGGATCTTATAGCCAATCTTTTCGTTGCGCTCGTCCATGGTTACGCGGAAGCCCTTATCGGTCAGCTGCTTAACAACCTCCTGTGCGCACGGAATATTGCGGTCGGTCATCGGCATAACGCGAACCTGCTCCGGTGCCAGCCAGGTCGGGAATGCGCCTGCAAAATGCTCGGTGATAACGCCGATGAAGCGCTCAATGGAGCCAAGGACAACGCGGTGGATCATAACCGGACGGTGCTTCTCGCCGTCTGCGCCGGTGTACTCAAGCTCGAAACGCTCGGGCAGCTGCATATCCAGCTGGATGGTGCCGCACTGCCAGGTACGGCCGATGGAGTCTGCCAGATGGAAGTCCAGCTTCGGGCCGTAGAACGCGCCGTCGCCCTCGTTGACAACGTAGTCCTTGCCAATCTCGGTGATCGCCTCTGCGAGGGTCTTTTCGGCGAACTGCCAGTCCTTGAGGTCGCCCATGTGGTCCTCCGGCATGGTGGACAGCTCGATCTGATAGGTCAGACCGAAGGTGGAATACACCTCATCGAACAGACGGACAACGTTCTTGATCTCGTCCTTCATCTGGTCCCAGGTCATGAAGATGTGCGCGTCATCCTGCGTGAAGCAGCGCACACGGAACAGACCGTGCAGTGCGCCGGACAGCTCATGACGGTGTACCAGACCCAGCTCGCCGACACGCAGCGGCAGCTCCTTGTAGGAGCGCAGCTCGTTGCGCACGAGGGAGGTGATGAGCTCCTCGTGGGTGGGCCCGAGGCAGAACTCGCGATCGTGACGGTCGACGAGGCG
>OGYG01001418.1_pt1 | contig 15459 bp, 13 predicted proteins | sample 1576481 | NCBI WGS metagenome assembly OGYG01 (sample SAMEA3541497, study PRJEB24748) | human gut metagenome | biome: human gut; feature: human-associated habitat; material: faeces | place: China | collected 2012 | reverse complement strand
GCAACACTACTATTCCAACATCTAAATCACAAGTCTTCTCAACTGCAGCAGACAACCAACCAGCCGTTGATATCCACGTTCTTCAAGGTGAACGCCCAATGGCAGCAGATAATAAGACTCTTGGACGCTTCCAATTGACTGATATTCCAGCTGCACCTCGTGGAATTCCTCAAATCGAAGTAACTTTCGACATCGATAAGAACGGTATCGTATCTGTTAAAGCGAAAGACCTTGGAACTCAAAAAGAACAAACAATCGTTATCCAATCAAACTCAGGTTTGACAGACGAAGAAATCGACCGCATGATGAAAGACGCAGAAGCAAACGCAGAAGCAGATAAGAAACGTAAAGAAGAAGTAGACCTTCGTAACGAGGTAGACCAAGCTATCTTTGCGACTGAAAAGACAATCAAAGAAACTGAAGGCAAAGGCTTCGATGCAGAACGTGATGCTGCACAAGCTGCCCTTGATGAGCTTAAGAAGGCCCAAGAAGATAACAACTTGGACGAAATGAAAGCAAAACTTGAAGCCTTGAACGAAAAAGCTCAAGGACTTGCTGTGAAACTCTACGAACAAGCCGCAGCAGCACAACAAGCTCAAGCAGGAGCAGAAGGCGCACAAGCAACAGGCAACGCAGGCGATGACGTCGTAGACGGAGAGTTTACTGAGAAGTAAAATAATTTATAGGAGGGTAGTTTATGTCAACTATTTACACTACCAATGAGTGGAAGGGACACGGGAAGAGTTACTACTGGAATGAATATCGTTTAGAAGGCGATACAGTTGTAAAATATAAGTGTTCTCGCAGTAAATTTTTTGATGGTGATGAAAATGTCTGGAGTGAGGATGAATATGAGGTTGAATCTTGGAACCTTGATGATGATTCTATGCCAGATTGGTTGAGGAACTATCTATAAAATTTTTAACAGAGGTTGCAACCCAGCCTCTGTTTTTCGGTAAAATAGAGGATGTTGCGTATGAAAAAAGTACTTTGTATCATTTATCCTAATTTTTCTCTTTATGAGATAACTGCTTTAACGAGTACTTTAGCTCTGTCTTTTGATAGTACGATTGATTATGTCGCTTCAGATCATTCGATAGTGGTCTCTGAGGATGGCTTACCCTGTCAACCAACGAAAACACTAGATCAAATCCGTATTGAAGAGTATTCTTGCGTGATTTTGCCAGGAATGGTCAACATAGGACCTGCCCTACAGGATGAGAAATTGATTTCGTTCTTGAGGGACCTTGGTGAGCAAGATATCGTCATTGCAGCCATTTCTTCAGCGCCTCTTTTATTGGCGAAAGCAGGTCTGTTGAAGGACACGAAATTTACAGGTGGAATTTGGCAAAACTTCTTTGATTATTTTGAATTTCTTCCACGTGAGAATTTCCAGCCCAAACTGGTTGTGCAAGATAAACAAATCATTACGGCTATTGGTTTTGCCCATCAAGAGTTTGCAAGAAGAGTGATTCTAAGTTTAGGCTTGGCAGAGAATACGGACAACTATTTTAAAGAACGAAACGACTACTCAGAAGAGGATTTGATATTTACTCTATCGGACCAAGAGTTTGATCAAGTGAAGCGAAGTATAGAAAACAGCCTCTAAAGATTTACATGAAAATTATAGAAAGGAACAAAGAGTGTTCGTAACTGAACACGGGTTCCAAAGTTTCTAATTCAATATAAAAGAAAGGAACTGAACCCGACCTAAATTCTCGGAAAAAAGATAAATCTGTCTAGGAGCATTGCTCCGGCGCCAGATTTCCTATTTTTCAGTCGAATTTTACGGTCTTGGTATCTTAAATGAACAATACTGAATTTTATGACCGTTTGGGCGTTTCAAAGAATGCATCTCAGGATGAGATCAAGAAAGCCTATCGGAAATTATCTAAAAAATATCACCCAGATATCAACAAGGAGCCTGGTGCTGAGGAAAAGTACAAGGAAGTTCAAGAAGCTTATGAGACTTTAAGTGACGAGCAAAAACGGGCTGCTTATGACCAATATGGTGCTGCGGGTGCCAATGGTGGCTTCGGTGGCGGAGCAGGTGGTTTTGGTGGCTTTGATGGTGCTGGCTTTGGTGGCTTTGAAGACATCTTCTCTAGCTTCTTTGGTGGTGGTGCAAGTCGTAATCCAAATGCACCTCGTCAAGGGGATGACCTCCAATACCGCGTTAATCTCAAGTTTGAAGAAGCGATTTTTGGTGCGGAAAAAGAAGTCAAGTACCATCGGGAAGCTAGCTGTCATACCTGTCATGGTTCTGGGGCTAAGCCAGGCACTAGTCCGGTAACCTGTGGACGCTGTCATGGTTCTGGAGTCATCAATGTGGATACGCAAACCCCTCTTGGGATGATGCGTCGTCAAGTGACCTGTGATGTCTGTCATGGTCGTGGTCAAGAAATCAAAGATCCATGTACGACTTGTCGTGGAACAGGTCATGAAAAACAAGCTCATAGCGTGAACGTCAAGATTCCTGCCGGAGTTGAAACAGGACAACAAATCCGCTTAGCCGGTCAAGGGGAAGCTGGCTTTAACGGTGGACCTTATGGTGACTTGTATGTTGTTGTCAATGTTGAGCCGAGCGATCGCTTCGAACGAGATGGCTCAACTATCTACTACAAGTTAGACTTGAACTTTGTCCAAGCAGCTCTTGGAGATACGGTCCATGTGCCAACTGTTCACGGAGATGTCGATTTAGTCATTCCTGAAGGAACCCAAACCGGTAAGAAATTCCGCCTCCGTGGAAAAGGGGCTCCAAGCTTACGTGGTGGTGCCATGGGAGATCAATATGTATCTGTCAATGTCGTCACCCCAACTGGTTTAAATGACAAGCAAAAAGAAGCCCTTCAAGCCTTTGCGGAAGCAAGTGATTTGAAGGTCAACCCAAAGAAAAAAGGGTTCTTTGACAAGGTCAAAGATGCTTTAGATGATTTATAAGAATGAACGAGTTTCCTTTTGAGTAAGGAGCTCGTTTTATTTTGGATCGAATCCAAGAACTTCCTCTCCTAATTAAAGAATAATGAGAAGCTTCATTGAATTTATTAAGATGTCGTGGTAAATTTAAGAAAACGATTACAAAGACAATTTAGGAGGTCCTGATGAAATCACATCAACCACGTTATGCGATTCGCAAGTATGCAGTAGGAGCTGCTTCGGTGCTCATAGGATTTTTTGCTGGTGCTCAGGGTGTAGCGGCAGATACGCCGAGCGTTACAGACAGTCCTTCAACGACAGTTCCAACTAAGCCAAGCAAAGGTGAGTCAACGATTTCTCTTAATGAGGAAGCTTCTCAGCCAACAGTAGAAAAACCAACGGCTCCTGCCCCAATCGTCGATCAAAGTCAACCGACACTGCCTGATCGTGAACTGCGGGTATCAGATCTTGACCGTTTGATTCGCGAAGAAGCAAGCTCGGTCGCAGCGTCGGATGTGGCAGCTCAACCAGCGACAGCAGCGACGGAAACGCCTGCTAAAGATCCTAATCAAGAAGAAAAATTAGCCAAGAAAAAGATTGTTTCGATCGATGCCGGTCGCAAGTACTTCTCGCCAGACCAAATCAAGGAAATCATTGATGAAGCAAGTAAGACGGGCTATACAGACTTGCATCTTCTAGTTGGAAATGACGGTTTGCGCTTTGTGCTGGATGATATGTCTTTGAAAGTGGGAGATACTTCTTATTCTAGCCAAGCCGTGACAGATGCGGTTGAAAAAGGGACCAAAGCTTATTACGATGATCCGAACGGGACAGCCTTGACCCAGGCTCAAATGGATGATATTTTGGCCTACGCCAAATCGAAGAAAGTAGGTGTCATCCCAACCATTAATAGTCCAGGTCACATGGATGCGATTTTGACGGCCATGGAACAATTGGGCATCGAAAACCCTCACTTTAATTATTTTGGTACAAAGAAATCAGCTCGGACAGTTGATTTGGACAACCAAAAAGCCTTAGACTTTACCAAAGCATTGGTAGACAAGTATGCGGCTTATTTCAGCGGCAAGGCAGATATTTTCAATATTGGTTTGGATGAATATGCTAACGATGCCACAGATGCCCATGGTTGGCAGGTTCTCCAAGCCAGCAAGCATTGGCCAGGTGAAGGCTATCCAGAAAAAGGCTATGAAAAATTCATCCAATACGCCAATGATCTAGCAGCTATTGTGAAAAAACACAAGATGAAACCAATGGCCTTTAATGACGGAATCTACTACAATGGCGATACTTCCTATGGCACTTTTGACAAAGATATCATTGTCTCCTACTGGACAGGTGGCTGGAACGGCTATGATGTCGCTTCTTCAAAACTCTTGTCTGAACTAGGTCATCAGATTCTTAATACCAATGATGCTTGGTATTATGTGCTTGGACGGGACAAGGCTGGATCTGGTTGGTACAACCTCGATCAAGGTCTCGAAGGAATTTCCAAGTCAGCGATTGATGTGGTTCAAAAAAATGATGGGGCTAAGGTACCTTTCATCGGTGGCATGGTAGCTGCTTGGGCAGATACGCCATCCGCAACCTACAAAAAAGACCTTCTCTTTAAGCTCATGCATGCCTTCGCGGACAAGAATGCGGACTACTTTGTAGCAGATCCTGAAGTCGTCGAAAAAGCTCTTTCGGAAGCTCCAACTGATTTGGATCACTATACACCGGAATCTCTAGTAGCCTTTACGGCAGCTAAAAAAGCATTAGAAGGGGCAGGAACAGACACGACTCGAGCAGAGGCCAAAACTTTGATCGACAATCTCAAAGCAGCTCAAGATGCTTTGGTGTATACGGAAAGCTACGCGAAAGAAGTTGCAGCAAAAGAAGCGGAAGAAAAACTTGCCATGAAGAAGGTCATCTCGATCGATGCAGGCCGCAAATACTTCTCATTGGATCAGCTGAAACGGATCGTCGATAAGGCCAGTGAGCTGGGTTATTCTGACTTGCACCTCCTTGTCGGAAACGATGGCATGCGCTTCGTCCTCGATGATATGACGGTGGAAGCCAATGGCAAAACCTATGCTAGTGACGATGTGAAAAAGGCCATTCTAGAAGGCACCAAGGCCTATTACGATGATCCAAATGGTCAAGCCTTGACTCAAGCAGAAATGGATGAACTCCATGCTTATGCTACTGCTAAAGGAATCGGCTTGATTGCGGCAGTCAATAGTCCTGGCCACATGGATGCTTTGTTGGTTGCCATGGAAAAATTGGGCATTGAAAATCCACAAGCCAGCTTTGATACGGTTTCAAAAACAACCATGGATTTGACCAATGAAGCAGCAGTCAACTTTACCAAAGCCTTGATTGGCAAGTACATGGACTACTTCAAAGACAAGTCTAAGATCTTTAACTATGGAACGGATGAATATGCCAATGACGCTACCAGTGCGCAAGGCTGGTACTACCTCAAGTGGTATGACCTCTATGGTAAATTCGCGGAGTATTCCAATAGTCTTGCAGCTATGGCGCGTGAAAAAGGCTTGCAGCCAATGGCCTTTAACGATGGCTTCTATTATGGAGATGAAGATGATGTTGCCTTTGACAAGGACGTCTTGATTTCATACTGGTCTAAAGGATGGTGGGGCTATAACCTCGCATCTCCACAGTATTTGGCAGATAAGGGTTATAAATTCCTTAATACCAACGGAGACTGGTACTATGTTTTGGGAAGAACGCCTGAAACGGGTGGTGGTTATATTGAGAAAGCGATTGCCAATGCAGCTGCTACTCCATTTAGACAACTCCCAAGTACAACGTATCCTGAAACATCTTTGCCGATGGTTGGTAGCATGGTAGCTGTTTGGTGTGATACCCCAAGTGAAGAATACATCGAAAAAAATGTCTTTGATCTCATGGAAGCTTTTGCCAACCACAACAAGGACTATTTCAAGGCAGACTTCACTGCTCTTAGAAAAGCAGTTGCTACGGTGTCAACAGATCTAGACATTTACACACCAGAATCTCGCGCAGCACTTGCGAAAGTCTTAGATAGCTTGAATTGGAATGTGAGCCGTGCTCATCAAGATCAGGTGGATCAAGAAGTGGCTGCTCTGACTCAAGCCCTTGCGGGGCTCAAGCCAATCACGCAAGTAGGTAGCTTGGCTGAAAATGACGTCAAAGCCCTAGTGGAAGACAAACCAAGTCTTGAAATCGTAGAAAAAGAACTTGATTTTGACCTTGTGGAACGGACCAATCCAGATCTCGCTAAAGGAGAACGCAGAGTGATCCAGGCTGGAGTTAAAGGGCAAGGTCTTGAGTATGTAGAGGTTTCGGCACTTGATCAAAGTCGAAAAGTGATCGCTACAGAAGTTGCCACAGAGCCGGTTGCAGAAATTGTTGAAGTCGGTACCAAAGAAGTCGTGATCCCAACAAGCCCTTCAGTAGAAGCACCAGTGAAATCAGACTTGCTCGTAAACAAAGTGGTTCCAGATCATTCAACACCTCAAGTGATCTCGAAAGATCAACCAGTAGCACCAGTAAATACCCCAACGCCAATTCCAGCAGCTGTGGAAAAAGAGGTTCGTTCAGAAGCAGTATCTTCTAACAAGCAACTCCCAGAAACAGGAGTGGAATCTGCACTTGGACTCGCTTTACTAGGAGCGATCTTAGGAGCAGCAGGAATGGACTTGAAAAATAAAAAAAGAGACTGAGACCTAGTTGATTTGTAACAGGTCGAAGTTAGGAGAGTGGGACAGAAATCGGTAATTCGTTAGAATTCGATTTCGTCGTCCCACCTCCGCACAGTTGAGTAGGGCTGTAAAAGCTGATGAAATCAGCGTAGTAGAGCCCACTCAACCACTGCGTCTTGCTCGACAATCCAAAAATAATTGAGAGGCTAGGACTTTTGTCCCAGCTTCTTTTTGTGTTTGTAAAACTGTACCCGGACAGTTTGTTTTTTTCACTCTTGTAACCCCTTCTATATCCTGCTAAAATAAAAACATGACACGATACAAAGCAACCATTTCATATGACGGGACCTTGTTTGCAGGGTTTCAACGCCAACCGCATGCCCGTAGTGTGCAAGAAGAAATCGAGAAGACCTTGACGCGCCTCAATCAAGGAACCCCTGTTACCGTTCATGGAGCGGGGCGAACGGATTCAGGTGTCCATGCTCTTGGGCAGGTGATTCATTTTGATCTCCCCCAAGCGCGGGACGAGGAGAAGCTCCGCTTTGCCCTCGATACCCAAACCCCAGAGGATATTGATTTCATCCGTGTGGAGCAAGTAGCAGATGACTTTCACTCACGCTACAAGAAGCACAGCAAGACCTATGAATTTATCGTGGATTATGGTCGTCCCAAGAACCCCATGATGCGCCACTATGCCACCCACTATCCTTATCCTTTGGATGTGGAAAAAATGCAAGCAGCCATCCAAAAGTTGGAGGGAACCCATGATTTCACCGGCTTTACAGCTTCAGGAACCAGTGTGGAAGACAAGGTTCGTACGATTACAGAGGCTCGCTTGGTCGAGGATGCAGAACATCATCGCCTTGTCTTTACCTTTTCGGGCAATGGCTTTCTCTACAAGCAAATCCGCAATATGGTGGGAACTTTGTTGAAGATTGGAAATGATCGGATGCCGATCGAGCAGATCGATCTAATTTTAGAAAAGAAGGACCGCAATCTAGCAGGTCCTACAGCAGCGCCAAATGGCTTATATTTAAAGGAGATCCGTTATGAGTAATGAATTGATTCTAGCTATTTCAGGAAATGATATTTTTAGTGGGGGAGGTCTTCACGCAGACCTTGCAACTTATACGACTAATAAACAGCATGGTTTTGTGGCGGTGACTTGTTTGACCGCTATGACGGAGCACGGTTTTGAAGTGATTCCGGTGGATCCGACGACCTTTGCTCAACAGCTCAACTCCCTCAAAGATGTTCCTTTCTCTGCTATTAAACTCGGTCTTTTGCCAAATGTCCAAGTGGCAGACTTGGCCTTGGACTATGTCAAAGCCCATGCGGAGATCCCTGTGGTACTAGATCCTGTCTTGGTCTGCAAGGAAAGCCATGATGTAGAAGTTTCAGCTCTTCGAGACGAATTGATCAAATTCTTCCCTTATGTGACGATCATCACGCCAAACTTGCCAGAAGCTGAGATCTTGACCCAAAGCAAGATTCAATCGCTCGACGATATGAAGGCGGCAGCGCGTAAGCTCCACGAATTAGGAGCAGCGAATGTTGTGGTCAAAGGGGGCAATCGTCTCAATAAAGAAAAGGCCATTGATGTCTTTTATGATGGGACAGACTTTACCGTCATTGAAGAGCCAGTCTTAGAAAAGAACAATACAGGAGCTGGTTGTACCTTTGCGTCTAGCATTTCCAGCCAGTTGGTGCAAGGGAAATCTCCACTTGAAGCTGTTAAAGCCTCTAAAGACTTTGTTTTCCAAGCGATTCAACATTCAGACCAGTATGGAGTAGTACAGTATGACATCTAATCGAACTCAACTCATTGCCCGCCTCTCTATTTTGACAGCCTTGACAGTTGTACTTGGCTACTATACCAAACTTCCAACTCCTACAGGGATCGTCACCCTGCTAGATCTTGGAGTGTATTTCACAGCCTTCTATTTTGGGCGCAAGGAAGGTGCTATTGTAGGTGGTGTCGGAGCCTTCCTACTTGACCTGATTTCAGGCTATCCTCAGTGGATGTTCTTTAGCCTCCTCTTTCACGGGGGACAAGGCTATTTCGCTGGCTTCAAGGGCAAAGCTCGTTACCTAGGCTTGCTCCTTGCGACAGTCGTCATGGTAGGCGGTTACGCACTAGCTTCCGCTCTCTTTTTAGGCAATGGCTGGGGTGCTGCTATCTCGGACATTCCGAACAACCTCGCTCAGAATTTTGTTGGAATGGCTTTAGGCTATGTGGTCTATTATGCATTTCAAAAGAAAGGAAGCTAATTCATGAATCTGGAGCAACTGAAGAAGGATACAAAAGAAATCCTGGTAGATGTCTTGGAAAAAAGCCGTCTCCACCAAGGACAGATCCTAGTACTCGGGATGTCTTCAAGCGAAGTTGCAGGAGGGCGAATTGGACAAGCCTCCAACATCGACCTTGCCGAAGCTATTGTCCAGACCTTGCTAGATGAGTTGAATCCAAGAGGGATTTATCTGGCGGTACAAGGATGTGAGCATCTCAATCGCGCCTTGGTGGTTGAAAGAGAATTGGCAGATAAAAAGGAGCTAGAAATCGTCAATGTCCTTCCGAGTCTCCATGCAGGAGGTGCTGGACAACTCGCAGCTTTCAAGTATTTTAAGGATCCTGTTGAAGTGGAATTCATCACAGCTCAAGCGGGGTTGGATATCGGAGATACCTCAGTAGGGATGCATGTCAAGCACGTGCAAGTTCCAATTCGCCCTATCTTGCGTGAACTAGGTGGAGCCCATGTTACAGCCCTCGCCAGTCGGCCAAAATTGATCGGCGGTGCCCGTGCTCTCTACCTCGATGATCCCATCCGAAAATCATAATCAAGAACTAGCTTTAAAGGGCTAGTTTTTTTGGATGAAAAGAGAGGCAAAAACGTTTTAAAACTTGCAATTTCAAAGTTTTGTGGTAAAATTATAAGGAATGACTATATTATTTTAAGGAGAGACAGAATGTCTGTATCATTTGAAAACAAAGAAACTAACCACGGTGTATTGACTTTCACAATCAGCCAAGAGCAAATCAAACCTGCTTTGGACCGTGTGTTTGAGTCAGTTAAGAAAACTTTGAACGTACCTGGATTCCGTAAAGGTCATATTCCACGTCCAATCTTCAACCAACGTTTTGGTGAAGAAGCTCTTTACCAAGATGCTTTGAACGATCTTCTTCCAGCAGCATACGAAGCAGCTGTTAAAGAAGCTGGAATCGAAGTTGTAGCACAACCAACTTTCGATGTTGTATCTATGGAAAAAGGTCAAGACTGGACATTGACAGCAGCTGTTGTCACAAAACCTGAAGTAAAATTGGGTGCATACAAAGACCTTGAAGTATCAGTAGAAGTTTCTAAAGAAGTAACAGACGCTGATGTGGATGCTCGTATCGAACGCGAACGCAACAACTTGGCTGAATTGGTTGTTAAAGAAGGTGCTGCAGCAGAAGGTGACACAGTTGTGATCGACTTCGTAGGTTCTATCGACGGTGTTGAATTCGACGGTGGTAAAGGTGACAACTTCTCACTTGGACTTGGTTCAGGTCAATTCATCCCAGGTTTCGAAGACCAATTGGTTGGACACTCTGCTGGTGAAACAGTTGATGTGATCGTAACATTCCCAGAAGACTACCAAGCAGCTGACCTTGCAGGTAAAGAAGCGAAATTCGTGACAACTATCCACGAAGTAAAAGCAAAAGAAGTACCAGCTCTTGACGATGAATTGGCAAAAGACATCGACGAAGAAGTTGAAACTCTTGACGAATTGAAAGAAAAATACCGCAAAGAATTGGCAGCAGCTAAAGAAGAAGCATACAACGATGCAGTAGAAGCAGCAGCAATCGATCTTGCAGTTGAAAATGCTGAAATCGTTGACCTTCCAGAAGAAATGATCCACGAAGAAGTACACCGTTCAATCAACGAGTTCCTTGGAAACATGCAACGTCAAGGTATCTCTCCTGAAATGTACTTCCAAATCACTGGAACAACTCAAGAAGATCTTCACAAACAATACGAAGCAGAAGCTGAAAGCCGTACGAAGACTAACCTTGTGGTTGAAGCAGTAGCGAAAGCAGAAGGCTTCGAAGCAACTGAAGAAGAAATCAACGCTGAAATCGAACAATTGGCAGCAGATTACAACATGCCAGTTGAACAAGTTCGCAACCTTCTTTCACCAGAAATGTTGAAACATGACATCACAGTGAAGAAAGCAGTGAACGTGATCACAAGCACAGCAAAAGTAAAATAATTGAGATAAAAAAGAAGAGCCGTGAGGCTCTTCTTTTTTATGATTTCATGGAGAATCCTGGAATTTTCCTTTGACGAAAGGGGAAATTTATCGTACAATAGAGTGTAACGATAAAATGCGTGATAGATTTAGTGACGAGAAGTTTTCAATCTATCATTGAGGATAGGATGAGGTTTAAGACCGGATCCTTCTCCATTTAGGAAATGAAATATAAGGAGATTTACCCTTGGAATTAGAAGTATTTGCTGGACAAGAAAAAAGTGAACTTTCTATGATTGAAGTGGCGCGTGCGATTTTGGAATTACGCGGACGTGACCATGAAATGTACTTTAGCGATCTTGTAAATGAAATTCAAAATTACCTTGAAAAATCAAACAGCGAGATCCGTGAAGCTCTTCCATTGTTCTACACAGAATTGAATGTAGATGGAAGCTTTATCCCACTTGGAGATAACAAATGGGGACTTCGTTCATGGTATGCCATCGATGAAGTTGACGAAGAAATCATCGCTCTTGAAGAAACAGATGAAGATGAAACTCCTAAGAAACGGAAGAAAAAACGTGTCAATGCCTTCATGGATGGAGACGAAGATGCGATCGACTACAACGACGACGATCCAGAAGACGAAGAAGTTTACGAAGCAGATCCAGCTCTTTCATATGATGAAGAAAATCCAGACGATGAAAAGAGTGAAGTCGAAGCTTACGATGCTGAAATAAATGAAATCGTACCGGATGATTTGGGTGAGGAAGTTGAATTAAGCGAAGAAGACGACGAAGAAGAGGATTCTGAAGACGAGGAAGAAGAATAAAACATAAGAAGAGGCTGGGACAAAAGTCCTAGCCTCTCAATTATTTTTGGATTGTCGAGCAAGACGCAGTGGTTGAGTGGGCTCTACTACGCTGATTCTATCAGCTTTTACAGCCCTACTCAACTGTGCGGAGGTGGGACGACGAAATCAAATTCTAACGAATTACCGATTTCTGTCCCACTCTCTTTTTGTTTGCATTGAAAAAAGTGATGAAATGTCGTATGATAAACGTGTAAGGTTTCCCAATAGGAGGTGTTCCAGATGGACTTTCGTTTAGATCAAAGTTTAGTAGCTCTTGGTATTGATACAGTTGTGGTCGGAATTGCTAGAAATGTGGATCCTCAAGCAGTTTTGCCCCCTTCTTTTCTTGAAAAGAAAAAAGAGCTTGAACAATGGGCGCTTCAGTGTCAGACAGAAGAAGTAGTGGCATCTCCTGTCATTAAAGGGTATACAGACCTTTTGCAAAAAGTAGGGCGTAGCATTAAAAAAAATCCACCAACAGTCCTAGCTCTTATCCGAAACATCCAGCATCGAGGTGCTCTTCCTCAGATCAATAGCATCATTGATATCTATAATGTCGAATCTCTGAAGTCTTTTCTCGCGATTGGAGGACATGACCTAGATAAGATTGAGGGACCGATTGAATTTACAGTGAGTCAAAGAGAAGATCTCTTCCTCCCGATCCTTTCTAGTGAAAAACATGTCGCACCGACAGATCCTGTCTACCGGGATCAAAAAGGAGTTCTGGCTTGGTTGGATGTACGCGATAGTGACCATTACAAATTTGAGGAGACTACGCAAAATGCCCTCTTTGTCATCCAAGGAAATACCGAGACGTCAGTCAAGATGCCTTTAGAAGCGCTGGAACGAATCCATAAGGACCTTGCTCTTTGCATGCCTCAGCTTCAATTTGAGAAATTTCTCGTCACACAAAATGGCGTGGAAAAGGTCGTGTAAACAGCGAAAAATATTTTCATGAAATTTTCAATTTGACAAAGTAGACCATTTGCGGTAAGATATTGTTCGGGCACCTCATTTTGAGGTCGGAGCTCCCTAAGGATTAGGGAGCTATTTTTGTTTTTTCTGCAAAGAGGAATGGCCTCTACAATATTAGAAGAAGAGGAAAGCACATGTCAACAAAATATATTTTTGTCACGGGTGGTGTCGTATCATCCATCGGGAAAGGGATTGTCGCAGCAAGTCTTGGTCGCTTGCTCAAAAATCGTGGATTGAAAGTGACCATCCAAAAGTTTGACCCTTATATCAATATTGACCCAGGGACGATGAGCCCTTACCAACACGGGGAAGTATTTGTCACAGACGATGGAGCAGAGACAGACTTGGACCTTGGTCACTATGAACGCTTTATTGATATCAATCTGAATAAGTACTCAAATGTGACAACAGGGAAAATTTATAGCGAAGTCCTTCGCAAGGAACGTCGTGGAGAATACTTGGGTGCGACTGTACAGGTGATTCCTCATATTACAGATGCTTTGAAAGAAAAGATCAAACGAGCAGCGACAACGACGGATTCAGATGTCATCATCACAGAAGTCGGGGGAACAGTTGGAGACATTGAGTCCCTTCCATTCCTTGAAGCTCTTCGTCAAATGAAGGCAGATGTTGGTGCTGAAAACGTTATGTACATCCACACCACTCTTCTTCCTTACTTGAAAGCTGCGGGAGAAATGAAAACCAAGCCGACGCAACACTCTGTGAAAGAATTGCGTGGTCTTGGGATTCAACCAAATATGTTGGTCATCCGTACAGAAAAACCAGCTGGTCAAGGAATTAAGAACAAGTTGGCTCAATTCTGTGATGTCGCACCAGAAGCTGTCATCGAGTCACTTGATGTGGAACATTTATACCAAATCCCATTGAACTTGCAAGCACAAAATATGGACCAAATCGTTTGTGACCATTTGAAATTGGATGTTCCTGCAGCAGATATGACAGAATGGTCTGCGATGGTCGACAAGGTCATGAACCTTAAGAAACAGGTCAAGATTTCCTTGGTTGGAAAATACGTAGAATTGCAAGATGCCTACATTTCTGTCGTTGAGGCCTTGAAGCACTCAGGGTATGCCAATGATGCAGAGGTCAAGATTAATTGGGTCAATGCCAATGATGTGACAGCTGAAAATGTGGCAGAACTCCTTGGAGACGCGGATGGGATCATTGTCCCAGGTGGTTTTGGTCAACGGGGAACAGAAGGAAAAATTCAAGCCATTAAGTATGCGCGTGAACAGGACGTCCCAATGTTGGGTGTCTGCTTGGGTATGCAGTTAACCTGTATCGAATTTGCCCGTCACGTTTTAGGTTTGGAAGGGGCCAATTCATCCGAATTGGATCCAGAAACCAAGTATCCAATTATCGATATCATGCGGGACCAAATCGATGTGGAAGACATGGGAGGAACGCTCCGTCTCGGTCTTTACCCATCTAAACTCAAACGAGGCTCAAAAGCAGCTGCTGCCTATGACAATCAAGAAGTGGTGCAACGTCGCCACCGTCACCGTTATGAGTTTAACAATGCTTTCCGTGAACAGTTCGAAGAAGCAGGTTTTGTCTTCTCAGGTGTTTCACCAGACAACCGTTTGGTCGAAATCGTTGAAATCCCAGAAAACAAATTTTTTGTCGCTTGCCAATACCACCCAGAATTGTCAAGCCGTCCAAACCGCCCAGAAGGACTTTACACAGCCTTTATCACAGCGGCAGTTGAAAACCACGATAGCAAATAAAAATCAAGGGAGCAGGTCCTTCGACCTGCTCCTTTTTGTGAAAAAATGACAAACTCTGAAAAAAGTTTGAAAAAAATCTTGACAAGAAAGTAGAAGATTGATATACTAGTAAGGTACTCAATCGCGGGGATGGCGGAATTGGCAGACGCGCAGGACTAAGGATCCTGTGACCGCTTTAGGTCGTGAGGGTTCAAGTCCCTCTCTCCGCATCGGATCAAGATAGCTTCGGCTATCTTTTTTTGTTTTCAAATTTCTTTGTGGTAGAATAGGTGTGAGATGAGGTGAGAACATGAAGAAAAAGTATCTAGTTTTGGTTGATGGCCTTTTTGCACTATTGGGAAGTGCCATTAATTTTTTCGGTCCTATCCTGATTTTAGCGATGGGGATGGGCGCATACAAATATACCTTTAGATACTTTATCGCCTTAAACATATGGAATGTTTTCATTTTTCTAATTGCGATGGCGTCTCAGTATCTGCTCAGAGATGAAAAAAGAATCAAAAAATGGATTCTTTATCTTTTTCTGATAGCGGGCAGTATTCTCTTTCTTGCGTCAATCCTTGCTGTGTGTGAGAATATTCCCTTTCTTGAGGGATTGCTAAACGGACTTCTTGGGAAAATGTTTACCGACAGTCAGTTATTTGCTGCTTATTTCTATTCTCAATGGGTTGCAGCGGTATCCCTTGTGATTTGCGGGATTGCCTTTCTCCTTGCACTAAAAAATTTTAAAGAAGAGAATTGAAGGGGGTGTAAGCCCTCTTCTTTTACTTATTTGCTAGGATGAAAGTCTTAGGAGTGAGAGGGTTCCTCCTCATTTATCGTAAGAAAGCGCTTAAAGCTACAGGAAAAACTAGCAATTTCATCTAAAAAGTGATAAAATAAACAATGTAAGTGGGATTAACCCCACAAAAATATATAGGAGGCCTATGACTAATGGCAATCGTTTCAGCAGAAAAATTTGTCCAAGCAGCTCGTGACAATGGTTACGCAGTTGGTGGATTTAACACAAACAACCTTGAGTGGACTCAAGCTA
>OGYG01001405.1_pt1 | contig 15630 bp, 16 predicted proteins | sample 1576481 | NCBI WGS metagenome assembly OGYG01 (sample SAMEA3541497, study PRJEB24748) | human gut metagenome | biome: human gut; feature: human-associated habitat; material: faeces | place: China | collected 2012 | reverse complement strand
ATCTTCATTATAAAAATATGAATATTGTTTGTCTATACCGATATCGTGATATACAAGGTATACATTACCCTGTTCACTAACTTATACGAAACAAACAGGTAAAAATACAAAAAAACATAGAAAAAATCATAAAAAAAGTAGAAAAGAAGATATTTTTGTTGAAATTGCTTGAAAAAATAAAAGGGGCAGGAATGTAATAGTGTTTGCTGTATAATTTACTATGTAAAACATAAATAATATGAATAGTCACTTAGCTGTCACATAAAGTTGTTATAATCTATCCGAAAATCAAAGAAAGGAAGTTTTTATGGAAATTTTAAAAGTGGAAAATTTATCAAAAGTATATGGAAAAGACAGCACTAAAGTAGTGGCTTTAGACAATGTTTCTTTTTCTGTTGAAAAAGGGGAGTTTGTAGCTGTGGTAGGCGCTTCAGGTTCAGGAAAATCGACACTGTTACATTTACTTGGAGGAGTCGATAAGCCAACAAGTGGTAAAGTCTTTATTTCAGGGAAAGACATTTATAGTTTTAATGACGACAAACTTGCTATATTTAGAAGAAGGCAAGTTGGTTTAATTTATCAGTTTTATAATTTAATACCAATTTTAAATGTAGTAGAAAATATGACGCTTCCTCTAGATTTAGATGGTAGAAAAGTTGATGAAAAAGAGCTAAATGAACTCATCAAACATTTAGGCTTAGAAAACAGAAAAACACATTTACCAAATGAATTGTCTGGAGGTCAGCAACAAAGAGCATCCATTGGTCGTGCATTGGTTACACATCCATCTGTTATATTGGCAGATGAGCCTACAGGAAATCTTGATTCAAAATCTAGTGATGAAATCTTAATGTTATTAAAAAAATCAAATAAAGATTATAAGCAAACGATTATTATGATTACACATGATATGGAGATTGCTAAATGTGCCGATCGAATTATTCAAATTGAAGATGGAAGAATTGTGAAGGAGTTATAGTGCATGAAAACTCTAAACAAGATATCTTATAAGAATATAAAGTTAAATAAAAAAAGAACGATTGGTACTATTGTTGGAATTGTATTGGCTGTATCCTTGCTATGTGCAGTCGCAACATTAGCAGTAAGTTTTCGACAAACGTTAATAGATGCTACCATTGCAGATACGGGTTATACACATTTAAAAATTAAAAATGCTACAGATGAAAATATAAAGATATTTAAACAAAACAGAGATATCAAAGACGTAAATGTTATCAATGATGCAGGATATGCAAAACTAGATACAGTATTTCGTAAAGATAAACCTTATGCACATATATATTCTTTAGATAAACAGTCTTTTAAGAATATGGGACTTACATTGCTTAAGGGAACATATCCTAAAGATGATACAGAAATCGTTGTAAGTGAAGATGTTGCTTCTATCTATAAAATAGGAGATAAGATTACGTTATCTATTGGAAATCGTTATGCTGGAAATGAAGTTATTCCATCTGGATATGAATATGAACCATTAGAATGGATGTATGATGCTAATGGGGTGCGCAAGATTTTTGAAGAAACAATTAAAACAGACATGAAAAAAGAGTTTACCATTGTAGGAATTATGTCCAATAATGATCAGGCATTAAGACCCCTTGCATATAAGAATGATGCGGGATATTCTTTTGTTACAAATGGAATACAAACGAATCAGCACGTTGCTTGTATTTCATTAAATGATCCTATAAATTATAAAGAATCTATAAGTCAAATATTAGGATTTGATTTAGACAAAGAATATGAATATATAGGTAAAACGCCTTTTGAATATGAAGTTAATTATGAGCTGTTAAGATGGGAAATTTTTGCATTTTCAGATTCAACGATTACAATGTTTTATGCTGTTATTAGCATTATAATAGCGATTATCATTACAACAAGTGTATTCTGCATTCGAAACTCCTTTGTAATTTCTACTACTGAAAAGATTCAAATGTATGGAATGCTGGCAAGTATAGGTGCAACCAAAAAACAAATTAAAAGAAGTGTATTGTTTGAAGGGGTATTATTAGGACTTATTGGAATACCTATTGGCGTTATAGGTGGCATAAGTGCAGTTTATGTTTTACTAAACATCGTGAATCAGCTTTTAGAGGGATATATCTTTTCAAGTGGAATATCGTTTTCAGTTTCCTATCTATCTATTATAATTTCTATTTTATTAGGAATTGTTACCATTTATTTTTCTGCTATTTCATCAGCTAGAAAAGTAGCGAAAGTAAGTCCAATGGAACAGTTAAGAGGAAACACAGAAATAAAAATAAATGCAAAGAAATTAAAGACACCGAAGATTATTAAAACAGTATTTAAAACAGGTGGGGTTCTGGCATATAAAAATTTAAAAAGAAGTAAAAAGAAATATAGAACAACGATTATTTCCTTAACCATTAGTATTTTCACTTTTATTTCTATGTCAGGCTTTATATCTGAAACTTTAAAAATAAGTGCTAAGAAATACGCGTATGGTTATAATATTTCTGTAGAGGCTAGTGATAGTAACCAGGACTTTATTGATAATATCCTGCAATTGGAAGATATAGAAAGCTATTCATTGTTATTTTTGGCAGAAGATGTTTTAGAAGTATCGGATGATCATAAAATGAAGGAATTTATGAAACCATATATGTCGGAAACAACAGATGAAAATGGTAAAAAAACAAATTCTTACCCTTTCACGATTGCATTGCTGGATCATACTTCTTTTGTAAGATATGCAGATCAATTGAATCTAAAATATGAAGATATAAAGAAGAAAGCGATTCTTTGGGATAGACAGATGTGTGATGATTCTGCAGAATGCAGAGGATTTGATTATCAAAAAGGAGATAAGATAAAAGGAACATATTTAGGAAAGCCTATGCAGATAGAAATAGCACATGCTACTATGATTCCACCAAAAGGTCTTGAGTCTACTTATACTACGTATGTAATTTTAGAAAGACAGCAGTTTCCATCTATAAACACAATATATTCGCAAATCGTATTACAATCAAAAAACACACAAAAAACAGTAGAGGAAATTAAAGAAATAAATGATAGCTTTATAATTGTAAATTTAGAAGAAACTATGAAAAATGAAAAAATATTAGGTTTTGTTGCCTGTGTTTTCTTATATGGTTTTATAGGTGTTATTACTTTGATTGGGGTAACGAATATTTTTAATACAATTACTTCAAATTTGGAATTACGTCAAAAAGAATTCGCAATGATGAAAAGCATTGGTATGACGAAAAAGGAATTTAACAGAATGATAAATTTGGAAACTTTATTCTATTGTTCAAAATCATTATTCTTTGGGATTTTGTTAGGGGTACTGGGTTCTTTTGCAATTCATAAAGCTTTTTCTATAAAATTTGATAATGCATTTGAACTTCCTGTTTTATCAATTCTTTTATCCATAATATTTGTATATGTTCTAGTGTATATCATCATGAAATACTCTATGAATAAGATTAATAAGCAAAATATTATGGAAACTATACGAAAATATAATATTTAAAAAGGGACGAAAAAAGTCCCTTTCTGATGATATAATGTAGGAACAAGGATGTGAATATATTGGATATTTTATTAGTAGAAGATAATAAGGCAATTTCAAAAGGATTAGAGTATTCTCTTTTTAAAAATGATTATCATTGTATTGTAAAACATGATGTTATAAATGCAACGTCTTTTTTAAGAAATAATAAAGTTGATTTAATCATTCTTGATATTTCACTTCCAGATGGAAATGGTTTTGACTTATACCAAAGCGTAATCAGTGAATTAGAAATACCGACAATTTTTCTTACCGCAAAAGATAGTGAAGATGATGTGGTATTAGGCTTAGAATTAGGTGCAGAAGATTATATTACAAAACCATTTTCTACAAAAGAATTGATTGCCAGAGTGAATAAAATCTTATTAAGAAAAAAGAAGAATTTCATTGTACAGGTATGTGATATTTCATTTGATTTGGACAAGATGGAAGTTTATAAAAGTGGTAAGCCAATCCCTTTAACAAGTTTAGAATTGAAAATTTTAGCACTTTTATTTTCTAATTTGAATAAAGTAGTGACAAGAAATTATATACTTGAAAAAATATGGGAATGGACAGGTAATGATGTAAATGATAATACGGTTACGGTGTATATGAAAAGAATAAGACAAAAATTAGGTCTTGATATCATTATTACAATAAAGGGAATAGGATATAGAATCGATGAAGTTAAAACATTATAAAAAAACATGGTTAAAGATAACCACGCTGTTAATTTTATTATTTACATGTGCTTCTGCCTTGTTTTGCGTTTACCAGTATCGTATTTACACGCAAAACAATAATCAGAAAATGAGCCAGATTATTTCTATACTGCAAGAAAAATATCCAGAAGTAACGGATTTAGAAGTCATCGAAATATTAAATAATACAGAAGCAGGGAATTATGAAGGTTTATTGAAATTTGGGATTGATCCGAATAAAGACTCCCTGGTTTTAAAAAATGAAGAAAGCTTTAAATTATTTTTAGGTATCACAGTTTTTTTAAATATCACCATGTTTGGAATTTTGCTTTGTTATTTTTTAACGTATGAAAAAAATAAAGATAAAAGAATTCATGATATCACAAGATACATAGAAGAGATCAATAAGCATAATTATGAAATTGATATGGAAGAAAATGAAGAAGATGAACTCTCTATTTTAAAAAATGAGGTGTATAAAACGACAATTATGTTGAAAGAATCTTCAGAAAACTCGTTGTTAGATAAAATAAATTTAAAAAATTCTTTGTCTGATATTTCGCATCAGTTAAAAACACCGTTAACATCAATGATGATCATGCTGGATGCAATCATAGATGATTCGGATATGGATGAAACGATCAAAAAAGAATTTATACAGGATATAAAAAGAGAAATAATGAATATGAATTTCTTAATTCAGTCGTTATTAAAGTTATCTAAGTTTGATGCAAATGTCATACATTTTATGACAGAACAAGTGAAAGTTAAAGACATCATTTGTACATCTTTAAAAAATGTAGCTGCTTTATGTGATTTAAAAAATATTAAAGTTCTTGTGAATGGGGATGAAAGAGATACGATTCAATGTGATTTTAAATGGCAGGTAGAAGCGATTACGAATATAGTGAAAAACTGTGTAGAACATTCTTTTGATGATTCTGTTATTGAGATTTCTTATGGAAATGAAAAAATTTATTCTTATATTGTGATTGAAGATCATGGAACTGGTATTTCTAAAGAAGAATTAAAACATATCTTTGAAAGATTTTATAAAGGAAAACATTCTTCTAAAGATAGCGTTGGTATTGGTTTATCTCTTGCCAAGAAAATCATTGAACAAAATAATGGAACTATTTCAGTTGAATCTAAGGTTCATAAGGGTACTAGATTTACAATTAAATACTTCTAATTTTGTAAAAATTGAATACGTATACTGCGTGCATGTTTCTATGGACGATATGTTTAAGTTTAAAATAGTATAAAAAACCATCATGGATATTCTATCGTGATGGTTTTTCGCAATTTTTACTTTGTTAAACTTTCAAACCTAACATGTCTGTTTAAGGTGTTAGTTAAGGATCTATAACCGATGGAGTTCTTCCGATACCAACAGCTTCATTTACAAGTCTTGTCCATGTTTGACAACCACATACCCCATCAGCCACCAATCCATTGTTTCTTTGGAAAGAAGTTAATGCAGAACGCGTATTAGCACCAAAGATGCCATCTAATGTACGAGTACTAAACCCTAAAGCATTTAACGCATCTTGTAATACAAGCACATAGATTCCTTTACTTCCACTTCTTACAACAGGGTAACCAGCACTGCATGCCGGAGGACCATAGCGTTTGTCAAAGTGGACCCATGTTGGTGTCATATATTGTGGTTCCACATAAGACCATACACCTAGATCATACGCAACATTCCAAATACGATTTCTTTGTGATTGACTTAAACTTTGTCCTACATCAAAAGATACACCTGCATAGTGTTGTGACTGTCTTCCATGTCCTCCTTCCCAAATGCGTTTAAATGCATAACGGAAAGGAATAGGGGAACCATAGGTTCTTCTTGTGGCATTCCATGCTTCCATGGCAGCGTTTGTAGTCCATAATACAGAAGAGCGAGAAGAACCACGAAATTCTTTAACACGCATGGTATTTCCATACACATAAGGCATGGTATCATCTTCACTGCGATAATACGTTTCAAGCGTATTTTCATAAACATTATCAACTATAATTTTTGTCATACTATACCTCCTTCTATTCATAGAATATGCATTGAACGAAAGTATGTATAGGGTAATCTTAAAAAAAACAGAGTGCGAGATATTAATTTCTGTGTGATGAGAAAGATAGGATACGGTTTATAATATGGATGAAAAAAGTAACGATAGGTTAGTGTGAAATTTATTGGGATGAACTATATTTTGGATTATCCATTTCATGTACTGATGCCACTTTTCATGTTACTAAATATAGTAATTTTGCTTTTTAACTCACTTTTAGGTAGTGGAAATAAAAATATGTAAACGTCCTAAATTATATAAAAAACATAGGTGGTAGAGATATCAAAATCTCTGCTTTTTTATACCTTAAAAAATATATGTTTTTAATTCTATATAATTTTTGAGTATATAAATAAAAATAGAAAATGTGTGGTTCTGTTTAAGGGGTTTCTTTATTGAAATTGATTGAGTTTTCGCATAATAAAATATAGTAAGAATGGTATAAAGATGTTGACAACTCAACATCATAACTGTATAATTGCGATGTTGACTTGTCAACATTTTGAGTGGAGGTAATTATGAAACAAATACGAATTAAAAAAATTTTAAAAATAACTGGGATAGTTGTATTAATTATGGTGATTTTGATTGCAGGATGTATTTATGGTCTTTGGCATAATGAAATCAGTACACTATCCAGTATTGAAATGCTTCGTGATCGCAATGATGAGCATTCTGATGGTGCAATTTATCGAATGAATGTTAAGGGGGATTTTTATCTTGATGATTTTGTAGAACAAGGTGGAGTTTCCAATGATGGTGAATTGATTCAATTCGTAACAGATCATTTAACGAAGGGAATCATTCCGATTCATATGAGTGCATCTGAAATAGGCTGTTCTTCTTTTAGCGCGAAAACAAAAGATGGGGATATGCTGTTTGCACGTAATTACGATTTTTCTAAAACAAATACGATGCTGGTGTTTACCGAAAAAAATAAAGGAAGACATGCATCAATTTCTACAGTGGATCTTCAGTTTTTAGGGATTGATGTTGATCAGAATATGAATGGTTTAATGGATAAGGTAATTAGTTTAGCTTCTACTTATGCTCCTTTGGATGGTATTAATGATGCAGGTGTTAGCTGTGGGATCTATATGACATATCAGGGAGGAGATAAAACAATCGCTACCGATCAAAATACGGATAAACCAGACTTTACCTCAACGACATTGTTACGTTTGATTTTGGATTATGCGGATAGCGTGGAGGAAGCTGTTGAAATTGCATCTTCTTACGATCTTCATGATTCAGCATCTACTTCTTACCACTATATGGTGGCGGATAGTACAGGGAAAAGTGCTATTTTGGAGTGGACAGGGAAAAATGATGCCAGCGACAATGATGGTTCACAAAGAACACTGAAAGTCATTTATAATGATCAGGATGAATATATTGGAAAGAAAGAAGCAAACAGTGATTATCAGGTAGTTACAAACTTTGTTCTTCAGCCTGGGTATTATGAAGCATCAAATATAAAAGAAAAGAAAGGTGCCGATCGATACGATCGCATTTATGAAGAATTGGAAAAAAGAAATGGAATTGTAGCTGATGAAAATGAAGCTATGAATATTTTAAGTATTGTAGGAAGACGCAGCTGGAACAATGATGATAAAAATTCTCTTACAGTACACAGTGTAGTTTATAATTTAACGGATAAAACAGTAACATGGGTAGGTAACGAAAATTACAGTGATCCTGATGCCGTTTATACGTTTTCACTTGAATAAAAAAACAGAAGGGAACTATGGAAATAAGATCTATATGGCAAAGCTATGGCAGGAAAAGCGTTGTGTCTGCCACAAACAATTATCCACACAGGAGAGCTTGTTTTATACTGTGCCTGCTCCATGAATCGTCAGCCATCTTGTCTTTTATTTTCTAATACGATTGATTCTTTGGTAGCTGTCTGGCTGGAAGATATATCGATGCCTGTTATTGATTGTCTGGAAGATGAGTTTTTGACTTATGTAAAAGATGGAATGGAAATTACTGTCAAAGAAGATGGGGTAGTTTGTGTACAGTAATTTTCAAATGATTTTTAATAACAGAAAAAAATCATGAAATAAAAAAGTAGTTCCTGTTTTATGAAATATATAAAGAAATGAATGGAATCGTCGTTTTGGCGGTTCTTTTTGATATGCTTATAAAAAGAGTGTAGTTTAATTATTTTAAACTCTGTACAAGGTAACGAGAAACTCATAAAGTTCTTAACCTAAACCAAGGTTTAGGTACTATTCTAATAAATAGGTAGTACAAGATGATTATCTTGTGAAAGAGAGGTATATATGAAAAATGTTTTAGTTATCAGTACAAGTTTAAGAGATATGAGCAATTCTGAAAGATTGGCAGATGCTTTTATAGAAGGTATTAAAGCAGCGCATCATATCGTTGAAAAAGTAACTTTAAAAGAGAAGGCAATTTCATTTTGCAAGGGATGTTTGGCTTGTCAGAAAACACAAAAGTGTGTGATAAAGGATGATGCTGCTGCAATTGTAGAAAAAATGAAAAATGCAGATGTTTTAGTATTTGCAACCCCAATTTATTACTATGAAATGAGTGGGCAATTAAAGACTTTGCTGGATCGTGCAAATCCTTTATATACATCAGATTATGCATTTCGAGAAGTTTATTTATTGACAACGGCTGCAGAAGATGAAATTTCTGTGCCTGAAAAAGCAACTAGTGGCTTAATGGGATGGATCGACTGTTTTGAAAAGGCAAAACTTGCTGGTACAGTATTTGCCGGTGGAGTCAATGATATGGGGGATATAAGTGGACATTGTGCTTTAGAAAAAGCCTATCAGACAGGAAAAGGAATCTAAGTATGAAAATTTTGATACTCAATGGAAGCCCTCGTCCTGATGGAAATACCGTCGCCATGATCAAAGCTTATGCAGAGGGTGCAAAGGAGGCAGGACATAGTATTCAAATCGTAGATGTATGTAGAAAGAACATTAGAGGCTGTCTTGCCTGTGAATATTGCCATACCAAAGGGAATGGAAAGTGCATTCAGCAGGATGATATGCAGGAAGTATATCCTTTGCTGGAAGAAGCGGAGATGATTGTATTAGCTTCATCAATTTACTACCATAGCTTTACAGGGCAGCTCCAATGTGCCATTAATCGTATTTATGCATTAGATAAACCAAAAAAACTTAGAAAAGCAGCATTGCTTTTGTCTTCTGATAGTGATCTGGTTTACAGTGGTGCGATTTTCGAATACCAGAATTCCTTTCTGCAGTATTTGCATCTTGAAGATTGTGGCATGTTTGCGGCTCATGATGAAGAAAATAAGTCAGAATTATTGTTAACAAAATTAAAAGAAGCAGGAAGAAAACTAATATCTATTCAGTAGAATTTGCATGGAAATGCAGAAACCTTGATCTTCAGAAATGTAGCCAAGGAGAATACTTAGGCGGGTATTCTGAAAATTAAAAATGGGTACGTTGCAGAATCATAGGCACGTAGCCATTATGCTATTTTAAAAACTTAGTTTTGGAAGATTGTGCCATGAAATTAACGGATTTGGCTTTTGAGGTAAGTGATGTTCATACGATGGATTTAAATGAAATAGATAGTATCAAAATCTAAAGTCAGGGACAATCAAGGTAAAGGGTGTAAAATAGATTATTTTTGATAATGAGAAAGTAAATAGAGATGATACTCTTATTAATAAAATGAAAAAAGTATGAAAAAGTGAATAAGTGCCTAAAATAAACAGAGATTTGAATATGAGTGTACAACTTAAATCTCTGTTTTTTAATTTTTGTTTAGAATTTTTTTGTGTTATGGGTAATAGTGTTCACTTCGAAATTAGAATGGATAACGAATAGGAAACACAGGGATTTAAAATATAAAAAAAACAGACATCTGTCTGCAAACAATTCATATGGAGCGGGTGATGAGAATCGAACTCACGTAGTCAGCTTGGAAGGCTGAAGTTCTACCATTGAACTACACCCGCATTTTTTAAATGGTGACCCGTGGGCGATTCGAACGCCCGACCCTCTGATTAAAAGTCAGATGCTCTACCAACTGAGCTAACGGGTCATCATTAATGGTGCCGACTATAGGAATTGAACCCACAACCTACTGATTACAAGTCAGTTGCTCTACCAATTGAGCTAAGTCGGCATTTCATGGTGGAGGTTAACGGGCTCGAACCGCTGACCCTCTGCTTGTAAGGCAGATGCTCTCCCAACTGAGCTAAACCTCCAGTTTTCTTAGCACCCTCTTGTTGAGTGCCCATATATAATATCATCAGATATTTTTTGTGTCAATAATTTTTTTTATTTTTTTATTTATTGTTTCAGCATATTGTTTTCAATCCTTATTCTTCTTTATTATTTAACCATTTTTCTTTATATATTGAGATGCAGGAATAGAAAAAACCTGAATCTTAGCTTCCACATCTAAAGATGATGAATACATTACATTAATTTTTTCCAGTAGATGCATTACTTTTTCCGTATCATGCTGATCCACCCCAAGAATCAGAACAACTTCTCCATATTCCAGAAATCCACCATTGCTTCCAACTTCTGTAGCAAAAAAGCCTTCATTTGCAAGCCTTCCTTTAACTTCATCTATATATTCTTCTTCTGCAATGATCAACAATACATTCATGTAAAAACACCTCGTTATAATCATATCATATTTTTTTCAAAATTTGGTATTCTAAAAAGAAAACATCCCCCTAAATTTAAGAGATGTTATTCAACCGCTAAAAGCTGTGGATTATTTACACCATGACATATCCGTAATTTTTCCATTAATTCATCAATAGAAATATTCATATCACTAATATCAAATGAAATAACAACACTTGCCCAATCATGAATTGGAATATTTTGATTAATCGTTAAAATATTCGCATTCCCCTGAGACATGATCTGTAAAACTTCAGACAAGATCCCCTTATCATGGTGCAGCATCAAAGAAATAACCGCTTTTCTTGCATTTAACCCCTTATCTGGGAGAAAGACATAATCTTTATATTTATAGTACGTTCCTCTGCTGATCCCAACTTTTTTCACAGCTTCACTTACCTGTCGAACTTCTCCATTTAACAAAAGTGTTCTAGCTTCAATAACTTTATCAAGAACTTCCGGCAAAATGCTGCTGTCTACTATATAAAATTTCTGCATATTCTCTCCTCCCTTTTATATATTTTTAATCATACAATCTTCCTAAAAGAAACTCAAGTTTTTTTCTTCATTTAACACCTTTTCAATCCTATATTCATATACTATATAGAAAAGAGAGGAGTCTAGTATGAAAACTTATAACCTTGCCATCTTAGGCGGCAGTGGTGCCGTTGGATATGAAATGTTAAAGCTTTTAATAGACAGAAATTTTCCAATAAAAAACCTGTATCTTTTCGCCAGCAAAAAAAGTGCTGGCAAAAAGATCACCTACAAAGATAAAATCTATATCATAAAGGAACTTCACAACAGCAGTTTTAAAGATATTGATATCGTTTTAGGAGCTATAGATGCAAAAATCATGAAATCCTATCTTCCTGCAATTATGCAAGATGGAGCCATTCTTATTGACAACAGTTCTGCTTTTCGTATGGAAAAAGGGATTCCTCTTGTAATACCCGAAATAAATCCACAAGACATTTACACTCATAAAGGAATTATCTCTAATCCAAACTGTGCAACCATCATTGCTTTAACAGCTTTATACCCTCTTCATCAACATGCCCATATCAAGCGTATGATTGTATCCACTTATCAGGCAGTAAGCGGTGCTGGGGAAAAAGGAATCAACGAATTAAAAGAACAGATACAAGGCAGCTTTGCTCATCAGGTTTTCCCCTATCCAATCGCATTTAACCTGATTCCGCAAATCGGAGATTTTGAACAAAACGATTACACCAGCGAAGAAATGAAAATGCAAAACGAAGGCAGAAAAATTCTTCATCAAAACGATTTATCTATAAGCTGTACGTGTGTACGAGTTCCTGTATACCGTTCGCATAGCCTTTCTATTTACGTAGAGTTTGAAAAAGAAATTGATATTCCTACTGCTAAAAATTTATTAGCAGATGCAAAAGGTGTAATCTTGCTTGATGACAACACCCAATATCCAATGCCGCTTTATTCCAGTGAAAAGGATGATGTTTATGTTGGAAGAATACGACAAGATTTAAAAAACAAAAATCATGCGTTACACCTTTGGTGCTGTGGCGATCAGCTTAGAAAAGGTGCCGCATTAAACGCTGTACAGATTGCAGAATTGCTTATCAAAAATCATGTATAATAAAAAGAGCCAAAGCTCTTTTTATTATATTCTTGCTACTCCACTTTTTATTGCCGCTTCTTTTACAGCTTCAGCAACTGCTTTTGCCACTCGTTTATCCAATGCGCTTGGAATAATATAATCTGCTTTTAATTCATCTTCTGAAATCAAAGAAGCAATCCCATACGCTGCAGCAATTTTCATCTCTTCATTGATATCACTGGCACGAACTTCTAAAGCACCTTTAAAAATACCTGGGAAAGCCAAAACATTATTAATCTGGTTAGGGAAATCACTTCTACCTGTACCAACAACAACTGCACCTGCATGCAGTGCTAAATCCGGCATAATTTCCGGTGTAGGATTTGCCATCGTAAATACAATTGCTCCCTTATGCATAGAAGCTACCATTTCTTCCGATACAATATTAGGTGCAGACACCCCAATGAATACATCCGCATCTTTCATAGCATCTGCCAAAGTACCTTCTTTTTCACATCCAGTAATATCTATAATTTCTCTTTGCCCACTTGTAAGATCGTTATTATGAATATTTAAAATACCAGTTTTATCTACCAGTGTGATATTTCCAAACTTCATATCCAGCAGCAGTTTGGCGATTGCTACACCAGCACTTCCTGCTCCATTGATGACAATATCCACAGTTCCCATTTCTTTATGTACAACTTTTAATGCATTCAACAACGCACTGGCAACTACGATTGCTGTACCATGCTGATCATCATGAAATACAGGAATATCACAAACTTCTTTTAATTTTTTCTCTATTTCAAAACAGCGTGGAGCTGCAATATCTTCCAAATTGATTCCGCCAAAACTTCCCGCAAGCAAAGAAATCGTTCTCACAATTTCTCCAACATCTTTGCTTCGAATACATAAAGGAATTGCATCCACTCCTCCAAATTCTTTGAATAAGACACATTTCCCTTCCATGACGGGCATACCAGCTTCTGGTCCAATATCACCTAAACCAAGCACTGCACTGCCATCGGTAATTACCGCAACACAATTTCCTCTTCCTGTTAACTCATAACTCTTATTAGGATTTTTCTGAATTTCCAGACAAGGCGCAGCAACACCCGGTGTATAAGCAGTACTTAAATCATCTCTTGTTTCTATTTTTACTTTTGAAACAACTTCCAGTTTCCCTTTCAGCTGTTCATGCATTTCCATTGCTTTTTTTGCATAGTCCATATCTCTCTACTCCTTTTGTTCTTTTTTATTTTATCACGTTTTCTATTCGTGTAAAAGCATACAAAGTCATCTATATATAATATAGAGAAAATTTACTATACGTTAAATTTCTAAAAGAAAAGTTAAATATAATGCAATTGTATATCTACACATACCCTTTATAATATAAATATAGAAACAAAAAGGAGAACGATATATGAAAATGCATGAAATCATTAAAAAGCGAAGACTTGAAAAAAATCTCACACAGGAACAAATAGCACAATTTCTTGGGGTTAGTACTCCTGCTGTCAACAAATGGGAAAAAGGAGTTTCCCAAACAAAAGGATATTAAGAAATAACCTGTGTTTACCTGCTTGCAGAGTACTGATGTATAAGAAAATGACACTTGAAATATAGTGTCTTTTTTTCAATATTAAAAAAATGAATGATTTCCCACTTTTCTGATGATATAATGTCTTCATAGAGATAATGACAAATTATTATTTATGGAAGATATAAAAAGGCTAACTATTAAAATACAAAGGAGACATATATGAAAAAAATATATGCTAAAGGATATCTTAAGCTTTCAGTACTGGGATTATGTGTTGGAATGTTTATTATGCTATATGGAATTTATGGTATTATAAATTATACGAAGGGAGCCGAATTGCTTTGCATATTTAGTAGTGGGCTGATAATTCTAATCTTATACAAAGTACTAAAAATTTTTCCTAATACTTGGATAAAATATAATACAGATATAATTACTATTAGTCAAATTTTCAAAGAACATGAAAATGGTAAAATGCAAAAGAAAGAGAAGACATTGAATGTGAAAAACATCAACAAATATGGTTTTTCTTTTGAATTGTTACAAAAAAATATAGAGTATACACATTGTAAAGATGGTGCACTTGGAATTGATTTGGAAATAGTTATTTTAATGAAAAATAATGAAAAATTTTCAGTAGACTTAATGTATTACACAAAAAAGCAAAGTAAATTACTACTCCAACATATATACACAAATACAGGTATATTTCCAACTGGTAGTTTAAATAACTACTTATAATACGTAAATATACATAGACAGTTAATCTTTAATAGATTAACTGTTTTTTTTACCGCTATTCCACAAGAGAATGACGGTATTTTTTAATTTCTTTGAAAAATCTGCAACAAAACATTAACTAGCGTGCAGATATGGTGCAAGAAAAGGAAATCTAACTTTTTTTCAAAACTACTCATTAAATCGAGGGTTGCTGTCCCTATATGGAGTGAAAGAAGATTTTAGAAATCTGCAACAAAACAAGGTGTTTATTCCCTATATGGAGTGGAAGTCGAGAAAATCTAAAAAATCTTTTCATTCTCAACTTAACATTTGGCAGTTGCTGTTCCCTATATGGAGCAAAGAAAATCTTTCATTCCATAGTTGGCAATAACGGTGTTGCATGGGTAGTTAGGGTGTGAAAAGAAATTTTTTCATCAGCAACTTAGCAGAATGACACTTTCTTTCCCTATATGGTACAGGAAAAGAAAAAAGTTTTGAATATTGGTTACGCTTCGGCTCTTTTCCAACGCGGTATATAGGAAAGACGATTTTCTTCTTTCATGTTCTTTGACAACTGAATAAAGCAATTCAATACGTTTGACAGACAGCAAGCTGTTGAAACAGATACGCCATGACCTTTTCCCTGCAAAAGCGAGCGACAACTTATTTGTGTTCCTGTAAAAGACTTGTCCTCTTTTATCGCCATGACCTGTTCTGTCTGATAATGATACTCCCGTACAGCCACAGCTTGAGCGTTAAGAGCGTCGCACGCAATGGGTACGGCTACATAAGAACTATGCAGAGGTGGAA
>OGYG01001392.1_pt1 | contig 15784 bp, 15 predicted proteins | sample 1576481 | NCBI WGS metagenome assembly OGYG01 (sample SAMEA3541497, study PRJEB24748) | human gut metagenome | biome: human gut; feature: human-associated habitat; material: faeces | place: China | collected 2012 | reverse complement strand
CGCTACGCCGCCCTCATTCATTCGAAATCTCCCGCAAATTGTGATGTACATCTTGCAGAAAGCATTTTTCAAACACGCTCTAGAGAGGAGGATGGATTGAGTAGTGTTGTATCAAAACTTATTTAAGTAATGTGTTATAAACAAGTTTGAGGTGATTAATATGGAATACAATTTTTCAAAAGACTTGAAATCTATTCGAGAAATATTAGGTATCTCTCAGAGTGAATTTGCAAACCAGATTGGAGTAGAACAGATAACGATTTCAAGAAATGAATTAGGAAGAACGAATCCATCTGCAAAAATTTTGGAGAATGTATATACATTTGCTTTTGCTAAAAATATAAAGATTAATAAATTAAAGGAAATGTTTTGGAGAGATGATTTAAAAAAACATGAGAAATTACTTTTTCACGGAGCTAAAAGTAAAATTGGTGGGAAGATAGATATTCACAGAGGCAGACATAATGATGATGATCTTACATGTAAAAGATATGAAGTAAATCAAGAGTGGATGATGACAATTGCGTACTATAGAGGTGCGTTAGATGAGTATAAGAATCATCCAGTTATAAAAAAATTATAGAACAGTCGAGAGCTTGTGATTACATAATTGCACCAATAGCAGATAATCGTATGTTTCAAATCATTAATTCATTTATTGAAGGAGAACTTACAGATGAACAATGTAAACACTGCCTTGCAGCAACAAATCTTGGAATGCAGTATATCTTTGTAAGCGAAAAAGCAGTATCGCAGGCAAAACTTATAGAACGTTGTTATATTTCGCAAAATGAAAGAGAATACTATAAGAATATACGACTTGAAGAGTCAAAGTTAGGAGCTAATAAAGTAAAATTAGCCAGAAAGCAATATAGGGGCAAAGGCCGGTACATTGATGAAATTTTGGTGTAAGGAAGTGGATAATGTATGAAAAAGATAGATAGGGATGGTTTGCTTTTGTGTGAACTTCAGGCAACAGCCTTTGAAAATTCTATAGATAAAATGGATTCAAGTTCTGAGATTTTTATTAGAAGATTTATGAAAAGTAATATAGCCAAAAGAATGGATGACGAATCAATCCTTGAAAGTAATCTTCAGGCAAATGATATTTTACAGTTAGTGGATGAGGAATATGGAGTTTCACATTATGGAACGGTAAAATATACTCATAATGAGATGTACTGGATTGGATACATCTATAGATGTTTTGCGATTACCTACGAATTCACATCAGCACGAGTTTATAAAATCATAAAACCTAAAGGATTACGGGAATTATTTTTGCCATATCATACATTAGACCCATCTCAGGCTATTGAAAGAATATTAGAAGCAAAAGGATTATTACTTGATGAAGAAGCAGAGCTACAGCGACAGTACGAGATATTCAGAAAAATAAGGATGGGTTCAAAATGATTTCATCTACTTTATTCGTAACTTGACTTTTGAAGAACCGCCAAGCTTATTTTGCCTGCTCCATTAGCAATTTGATTTTTGCCCCAACAAACAGAACCTAAAAAAGAAGCCCTTATAATAAGGGCTTCTTTTTAGGTTCGTCTGTCTGTTCACACAAAAACAAACTTATTTAGTAGTCATATCATCTGCCTTCTTACGAAGCTTAGCCATCATTCCCTTTTTCTCTGGTTTTGGAATCGGAGCTTTACGGAAGTTATTGATACTTGTGATGTAGATACCGCTGATCATTGCTTTAATCTCAGCTTTTACTGGAATTAAATCGTATACATTTTCATCAGCGATAAGGCTTGTAACCTTAGGTCCGATCTTAGCCTTTACTACAGGTACTTTTGCGCGGCGGGCTCTCTTTGGAGTCTGGTCAATTACAATCTGTGGAAGACCGGAATCTTTTAAAGGGAGTCTCTTTTTATCTATTACCAGCATAGTAACCGGAGTAGCGGCGCTAAATAACTGTTCTTTTTGTTCTTGTTGTTCTTTCTGAAGCTTGGAACCTTTGTAATAAAGGAATCCGAGAATGGCGAGTGCAACTAAAAGGATAATTGCAAAAACAATCCATGGGTTCATAATATTCCTCCTATTCTTTCTTTTTTTGATAACACAAATTTCATTCTAACATTATTTACGTTAATTGAAAAGAAAAAATTACGGTTTTATGCTACTTTTTCGTATAAATAAGCTTTTTAAAGCTGGTTACTGCTGGGTAAGCATAATCTTTGATTGTTTTTTTAGTATTGCATCCAGATTAATATAATAATCTGGATGTGATTTGTTACTGTTGAGCTGCCAGCATATCCTCAATAGCTTTCTTAACATGCTCGCCAGCAAATTTCTTCTCAGCCGCCGGAAGGTCAGAAAACTTGAATGGTTTGCCAAAAGAAATTGTTACATGCGAAGGATAAACACGAAGTCCCGGATTATTTTCAAAGATGTCGCGTGTGCCGGTGATGGCAACAGGAACAACAGGTGCTTTGGCTCTTTGTGCCATTTTCAGACTGCCACCCTTGAATTCTCCAAGTTCGCCGGTTGTACTTCTTGTGCCTTCTGGATAGATGCACATGGAGTACCCTTCTTTTAAATAGTCTACACCTTCAAGAATTGTCTGTAATCCTTTACGCACATCGCTGCGGTCTAAGAACAGACAGTGGATGCGCTTCATCCAGGAAGAAAGTCCAGGAATCTTTCCGAGACTGTCTTTTGCAACGAAGCCTACACCGCCGGGAATAGTAGCACCTGTAACGATGATGTCAAAGTAACTGCTGTGGTTTCCGACAAAGAGTGAAGCTTCATCCGGGATATTTTCCAGTCCATTTACCTCTATGGTAACACCGGATATTTTCAAAAGATGCTTAAATACTTTCTGAACTTGCTCCTGTGCAATGCGAGAAGCTTCCTGTGGATCCGTCTTCTCCAGCTTTTTTAAACGAGCCCGCATTGGGGTCGTAAATATTAAATAGAAAAATACATAAACTGCAATGCAGATAGAACGAAAAGTCATAATTTCCCCCTTTCAAACACACTCTAGCGTCCGTAAAGTTTTGTCACATCATAAAGGCGTTTTGCAACATCGCTTGTAAGAAGTTCCTTCTTCATGCGGTAAGCCCAGTTGCCGTCTGCTTTTCCTGGTGTGTTCATGCGACAGTCACTTCCCTGGCAGAATAAATCCTGAACAGGAATGATCGCAAAACGTGCAGGAGAACCGAAACAGGTGCGGATGAAGTCCCAGCTAACCTGCGAAGCGTCTGTATTCATGTAGCGGCGTACTTTATCGCGGGCTTTCTCAGATGCGGTTGCATACCAGCCTGTAGTTGTGTCGTTGTCGTGAGTTCCTGTATAGCATACGCAGTTATATGGCTGATTATAAGGAAGATAATTGCTGTCTTCGTCCTCAAATGCAAACTGAAGAATCTTCATGCCTGGTAATCCAAACTTGTCGCGTAATGCGCGTACATCATCGGTAATGATACCAAGATCTTCTGCGATAATTGGAGGTTCTTCTCCAAAAGTCTTAATTAATACTTCAAAGAATTCATCCTTTGGTCCGTCAACCCATTTACCATTTAAAGCAGTTTCAGAGTCGGCAGGAATCTCCCAGTAACTTTCTAAACCACGGAAATGATCAATGCGGACGATGTCGCTTAATAAGAACTGTGTTTTGAAACGTTCCATCCACCATTCGTAATTAGTCTTTTTGTGGTATTTCCAGTCATAGAGAGGATTGCCCCATAACTGACCTGTTGCGCTGAAATAGTCTGGTGGTACTCCGGCTACAACAGTAGGGAATCCATCGGAATCTACCTGGAACAGTCTTGGCTCAGCCCATACATCAGCACTATCGCCGGAAACAAAGATAGGAATATCTCCGATTAAAAGAATATCTCGCTCGTTAGCGTAGGCCTTTAACTGGCTCCACTGACGGCAAAATGTCCACTGAAGAAACTTCTCATAAAGAATCTCATCTTCAAACTCACGCTCAATAACAGCTTTCTGAGACTTTGTAGGTTTGCGGTATTTCTTCTCCCACTCTAACCAGTGAGCGCCGCCTTTGGACTTCTTGATTGCCATAAACATTGCATAATCATCAAGCCAGTGTGCACTCTTACAAAACAGTGCAAGCTCAGATTTTAACGGATCATCCTCTGGAAGTTCTTTAAAGCGGGCAAATGCTTTCTGAAAGAGTTCTTCTTTATACTCTCCTACAGCAGCGAAATCTACTTCCTCGTCCGAAAAGTGAGGAACATTACTTAAATCAGCGTCTGTGAGAAGTCCTTCGTCTTTCAGAAGTTCAGGGCTGATTAATAATGGCTGTCCTGCAAAAGAGGAAAAGCACTGGTAAGGACTGTTATGTCCGCCAGTAGGTCCAAGCGGAAGTGTCTGCCATAAATGCTGGCCGGATTCCTGTAAGAAATCTACGAAATGGTATGCTTCTGGGCCTAAGTCTCCAACACCAAACTTGCCTGGTAAAGAAGTTGGGTGAACTAAGATACCGGAAAGACGGCGCATTCTTTTTAAAAGTGAAAATTTATCGTTCATACGAACCTCCCTTAAACTAAGTAGTACTGATAAATATTATACTGAATTTTGACAAAAATCGCAATGATTGATGAATGGAATTTGTCAAAGGAAAAGAGACGTCTCCGAAGAGAGGATAACCCCTATATTTGTGACTTTAGTCGCGGCGGTTTGAATGTTCGCTTCACGCGCTTACATTCAAACCTTGCTCCGAGGCCACAAATATAGGGGCTATCCTCTCTTTGGAGGCTGACTTTGGCTGGGAAGGTGCAAATTGCCATTTGTGCTGGGGATTTGAGGAAGAGGGTAGAAGTCTTCTGCTTATAAGGATTTGTTGGTTCGTCTGTTTATTTGCCTAACCTGCCAATTCCTTCAGTTAAATAAAACCCTAAAATTTTCAGAAAAACAGCATCTAAATGTTCATATAAAATATTTATATAAATATTTAGATGCCGAAATGTTTAAAAAGAATGAAATTGGAAAAAAGATGCAAAAATCATTGTGAAGTTGCATAAAATATACATTCTACATATAGTTATATTTCACATATTTGATTTTTTCTACTTCTTTTTAACAAAAAGTTATTGAAAAAGTTATGTAAAAATTTTATAATGAACACAGCAAGGAGGAGTGAGACATGAAAGCCAGTATAAAACAGATTAGTGAGATCACAGGCTTTTCTCCGGCGACCATTTCGAATGCGCTGAATCACAAAAAAGGTGTGAATCAGAAGACCGCAGAAAGAATCTTTCAGGTAGCGAAGGAGATTGGATATATCTCAGAGAATAAAATTACAAAAATAAAACTGGTTATCTACAAGAGAAATGGGTTGATTATTGATGATTCCCCGTTCTTTCCTATTTTATTGAAGGGTGTAGAGAATGAGTGCCGGGCTTCTGGATATGAGATGGTTATATGTAATGTAGACCGTAACGATCCAGATTATGAGGAACAGGTAAAGCTGATTCTGAATGATACCTCTTCTGCGATACTTTTGCTTGGAACAGAGATGATGGATGAGGACTTTCCTCTATATATGAGTGGAAATTGTCCGATGGTGCTGTTGGATTGCTGGAGTTCGAATTACTCTGTGAATGCCGTACTTATTAATAATGCAGATTCTGCGGTGACGGCGGTTCAGTACCTTATTAATAAGGGACACAGAGAAATAGGATATCTCAGAGGAAGATTTCGAATCAAGGCATTTACTTCCCGGTGTGCGGGATACAGCAGAGCACTTTCCAAGAATAACATTGAGTTAAACAGCCAGTATATTTTCACAGTGAGTACCACGATGGATGGGGCTTACAAAGATATGAAGGAATATCTGGCAAAGGGAGCGAAGATGCCGACCGCATTTTTTGCAGATGATGACATGATAGCTCTTGGATGTATCAAGGCTTTTCAGGAAGCAGGATACAGAGTACCGGAAGATATTTCGGTCGCTTCATTTGATGATCTTCCGTTCTGCGAGATTTCTTCACCGCGACTGACGACGATCAAAGTATTTAAATACGAGATGGGCCAGATTGCAGTCAGACGATTGATAGAAGTCATGAAGGACGGCGGTAAAATAAATACAAAGACACAGGTATGTACGGAGTTTGTAGAGCGCGACAGCGTAATTGATTTAAACTCCGCCTCAAAAGAAGGAGGAAATTAGAGGATGGATAAGGTAGTACTTGGTTTTGCACCAACAAGAAGAGCAATTTTTTCAGCACCAGCAGCTGTAGTATATCGAGGATTAACAGCAAAGAGATTAAAAGAGTTAAATGTAGATTTCGTAGATATTGACGATGTAAATGATGAAGGTCTTCTCTATGATGACGCTGGAATGGAAAAAATCTACGAAAAGTTTAGAGATGCAAAAGTAGATGGTTTATTCGTTCCTCATTGTAACTTCGGTACAGAATACGAAGTATGCCGCTTGGCTAAGAAGTTAAATGTTCCTGTTTTATTATGGGGACCAAGAGACGAATGTCCAGATGAGAACGGTATGCGTCTTCGTGACAGCCAGTGTGGATTATTTGCAACAGGTAAAGTTTTAAGAAGATTCGGAATTCCATTTACATATTTAAAGAACTGCAACCTCGAAGATGAGTGCTTCGCAGAAGGAATTGACCGTTTCTTAAGAGTTTGTAACGTAGTAAAAGCGTTCCGTAACACAAGAGTTCTTCAGATTTCCACAAGACCATTTGATTTCTGGTCAACAATGTGCAACGAAGGCGAATTACTTGAGAAGTTTGGAATTCAGCTTTCCCCAATCCCAATGCCAGAATTAACGCAGGTAATGAAAGATGTAAAGGAGAATTCTCCAGAAGAGATTAAAGAAGTAACAGATTACTGCCGTGAGAAAATGTGCATCAAAGTTACACCAGAACAGCTTGATAACGTAGCAGCATTAAAGATTGCTATGACAAGATTAGGAAAGAAATACGGATGTAACTGTGGAGCGATTCAGTGCTGGAACGCACTTCAGGATGAAATCGGAATCATGCCATGTGCAGCAAATGCACTTTGCAATGATGAGGGATTCCCAATCGCATGTGAGACAGATATCCACGGAACAATCACTTCTGTATTAGTAGAGGCTGCAGCAATGGGAGAGACAAGATCTTTCTTCGCTGACTGGACAGTTCGTCATCCATATAATGACAACGCAGAGCTTTTACAGCACTGTGGTCCATGGCCAATCTCCATCGCCAAAGAAAAACCAACGATCGACACACCAGTTGCATTCGATTGTTCTGGTTCCTTAATGGCACAGGCAAAAGACGGAGAACACATTTCCTTAGTACGTTTTGACGGAGATAACGGAGAATACTCCTTACTTCTTGGAAACGCTAAGACAGTAGATGGCCCTTATACAAAAGGTACCTATATGTGGGTTGAAGTTGAGAACCTTGACCGCTTAGAAGATAAACTCGTTCAGGGACCTTACATCCACCACTGCGTAGGTGTTCATCAGGATGTTGTACCTGTATTATACGAAGCATGTAAGTATATCGGTGTTACACCAGACTTATATGACCCGATCGAGGAAAAAGTAAAAGCTATCATCCGCGGTGAAAAGGTAGAAAAATAATTAGTAGTTTAAGTTAACAATTGTAATTTGATAACTATTCAGATTTGGATAATTTTTGAATGATGCTTACATGAAAAATATATAAAAATATATAGCGAAGCAAACTTATTTGCAAAAGAGCATAAAAGATGAACTTTGAATGGTTATCGCATTCATTTACATTTATATAGGAGGCATAAAAGTGAATTTAGAAGCATTATCCTTTGAATGCAGACAAAATGTCCTTGATATGATCATGGAAGGAAGAGCCGGTCATATCGGTGGAGACTTCAGTGTAATGGATATCCTCATTACTCTGTATTTTAAACAGATGAATATTAGTCCTGATAATCTTGACGATCCTGACAGGGATTTATTCGTTATGAGTAAAGGACATTCCGTAGAAGCATACTATGCTGTTCTTGCAGCAAAAGGCTTTCTAGATATCGAAGATGTAATTAAGAACTTCTCCAAATTTGGTTCTCCATACATCGGACATCCAAATAACAAACTTCCAGGAATCGAGATGAACTCCGGTTCTCTTGGACATGGACTTCCAGTTTGTGTTGGTATGGCACTTGCAAATAAGATGGATGGAAAGACAGGCCGTGTTTACACAGTTATGGGTGACGGCGAGCTGGCAGAAGGTTCTGTATGGGAAGGTGCTATGGCAGCCGGACATTACAAATTAGACAACCTTTGTGCAGTAGTTGACAGAAACCGTCTTCAGATTTCCGGTAACACAGAAGATGTTATGGCTGATGATGACTTAGATGCACGTTTCCGCGCATTTGGATGGAATTCCATTCATGCACAGGGTAACAACATCGAATCTTTAAATGAAGCATTTGAAGAAGCAAAGACCTGCAAAGGAAAACCAACGGTAATTATCGCAGATACAATTAAAGGTTACGGCGGTGGCGAGATCATGGAAAACAAAGCTGACTGGCACCACAAAGTACCTACACAGGAAATGTACGAGACAATTTCCGCTGAACTTTTAAAGAGGAGGGACGCAGCAAATGAATAAGATTGCAAACCGTCAGGTAATCTGTGAGACATTAATGGAACAGGTAAAAGAGGATAAGAGCATTGTTGCTTTATGTAGTGACTCTCGTGGTTCAGCATCCATGACACCATTTTTCAATGCTTATCCTGAAAATAGTGTAGAAATCGGTATTGCAGAGCAGAACTTAGTAAGTATTTCTGCTGGTATGGCAAAATGCGGCAAGAAGCCTTTCTGTTTCTCCCCGGCAAGTTTCATTTCTACAAGAAGTTACGAGCAGGCAAAAGTTGATGTTGCTTACTCTAACACAAACGTTAAGTTAGTTGGTATCAGCGGTGGTATCAGCTACGGTGAACTTGGAATGAGCCATCATTCCGCACAGGACATTGCAGCAATGAGCGCAATTCCTAACATGAGAGTGTATCTGCCAAGTGACAGATTCCAGACAAAACACCTCATCGAAGCGTTATTAAAAGATGAAAAACCAGCTTACATCCGTACAGGACGTAACCCGGTAGAAGATATTTACTCTGAAGACAACTGCCCATTTGAGATGGACAAAGCTACTGTGATTAAAGAAGGTACAGACGTTGTATTAATTGGCTGCGGCGAGATGGTAAGACCTTGCGTAGAAGCAGCGGAAATCCTTGAGAAAGAGGGAATCAGCGCAACAGTTCTTGATATGTACTGCGTAAAACCTTTAGATACAGAAGCAATCATCAAGGCAGCTACAAACGCCAAAGCAGTTGTAACAGCAGAAGAACATGCTCCATTTGGCGGACTTGGCTCCATGGTAGCACAGGTTGTTGGCGCAAACTGCCCTAAGAAAGTAGTTAACGTAGCACTGCCAGACGCACCAGTAATCACTGGTAATTCCAAAGCAGTATTTGATTACTACGGAATGAACGGCGAAGGCATTGCAGCAAAAGCAAAAGAGGCTTTAGCATAATTATGAAGAAATACGTATTGGGTATTGATCAGAGTACGCAGGGGACAAAAGGTATCATTTTTGACGGTTCAGGTAAGATTATTGCCCGAACCGACCTTGCACATGATCAGATTATCAACGAAAAGGGCTGGGTAGAACATAACCCAGACCAGATTATGAAAAATGTTATCCAGGTCGTAAAGAATGTTGTGGAGAAGGCGGGCATTGATAAAGAAGAGATTCTTACCCTGGGTATCAGTAATCAGCGTGAGACCGCAGTATGCTGGAACAAAAATACTGGCAGGCCGGTTTACAACGCAATCGTATGGCAGTGTGCCCGTGGTGAAGCAATCTGTAACAAGATTGCAGAGGACGGTTACGCACAGATAGTACAGGAACATTCCGGAATTCCACTGTCTCCATATTATTCTGCAGCAAAGATCGCATGGGTACTTCAGAACGTACCAGAAGCAAAAGAGGCAGCAGATAAGAGAGAACTTGCAGTAGGAACGATGGACAGTTACCTCGTATACCAGCTTACAAAAGACCATGCGTTTAAAACAGACTATTCAAACGCCTCCCGGACACAGATGTTTAATGTGTCTGCCCTTGACTGGGATGAAGAATTAATTTCCTTATTTGGAATTAAAAAAGAAATGTTAGCAGAAATCTGTGATTCCAATGCCTTATATGGCTATACAGATTTTGATGGATATCTTGAGGAAGCCATTCCGATTCATGGTGTGATGGGAGATTCCCACGGAGCCTTATATGGACAGGGATGTGTGAATCCAGGAATGATTAAAGCAACTTATGGAACAGGTTCTTCTATTATGATGAACGTTGGTGAGAAGCCTATTTTCAGTGATAAGGGAGTTGTTACTTCCCTTGCATGGTCTCTTTCCGGTAAAGTGAATTATGTTCTTGAAGGAAATATTAATTACACCGGAGCGGTTATCACATGGCTGCAAAAAGACCTCGGACTGATTACCTCCGCAAAAGAGACAGAAGAACTGGCTAAGAGTGCCAATCCAGGAGATACTACCTATCTTGTACCCGCATTTACAGGTCTCGGCGCCCCTTACTGGGACAGTAAAGCGAAAGCTGTTGTCAGCGGAATCACCCGCACAACAGGTAAGGCAGAGCTGGTAAGAGCAGCACTTGACTGTATCGTTTATCAGATCAGCGATGTAGTTAATGCAATGGCAGAAGATTCCGGCATCAAGGTTGATGAGCTTCGCGTAGATGGCGGCCCAACTAAGAATGGTTATCTTATGCAGTTCCAGAGTGATATTTTAGATATTCCGGTACAGGTACCAGATGCAGAGGAATTATCTGCTATGGGCCCGGCATATGCCGCTGGAATCGCTATGGGAATTTACGAACAGACTGCATTATTTGAAAGTCTTAACCGCACCAGATTTACCCCTGAGATGGATGCGGAGACAAGATGCACAAAATATACAGGCTGGAAAGAGAGTGTTGGACTCGTATTAACAAAATAGTATAGGGGAATTCCCAATACTATGTTAAATTCATAGCAAAGTAAACAAAAAAATACAAGACTTTTTAATAAAATAGTATTGATTTCACAAAGAAATTGGAGTACACTTGTATTATCGCAAAACATCCTTGAGATTTGCGCAGAAGGGCTAACAGCTTCTGTGTTATCTAGCATATATTTTTCAAAATGAGGAGGAAATGAAAAATGAGAATGTTTAAGAAAGTTTTAGCTGGCTTCGTTGCAGCAGCAATGGTAGCTACAATGGCTGGATGTGGAAGCAGCAATAGTAGTACAAAAGATAGTGGATCAGATAAGGCAGCAGCAGAGGCTACAACAGAAGCAGCAGCTCCTGCAAAAGTTCTTAACACTAACGCAGCTAACAAGCTGATCTACTGTATCACACCATCTACTTCTAACCCTTACTTCGGTACTGTTCAGACAGCATGTAAAGAAGAAGGCGAGAAGTTAGGATACAAAGTTAAATGTGTATCTCATGATGATGATGCTACAAAACAGGCCGAATTATTCGATACAGCTATTTCCGAAGGCGCATCAGCAATCGTTTGCGATAACGCCGGAGCAGATGCTTCTATCGAAGCAGTTCAGAAAGCTTATGATGCTGGAATCCCTACATTCATGGTTGACCGTGAGATCAACAAAGAAGGACTTTGTGTATCTCAGATCGTAGCTAACAATGACCAGGGTGCTCAGGCAGCAGCAGAAGCATTAGTAGAAGCTACTGGTGGAAAAGGTGACTACGCAGAATTATTAGGACTTGAGTCCGATACAAACTGCCAGGTTCGTTCTAACGCTTTCCACAGAGTTCTTGACCAGACAGACATGAAGATGGTTGCTCAGCAGTCCGCTAACTGGGATCAGACAGAAGGCCAGTCCAAAGCTGAAACAATCTTACAGCAGTATCCAGACATTACAGCGATCGTTTGTGGTAATGATACTATGGCTTGTGGTGCAGCAGCAGCAGTTGCAGCAGCTAACCTTGACCATGACGTATACATCATCGGTGTTGACGGATCTAACGATATGAGAGATAACATCAAAGATGGTAAAGCACTTGCAACAGCTCTTCAGCAGATTGATAAGATCACAAGAAATGCAGTTACTCAGGCTAATGATTACCTGACAAAAGGAACTACAGGTCTTGAAGAGAAGCAGTTAGTTGACTGTGTTGTAATTACAAAGGATAACGCTGACAAGTTAGATAACTTTGTTTTCGCAGAATAAGAGAAGTTCGTAGTATAAATTTAATTGAATCTGTTAGGTCTGAAGGGGGTTAGGCTCTCTTCAGTGTGTGGAGGGGTGCCAATAAGTTATTCGGCACCCCTCTCACATGTAGGGACAGCAGGGAATAGAGAAAGGAAGAAAACCATGGCAAAACGTTTGATAAGTACTGTTTTAACAGTAGTAATGGCAGCCGTTTTATTAACAGGCTGTGTGAAGGTAGTAAAGATTGGTCATGAGGGAGATCTTACAGGGCAGAAAGACTTCAATCCTGGTGACAGTGTAGAAGCAATCTGGGATTCAGAAGTAATTCCGGAATGTGAGAAAAAAGCAGTAGATGTAGCAGACATCTTAGGAAAATATGATGGCAAGCTCACAGAGATGGGCGAAGAATTTGATGGCTTAAAGACAAAAGCAGCTTCTTATTATAACTATGCAGTAAAATTAGAAGGTGCAAAGATTACTGCAGTAGATAAAGATTCTTTCTACGGAACAGTAACATTAGAAGTTCCTGGATACACAGGAAAGACAGTAGTTACCTGTCAGATTGGTAAATATAAGAATTCATCTATTCGTGATGATATGAGTTTCATTAACTTCTCTGATTTTACAAACCAGACAGAATGGGGTCAGGTAAATACAAGTATGCTTGAAAAAGTTGAAGAAGCAGTTGTAAAACCTGTATACGATGACCTGGCAGAAGGAGCAACAGTAAACCTTGTTGGATGTTTCACTGCTGATTCCAATGATGCAATCGTAATTACTCCGGTTGTTCTTGAAGTAAAATAACAGACAGAACACAGTAAAAATCAGTTAGAGGAGGATGAATTGGATGGCTGAGAATAAAGATAAAGATATCGTAATGAAATGCCGGCACATGGAAAAGGTTTATCCTGGTACAAAGGCTCTTGACGATGTTGACTTTAACATTTACCGTGGAAAAGTTAACGTATTAATCGGAGAAAATGGTGCAGGCAAGTCCACATTAATGAAGCAGATTGCCGGAATCGAGCAGCCTTCTTCAGGAAAGATGTATCTTGACGGCGAAGAAGTAAGCTTCAAAAATACAACAGAGGCGAGAGCAAAGGGAGTAGGTATCATTCATCAGGAACTTTCCCTTTTCCCAAACTTAAACGTATACCAGAACATTTTTATGAACAACGAACAGAAAAAAGGTGTCGTTGTAAATAATGAAATACATAAACAGAAGACCAAAGAGGTTCTTGAAAGACTGGAGTATCCGATTGATCCGGAGGCGAAAGTCGGAGACCTTCGTGTAGGTCAGCAGCAGATGATCGAGATTGCCCGTAACTTAATTCAGGATGACTTAAAGATTCTCATCATGGATGAGCCTACATCTTCCTTAAGTCAGTCAGAGGTACAGGTACTTTTCAAGATCATGCGTGAGTTAAATGCCCAGGGTATTTCCATCGTATATATTTCCCATCGTCTTGAAGAGATTATGGAGATTGGTGACCACGTTACTATTCTTCGAGATGGTAAATATGTAGATGATGCAGCAGTTAAAGATATTGACGTTCCTTGGATCGTACAGAAGATGACAGGTAGTAACAAATCCTACCCTAAGAAAGAAAGAGATATTGACTGGGAGAAACAGGATACTGTTCTTGAAGTTAAAGACCTCTGTCTTCCAAAGAAAGGTGGCGGATGGCTGCTTGATCATGTAAGCTTTAAGTTAAAACGAGGAGAGATTCTCGGAATTTACGGCTTAATGGGAGCCGGACGTACAGAAGTATTTGAATGTCTGATGGGACTTCATCCAGAACACACTGGAGAGGTTTATGTTGACGGCAAGAAAATTAAGATTAAGAACATTGCAGAGCAGATCAAGAATGGTTTTGCCTTAGTTCCTGAAGACCGTCAGGCAGAAGGTCTTGTACAGACACTGGATATCGAAAAGAATATTTCCCTTTCCAGCTTAAAGACCTGCTGTAATAAGTTCGTTTTATCCAAACAAAAGGAAGACGAATATGTAGATGCACAGATTAAAGATATTCATATTAAAGTAGCAGATAAACATCTTCCGATTTTATCCCTTTCCGGTGGTAACCAGCAGAAATGTGTAATCGGTAAAGGTGTGTTGACAGATCCTAAGATTCTTCTTATGGATGAGCCGAGCCGTGGTATTGATATCGGTGCCAAGACAGAGGTATTTGATATTATCAACCAGTATGCAGACCGTGGACTTTCCATTATCTGTGTAAGTTCAGAGCTTAAGGAGATGCTGGCAATCGCCAACCGAGTTGTGGTTTTATCAAACGGTATTAAGACCGCAGAATTTACAGATGACGAGATCACAGAGGATAATCTGGTATTAGCATCCTACAAAGGTCATCACTAAAACTAATAATGTATTTTGGAATTTTTCTATGCCAGCTTAACAGAAGCCGGAAAAGTCTTCCGAAGTACATAACAAGGAAAAGGAGAAATCAAAATGAATAAGAAAAAAGATAATTCGAATCTTATGATGACACTTTTAAAGGGAAGAACATTATTCGTACTCATAATTTTATTTATATTCTTCTCTATTAAAGCCGATTCTTTCTGCACAGTTAACTCATTACTTTTAGTATGTAAGCACGTTGCACAGTATGGTATTCTTGGTATTGGTATGACCTACGTTATCATTACCGGCGGTATCGACCTTTCCGTTGGTTCCGTAGTAGGTTTAGTCGGAATGATCGCCGGTGGTCTTATCCAGGAAGGTCTTACTTTAAAATTTGCCGGAGTTACACTTTACTTCAGCGTTCCAGCTATCACAGTAATCTGTATCATTATCGGTATTATCATCGGTATTGTTAACGGTGCATTAATCGCAAAATGTAAATTAGCACCTTTTATCGTAACATTAGGTACAATGTACATCGGTCGTGGTCTTGCAAATATCCGTTCCGGCGGAAATACATTCTCAAGTATCAAAGGTCAGGAAGCACTCGGAAACGTAGGTATCATGCAGTTTGATAGCCGTGTATTCGCAGTTGGCGGATTTCCTGGTATTCCAATCGCAGCGATTCTCTTCCTTATCCTTGCAGTAATCGCAGCATTTGTACTTAAGAAAACTCCTTTTGGATGGCATATCCTTGCTATTGGTGGTAACGAAAAGGCAGCTCGTCTTTCCGGTATCAAAGTAGAGAAAAACATTATTCTTGTATACGCAATCTCCGGTGCATGTTCCGCATTGATCGGTCTTGTAACAATGGCACAGATTGCAGCTTCTCATCCAAACACAGGTGATACTTGGGAAATGAACGCCATTGCAGCCGTTGTACTCGGTGGTACATCTATGGCAGGTGGTGTTGGTACAATCGGTGGTACAGTAATCGGTGCATTCGTAATCGGTATCATCAATGATGGTATGACAATGTGTGGTGTATCCGAGTTCTGGCAGAAGGTAATCAAAGGTCTTGTAATCATTCTGGCTGTATTAATTGACCAGTTCCAGAGAAACTTACAGGCTAAGATGGCTCTTCAGGCAAGAAATGAGAACAAATAATTAATATTGTTGATAACTATTGCCATAGTTTTCATCCGGCAGAC
>OGYG01001386.1_pt1 | contig 15878 bp, 17 predicted proteins | sample 1576481 | NCBI WGS metagenome assembly OGYG01 (sample SAMEA3541497, study PRJEB24748) | human gut metagenome | biome: human gut; feature: human-associated habitat; material: faeces | place: China | collected 2012 | reverse complement strand
TTTGGAATGGATTTTGACCAAGTTGCTGTGAACGGAGTGAACAGCAACGGAGAAGATTTTGGGATGTCTGTAAATTACAGAAACAGGAAAGATTGGTAAAATGGAATTACCTGCTGGATTGACCTTGTATATACTTAGTTCTTATGTAGTCCACCGTTTACAGGCACTAAGTTGACTTGTTTAGTACTAACTTCTTACATAGTCTACCGATTTCTGATGCATAATTGACTTGCATGACACTTAGTCTTCTCATAGTCCACAAATTTCCTAAAATTGAATGACTCCTGCATAGGTAAGTTCTAGACAAGTCAATTATTTCAGGTAAATCAGTTGGCTTCCACATCAGTAAGTTCTAATCAAGTCAATCATTTCAGGTAAATTAGGTGGTTTCCATATGAGTAAGTTCTAGACGGGTCAATCATGTACGGATATTGGGATGACTTCAGAAATAGTATCTGTCTCTCCGACCAATGAAAGCTGGATATGTATGGAAAAATCAAGAAAAGAAACAGGGCGGGATCTGAAATCCCGCCCTGCCTTACATGGTTTTGGTTTGGTTTTTAAAAGCCTGCAGGCAACTCGTCCCCTTCGAAAGGTAACGGATGTTTACACGGTTTATTAGTTTCATTCTCCGATGTACGTGATGCCCGCAGTAGTTTGGTTTAAAGATTTTGTCTTAGGTTTTTAAAGTTATAATTTGTTAATTGGTTTTACATGGTTTAAAAAGTTTGGTTTTTGGTTGATTTTTGGTTTTCTCTTTAATGTTGTTTTTGGTTAATAGTTACTGTTGAATGATTGGAATTACTTAATCATAATACCCTGTGTCAGAGTGGACGTAGATTCCTTTAAGCCACCATTGCTGGCTGCATGGTATCCACGCACACGGTAGTAAGTACCACTTGGAACTATAACATTAATGGTTCTGCTGAGACTGGTTGCATTCTTTCCTGTAAATTCCCAGTACTTATATGTACCGTAATTGCCATTCACTTTTCGTTCCAGATAAAGTGATAAATACACCTTACTACATTTCTTATGGCACTGCGTCAGACCATAAATTGCAAGTTCTCCACTGTTTACCTTCTGGATTTTTACATTTCCCATATTCAAATTTGTTCCTCTCAAAAGGCTATAGCTGGTATCCTCTGCAAAGTCTTCTGCCGTTTCTTCATCTGTAAGCTCCTCATCGGCAACTGCCTCCAAGATACTGGTGTTTTCTGCCAGTACAGGTGTCACACACATTCCTGCTGATAAGCCTGCAGCCATAAGAAGACCAAGTAATTTCTTTCTCCTGCTCATTTCTCACTCCTTTCATTATGCAAACATACCCTTACATAATATATACGTAAGAAATCACAGAAAATCACTCTAAAATTTCATTTGCTCTAATATTTTTTTCAATTCTTCCCATGAGATTCGTCCAGAAAACACATAATCAACATTATTTCTGGACCATTGTGCAACATAATTTGCTATTTTTTCTCCATCATCATTTACTTTTTCCACTGCTATTTCATCCCCATCTCCATCCAACAGAATTTCCTTCTTTTTTTCTCCATGTGTACTTTTAATATCACTAGCTGTATTTTCATTTTGCTTGTCTATTATAAAAAAAAGAATATTTTCATTATACTGATATTCCATTTTAGCGACATAAGTTTCCTCACTTATTTCATAGCTTAAAAATTGCATCTCATATGGACGATAATAAAATTCCGGCACTTCCACTCCTATTTTATCTTCTATAGCCGCTATCGCCTCATACTCATCGATATTTACATCTTCATTTTCTTCATCATTGCCAATAATTACCTTCGTATCATTCCCCGACAGGTATTTAATGCCCCTGATAAAATAACTCCTATTCGCCTCGCTGGTCATGCTCGCAGCAAACACGCACAGCAGACATACTCCTGCCACCCCGGCGACTTTGCCCAGCCGCAGATATCCCCGCTTCTTTCTGCCCGTGCTGCTTTTCTCCGTTTTCTTCTCCGCCACTGCCTCATTACCATTTTCCGGCACACCTGTCTTCACAGACGAATTTGAACCTTCTGTTGCTCTTACTGAGATACCATCCTCTTTCGAACTTCTTGTCTCCATGTCAATAATTTTGTCGCTGGTTGCTTTCGCCGCACCACCTGCCACTTTTGAAGCTCTCTCCTCCATGGAGATAATTTTTCCGCCTGTTGTTTTTGTCTCAGCAGTTTCTTCCGCCAGAGAAACACCATCCATCTTCTTCAAAGTCTCTGCACTTTCAGCCGAAATCTCAAGGTTTTCATCTAAAGTCTCCGCGCTTTCATCTGCCTCCGTCTCATCCTCATACAGCCCTTCTTCTTTCAGGCGCTGATAGAATTTTTCTCTGGGGACACTCAACTCTTCTACGATATCGAGGTTTTTCTCATACTCCTGTCCGGCAAGCAAAGACTTCTCGATCAGCTCTGCCTCATCAATGTATGTCTCCTCCAGCCACTGCCGGAACTTTTCGTCATCCTCCATATCCGGCATGTCCAACATCGGATCTTCTATATAATTGTCTTTCTGTTCCTTTTCAAACTTTTCTTTCATTGCATAATCTCCTGCTGCCGCTATTTCCCACTGTAGACTTTTCTGTGAATTATCGTTTCTCACGTTCCGGATGATTTTCACAGTATCTCAGACAGCTGACAGCTCTATCTCTCCTTGACAATTTTGCCCCGGTGGTTCATAGTTATGGTTAATAAAAAGATTTTTCAGGAGGAATTCCCTATGAAACATATTGTTCTTACCGGCGGTGGTACTGCCGGCCACGTTACCCCAAATATTGCCCTGATTCCGACACTCAAAGCAGCCGGATATCAGATTTCCTATATTGGTTCCTATGAAGGTATTGAGCGTAAGCTCATCGAAGAAATGGGAATTCCTTATTACGGAATCTCCTCAGGCAAACTCAGACGTTACTTTGATCCTAAGAACTTTTCCGATCCGTTCAGGGTTCTCAAAGGTTTCCACGAAGCCAAGAAACTTCTTAAGAAACTGAAACCTGACGTTGTATTTTCCAAGGGCGGTTTCGTTACCGTCCCGGTTGTGATCGCTGCAAAAAAATGCAAGATTCCAGCAATTATTCATGAATCAGATATGACTCCGGGCCTCGCCAACAAGCTCTGTATCCCTTCCGCAGTCAAAGTATGCTGCAACTTCCCGGAGACTGTCAGCAGTCTTCCAGCAGACAAGGCAGTCCTTACCGGTACTCCGATCCGTCAGGAGCTTCTGAAAGGTGACAAAGAAGCCGGCAGACAGTTCTGCGGATTCACCTCCGACCAAACGGTCCTTATGGTAATCGGCGGAAGCCTCGGTGCAGCCTCGGTCAACGACCATGTCCGCAAGATCCTTCCGGAACTTCTGAAAGAATTCCAGGTTATCCATCTCTGCGGCAAAGACAAAATGGACGAGTCCCTCAAGGGTACCGAAGGGTATGTACAGTACGAATACATCAAGGAAGAGCTTCCGGATCTCTTCGCGCTGTCCGATGTCGTGATCTCCCGTGCAGGCGCGAATGCAATCTGCGAGATCAGTGCTCTTCACAAGCCGAACCTTCTGATTCCGCTCTCTGCAAATGCAAGCCGCGGTGACCAGATCCTGAATGCCCGTTCTTTCGAAAAGCAGGGATTCAGCATGGTACTTGAAGAGGAAGAAATCACCGATGAAAAGCTCCTCGATACCATCCATCAGTTATACAAGAACCGTCATACTTTCGAAGAAGCCATGGCAGGTGGCAAACAGATGGATTCCATTCATCATATCTTTTCTCTTATTGAGGAATGTGTATTATCCAGGTAAGCAACAGAAGGCAGTTACTAATGTGACTGCCTTCTTAGTTTCTCCAGTTCTTCTATAATCCACGCCTTTGAACGCAGATTACGGTTGTTTACATTGTTCGTTGTGATCCCGTATTCCTCAGCAACTTCCGAGGCCGGAATCCTGTGCATCTTAGTTTTTATCAAAATATCGTAGTTCTGTGGATTTCTCATTCTGAGTTTCCGAAGAACAAGTCTCTGATAAGTTTCTTCTTCCATGCGCAGAAGCTGTGCTTCCGGGTCTCCTCTTTCATCGGGAGTCTCTTCCACACTCTCTTCGTCGAATGTACACATTTCCTGTTTGGTGGAGGGTTTTCTGAAATAATCGTTGCATCTGTTTGTAGTTGCGCGAAGAACCAGTGCCTTCAGTTTCTTACAATCTGAATAGTCCAGATTTTCTTTCCTCTTATAAAACGTGATGAAAATCTCCTGACTGATGTCTTCTGCCAGAAGTTTATCCTTCGTGATACAATATGCAACATATGCTGAGAATCTTTGGTATTCATCATAGAACTGATTAAAATTCTCAATCGTCATTCGTATTTACGCTTTCGTTTTATTTTGTCGTTTTTTCTTACGTATTCTGTATGACTCATGCTTTTACTTTACTCAAAATCTCTTCTTTCATTTCATCAGTCAGCTCGCCCGGCTTCCATGTCAGACCAACCTGGTCGCCTTCATAACGCGGAATCAGATGCATATGGAAATGAAAAACTGTCTGACCTGCAATCTCACCATTGTTCTGTACGATGTTAAATCCATCACAGTTCAGTCCGTCTCTGAGCTTTGTCGCCATTTTTTTTGCAAGAACCATTGCTTTCGCTGCGGTCTCATCCGGAAGTTCATAAATATTGGCGGCATGTGATTTCGGAAGAATCAGAGAATGTCCCTTAGAAGCCGGTCCCAGATCCAGGATCACGCGGAAGTCTTCGTCCTCATATAATGTAGCGGATGGAATTTCTCCATTCGCGATTTTACAAAAAATACAATTTTCCATGATAAATTCCTCCTTCAGAATTCTGTAAAAATAACTGTTTAATAACTATATTGTCTCGTATTTGTGCGAATTTTTCAATACGAAATTTGTTGATTGTGGTATTTTATGATGATACACTTCCCATGAGGTGACAGATTATGCAGGAAAATAACAAATTTGAACAGCAGAAAAAAGAATTTCAGTCGACACTCTCGATGTTCTCACATGAGATACGCAACCCCCTCGCTCTTATCACAAGTGAGTTACAAATGTTGTCCGACCATCATCCACAACTTTGTCTGGATGAACACTGGGACAACATTATGGAGAATTTGAATTACATCCGTGAGCTTCTTGATGAAATTTCCCGGTATCAGAATGCAGGACATCTCTCTCTCGTATCAACGGATACAAGCCTGTGGCTTGATCGAATTGCCAATACCTTTCGACCTGCACTGGACTATCTGGGCATTGCACTTGAGACTGACATTCCCAAAAATCTTCCCCATCTTGAACTGGATCAGACAAAAATCCGTCAGGCTCTTTTTAATCTTCTCCGCAATGCACAGGAGGCTATTCAGCACGCACACGGCAAAATTCGAATCATCGCTTCTGCTGTTTCAGATGGAATCCAGATCACCGTCCATGACAATGGCTGTGGCATGACCGCGGAACAGCTGGAACAGATCTTTTTTCCTTTCGTAACGTACAAGCCCGGCGGCACAGGTCTCGGGCTTGCTGTCACCCGGCAGATTATCGAAGCACACCATGGGACGCTCCGCGTCGAAAGTGTACCCGGTGAAGGAACAACCTTTTATATTCTTCTGCCTCTCGGATGATACAGAAGAATGGAAATCATCATTCCACAAACCAGTCCTGCAACGTGGGCTGTATTGTCCACTCCTGTACTGGTAAATCCATAATAAAGAGAAAAAAATGCCATGACAAGAATCTGTCTCGCAGACAGATCTCCGAGCCATCCTTTGTTGCGGACCACAATATAAATCATCGCTCCCATAACAGCAAAAACTGCGCCGGAAGCGCCCGCTGATACGGCAAAATCCATAGATTTCAACTCAACAAGCACTGAGATCACATTGCCGAGAAGTCCGCCCACAAGATAGATGATCAGAAATTTTATCTTGCCGATCACACGTTCAAGACGGCTTCCCAGAACAAACAGAACCAGCATATTATTCAAAAGGTGTTCGATTCCAAAATGCAGGAACATACAGGTAAACAGTCGGTAATATTCCCCGCCTTCTATAATCATCGGTGTGTAGGCTGCGCCACAGTCCAGCATATGAATCGTGTTCTGTGAACTGCCGGTGAATTCCACCGCGAGAAACACGATAATATTGATCAGGATCAGGCCGACCGTCACCGGCTCTTTTTTTATTTCTTCCATATAGATCATTACTCCAGAATTTGTTCAAATCTCACTGTCACATCCTCCGGGATATGATAGAATTTCTTGAAACGCTTTGCCCATCGCTCATTTGGCGGTATAGTCTGATAGAAATATTCCGAATACGGCAGAACAGGCAGCACAATTTCCTTCTGTTCCTGCTCTATTCCCGTCTGTATCAATTGTGCTCTGTAATCGTTTACCTGACCGATTGCCAAAAACATTCTTACATATATCACACACAGAACACAGACCGCCATTCCTGTTATCAGTATAGGATAGAACAACTCCGTCCTGTATCTGCCTGTCAGATATCTGATCAGCTTCAACAGCACCAGTGCCTGAAAAATATAAGATACGTAAAAACATCTCGCACCAATAGGATTCGCTGCCAGAAGCGGTGCCGCCACAGCTCCCGATGACAGATAGAGAATGCACATGGAAATTCTCTCTTTCCTGTTTACATTTTTCCAGATGCACAAAAGCACATTTGCAAAAAACAAAATCGCAAGCATGGTATTGATCGCATTATTCAGATTTTGATCACTGTCAAATACCCATTGTGGATAAATTTTATGAAAGACACTATATACACTGTACCCACAAAATACTATCGTCATTTCTATTGTGGCAAAAGTTTTTCGCCCACTTTTCTGAATCAAAATCAACAAGACGATAATCAAAAGTATATTCAACACCCAGTTATTTATTGATAAATGATACCAGATATTGCTAATAAACTGTCTTGCCATTCCACTGACAGTTGTGTGAATTTCTTTATATCCGTCTGATCCGTCAGCAGCTCTTGAATAGGCACCGTTAGAAAACATAATCAGCGCCCCCGCTATAGAAGCCCATAAAAAATTTAATTCTATAAGCGGAATATTTTTATAACGGATCAGTGTATACACAACAATCCATACCGCATAAAAAACCACAAACACTGTAATATTCTCAGAAAACAACTGCACAGAAATACCAAGTGGAATTACCATAATTGTTTCCCAGACAGGAATAGCAGGCTGCTTCTGCTTCGTATACACCCATTCCGTCCAGTTATAATAAATCAAAAACAGAAAAACCGGTGGAACAAAATTTACAAATGCTGCCGGCCAGCCATAGATCTGCTGAAACAACGTTGATGGAATTGAGATTAAAAGAAAAAAAGCTCCCAATAGTAAAAATGTATTTTCTTTTGTCCTGCTTTCTTCTTCGAAACGTATATTTTTATACATGACATCCAAAAGCCACACAACACCTGCTGCAAGTACCACAGCCTTTGCAAGTACGCTTCTGGTAATCAAAAGTGCCAGAAGATCTCCCAGATAACGGCCATTATAATCTTTAAAACCGTTTTTCATAAGTTCTATCCGTTCATCCAGACCCCACTGCCATTCATCATGGCAGTATGGTACCTTATATCCGATATATAAAAATACAACAAATGCCGCTATATATATCAACCAGCATACCTTACTTTTCTTTTTCATGGGTTATATTTCTCTTTCATTTTTCTTTCAGAAAGTATAGCATACCGTATTATAAAAGTCTATATAACCGCTTTTCCTTCAACCGTATCTTCAGGCGTTCTCCGTCTATTTTAAAAAAATGTACCGGGCCTGTGCAAATTCCACCTGATCCTCGTCCTGCAGCTGATATTCCTCTCCTGTCTTCAGCAGTCTTCCATTTACTGAAGTTCCATTTCTCGAGTTGAGATCTGACAGATAATATTCGTCATCTGCCTTACGGATTTTTGCATGAATACGGCTGACTGTCGGGAGGGAGATCACAGCATCGGCGGCATTTTCCATCTTACCGATCACCATAAGGTCACGATCCAGATAGATTGTCGCAAGTTCTCCCGGTTCACGGCTTACAAGACTGGCAGGGCCTTCAGTCTGTCCGGCGGACAGAACGACGGTTTCACCGTAGTTTTCTGTTTCCCCGGTCTGTTCCGGCATTTTATACTTTCCGTCTCCCCATTCCGGCATTTTTTCCTGTACTGAATCTGCTTCATACAAATCCTCTGGATTTCTCTCCTTCCTCCTTTTCTCACTGCTGCTTTCATATGTATCATCAAGTTCCCTCTTCACCTTTTTTCTCCACTCTGCACTCATCTGCTTTTTCTGCTTCTTCTTTTCGGCTGTCCAGGACAAGAATGCAGCGAGAGCCAAAAGGATGATGGCTCCTCCGAAGATAGCTTCCGCCGGGATTCCCGGAAGGTACCCCAGATAGCGAAGTATAAGAAGAATGATCAAAACTGCTGCTGTGAAAACACAAAGTAAAGCACCCGTCCATTCGTTGGAGGACTTTTGAGAATCAGACTCTTCTTTCTTTTTGTCTTTTTTCCTTTTTGAAGTTTTATTTTCCACGTCTGTCTCCAGTAAATGTGAAACATCTGCCTTTTCCTGTATTTTTTCTCCAAAATTATCCGCACCATCCAGATTGTTTTCCGGGGGCTTCTGCCCCTGTTTCTGTGCAGAGTCTTTATTGTCATTTTTCCCTGTAACTTCTCTGTTCTGATAAATTGCCTCTTTTATATGTTCAAGCTGAAATCCTGTCTCCATTGCTTTCCGGTAGACTCCATAGCCCATACTCACTGCCTGAGGATCTTCATGGTCAAGTCGCGGGAGAAGGTATTCTGTCAGTTCCCGGAACTGTTCCTGTATCGGATGATGATAATCCGGAAGACAGCAGAATTTCACTTCTCGCTTCTCTATATCCAGAAAGATATACTCCGGACATAAAAGGAGCTGGTCTGTATTCATAAGAAACTCCGCCATCTCTTCCATCACACGAATGAATCCGCCAAAAAGCATGTGCAGATCTTTTCTGTGAAATTTCCGCTGTTCATAAAAAGACGCCAGTGACTGCCTGGATGTGATGTCATAATAAAACAGCAGATTCCCGTCCAGTCCCTGCAATCTGCACTTTAATATAGAGGGAATCACATTTCCCGTCAGCATTCGTACCTGATAGGATGCTGTATTTACCTTTTCTTCTTCTCGTAGGATCAAATAATTGTGACTTACATCTCTTTTATATTCTGCATACATATTTTAATCTCCTGTTATACCAATCACTTCCTTTGCAGCCTTGAGCCTGCGGATCCATTTTACCGGCCGAATGACTTTTGAGTTTCCTTCTGTTTTTAATGTCCATTTAAATCCACCAAAACCTGCAATCGTATCTGCTTCATAAGTTACACTGACTTTCTTTTTTCCTGCATTTACATGACATCGCAGATTTTCCGCCCCGAAGAATCCTACATTTCCAAGCTCCTCACCACGGATTTCTGCTGCTGCCTGCGCCTGTCCGTCCTGACGCACTGCCTCCATACTTCCACTCAATGATGCTTCGCAGGCTGCCGCCGTCAGCCATGCCCGGTTATGTACAAAAAATGACAGATAAATGACTCCCATAACTGTCAGAAGCACGATAGACATGACACATGCAGCCTCTATCGTAAAACTACCCTTGCACAGATTACTTCTATATTTCTTATGTCTTGAGTTTATAATCCTGTATCTGTAATTTTTGAGGATTCTTTTCTTCATATAACCATCCCTCCTACATATCCCAGCAATAAAAAAGGTACCAGTGGAATCTCCGTCTTTTTATTCTTTCGAAACACCAGCAACAGGATACCGGAACATGCCGCCGCAAGCAGCATTCCAATGCAGGCCGTCTGAATGTAGCTTTCCATTCGCATCATACATCCCAGTGCCATAAGAAGCCATCCGTCTCCCATACCTACCTGTCCCCGTGTCAGGATACTGCATGCAAAAATAAAAATGCCTATGGCCGCCGGAATCAGATAGTCCGTCATTGTTCTTCCGGTTTTGATACTGTATGCCACTCCTGCCAGTCCGAACAGCAATGTGACCGGTATTGAGATTTCTCTTTTTCGGATATCCAAAAAACTGCTGAAAAGCAGAAAGATCAGTGTGCCGTATTTTTCCATTTTCCTTTTCCTTCTTTCTTCTGATCATTTCATTCTTTCTGAGATTTTTATTGCTGCTTCTGTAATGTCTCCGCCGAATCTCTATCCGCATTTGCTGCATACATGCATGTCTCCGAGCTGTGATTTCTTGACCAGCCGAACGGTACGCTTCAGTCCACTGCAGGAAGCATCATTGTGATAACGGTTCCCGGAACCCGTAATATAAACAGTCCCCGAGGGGTTCTGATGTCGGCTGCAGGTCTCACATGGGCTGTATTTCTCCCCATTATCATTTCGCCTCTGTGATACACTTCTTCCGGACACCTGTGTAATAGACAGGTTCAGATAACGGCAACTCGCTTTTGTGTGATATACCGACCCACTTTCTGTCACAAAAACCATTTCTTCAGGTTCTGTGCTGTTACCGGAGCCTTTCCCACTTTCTTCTGCGCCTGTCCATGCATGGACTTTCACGGTATTGTGCATCCAGACTTTCGGAAGTGGTATCAGCGCACCGACCGGACTGTATGAATATACATCGGGCAGTGTGATTTCATCCGGGCCATTTCCGTCCGCCACATACGCATACATCCCGGCTTCCTTCGTCTTTTCACATAACGCCTGCAAATGTGTCGTCTGCAGACTGTAAATGTCCATAAAGGAAATCATTGTCACCATACCCAAAAAAAACAGCGGAAGTACAAGTGCTGTCTCTACTGACAGTCCTGCCTTTTTTATCTTTGCACATGAGGTACACAAAGATACCTTTTCAGAAAGCGTCAGGAGGATTCTGCCTATCGGGGACGACAGATACCATCTGTTCAGAGAGCGTGTCCTTTCTTTATTCTTTCTGCCTATCTTGTTTTGATTCCCATTGAGCTTTTTTTGTGCCTTCTGAAAAAGCATCTTTCTGCACCTCCTTTTAGCGGGCGGCGAGAACGCCGCCCTTCAGCCCTCAGATATAGCTGTATTGTTTTGTTACGGTATATGTTCTGCTTCTGTTTGCCTGCACATCCACAGACACCTCAATTGCTTCAATACAACAGTCCAACCGGAACTGTTCTCTGCCTTTTGTCGCACGTATCTCCGCTTCAATCATATCCATTCCCCGCTTAAGTTTCTGCGAACGTGAAGTGGATAAAAGAAGTACCTGCAGATAATCTTCATATGACATGCCGCCCTCCACATCTTTGCGCTCACTGTCCATTTCCTGCAGGAAATTCGAAAGATTTTCCAGTGACAACTGCCAGTCTGCCGGTGATTTCACAAGCGGTACTTTTCCTCCATGAAACAGTTCCCGCAGATCTACAATGCTCTCCGCAAATGACCAGCACAGTATCAGCGCAGTCTCAATCACCACTGCTGCCGGAGGAATCAGAAAACCAGATGCAACTGCCAGCGCAAGTGCCTGTATCTGTGCTCTCTTTGATGCATCGGTCATCAATGCCGATACATTGATTCCTTCGCGGATCAGAAGGAGCCGCCTTGCAACTGTCTGGAGATTTTCCCGGTCACTGGATTTTCCACCCAGAAGATATTCAATCTGATATTTAAGTCCTGCGGTGGACGGTTCCCGGTAATTTCCCAGATGTTCCATCAGATACTGCTGGTAGAGAATCTGCGAAGTCGCAGAAGACGTCTGGATATTCTCCGTTGGAAGATTGATTCCTTCCTGCAGCTGTCGGTGTGACACAAGATTCGAAAGGGAGATCTGATTCTCGGAAATACCCCGGTCAGCCGGAATAACCAGATCAAGCAGCCCCATTTTTCGAATCTGTTTTATGATCGGAATCGGATTCGTGACTGCAGGATGTTTTGGTGCTTCCACTATCTCATTGCCGCCGGCATTTCCGCCTGATTCTTCACCACTTCCGAAGATATCTTCGGCACCTGAACCGGTTTCTGACTTCGAGGCAGCTTCGGCTTCCTGACTTTTTTGTGCTGCTGAATCCATCTCTGCATCATAATTTTCGAGGCTGTTGCCATCCTCACTCTGACGTCCGGCTTCTTCCGCCTGTCTGATCTTTTCTTCTTTTTTGTGATAACGGTCAAGAAGTAGTCCCACGCCCTGGCTTCCAAGTGTGTCTCTCATAAATGTCACTGCCTGCCGAAAAAAAATTTCTCCGCCTTCATCAGTTGCCAGACGATAGCCTGTAAATCCGCCCTGTTTCAAAGCAAGCTTCTGACTGTTCTGTTTCAGTACAGGTTTCATATAGGATTCAAGGTTATCATATACCGCAGCCAGATTTAAATCTGAGTTTCCCTGTGCTCCGTCAATGAAAAACAGGTCATATTCCTTCATAAGGAAACGGTCATACTGTCCAAACAGAGAATAGAGTCCGATATCCATACTGTTCAGAATCTGCGTTCTTGCCGCCGCAGCCTGCACCGACTGGATTCCTGTCGTAACAAGTGACAGCAGCAAGCTCAGAATCAGCGCCAGAAAAACAGTGATACTTCCTTTTTTCTCCATTGGCATACTCCTTTCCTTTTCAGATAGAATTACTCTGCTTCGTAATCTTGCTCAAAATACTTCTCACCAGATTCGTCAGCTGTTCCTTAAAAATGATTACCAGACTGATCAGCACGACCAGTATCAAAATGATTTCAACGACACCTACTGCATCTTCTTCACGCATAAACTCTCTCGCTGTCCGCATACATGCACTCATATTCTGCCTCCTTATTCTATCTGCTCTTTCCTGCTGCTCCATCATCCATAGAAAGATAAAAATGCCGGTATCATAATGATCGCCATCACCACCGCGAGCATCATGATCATCGGTACGAGCAGCTTTGTAGCCGCTGTCTCACCCAGCACTCTTGCCTTTCGCTTCCTTTCATCCCACGCTTCCAGTGCCTCTTTTTCCAGAAGATCCGCCATCCGGTGGCTGCCTTTTTGAAGATTCTGTATCAGAATCGTGGAAAAGGTCTTATACTTCATCTGACCGCACCTTTCTCCGAATCTGCGATATGCTTCCATCTCTGCAACACCACTGTCCATCTCATGACACATGATCGTGATTGCCTCATACGCATATCGTCCGGTCTTTGAACGGTTTCTCATATAATCTGCACTCATTTTCTGAAACACCTTACGTGCCGTCATGCCTGCCTGAATCAGAAGAGTAAATTTCATGATCAACGACGGATAATCCATCAAAAGCTGTTCTGCGCGTTTTGCCATTTCTTCCTGCTGCTCTTTTGCTTTTTTCAGCATCACAACAAACGCTGCAAAAAACGCGAGCGATGCCAGAAGTGATCCTGTCTGATCACCGGACTTCTGCCAGATAAGTTTCTGACCGTCCCATTGATCCGGCAGATAATAATAATCCGGATCCTGTTTCTGCTGATTATATTCTTCAATGATTTCTCTTAATTCTTTTTGTCTCTGTTCTGTCTCATTTACTTCCTGCTCCGGTTCGACTTCTGTCTCCTCCGTCTCTTTTTCCGGAATCTCCACATCAAACTTCTGCGGTTTCTGACCATTCACAGACACCAGTAGTTCTTCCGTGTATGCACCATCCGGAGTCTTCTCCATGCGGTGTCCTTCCTGATAGACTACAACTTTGCCGTCTGTCATGGTCAGTGCCATTCCCAGAAGGTTTCCGCAGACCGCAACAAGCAGAAACAGCCGCATGCTCTGTCGGTCTGCGATTCCGTCCAATCGGATCCAGCCTGCCTTCCATACAAGCACGATTCCAAAAGTCAGCACAAAGAGTATTATATGTACCCACATATTTTATTCTGTGCGGCTCTCCCGCATTTCCTTTCTAAACTTCAATATCTACGATCCGTCTTCCAAGCCAGTAAGACAGCCCGTAAATTCCAAGGCACAGGGACATTGCCAGAATTCCGAACGGATTTCCATAGAGTACTTCAAGGAATCCCGGTGAAGTCATCTTAAGATACAGAATGATTCCGGCCGGCATCAGACTCATGATCATCTGTTCCGCCTTTTTTGCCGCCAGTGTCGTCTCAATTTCTCTGCGCACGTCAATCTTGTCACCCAGCATCCTCGAAGAAGTCTGTATGATCCGGTTCATGTCACCACCGGTTCTTTTGGCGGTATAAAAAACTGCTGCAAAATTTTCGATATCTTCGATCCCACTTCTGTCGCCGAAACTCATTAAAAGCTCTTCCACCGGCACACTTACCTTCAGCTGTGTTTCCATATAATGAAATTCCCGCACAATATCTGTTTCCTGCGGATACAGCCGTTCCAAGTCTCTGGAACATGCCATAACTGCATTTTCTACAGAATATCCTGCCTGAACAGCAACACTCAGCGCATTTAACGCATCTTTAAACTGATAATTCAGGTTCTTTTTCCGTTCACGGATCAGCCCTTTCTTTTTCCATTTCAGAAAAAATACCGTAACCGGCAATGCAAGAAACATCAGCCATGGATTCTGATAGAAAAGATAATCCACCGCACCACACAGCAGAAGTCCCTGCACCAGATACTTCAAAATCTCTGTCACGGAAAAACGATACTCTTCATAACTCTGCTTCATATGGTCACTCCTGCCCGTATCAGCTTTTCCCTGTTCAGAAGTTCGGCGGTCTGTACCAGTCCCTTTCCCTCCTGCCAGCGATAAAGCGTACGTGTCTTTATTTCATGATTTTCAAATCCGCATATTTCTGTTATCTCAAGTACCTTACGGCTTTTGTCACGCATTCTTCCCAGATGAATAAGAATATCAACACCGGAAGCAATCTGCCTTCGAATGGCCTCAAGCGGAAGGTCCACTCCCATCAGGGTCATGGTTTCAAGTCTTGACAGCATGTCCGAAGCCGAATTGGCATGGGCAGTGCTTAAGCTTCCGTCATGTCCGGTATTCAGTGCCTGCAGCATATCGACCGCTTCACCGCCACGTACCTCACCGACAATAATCCGATCCGGTCTCATACGAAGCGCAGTCTTGATCAGGTCACGAATCGTAATCGATGTCGCACCTTCCATGTTAGCCATCTTTGCTTCAAGACGCACCAGATTGGCAATTCCCTGTATCTTGAGTTCTGCATTGTCCTCGATCGTGATCAGCCGTTCATCCGGCGGAATATAATTGGACAGTGCGCCAAGAAACGTTGTCTTGCCGCTTCCTGTCCCGCCTCCGATGACCATAGAATATCGTGCACGCACAAGTGCCGCAAGAAATTCTGCACATTCCGGCGGCAGGCTTCCAAGTGAAATCAGTTTTTCCATCGTGATCGGCGTATCCGGAAAGCGCCTGATCGTCAGAATCGGACCGTTGAGCGCCACAGGGCGGATCACCGCATTGACTCTGGCACCGTTATCCAGACGGGCATCCACAATAGGCATTGATTCGTTGACCACCCGGTTGCACTTACCTACGATCTGCTGAATGACATCTTCCAGCTTTTCTCCGGAAGTAAATGTTTTATCCCATTTTTTCAGTTTTCCGGCACGCTCCACAAAGATGGCATCCGGTCCGTTCACCATGATCTCCGTCACTGTCTCATCCTCGATCAGTTCCTGCAGAACATCCAGTTTGCGAACAGAATGAAAAAGTTCCTGGCGAAGCTGTACCTTTTCTTTCAGCGAAAGACAGTACTCCCGCATCCGCCCGAGTATCAGCTCATCGATCTCCTCGAGGATTTCTTCGTCACTCAGCTCTCTTGCGAGATCCAGCCGCTCCATCAGAAGTGCACGAAGTTCCTGAAATAGTTCCCTGCTCATCTGCTTTCCTTTCT
>OGYG01001384.1_pt1 | contig 15906 bp, 12 predicted proteins | sample 1576481 | NCBI WGS metagenome assembly OGYG01 (sample SAMEA3541497, study PRJEB24748) | human gut metagenome | biome: human gut; feature: human-associated habitat; material: faeces | place: China | collected 2012 | reverse complement strand
ATCTCTTCTAGAAACATGCGAGCATTCGCATTATTCTCTGTTTGAAACAATTTATAATCATCAGCATCGTGAAGAAGAACTGACAAGCCCACTATCTCCAGATCACATAGACCTTCTGCTTGTGCAATTCTCATAGCATTGGTATAGACGCGAAGGGTATGCGCCACATCATGGCCATCCGCTCGATCAGCAAATAAGGTTGTAACATACTGCTTAGCCGCAAGAATTCGTTCTTCAATCATCGTTCTTGTCCTTTGTATCATCTGTGCACAGTTCTATCTATTCATTTGAACTAGTAATGGAGAGGTGCAGTTTACTTAAAAACCACCTCTCAGTGGTTACTACTTCTTCTTTTGTGGAAAAAGCGGAAGACCAAGTTTGGCAATCTTTTCCGCTGGGGTCTTCATGCCATCCTTGACCCATTTGGAAATCACTGAAACAATAGCTGAGCTCCAAAAGGAATTGAGGTAACTACCGGCACCATTTGATGAGCTACCATTTCGTTTTTCCAAAAAATCATAAACTGCCTTGGTCAATACCTGCTCAAAATTATAATCAATGGCAAGACTGATGATTTTAGCTTCTTTTTTGACTTCCTTAAGGAGATAAACCCAGACCTGGTAAAGATCCGTCTTGAGATTATAGCCGTCCAAGGACTTAGTAATCTTTGCAATGCTAGACTCAAAAATAGATTTCAAAATCTCTTCCTTAGAACCATAATTGCGATAAAAGGCAGCACGAGATACACCCGCACGCTCAACCAGTTCCGATATGGTAATCTTTTTAAAGTCTTTTTTCTCCAACAATTGCAGGAGAGAAATTTCAATGGATTCTCGTGTAATTGCTTTGTTTTCTTGGTTAAATCGTTTGAGATTTTCCAAAGATTTCTCTGAGATTTTTCTTTCTGCCATAACATTCACTTTCTATCTGTCACATCTGATGAGATCTGCTTTGATAGCAATGCACTTCATGATAAAATTGTAAAAGAAGACAAAACACTTGTCAATGTACATTATGCAGATATGAGGTATAAACCTATGAAATGGAAAATTATTGCGGATTCAGGCTGTGACTACCGTTCTTTAGACAATCTGGCACCAGATACGGAGTTTGTCAGTGTTCCTTTGACTATCCAAGTGGGCGAAACCATTTACAGGGATGATGCCCAACTCAATATTGATCAAATGATGGAGGAGATGTATGCAACTACAACTGCTTCCAAATCTGCATGTCCAAGTCCTGATGACTATATGAAGTCCTTTGAAGGGGCGGACAATATCGTCGTCGTGACAATCACCGGTACCCTTTCTGGCAGCTACAATAGTGCTGAAATTGCTAAGAAAATTTATCTGGAAGAGCATCCTGATACCAAGATTCACGTCATTGATAGCCTGTCAGCTGGTGGCGAGGTCGACCTGCTCGTTCGTAAGCTCAATCACTTAGTCGCAGAAGGCCTTGATTTTGACCAAGTCCTTGATGCCATCACAGCTTACCAAGCCAAAACTAAGTTGCTCTTTGTTTTAGCTAAAGTTGATAATTTGGTGAAAAATGGTCGTCTAAGCAAACTGGTTGGCACCGTTGTTGGACTCCTCAATATCCGTATGGTCGGTGAAGCTAGTAAGACTGGTACCCTAGAGTTGCTTCAAAAAGCTCGTGGTCAAAAGAAAGCCATCAAAGCTGCCTTTGATGAACTCCTCAAGTCTGGTTATGCTGGAGGCCACATTACGATTGCCCACCGCAACAATGAAAAATTTATCGAGCAATTCTCTGAATTGGTTCGTGAAAAATTTGCCCAAGCAAGCATCGAAGTCCTTCCTACTTCTGGACTCTGTAGTTTTTATGCTGAAGAAGGCGGACTCCTTATGGGGTATGAAATTTAAGAAAATATCGAAAAGAGGTTGGACTAGATATTCAGCCTTTTTAAAATTAAATGATGTTATTAGATAATCAGTAGAATAAAATCTTATAACTAAAGATTCTCTCTTTTTCTTTGCGACAATCTAGCGTAATCGCTTTCATTACCTCCATCTTTTATGGTAAGATGGAAGTGACGCTTTAGTGTCATATGCTTATAAATTTGAATACCCTTATTAAACATGGAGATGCTTTATGAAAGAGAAACATTCACATTTTCTAATCCCCTGGAATCCTTCTTCTAGGGATCGTTTTGCGGGCTCCGTTCACAACCTTGTCCACTGTCTTATCAGACATCGCTTCTGGTTTAGGTGTTGAGGTCAGTTCACTTGGACTTTTGACAAGTCTGCCTCTCTTGACCTTTGCCATATTCTCGCCTTTTGCAGCTAGCTGGGCCAAACGTTTTGGTATCGAAAGACTCTTCCTCGGTGTTTTAATTGTGATGACTATTGGTTCGGCTCTGCGTACCGTCAATCTCCCTCTTCTTTATGCGGGAACGCTTTTAGTCGGAGCTGGGATTGCCTTTATCAACGTCCTTCTCCCAAGCCTAATTCAGGCTAATGAACCAAATCAGTTAGGATTCTTAACTACACTCTATATTACAGCCATGGGCTTGTCCACAGCCGTGGCTTCATCGGTAGCCGTTCCAATCACTAAAGCAACCTCATGGCAAGGCTTGGTCTGGGTATTGACAGCAGTCTGTGCCTTGGCTCTTGTGGTTTGGCTTCCTAATGTCCGTCACAGTCATTATTTAGAACAAGATACTTCTACTAACGAAAATTCAGGCAGTTGGTATAAGAGTGGCAAAGTCTGGGCCATCATGATTTTCGGTGGATTACAGTCACTCTTCTTCTATACCACTATCACTTGGCTTCCAACCATGGCCACTCAAGCTGGTGCCGGCGAAGCCAATGCCGGAATTCTAGCTTCCGTTTTCACACTGACAAGTATTCCATTCTCTATGATCGTTCCTAGCCTAATCACTAAACTTGCTGATCGTAACCGCCATTTGATGCTAGTGATTACCGTCCTAGCAGGATTCGTCGGAGTTGCCATGCTCCTAGTCAATACAGACAGCTTTGTGTATTGGTTGGTCCTTAACCTCTTAATCGGAAGTTCTGCTAGTGTCCTATTCCCTTACATGATGGTTGCCTTTTCAATGAAGGCTAGCACCCATGAAAAAACAGCCCAACTATCAGGTTTAGCCCAAACCGGAGGCTATATCTTTGCGGCCCTTGGACCAGTTTTGTTTGGTTCAAGCAAACAACTCTTTAACTCTTGGACCCCTGCTATTTTAATTCTTCTCGTCTTGACCCTAATCATGGGAATAGCCCTCTACAAAGTTGAAAAAACAGATGTTATTTTGTAGGTGAAGAACCAATAAAAGAAAATGCCCCACAAGTTGTAGCTTGTGGGGTGTTATTTTGCGTGCGGCGAATGAATGCAACTTTTAAATACGAAATTTGAAATCTTGGTATTTGTCTTTCGAGAAGGTTTCTTAACAATATAACCCTATTTCTCTAGCCAAAAGAATGCCTGCTTTAACATCTCTTTTGCTTGACCAATAATACACGGTCCATGTGAAATAATAATATTCTTAGGTTCCCATTTCTTTATTTTGTGATAGCTCCTCAAAGCTTGTTTTTTACCAAATAAGAAACTTAGTCTTAAATCTCTTGGTGTTTTACCATTTGGATAGTGATTATCACCTATTTTAAAAAGTAGCTTTTCAAAAAGCGATAAATTCTCAGCTTCTATATTTTCAATAAGATCCGTTAAAATCAAAGTTGAACTTTCAGTATGGAAAAAAACAACCTCTTTCACATAAAAACTTCCCTCAAATGTCATAAAAAGAATTTCTTCGTTCCAATTGGCTTTCTCTAGTTCATGACCATAATCTAAATTCATTCCCGATTTTCTGGCACGCTTTTGAACACCACGAGCTAGCCATACTTCTGCTTCCGGAAATAGTTCATGCCACTCATTTATATAACTATAATGTAAGACATTTGGTGCGATAAGGTGTTTTACCTCACCTAATTGCTTGATTTCAAAAAGTAAATTATCACTAGGCTTAATCGGTGAATGCACCCAAAGACCACCATTCTGCAGACGGATAACTGTCATTCTAGTTGAAAAAGGCACTTTGAAGAGTTTGAAATTCATCAGTACTTCTTCCCCATCTACAATCCATAGGTTATCTGCTATCTTTTTTAAGGAATTAAGCGGACTATATTTTTTGACTTCCATGAGACTCTGCTTTCTAAATTAATAAAGTTTAATCAATTATTATTCTTCAAAAATGGAACAACCAAATCAATCCACTCCTGAGGTAGGTAGGCTGATAAATAGCCGTGATTATAACCCTTTGCTTCATACAGGAGAGTGTTGGGATGCAACTGCTGAAATAATCTAGCTGATTCCTTAACACCGTTCAATTCTTTTTCACCATAAATATAAAGAACCTGCGCCTCACTTTTAGAAATCCTACTATTCAATTTGTAGTTCCCCATATAAGTTTTATAGATGGTCACTAATGTTTTGATAGGCATCCTTGACATATCTTCCATATAATAGATTTTTATTTCGTCTGGATAAGCCAGTTTAGGATAGAGTTTGTTCATCATGCTTAATTGAAGTTTGCAAGAGAGTTTACTGAACATCAGTTTACCAAATAGTGATACTAGAAAGATGCTGATTTTAGCTAACCTTGGTTGAGGAATACAGAGGCTCCCGTCTATGATTGTCTTCTCAGCTATATCGCTGTCTAAGGACAAAAGTTCCATAGCAATTTGACCACCAAGTGAAACACCACCCACAGCAAATAATTTCCCACCGCAGTTCTGTCGGACATAGTTCAGAATTTCCTGTGCCGAATTTTCCGTTGATATATAATCCTTTTGATACTCCTCTCCGTGACCATTGAGTGTTGGTAAAATGACATAATATTTATGAGACAAGATACGAGCTTGCCTAAGATAATTCCACCAGGAACTACCCCCACCGTGTATCAATAATATATGTGGAGATTTTTTATCACCAAATTCATGAAATTTCATATCTCAGAACCTCCGAAATGTCTCATTTAGACAGTACTATGATTTTCTTGAAAGCTATGTTTACCTTTATTATTCTACTATTAATTCCGCTTAGCTCTATTTACAGGTGATAGTGATAATATCGAAACCAAGTCAAGACCAAATTCCTTTCTCACATCAACTAGAGACGAGACTTTACCTTGAGAAATTTCTTGATGCCCGACTAAAATTTCTTTTTTCAAATTCTCAATAGGTTTTCCTCTCATACTTAAACTTCAATGCTTCGAAAACAATGTCCAGTATTTCATCATTAAATGTTTTTGAAGATATTTTCATTGAGTCTAGTATTTGCTTATTTTTACGGAGTGACTTCCAAAGGACGATTTTCTCTTTGTCATCCAATTCAATCTTATAAAGTAAATTGGTAAGCATTAAGATTACCTTTTTATATTCTTCACAGATATCACTTGTTTCCTTATTATCTTTCCAAGATAAAAAGTTATAAAAATCGTTAATGGAGAACTTAGGCATAAGTCCCCTGATTGGGCTAGTTAAGAGTTGTGTTGATGAGTACATTAAATTAACATAAGCACCAAGTTCATACTGTTGCGCCTCCGTCATCAAACTATAGTCAGTACCGAATGTTTGTATAACATCAATAGCTGCATTTAATTTCTTTCTCTCATCAATTACTCTAGCAATTCGCTCTTTCAATTCTACAATTGCTAATTCATAGGACTTAATATCTCTCTGCCCTGCAGATATAAATATATTTTCAAGAGTCTTTTTATTACTTTTACTTATCCAGAAGACTAAACCACTAACCGCAAGTGATACACCTGAAATCGTCCATCCAACAGGACCAGCAAAAGCAAGTAAAGTTTGACCTAATGCCATTCCACCGCCTCCAGCTGCGAGAGTTCCCCCTCCAATCCAAGCTAAAGCAGCATTAGTTGCTGCTGCGCCACTAAGCGTTGAAATTGCAGTCCCTGTAGAAGCTACTCCAAATGTTGTAGCCACACCCATTGCGATAGTTGGTCCCACTGTTACCACAGCAACACCTAAACTAGCTCCTGCAACACCTGTGCCTATATTTTTATTTGCCGCTTTTTGATAATCTCTCTCAATTTTTTCCGCTTGCTGTTTCCAGTTGTTTCTTCTCTGATTAAGCTTTTCAATTTGAAGTTTCTTTTTACTCGGTACATTTCGTATCTTATCAAAAAGTTCTTGTATATTTGTTAAAGTATCATAAAGACTGATTGACTGTTCACCAAGTTCTTCAATTACCTTATTAACTTCATTAACCGCAACTTCTACATGATCCTGGATAATTTGCAAATCGGTTTTCTTTTGCATTTTCATCTATGCTTTTCCTCCAGTAAAATAAAGATCAATATCTGCTTTATTTTTTAATTTCTCATCAAGATCCACACCTCTTTTATCTGCTAGTAATCTTGACTTATCAAAAGCCTGTTTATACATATCATTCTCTTTAAATTCTTCAACAAAACTCAATAATGATTTATCATTGTATATTTCAGAAAGATATTTTAAACCATCAAGATAATCACTCATTATTACTTTTTTACGTCTGAGCAAAACCTCTTCTTTTAGAATACGACGTTTGAAACCTCTTCGTACTTCGCCATATAATGATATTGTAAATCTTCCAATACCCACAATATTCAATCGCAAGAAAAACTCTGCTACATTAAAGTTACCTACACCTGTAATAACACCTCTTGCTATAGCATCGCTAATATCTATAATACAAAATGTTCCGTGAGCTACTGTAAGCATTCTTTTTACAGATGCATCGCTAAAAGGCTCACATGATTTCCATAATAGTGAGAATGATCTATCGTCATTTGATACAGTCATAAAATACCTCACCAAACGTCTGGTAGAATAAATCGTTCTTACCAATAATTCATTAACAAAGACCGGTATGACTTGAGCAGACTGAAATCTTACATCGTATCCCTGCTTATATATTTCAATAGCAAGTTCATTAAAAGACTTATCAAAATCGTAAATTGGTATATTTAGTTTTCTCTTAATTGCAATAACATCATTTGTCCAACTCCAAAATGGTGATGGGAGCCCCATACCACGTCCTCTACTAGATGAAGAACCCGATACGTCTGAAATTAAATGACCAAGCCAGTTTACGAATCCAGAAAACAATTTACTTGGTATACTATTACCTCTTAATTTAAAGTTTCCATCTGCCTCTTGAAGAGATATTAGTTCTCCTCCTGATACAAAATGAGATGTATTTCTAAACTGATCTAATATTGAAAAAAATAATCCCAAGATTGTAGGATTATGTCCAAGAGACTTGAAATGATGATTTTTAGGATTCACCCAACTAGCAGCATCACCAGCACCTCTTTGGTCGTATGGAATCTTGAATTTCTTCTCCAGATATTTTATTGCAGATGATAGTGTACCGTTTTTTTTATTATCCCATCCACACATCCTGGCAAAATCCATTGTGCGCTGTTCAAACCACTTGTCTGTAACATCTCCAATTACCGATTCTCCAGGTTTTCCAAGAAAGAAAATATCCATAATAGCGCATATCATACCACTACAAGCAGCTAAAATATAGTCAGTCTTATCACATTCTGAAGTTACACTTTTAAGATCATTTACATTTTCTCTTAGTCCTAGACTAATTTCTTTCAATTCAAACTCGGCAGTCTTAATCGCTGTTTTTATATCAGACGAAAATTGATATTCATCTTTCTCAATATTAAGTTCTAATAGTAAGACTTCAACATCTTTTTTCTTTTTCTTAAGCAAATTATTCATATTCTCCGCTTCAACTATTATTCCGAGACTAACATCTATAAGACCACAATAATACAACACTTTATAAAAAGCAAGACTTACAAAAAGATTACTGCATTTACCAACTTTCTTCCCCATATTTTTCTAGACTCTCACAAGCAGAGATATTGCCTCACATGTACCAACGAAAGACAAATGATAAAGTTTGACACACTACTATGAAACTAAACCATTCAAATACTACTCTTCTATATGAACTACATCTCAAAAGTTATTTTTTTCTGTCTAACTTTTGGAATGAAACTCAATATCAATTATTGGTTGCTTTTTAACTTATGTTAAGTTTACGGTTTTTCAAGTGATTTCCCTCTGCTTCATTACTAAGTATGAGAATTTTTATAATCAGGATTTCTCTATTTTATTTGGCTAATTACTTAGTAACAGTTCTTTTGTGACTAAATTTAGAATATTAAAATAATCTTTTCGTTATGTAAATCATGTAATTACTATCTTCAATCTTCTCTACCTTGTGAGCAGGCACCAAACACACAATTTATTTTCTCAAAAAAATTTTAAATTTATGCTTGACATGGAACGCGTTCCAGAATTTATACTTGTCTCATAAGAAAGAGAGGTAATTTTTATGACTATCAAACGTATCTTTTGTGACATGGATGGAACACTATTAAATAGCAAAGGAAAGGTCAGTGAAAGCAATGCAACCTTAATACGTGATGCAGGGATTCCAGTAACTTTAGTCTCTGCTAGAGCACCGATGGAAATGAGGGATGCTGTAGATGCTCTTCAATTAAAAGGTGTCCAAGTTGCTTTTAATGGAGGATTAATTTATAGAATAGGAGATAATAATGAAGTGCTACCTATTCATACACAAATCATTAAAAAGAGCACTGTACAACTCTTACTGAAGGGAATCCGCCAACACTTCCCTAAAGTTAGTTTATCTTATTACGATTTTAAAAACTGGTATTGTGATAGAATAGATGAAGGAATCCTATACGAACAGAGTTTGACTCGTCAAGCGCCAACACTTATTGAAACTGAAAATCAATTTTTAGAAGGCAAAACAAATACTTTTAAAATTATGATGATCACTTTCGATGAAGCAACTATGCGAGAACTAGCAAAATATCTTCAAAGCTTAGACTTACCAGAAATCACTATTCAACGTTCAGGTAAAGCCTATCTTGAAATTACACATCGCTTAGCCAAAAAATCTAAAGGAATTGCTTACATCCTTCAAAAAGAGCAGTTGACTAAAGAAGAAACAGCTGCATTTGGCGATGGCCATAACGATTTGCCAATGCTTGAAATGGTAGGTTACCCTATTGTAATGGACAATGCTTTTGATGACATTAAAGCGATAGCGTATAAAATAACGAAGTCTAATGATGAAGATGGCGTAGGATATGGGATTCAAAAATTCTTAAAGTAGGAGCCCTATAATGACAAGTATTAGTGATATAGCTAAAAAGGCAGGTGTTGCTAAGTCAACCGTTTCCCGTGTTATCAATCATCATCCTCATGTTTCTGATGAGACACGACAAAAGGTAATGGATCTTATCAATGAATTGGATTATATACCAAACCAGCTAGCACGGGATTTAAGTCGAGGAAAAACACAAAAAATAGGTGTCGTCATTCCACATACACGCCACCCTTATTTTACACAATTAATAAATGGTCTCCTTGATGCTGCTAAAGCTAGTGACTATCAACTTGTCATGATGCCTTCAGATTATAATCAAGAATTAGAACTATCCTACCTGAAGCAACTTAAAATGGAAGCTATTGACGCTTTAATTTTCACTTCTAGAGCAACTAGCCTTGATATGATTGAGACCTATGCAAAATATGGACGAATAGTACTTTGTGAAGAATTGCAGGGGTCTAATCTCCTGTCCTCTGCTTACCTTGACCGCTATTCTTCATTTGTGGATGCTTTCTCTACGATGAAAGCACGAGGTTTGGAACACTTAGTTTTGTTATTTTCAAGAGATAATGAATCATCCGCTACCTATCAATCTGCATTATTAGCTTATCACCATGTTTTTGGGCAACAATCGACTCCACATCTGGTATTTGGGAATATCCACGACTTTAATGACGGCCTAAATGTATCTCATCAATTGATAAAAGATGCACATATAGATGGTATATTAGCTACAAGTGATGAAGTTGCTGCAGGACTCATAAAAGGATATGAAGAAAGTGGGAACAAATGTCCCTATATTATTGGTCAGGAACATTTATTAGTTGGGCAACTGTTAAACCTCCCAACCATAGACCACAAATCCTATTCATTAGGAAAATTAGCTTTTAAACAAGCTTTATCTGAAACAACTAGTCAAGAAGTTTTGATCTCAGAGTTTTTATCTGAAGACAAGTAGACTTTCAAAAATAATAGAAAAAAAGTTTCCAACTATACGAAATTGGAAACTTTTTATTTTGCCACAAATCACTATTTGTTTCATTACCAAGATTTGTTGTGTAAAACTGTCCTCTCTGTAGTTTGTCGCATGGGCGGAACATCTCCTTCTACTTCGCTGAAGCCTCAGCTCGTACAAGCAGTGATACCGACTCAACATGCGTTGAGAGTACACTTTGTATCTTTCTATGTTAATACAGATTTGTCTTTATTTTTGAGTTGATAGATTGAATAGGTTTGTGGAAAGAAGTCACTCAACGGTCCCTTCTCTTTTGCTTAAATTTGAAATGATACCTACTTACCTGTTTCAATTCATCAAGTTCATCAAATTTATGACGACTTATTTCTTTTGTATTACGATTGACTAAAACTACCTCGTAAGATTCCGGATGATTTAACATAGAATTATATTCATTAATCGACATCTCAAATTCTGTAATTGATGATTTTACCTCAAAGTACATATTCCCGTTCTCTGGATCTTGAACCCACATATCACAAACAATTCCATTTGGCGGTTGTTTGTTACGGTCTGAAGATTTAGTAGAATATTTCGAATTCCAAATTACATCAAGTTCTTGATTCTGAGTCAATTCAGCGTAAGCAATTTGTTCTGCTGTTTCACCAGCATCATCATTTACGGAGTTTCTATTATCATAATCTCGTTTACTTCTTTCTCCATTTCGTGTGTTCTTACCTTTCCTACTGACACTATTTAATGGTTCAAGAATGGTTTTAACAGTTGATGTTTCTCCAATAGAGAAGCCGGATTTTCCTCCATTCAAATCATCATCACTTTCTTTAGTAATGAATTTCAGTATATCTTCTCTTAAATTGGACGGAATACCAAAATACAGTAAGGAAGAAACTTTTTGATGACCTCTAATATAATAATCAAAATCATCTTTTGTGATGGCTGCCTCCGTGATTAACTCTTCGACATTATTATCATACAAACCATCAATGTCAATCTCATCAGTAATTGACACACTTAGCTCTGGAAATCTCTTCTCACTTTCTTTCTCAATGTCAACTTGAACTGAATTTGGAATTTCAGAAATCTCAAATTGATAATCATTGTATCTTCCAATTTTTTCTAAAAATGTTTCTTTGAGTTTTTTATCATTTCTCTTTTTTGCCTTGCTATATAAAATCTGGCGGTAATGTTTCGCTTTCTTATCTAGATAAGATCTTAATTTCAGTTTCCAAAATTCACGAATATCCAAATGAATCAATTCTGACAATCCATTCAAATCCTCAATATCTTTTGAAATGCTTTCTAGTGCTATCGCTAACAATTGATACTCTTCTTCTTTTAATGCATATGAATAGTCAATTTCAAAAGTACCAGGATATTCCTCTTCGTTTAGTCCATTTAATAACAAAAATTCATTAACTTTTTTACTTAAAGCATTTTCGCTAAACAATAGCTCAAACGATTCATTCCACCTATCTACACCGAATTCTTCAGTTATTTTTCTTTGTTTATGTTCCGTATCTCGGGAAATTAACAATTCAATCAAATTCAAATCTAAGCTTAGATTTAACACCTGCTTGAATATGTCTACGATTGCTGAAGAAAATGTATCAATTAAACGTAATTGACTAATTTCAATATGGTTAGCAGGTAATTTTAAGTAGAATGTTCCTTCACTTTCCACAAAATAATAATCTTCCAAAACGATTGACTGACCATCTTGCTCATCTTTAACAGTTATTTTGCTGCATGGAATAATCTGAATACGTTTTAATGAACTAACATTTTTACTATTGTCATCTATCGTAGATAATACCGCGGTTTTAATATCATCAATCTCTTTTTTGAAATCCTCAGAATAATCCTCCAATAGATCAAATGCTTCCAATTTTAAATTTGTTTTAAAGCGTTCAACCCCAAGCCATTCATATATCGTCGTAGTACTAGCTTTTTCAGGCACGTAAATAAAACGCATTTGTTTCTCTATTGATTTAGGCAGTCGCTTATCAGCATACCTTAATTCTTTATTTGGATAAAATAATCCATCTTTGGCTAAGACTGATAATCCTTCGGTAGAATAAGTAGGTCTCATTCCCTTTTTATTTCTGATAAGTTCATTATATAATCTACGACTAATTTCACCTTTATCGAATTTTGGTAATTCGACTAATATAGATTTTATCTCATTATCAGAAAACATCGCCATATTTTTTTTGAAATCCAACTGTTCAACAATGCGTTGCCCTAGGAGTTCTATTAAGCTTTGTTCAGAAACTCCATACAATCCCGGAACGTGTGCCTTAAGCTTTTCATATAGCACAATTTGTCTGGGACTATATTTCTCTCCGTCAATTTCAATCCATGGTGTTTTATTCAAAATGTATTTCACATACTCATTTGAATAAAAGTAAAATCCGTTCCAGTTTGATTGCTGACTTGCACTTGATTCTTTTTTTACCGAAGATAATAAATCTGTCAATTCTTCATCTTGATTAAGCCAATTGACAATGTCTTTTGTGTCTAATTTGCCTATTAATTCTTTAAAATTCCTGATGTCCTTAGACGTTAAATAATTAGTATTCTTATATTTTATTTCATTCTTATATTTGTTTTCAATAAATGTTTTAAAGTCATTATCATTTTTCAAAAAATTATTATCATAAATCTTAGGATATTTTGAAACTCCACATCTAAGAATAAATGATAGAAAATCACTTTCCCTAGCAAAACTAGAGCAATCTATTTTTTTCAATGCCATGTAATCTGTACCTTGAAAAAGCTTATCTCCTAGTTCATTGCCATACTCTTTTCCAAGATAGATTTTATTAGAGGGCTGAATGCCACCAGCAACGTTTGGAAGATTAAATGGGAGTTTAGACAACTCACTTCCAGCTAATAGTTTTTCATTGTATTTATCATAAAACCAATTAATGAAACTGATAGATTTTTCAACAGTATCAATTTGGCGATTAATCGTCCCTATAATCAAATCTGAACTGCTTTGCTCAGTGAATTCAATTGCAAGATATTTTTCACTGAATGCATCTAGAATACGTTTATCTCCTGTACGTTCAGCTTTATATACATTAGCTGTTTCTTCCCACTTATTTTGCCAACTTGATGATTTCTTAATTTGGTCAATTAACTCATCAACATATGTTTGATTCAGTATACATAATCTTACCCATGAAGACAATTCTTTTGGAAGCACAGTAATACCTGTATCTGTAGGTAAGAATACCCTGTCTGATTTCATCACCCAATTATCACTATTATCTTTCAACAGTTTAGGAATAATTTGATCATTTTTATAATGCTCACTCCACCACAAAAACACCTTTGTTCTTACTCCGTTTCCCCAAGTAGACGATAGTAAGTTAATTTTCTCAGCTAGCTCTTCTGTCTCAAATGATAACTCAGTGTATCCATTATAATCAGCAAGTTCTTGTATCAATTTGGCATTTTCGTTTGTTTCTAACAATTGCAATAAGGTGGAAAATGTTTCACCTATTAGCTCATCAGGGAATTCCTGAAAGAAAAGTTTTGGTTTCTCCTTGATAGAAATATATTGCAAATTTACAGTTGGTAGTATTGGGGCATTAGATAAAAAACCTAAATATTTATTCTTTAAGTCAAAGACATCTGAATCCCATAGTTTATTATCCAAAAAAGGAGTTACCATTTTTAAAGCTATGTCTTCATATTCAGGCTTAGATAATTTTTCCGCTACTTCAGAAATAAATTCGAGCACTTCAGTAAATATTCTCTTATTTATTTGTTCGCTATCATCCGGAACATCGTCACGTGAATTATTTGTTATAAACGGTGCATTTATAAGTGCATGAATTGGTGTATCAAAATTACGTACTGGAAAGTAGCAATATAGTTTTTCTTTGGAGTAATCGTAGTGAGAATCTTTTGAAATAGCTATTGCAATTTTAGCAACTTTATCTCCTAACCTAGATACTTTGTCAAAAACAAAATATTCTTCTGACGACGATGGACCGTTAACGTCACTTTTTTCTATCAGTACATAATTTCCATCGACAATTTTCTCTGATATTTTTTTATCATCAGTTGTTTCAATAACAATTTTTGTTATATTGGGCAAAAATAACAGCGACTTATAAAATGGTTGCTGAAGTTGTTTAGAAACACTCGTTCCTTTGGTTAAATTTCTTTCTTTTAGTTTTACTCGTATTAATGTATCAAAATCAGAGTCTATTTTGTTTATTGGTTGAGGACAGTTCATTATTGGAAAACATAAATCATAATCTTCTTTTTTCCAATTTTTCTTCTGTTCAAAAATTAATTCACTGAATTTATCTGAATCTCTTGATACAAATTGCTCAAAAAGATTTTTAGTGAATTCTTCACTAAATCGAATAGCAAATTCTCCCGAATACAGTTCAACCCACTCTGCATCGTTTAACAAGGAACGAAAACCAGTCCCCTTATTTCCAATATTTTGTGATGATTTATTACTTGCTCTTCCTAAGCATAATCTTTCAATTGTATCTTTTGAAAATGACGTGCCTGTATTCCCAACTTCCAAGATATTATTTTTATATGTTATCTGAACTTTCACTTCGTCATTGCTAGCGTCATTATCTGATTTTATATCTCCATAGGCATCGTCTACGTTCTGTAATAGTTCTAAAATCTGACGACCATTATAATCACGCATCAATTCATATTCTTCACTACAAGCCTTTTCAAGTTCATTACTCAACTCAGAATCGGTATATTTACGAATAAAAATATCTCTTAATTCATCAATCGTATTCCATTTACTCACAGAACTTCGCCTCCAACCTATTTTTTACATAATATTATATATTATATCACTAATCATTTTATGAAAACCAATCAATAAAAACGTTAATATGGATGTCCACACTAACGTTTAGTTCTAAATATTCAAATTTAAATTAAATTTCTACAGCCACACTCACCCCACTTTTGAAATCAATAACAATGTTCTTTTCAAAAATGGTTACCTTCTCAATCAATCTTTGAACCAGTACTTCGCTATACTCGGTGATGATATCGTCTTCTTTTTCAAAGGCTTCCATCTCATCGACCCGTAATTTCAAATTGGTATCCGCTACTATTTACTTTTCAACCGCATCTCGTTCATCTCTTAGTTACTATATTTGGCTTATAAGTTCATCATAGCCTTGACCACCAATTGTCATGCTGATGATTTTAGATCCTAAATCTTTTAATTGTTCAGTCATTTCATCTAACCTATCAACTCTACGATGAACCACGAAATTGTCATTTTCACACGAAAAAAGAGCAATACAGGTATTAACCAGAACTGCTCAAAAGCTTATTATATCAACGTTCCACACGAGTGAGCAAAGCTACACACTCAACATGGTGCGTCTGTGGAAAAAGATCTACCGGCTGTACTTTTTTCAATTCGTAGCCTAATTCTTGATAGAGTTTGATATCACGCGCCATGGTTGCTGGGTTACATGAGACGTAAGTAATCTTTTCAGGTTGCATGGCAACACTGGCTTTAATGAAGCTTTCTGTCAAGCCCTTGCGTGGCGGGTCCACAATGATAACGTCTGGTTTGATGCCATCCTTGCTCCACTTGGCCATGGCATTTTCAGCTGAGTCAGCTACATAGTGGGCGTTAGTAATGTCGTTACGTTCCGCATTTTTCTTAGCATCTTCGACGGCTGTTTCGATGACTTCAACGCCGTAGACTTCCTTGACCTGTT
>OGYG01001382.1_pt1 | contig 15919 bp, 18 predicted proteins | sample 1576481 | NCBI WGS metagenome assembly OGYG01 (sample SAMEA3541497, study PRJEB24748) | human gut metagenome | biome: human gut; feature: human-associated habitat; material: faeces | place: China | collected 2012 | reverse complement strand
AGTGCCGCAGCGAAGTCCCCGAGTTAAAGGAGATCGCCCCCGGCCACCTGTGCGCCTGCCACTAACCACTCTGAAGCCAGCCCGACCGGACTGCGCTCCGCACAATACAAGGAGGTAATACCATGCGTTTATCCAACCTGACCTGGCCCAAGGCAGAGGAATATTTCCGCGCTCACGATACCGTCCTCATCGGCATCGGCTCCATCGAGTGCCACGGCCGCCACATGCCCCTGGGCACCGACACCCTCATCCCCGACTTCCTGCTGGACAAGATCGAGCAGAAGAGCGACGTGCTCATCTGCCCCACCATCCCCTACGGCGCCACTGAGAGCCTGTGCGACTATCCCGGCACCATCAACCTGGGCACCGAGCTGCTCTATCAGGTGCTCGGCCGGGTGTGCGACAGCCTGTTCCAGCACGGCGCCCGCCGCTTCGTCCTCCTCAACGGCCACGGCGGCAACATCAAGTCCATCGACCGGGTGGGCTATGACATCCAGCGCAAGGGCGGTATCCTGGCTGAACTGAACTGGTGGCTCATGGCCTGGGACATGGACCCGGCCTGGAAGGGCGGCCACGGCGGCGGCGAAGAGACGGCGGCCATCCTGGGTATTGACCCCTCCCTGGTGGATCAGAGCGAGGTGGCCGGCCCCATGAGGCTCCACGACGTATCCGACACCCTGAAGGCCACCGGCTTCACCTCCATCGACTACAAGGGCGTCACCGTCAACATCCCCCGCCTGACCCCCTCCGTCACCCACAACGGATGGATTGGTCCCGACCACCCCGAGACCGCCACCGAGGAGTGGGGCCGGAAGATGCTCCAGACCACCGCCGACTACATCGTGGACTTCATGGAGGAGTTCAAAAAGGTGGACATCGCCAAGGCCTGCGGCACCGAATTTTAATTGGTTAGAATGTGGGGATAGACACGAATGGATAAAAAGCAATCACTGGAACTGTGCGCCGCCCTCTCCAACGCCAAGGGCGCGCCCGGCTTTGAGGACGAGGTTCTCACCGTCCTGCGCCGCTATGGCGAGGGGCTGGGCTCCTTCCGGGAGGACAGCCTGCGCAACCTCTACCTCTCCCGCAGCGGGAACCAGGGCGGACGGCCCATGGTTCAACTGGACGCCCACACTGACGAGGTGGCCTTCATGGTGCAGGCCGTCAAGCCCAACGGCACCCTGCGCTTCACCACCCTGGGCGGCTGGGTTCCCTCCAACATCCCCGCCCACCGGGTTTGGGTTCAGACGGCCGACGGGGACTATATTCCCGGCGTCACCGCCAGCAAGCCCCCCCATTTCATGAGCGAGGCCGAGCGCAAGGCTCAGCCCGCCGTAGAGGACATGAGCATCGACATCGGCGCCTCCTCCCGGGAGGAGGTGCTGCGGGACTTCCGTGTGCGCATGGCCGCCCCGGTAGTGCCCGACGTGACCTTCGAGTACCAGGAGAAACACGATCTGATGATCGGCAAGGCCTTTGACTGCCGTCTGGGCTGCGCCTCCATTCTGCGTACCCTAGACAATCTGCGGGACAAGACGCTGAATGTGGACGTGACCGGCGCGTTCGCCGTCCAGGAGGAAATGGGGACCCGCGGCGCCACTGTCACCGCCAACACCGTAAAGCCCGACCTGGCCATCGTCTTTGAGGGATGCCCCGCCGACGACACCGTGGCCGAACCCTATATGATACAGACCGCCATCCACAAGGGGCCCATGCTGCGCCACATCGATGCCCGCATGATCACCAACCCCCGCTTCCAGCGCTATGCCCTGGATCTGGCGGAGGAGCTGGGCATCCCCGTGCAGGAGAGCGTGCGCACCGGCGGCTCTACCAACGGCGCGCCCATCCATCTGTCCAACCAGGGCGTGCCCGTCATCGTCATCGGCATCCCTGTGCGTTACATCCATACCCACTACGGCATCGCCGCCCACAGCGACGTGGAGAACGCCGCCCGGCTGGCCGCCGCCATTTTGGAGCGGATGGACGCCGCGCAGATCAGCCGCTTCTGAGCCCCAAAGTTGCGCCCCCATGGGGGCGCAGCTTTTTTGTTGATCCCAGAAAAACCGTACCATACGCTCTCTATACTTCTGCTAAAATCCGCTGTCCCTCCTGGCTCTTTGCAGTTGATCTTTCTCCTTTTCCACACATACAGCCGTAAAATCGCCCAATGATTCTCCTTGACATTTTGTCTATATTGTGCAAAAATGTAGATACAGCATTTCCCATATTAAAATCTGCACGCTTTCTTGCAGAAGGGGGGCTCATGTTTTAACCATTGCAGAAGAAAATGTCGCTAAAGAGACAGATGATTTGGTCTTGACAGCGGTTCACCCTTACCTCTCTCCAATCTCAATGGTGGTGCCAACTCAATTGATTGCTTACTTTGCAACCCTTCATCGTGGGCTCGATGTTGATAAACCACGGAACCTTGCTAAGTCTGTAACAGTTGAATAAATTTGTTTATATAGAAAAAAACATCCTCGTTAGGTTTTTCCTAGCGAGGATGTTTGCTTTTAAGGGGCAAAGCCGAATCCACAGCCATGATTGGTTAGAGGATGGGGAAAACGTGATCATTGGTCTCAAAATAAGCCGATTTTCCCTTAAAAAGAAGGGGGTATAGTTGATTCTTATAACAGGGTCAAGAAAAGATCAAAGGGATCCATTTCTTCTAAAATGAAAAAATAAATAAGAATGCGCGCAAGACTTTATTTTCAAGGATTTGCGCGTTTTTTGATACCTGCTTCAATAGAGAAATTTTAAGGCCTTGATAGGGAAAATATATTAGTCAGCTAGTTTTCGAGGTGATATCATGGTTACAAATTTCAGAAGGGCAGCAGTCAGTTTTCCTTTTGAAGAAGTTATTGAGGAGGTTTCATGGTATGAGTAAAAAAGAATTGGTTCTTCGTGCCATTCGGGGCGAAGCAGTAGAGCGAATCCCTGTAGGATTTTGGCTCCATTATGTGACCCAAGAAGAAAAAGAATTGGGGCTAAACAATCCGGCCGTTCTTGAAAAAAGTATCAAAGGACACCAACACTATGTTGAAGAAATTTCACCTGATTTTGTCAAGATTATGAGCGATGGCTTCTTCCGCTATCCGAGTGCACTTTATTCGAGAGAGATCAGATCGATCCGAGAATTGAAGGATATTCAACCGATTGGGGAGCATCATCCTTGGATTGAAAAACAAATTGAAGTGGTCAAGGAGATTCGTTCTCATTTTCATGAAGAGATTGCTTCTTTCTACAATATCTTCTCGCCTATTTCTTATTTGAAACGCTGGTTCCGTACGGACCAATCCCGTGGAGACCAAGTGATTGCAGACTTTATCAAGGAAGATCCAGAAACTTTGGCTCATGTCCTTGATGTGATTGCAGGAGACATCGCTACTTTAAGTCGCCGCTTGATCCAAGAAGCAGGTATTGAAGGAATTTACTTTTCAACCCAGCAAATCCAAGATGAGCGTGTGACAGATGGAGAATACCGCAAGTTCATTGAGCCTAGCAGCATCGCTGTCCTAGAAGCAGCCAATGAAGCTGGAGGCATCAATATCCTTCATATCTGTGGTTTTGAAGGGGCCAGCAATGAAGTGGAACTCTTCAAGGATTATCCGGCTCAAGTCATTAACTGGGCGACCCATCATGAAGGCCTTAGCCTAGCCGCAGGTCGTAAACTTTTCGGCGATCGTGCCGTCTTGGGTGGCTTTGTCAATGGCAAGAAAGGTTTGCTCTACCAAGGGGAACGAGAAGCTATTGAGCAAGAAACTCGTCGCTTGGTGGCAGAAGCCGGAAGTCGTGGTTTGATCCTTGGAGCAGACTGTACCGTGCCAGATGATTTCCAATTGGAACGCTTAGATTGGGTACGTCAAGCAGCTGTATTGTAAGAAGAAAGGAGAGGGAGATGAAAAAGATCAATGTATGGTGTATCCTGGTAACCGTTTTGTTTTTGCTTCTAGGGCTTAGTAAAGTCGCTCTAGCAAGCAGTCTGGGGAAGGTAAAAAAAGATCCAGATATGGCAAGACTGGAGAAAATTCCAGCCCATAGTCTCTCCCTCCTTCGCCCGTCTGATCTAGCAGGAATTCTTCTTCTCGAAGATCAGTGATAAAAAAAGATGAAGAGCTTGATAAAAAATATATATTAGTCAAAGCATCATTGAAGTGATAAGATAACAAACAAGAAAAGATAGAACGAGGTAAGAACATGTCATCAAAAAGAGAATTAGTGTTAAAAGCTTTCAAAGGAGAAGCAGTTGACCGTGTGCCAGTTGGATTTTGGCATCATTTTACAACAGAAGAAGAATGGTTGAAAGGATTTTCTAATCCGGAAATTATTGAAAAAAACCTCAATGGCCATAAAAACTTCCTTCACAAGGTCAAACCAGACTTTGTCAAACTCATGAGTGATGGTTACTTTGCTTATCCAAACCCAGCCATTCACAAAGGCCTTGAAAATATCTCTGATTTAGCAGGGATTGAACCACTTGGAGCAGATCATCCATGGATCACAGAGCAAGTAGAGCTCGTTAAAAAAATCCGTGCCGGTTTTGAAGAAGACATTGTGGCTATCTACAATATCTTTGCTCCAGTGACCTACTTCAAATGGTTGGTCGGAGAAGTTTCAGGAGGAGATGACTTGATCGCAAACTTTATCGATCAAGATGCAGCAACTCTTAAAAAAGTATTGGATACGATTGGTCAAGACATTGCAAGTCTGAGCCAACGAATCATTAAAGAAGCAGGAGCAGACGGGATCTACCTCAGTGTTCAAAGCATCCAAGATGCGCGGGTTACACAAGAAGTCTATAAAACCATTATTACACCGAGTGAACTCCATGTCTTAGAGGCAGCCAATGAAGCCGGTGGCGTAAATATCCTTCATATCTGTGGCTACGAAGGAGCTCGCAATGATATCCATCTCTTCACAGACTACCCAGCCCAAGTCATTAACTGGGCAGTCGGACCAGAAGGAATCAGCCTAGCAGAAGGACGCGAAATCTTCGGTGAACGCACGGTTCTTGGTGGTTTTGAAAATGGCAAAAATGGTCTTCTTTACACAGGAGATAAGGCTGCGATCCAAGCAGAAACCAAACGCATCATCGCAGAAACAGGAACGACAGGCTTGGTCATTGGTGCCGATTGTACCATTCCAAGTGACATTGATGAAGAACGAATCGAATGGGTTCGTGAAGCTGCAGCAGAATAAGGAAAATAGAAAGAGGGGGAACAGAGTATGAGTAAAAAAACATGGATTATCGGTGGGGTGGCAGTACTTGCCATTGCAGGAGCAACCATTCTTGGACGGAGCTTGAACCATGCAAACGACAGCAAAGATTCAACAGGATCGAACAAGGTAACAACCTTGAAAGTAGCCCACACTCAAAACTATGTGCCTTACGATTTCGTCGATGAAAAAGGGGAATCAGATGGTTATGAAGTAGCCGTGCTCAAAGCCATTGACGAAAAACTACCAGACTACAAGTTTGAGTACACTGGAACAAGTGATGACGATCTCTTGATCGGTCTAGAATCTGGTAAATACGATATCGGAACCAAAGGAGCTTGGTATACCGAAGAACGTGCCAAGAAATTTATCATTCCAAAAGAACCAATCGGAGCAAGTATCATCGGATTTACCGTTCGGAAAGAAGATGCGAATAAATACAAGAATATCGATGACTTCGCTAAAGAAAAAGGAAAATTGGTTCCAATTTCACCACAAAATGCGCAGTGGAATGTTATTAAAGAATACAATGAAAAGCATAAGGACCAACAAATCGAATTAACAGCTGCCGAATCTTTCAAAGTCGCAGATGCCTATGCTTGGGTTCTTGAAGGACGTTACGATGCCTTCTTTGACATCAAACTTTCCTTTGAAAAAGCTGTCACAGATAAAGATGGTTCTTACCACCAATATGCGGACAAACTGAGCTGGTTTGCCTACAAAGGAATTCCAACTTACCCATTGATCCATAAGGATAAGAAAAACGAAAAATTTGCGGAAGCATACAGCAAGGCCATCAAAGAATTAGAAAAAGATGGCACACTTGCTAAATTGTCGAAAAAATATTTCGGTGAAGATGTCTTCAGTTATGTAGATAAAGAGAAATAAGATGGAACTGGGTGCGCATAGCCCCAGCTTCCTTATTTCTATACGGATACAGAAAGGAAAAGAAACATGGTCTCATACGACATTTCCAAGGTCTGGTCATTTCTTCCAACCTTGGTCCAAGCTCTGCCAGCGACCCTAGCTTTGATGTTTTTAACGACGGTTCTCGGTTCTGCATTTGGCTTGGTTTTGACCTGGGCACAAGTATCAGAAGATAAGGTAGGAGCAGGTCTGGCAAAAGGCTATGTCTTTACTTTGCGTTGTACCCCTCCGATTGTCTTGCTCTTTTTGGTCTTTTATGGGCTCCCCCAATTTTTGAACTGGTGGTTGGGCATTGACATTGACCACTGGTCCAAGTTTGTCTTTGTCCTTGTTGCCATGTTTCTTCTCTTTGCTGCTATGATCTCTGAGGTCTTCAAGGCAGCCTATTTGGCCATTCCAAAAGGTCAGATGGAAGCGGGCTTGAGTATTGGCTTGACGCCAGCTCAAACCATTTGGCGGATTGTCCTTCCCCAAGCCTTTCGCGTGGCTCTTCCCAATATGACGACTGCCATCTTGAACCTCATGCGCGATGCCGCTTTGGCTTATACCATTGGCTTTATCGATATCATGGGAGCAGGTAACAACTTGATCAGCCGCAATCTTGGGAATTATTCCCTCGAGACCTATACAGCCGTCGCAGTGATCTACTGGGGAATTGCCCTTGTGATCTCCTTCTCCGCTCAACTCCTTGAGAAACGACTCAGTGTAACAGAAAGGTAGCTTATGGATTTCAATTTTATTAGTAAAGCATTTCTAGCCACCTTAGGTGGTGTTCCAGTGACCCTTCTGATCATGGTCGTATCGATTCTTTTGAGTTTCTTTCCAGCCCTCTTTTTGGCACTCGGTCAGATTTATAAGGTCAAAGGTGTTCGCAGTTTCTCAGTGGTTTACTTAGCCTTTATCCGCGCGACGCCTCCGATTCTCTTGATTCTCTTCTTTTATAGTCTCTTTCCCAGCCTCTTAAATAGCTTTTTTAAGAGTATTGGCAGTCACTTTAATGTCTTTGAGATCAATCCCATTTACTATGCCTTTATCATCTTTAGCTTGATGACAACGGGGAGTCTTGCTGAAATTCTACGGTCAGCCATTCTGACTGTGGATAAGGGTCAGCTAGAAGCAGCGCAAGCCATTGGTTTGACCAATCGCCAAGCCTATATCCGCATTGTTTTTCCACAAGCTCTGCGTTCAGCCCTACCCAATCTGTGTAACCTGGTCATCAACTTGGTCAAAGGAACCTCCCTTGTCTTTGTCATGACCATCAAGGATATCACCGCCATTGCCAAGGTCGAAGCCTCTTATGGTTATCAATATTTTGAATCCTATCTCGTGATTTTTATTCTTTATATTGTCATTTGTGGGGTGATTCAGTGGGGATTCAATCTCTTAGAAAAACGCCTGACACTCGCATAGAAGAAGGAGAAATAAGAAGATGTTAGAAGTAGAACACGTATCGAAAAAATTTAAGGACCACCAAGTCCTGGTAGATGTTAATCTCAAGGTCAACCAAGGGGATGTCGTCGTTATTTTGGGTCCATCTGGATCAGGAAAAACAACTTTCCTTCGTTGCCTCAACCACTTGGAAAAGGCGGATACAGGCCACCTCACCCTAGGTGGAAAAGAGTACGATCTCTCAAAACTTAGCAAAAAAGAGATTCTAGAAATCCGCCAAAAGACAGCCTTTGTCTTTCAGCATTACAATCTCTTCGCTAATAAAACAGCGCTTGAAAATATCTTAGAAGGGCTGGTTGTAGCCCGTAAGATTCCAAAAGAAGAAGCCATCCAACGGGCAGAATCAGCCCTTGAAAAAGTTGGTCTCCTCGCTTACAAGGATTACTATCCTTCTCAATTGTCAGGTGGCCAGCAGCAACGGATCGGAATTGCGCGTGCCATCGCAGTGAAACCAGACGTGATCTTGCTGGACGAGCCGACTTCAGCGCTAGACCCAGAGTTGGTCGGGGATGTCTTAGATGTCATGAAGCAATTAGCCCAAGAAGGAGTGACCATGGTTGTCGTAACCCATGAGATGGGCTTCGCGCGTGATGTGGCTAACCACGTTATCTTTATGGATGGCGGACACATCATCGAAGAAAACGAACCTCATGAATTCTTCAACAGTCCAAAAGAAGAACGAACCAAACAATTCCTTTCACGGATTTTATCCGATGCCACTTATAGCGTCGAATATATGATTTAACAGGAGACACACCCAGTAAGGGTGTGTTTTTTAGAATCTGGAAAAAATTTTTAAAAATTGGGTCATTTTTTAGAAATCATTACGAATAATATAAGTGAGAGGGAAATATGACTGATAAAAAACAACGATTAATGCTACTATTTTTACTGACTTTATTTCTAGGAGGTTGCAGTCTTTTTACGGATAAAGCTGCTGAGAGAAGGGAAATGATTCAGATTGCAGAAAGCACGAAAATGGAGCGAGCGATAAAACACTTGTTAACCAGTATCGATCCGAAAGCTTTCACTTCAGAAGGAGTCATTCACTCCTATACCCTGATAAAAGGTGAATTGGAATACAATCCAATGGGAGGCATGAATGTCTCTCTCGTTATCAATGGCGATAAAAAGTTAACGATCGATACGACTGTTCAAATGGAAGATTCAGGACAGTTCGAAGCAGGTAGTTACGGTATTTCAGCAAAATTAAGTGATCTGTTAAGTGAAGCAGAAAAGACTGGGAAATAAACTCATTCAGGTAAATACCCCTAATATAGGAAAATAGAAACATTTCTGAATCAAAGTTGGTATGTTACATCAATAGCTAGTGCTTGTAATGATTTAGCAACATTTTTTAACAAAAGTAACATTTCAGACGTTGATGGAATTTTGTATAATACATTTTAAGAAAACTAGAGAAAGAAATGGGAAGAAGATGAAAAAAAGTAAATTCATTGTGTTGATAATGGTAGTATTTAGCCTGAGCATAGGAGGCTGTAGCTTTTTTAATGGACAATCTGCCAAGAAACAAGAAATGATTCAAATCGCAGAGAGTCAGAAGATGAAAGTGGCGATTGAAAATATGTTGAAAAAATTAGATCCTAAAGCTCTTACTCCAGAAGGAAAAATAAAATCATATAAAATCTCTAAAGATGATTTAGATTATAATCCGATGGGAGGGCTATTAGTAAAAATAGTTATAAATAATGATGAAAAATTAGTTTTAAGCACAACTATACAAGAGGATGCTACAACAGGGAAATATGAAGAGACCTATTTTGGGGAAACAGAGGAGTTAAGTGATTTATTAGATAAGGAGTGATAATGGCTAATAATTTAAATTTCAATGATCAACAAAATGTTAAAGCTGCTCTACTTGAATACGAAAAAGATGTCAAAATAAATGGAAAGTTTAAAATTGGGACGAAGAAAGACGAATACATTGGTAATGTCGCCCATATTTATGATAACGTAAATGACAATGAGGAGCAGGTCTTCGTTCTTACTAATAATGGCCAAGGCGCGCAACAAAATGCAGTCCCCTATACTGCTTCTGATGAAGCGCGTGCCCAAATCCATGACGTGACTGTCTTGATGAAGGGATCTGAAACTGAAACAAGTACACAAAAATTACTCCATGATACATTCACGGATTGGGTAAAGACAGATTTGCCTGCTGCTTCTAACATTCTTGGTCCCAATGGAGCGGCGAACTATGCGACAGATTATGCGAAAAGATTCACTAGAGATAAGATTAAGGAGAATTTGAAAAAAAGGGATGAAACTGCCGATTCTAATATTTCGGAGCTTATTAGTTATCCGTTTAGTTTACTCGATAAAAATGTTGGAAATAATGTAAAAAGCTTTGTCAAGAGTATTAGAAGTAATCCAATAACAAATGCTTATCGTGAGGCGAAAGCAAATCTATATGGTATGGGAACGGATATTCTAATTGATAGTCAAGCAAAGTTTCCAGTATTTATTGGGGCTACCATTTTAAAAGAGTACAACAAAGATAGAGGTACTTTCCCGCCTCCGCAGTTTAAAGATGCTGCAGCTCATTTGAAAGAGGTGATCCGAAAATACCCCAATGCCAAGATCGATCTATACGGTCACTCTCTGGGGTCTATGAATATTCAGTATGCGCTTGCCTGCTTGACGGAAGAAGAAGCGTCTCATATTGGGACTGTCCATCTATACAATGGCCCTAATGCCTATTCCATCTTAACACCCGAGCAAAAAGCGCGTATAGATTCGCTGAAGTACAAAATCTACAATCACATTGACCATAAAGATTTGGTTAGCTTGGGCTATCAGGATTCTGGAAGCAAGGAATCCAGTGGGATTGTCAAGCACCTCAAAACTAAGAATTTGATAAATACTGGCCTGCAGCACATGATGCATGGTTATATCTATGATAAGGATGGGAATTTGGTTCTTGAAAAGGGAACGGAAGCCATCACTCGGAAGGAAATCATTGAAGAGCGGATGAAGGTTTACTATCGCCTAAAGGATAAATTGCAAAAAACAGGTGGTGGACTGAGCTCAAGTGAACGGATTTATCTTGATGCTTTGCAGGCACGCTTGGCTTCTGATGAGCTGATTCGGGTAGTGGATGAAGGGCTGGAGCAAGCTCAGAAATCTAAGGGACAACTGGATACAGATTTAGAAGCTTTGGAGAAAGTCTTACAGACCGTTCCGAAAGGCTTCATTCTCAATCTTGCGGAAGTAGAAGAGGCTTATGCACAGGCCGGTGCAACAAGGCAAACAGTTGTCACTGAAGTAAGAGAAAGGTTCGACAATCGTTTGGCTGCATATCAGTCCTTATCGAATGAATTTCATACTTTAAACGAGCAAGTGAATGCAGGAATTGAGCTCTTAAAAGCAAAAGATCAAGAAATAGCAGGAGAAATGAACCAGTGGGAACAACTAGCTTATTAATTTCATCTACTCTTTCGAAAAAGGAAAAGAAACTAGATCACTTGGAAAGAGAGTTCCAAAAAGCGCGCTTGGAGCTAGATGAAAAGCGTTGCCTAGTGGAAAGAAAACAGCAGCTCTTCACCCAGATGCTGGAAGAAGAGTATGCGATGGCAGCTTCCTTTTTACAAGAGCAGGAGGTTGATGTCAGTTGTGGATGGGAGTCCCTCCATCGCTGTATCGAAGAGTATGATCTCGAAGCTAGAGAAGCTGCACAAGTAGCCTTCAAACAGATCGAAATCGAGGAAGAGAATTTATGGCAATCCTACCGGAAAGATAGACGCCAACTGGAAGAGGAGTTTGCACAAGATAAAGTTTCATAGTATAGAAGAGGAGGAAGTATGGGTGATAGTCCAGTCAAAGATTTCTTTGATTTAGATATGAAAGATAAGATGAGGATCATCGAAAGCCGAAAGAAACTTGAAAAAGATTTAATCCGGGTTGTCTATGCGCCCGTTTTATTGACCTGCAAGGCAGGAGTTGAGAAACGTTACAATGATGGCTTGACTGCGATTGCAACAGTAGCCGAAGAAGACGTCCAGGTCGTTGGAAAGCAACTGGATCAGTCCATGGTGGGTCAATTTGCTAAAAATGTACAGACGGTTATTCAAGAAAAAGCTGGGAAATTTAAATCTATCTAGCCAAGAACTTCTATTTAAATATGGAATCTGGAGTGACTCCAGATTTTTTTACATAATTTTTAAAAATTATGTAAAAAAGTGTTGACAAAGAAATCAGTCTGCGTTATAATAATTTATGTAAACAAAAAGAGGTTGAAAAAACCTACTGGTTTACAAGATCAATAGTGGAAAGGAGATGGTGATATGCTATTTCCAGAATTAAGACAACTAATTGATAAAAGGGAAAATAGAAACTGTTAGCCTGTAGGGCTATTATTAAATAAATGAATTAAAATTATGTAAACAATCAAGCAGCAGCCAATTGGTCTGCTAATTTTCAAGAATGAATTAAAATTATGTAAATTAGAGGTATACAATATGAACAACAACTTTAACAATATGGATGATCTTTTCAATCAACTAATGGGAAACATGGGTGGTTTTCGTTCTGAAAGCCGTCGCTACATGATCAACGGTCGTGAAGTGACACCAGAAGAATTCGCTATTTACCGCCAAACTGGTCAACTTCCAAATGAAGGAAGTGAGCAAGTGCAACACCATCAAGGTAAAGGAATGAAACAAGATGGGATCCTTGCAAAACTTGGTCGCAACTTGACCGAAGAAGCTCGTGAAGGAAAATTGGATCCGGTCATCGGACGTAATAAAGAAATTCAAGAAACTGCTGAAATCTTGTCTCGTCGTACCAAGAACAACCCTGTCCTTGTAGGAGATGCCGGTGTTGGTAAAACAGCAGTTGTAGAAGGTTTGGCACAAGCTATTGTGAACGGAGATGTTCCAGCTGCTATCAAGAACAAAGAAATCATCTCGATTGATATTTCTGGTCTAGAAGCTGGTACGCAATACCGTGGTAGCTTTGAAGAAAATATTCAAAATCTGATCCAAGAAGTCAAAGCTATGGGAAATGTCATTCTCTTCTTTGATGAAATCCATCAAATCCTTGGTGCAGGTAGCACAGGTGATGGTCAAGGCTCTAAAGGTCTTGCGGATATCATCAAACCTGCTCTTTCACGTGGGGAATTGACAGTCATTGGGGCAACGACTCAAGATGAATACCGTAACACCATCTTGAAGAATGCGGCTCTTGCTCGTCGTTTCAACGAAGTGAAAGTCAATGCTCCATCAGCTGAAGATACTTTCAAGATTCTCCAAGGGATCCGTGATCTTTATGAAAAACACCACAATGTCATCTTGCCAGATGAAGTTTTGAAAGCAGCGGTTGATTATTCGATCCAATACATTCCACAACGTAGCTTGCCTGATAAGGCCATTGACTTGGTCGATGTGACAGCTGCTCACTTGGCAGCCCAACATCCAGTAACAGATGTCCATGCTGTGGAACATGAAATTGAAGAAGAAAAAACCAAACAAGAAGAAGCTGCGGCTAAAGAAGATTACGAAGCAGCTTTGAAAGCAAAAGTTCGAATCGAAGAACTTGAAAAGAAAATTGAAAACCATACGGAAGACCATAAAGTAACAGCAACAATCAACGATGTGGCTGAATCTGTAGAACGTATGACTGGTATTCCAGTGTCACAAATGGGTGCAACTGATATCGAACGTTTGAAAGACATGGGTCACCGTTTGCAAACTAAGGTTATCGGTCAAGATAAAGCCGTTGAAGCAGTGGCACGTGCCATCCGTCGTAACCGTGCAGGATTTGACGAAGGTAACCGTCCAATTGGTAGCTTCCTCTTTGTAGGACCTACTGGTGTTGGTAAAACTGAGTTGGCTAAACAATTGGCTCTTGATATGTTCGGAACTAAAGATGCTATCATCCGTTTGGATATGTCAGAATACAGCGACCGCACAGCTGTTTCTAAATTGATTGGTACAACAGCTGGTTATGTTGGTTATGATGACAATAGCAATACTTTGACAGAACGTGTTCGCCGTAACCCTTACTCAATCGTCCTTCTTGACGAAATTGAAAAGGCTGACCCTCAAGTTATCACTCTCCTTCTCCAAGTTTTGGACGATGGTCGTTTGACAGATGGTCAAGGTAACACTGTAAACTTCAAGAATACTGTGATTATTGCAACTTCAAACGCAGGCTTTGGTTACGAAGCTAACTTGACAGAAGATGCTGATAAACCAGAACTTATGGATCGTTTGAAACCTTACTTCCGTCCAGAATTCCTTAACCGCTTCAATGCTGTCATCGAATTCTCACACTTGAGCAAAGAAGATCTTTCTAAGATTGTAGACCTTATGTTGGTTGAAGTTAACAAGACGCTTTCTAAGAAAGACATTGACTTGGCAGTTAGCGAAGCTGCTAAAGAATACATGACTGAAGAAGGCTACGATGAAGTCATGGGTGTTCGTCCACTCCGTCGTGTGGTTGAACAACAAATCCGTGACAAAGTCACAGACTTCCACTTGGATAACCTTGATGCTAAACACCTAGAAGCTGATATGGAAGACGGTGTCTTGGTTATCAAAGAAAAAGATGCTGAATAAGAAGCATAAAACCTCCTAATCCTATTATGAAGCAGAGATATTAAATATCTCTGCTTTTTTATGTTCTTTCTTGGTACTTTGCTAAGTGATGACGGACGTCAGAGACCGACTCCGTCGTTTCTTGACTAAATTATTTTAAGACTTTCCTTGGGTGCTACGGACGGAAGCGACTTCCTAGTGGAATTCCATTTCTAAGATTTGAGCCTGGGTCTCAAATCTTCCGAGTGAGAGAAGCAATAGTGCTTCTCTCACTTTTAGCACAGCGGAAAGTCTTGCTTTGTGTATAGCTATGACTTTTATATTTATTCTTAAACATAAAATGAGGTAAAATTGTTTAAATTATGATAATATGATAAATAGTTAAAAATATATTCTATTTTCAAGAAAGCGTTGACAACGCATTCATATCGCTATATAATTTTTTTGTAAAATTAAATTTTAGTTAGTGATTTCTTGGGTTTAATATTACAATCTTTTGTTATTTGATAAGGAGAAATAATGTTAAAAGTAGTTTTATGGATTTTGGCTATTCTACTTCTTGTAGGAATAGCAATGTTGAACCCCCTAATTGCAGCTGGTATTGTGATTGCAGGATTGTTAATCCAGTTGTTTTTGAAGAAATGAGTTAATAGGAAAAAAGTATGAAAAAGATAATATATGGTATTTTAGCGATTTTATTAGTGATTGTCGTAGGATTCATTTTTCTTAGCGTATATAAAGGGAGTGAGTCATCTGGTAATCAAAAACCAAAGACAGAAATCATAGTAAATGTAAAATCTTTGGAAAAGGTCAGTGAGTTAGTTTTACTCAATGCATCTATTCAAAAAGTTAAGTCAATAGAAAATAATACAAAGTTATTTGGTAGTAACTTTGTAATACCTGGTTCAGAAAAGAAAGCACTTATTATTCTAAATTATACGGCAAAATTCGGTATTAAGAATGATGTAACCATTAAAGATAATGGTAATCATAATTATCAAGTTACATTACCCAAATTTGAAGTTATTGGTGTTGAATTAGATAAAGACAAACCTTATACACTCTACGATACTAGTGGAGGGATTCTTAGTTATTCGACTAAAGACATAGATACTGGTGAGGCTGTTGCAGAAGGTTTTTCAAATAAGGAACAACAAGGTTTTATAAAGGACAATAAAAAATTATTAAAGGAGTCAGCCGAGAAGTACTACTCTACAATGATTAAATCTTTGGACCACGAGGCAAAAGTGACAATTGAAACTCAAAAATAAAGGTAAGGAAAAGATATGTTAAAGTAAATTTTTAATGTTAGCGTTTATGTATTTGCAGTTTTTGGATTTATATTTACATTGTTAATAATTTTTTTGGCTATTAGAGATTCTTCGAATGAAAATTCTACTAATGGCAATAATACGTCAAAAGTAGGACAAAGTATTATGGGTTCGAAAAAAACAGTGGCAAAAACGGAAGAACTATATAGTGATAAAAATATTAAAATAATAAGAACTGGTGGAAATATTATTATTGATAACTTAACGGATAAAGAAATTAATATTGAATCAACTTTTGTAATTAACAATAGTATTGAAGCGGAGCCATTTAGTTCGTCACAATCTAGTATTGATCCGAAAGGAAAGCAGTCAGTATCTATATCAGAATTTGCTGCAGTTAATCCAGGCCAGAAAGTTGAGGAATCAGACGAAAAAGTAAAAAAAGCAGAAGATGGAAACTATTATAAGCATAAAATGAAGAGCGGTGAAAATATTGGG
>OGYG01001374.1_pt1 | contig 15975 bp, 8 predicted proteins | sample 1576481 | NCBI WGS metagenome assembly OGYG01 (sample SAMEA3541497, study PRJEB24748) | human gut metagenome | biome: human gut; feature: human-associated habitat; material: faeces | place: China | collected 2012 | reverse complement strand
ATCCGTGCCCTCGACGCGACGTCGCCCGCGTCGTTGCCACCCATCCCATCCGCAACGAAGTAGGCGGGGAAGGACGCGCCCCACGAATCTTCGTTGCGGACGCGCCGACGCCCCACGTCCGTGCGGGCCGCGTGCGCAATGACGAACCGTGCGCCCCCCGGGCCGACCGCCTCGGCGATTGCGCTATCCATCGATGACCACGCTCCGCTGCCCGTAGCGGACGGTGTCCCCGGCGCATGCCTGGACGGGAGCGCCGGGCAGGACCGGCGTTTCTTCGCCGTCGGCGCGAACGACGACCGTTCCCCCGGTAGAGTGCAGGTCCTCGACGAGGACCCCCTCGCGAGTCGCCGTCAGCGCGACGTGTGTTTTCGACACCGTCCGCTGCGGGTCGTCAACGGGGACGGGGGACGCCGTCGGGTGCGAGGCCGGGGCGAGCGGGTTGCGCCCGAGCACGACCGTTCCCCCGAAGGGGTACGTCACCCCCGTGTCGAAGGTGACGCGAGCCGTGTCGTAGCGCACCCCGAGCTGCGTGCGGTCGTCAGCGTCGTCCTGGGACAGGGAGGAATCAGACGCCTGCGCGTTCGTCGAATAGGAGGACGAATGCGGCGAGAAAGACAGCGGCTGCTCGGTCGCCGCGGGTTCGCTGGCAGACGCATCGGAGTCCGAGTTCGACCACGGGGTCGAGCCGATGTAGTCCGAGGACGGTGCCGTGGCCGCCGGCGCGGACGCCTGCGCGGAGAATTGCGTGGGCGGCGTCGGCACCGGGTCGGAGGCGGCGCTTGCCCACGGTACGTGCGTCGCTTCTGGCTCCGGGGCGGGAGGCGCGGGCGGCGCGGACAGCGGCACAGCCGGCGGCGCGGACAACGGCATGGACGGCGGTGCGGACGGCGCAAACGGAACAGACGGCACGGATGGCACAGGAGGAAGGAAGGCGGCGGCCGAGGCAGTCGCGTTCCACGGATAGACCACCGGCTGCAGTGGCGCCTGGGACTGCGGGATGACGGGGGTCTTGTACGTGTCGCGTCCGGCATTCGTGTTAATCGGGACGATGCCCAGCGCGCGGTCGAACCACGTCCGATTCATGTGATCCATGCTGGCGAAGCAGATGATGATGGAACCGACACCGAAGGTCAGCGTACCGATGAAGGCCTGCAGGAGGAGCTTTCCCGGGCCCGCCCACCCCGCGGGAGCACCCGTGTCAACGCGCACCCAGCGCACGCCGGTCAGGCTCATGAGAGGAGTCGCGCCCGTTCGCACGAGCCTGATGATCACGAAGCCAAGCCACGCGAAAACCAGCACAGCACCGACAACGTCCACAGTGTTGAACTCGTCCATCGACATGTCGAGCACGACTAGAAAGTAGAAGCGGGCGAAGGATATAACCACCATGAGCATGGTGCAGATGATGGTGGCGATGACACGCCACGCCAGTCGGAGCCCGATGCTGACCGCGACCGTCCCCGCCAGGTACGGAGGAACCTGAACGGGATACTTGCCCGGAACGATCATTTCATACATTGTCCGTACCTTTCAGGGGTGTGGCCTCGTCGGTGGCCACCGGTGTCGTCTTCTTCTGGCGCCACTGGGCGAGCAACTCCGTGAGGCGTTCGAGGCGCACGCGCAGGGGAACACGGCGCATCCACAGCGACCTCACCGACAGGTGCGCCCAGTAGCGCCGATACCAGGGCGTCTTCCCCGAAATCGCGGCCACGACCTCGTCCCTGATCTCCCAGGAACGCTCCGCTGCGCGCCCCCGGGCGCCCGCGTCGGAGAACACGACCGCGTCCATCGAACGGGCCATGAACACCAGGGCGGTGCACTGCTCGTCCCACCGGTGAAAGCCGGTGTCGTCGGGAATGTCGGCGCGGCGGTCGATCAGCCTCGCGTCGATGGCGCGCGCCTGCGTGAGCCGGGTCGCCCGAAGTGGGACGCGCAGGCCCGTGTCCGTCGCGTAGTCGACCACGTCGTCCCACGCGCCCGCGCTGCGTTCCTCGTCAGTGCCGACCGTGCGCCTGCGTCGCCGACGCAGCGCCTTGAACAGGAGCATGCCCCAGATCGGGGAGAGCACCAGGACGCCCACGGCGCCCCAGCCAAGGATCGCGAGGAGAACTCGGATCCACGCGGGCCAGCCGTCTTCGTCATCATCCGAATCGTCGAAGGTGTCCGGAGGCAGTTCCGCGGGGTCCTGCGGCGGGTCTGGCGGCTGGAGCACCTGCGGCTTCGGGTCAGGCTTCGGCTTAGGGACCTCCGTCTGGGGGACGTGGTCGCGCGGGGGCGTCGGGTCGAAGGGCACCCAGCCCGCGCCCTCGAAGGGGACCTCAACCCACAGGTGCGTGTCCTTGCCCGTCAGCGTCAACTGTCCCGAGGCCGGGGTCTCCGGGTGGAAACCCATGACGATCCGGGCGGGGATCTGTCGCGAGCGCAACATGAGGAGCATCGCGACCGCGTACTGGTCGTCATCGCCGATGAGCTGATCGGCGCTCAGGAAATCCTCGATGCGCGACGTGCGGTGGCCCGGCAAAGACAGCTGATCGGAGCCGTCGGAGTAGAAGCCCTCGTCGTGGAGCGTGCGCTGGATGGCGCGGACCTGGGCAATGCCGGGCGCGGCGTCCCCGATCATCTCGTTGGCCGCGTCGGACACGTCGGAGGGAACACCCTCATCGGAGGGAGGCGTCATTGATGAGAAGGCGCGGCCTTCGAGTTCCTCGTCGCTCCACTGATGGGTCACGATGCCGCTCACACGGTAGGTGTCCCCCTGCGCGAGGCGTACCGTGGACAGCGCCGTCTCTAAATGGTCGTCGAAGTAGAGCGCGTCCGCGAGCTGCCCCGCGCGATCGGACGTGTACTCCAGCGACCGGACGCCGTCCACCGTGGGCACCCAGTTCCCCGAATAGCCGTCGACGCGCACGCTCACGTTCGAGGCCTCGGCGCCGGCGGGCAGCGGCGTCTCGTAGAACGAGGAGCCAACGTGACGGAAACCCGACCCGTTAGCGTTCGCGGCGATCTGGATGACGGTCCCGTCGTAGTAGTCCAGGGTCGCCAGGCGGAGCCTGCCGCCCTCGGGCAGCCCGTCCACCGTCAGCAGATCGGTGTCCTTATCGGTCGTGTTGAGGAAGCGGAACTGGGTGGCAGGGGAGTGATACTCCTGGAGGTTGAGTGGCGGCTCGACGTAGTCGCGTGCGACCACTCGGTGCGAATCCGTGACGACGATGCGCGTGAGGGGAACGGCGATCGCGAGGGCCAGGATGATCAGCGTGACCGCGCCGATGCCTCGGCGGGCCGTGGGCGTGACCGTGGAATCGTTGAACTCGACGATCCCACGGCTGCCTTCGCGGCCGGTGACGTACGCGGACCAGACGATGCCCACGACCACGCTGAACAGGCCGATCGGCAGGGCGAAGGGCGCCAGCTGAGAACTCCAGATGATGCCCAGGAGCGCCAGGATCCCGACGGGTGCCAGCGCCCACAGCGGTCGCTTGGTGCGCAACACGATGGTGAGCGCGACGAAGGCGGCGACCAGGGCGCTCAGGAACGGCATGATCGCAGGGCCCACGAAGATGCCTGCGGGCGGCTGGACCGTCAGCAGATCCTTCCACGAGGTGATCAGGCCGACGACGAGCATCTGGATGGTTCGCCGCGTGGGCACCACGTGGAAGAGAGTCGTCGTCGGGAGGGCCAGCGCCCCGCCGGTCAGCAGATAGGCGGCGGCGAGCGCCAGCGTCGACCCGATGGCGCGCACCCGCGCCGCGGCCGTGAGTGCGGCGACCAGGAGGCCCACGACCAGGCCTCCCAGGGCCGCGACGTAGCCAGCGTGTCCGCCGAAGACCGGACCGTGAATGAGGGCCGCCGCGACGAGCAGCGAGACGACTGCGAGGGCGTCGACGCCGCGGCGCAGGGCCGGTGAGGTCGCGCGGGACGTTGGGGAGGGGTGGGGCTTCATCCGAGGGCCTTCCACATTCCGATGGCGAACTCATCCAGGGTCGGAGCGACGACGACCGGCGTGTTGCCGAGCGTGCGCAGCTCGAAGTCCGAGTCCGTGTCGATGCGCACGCCGGTGATCACCATGTCGAGGGGAAGCCGCGTGAGCGCCGCATGCAGGTCGGCCAGGTGCGTGCGCGATCCCGAGATGACGACCGCGGTCGAGGCCTGGGAGGCCTCGGTCCCGGCGCGCTGAGTGAGCGCGCTGATGCGTTCAGCGCCCAGGACGCGCTCCACGCCGGACAGGGAATCCATCGCGTGCATCGGGGTGGGGGTTTTCAGGTGGCCCGCCTGGGTGTGGACCGACACTTCTTTCGCGTCGACCAGGGCCGCGCGCGCCATGGAGGCAGCGGCGGAGACGCCGATCTCGAATTCGTCGTCGCTGGCCCACGCATCGGTGTCGAGGTCGAGGACGATCAGCAGGTGGGAGCGGCGCGTTTCCTCAAACTGGCGGACCATGAGCTTGCCGATGCGCGCCGTGGAGCGCCAGTGGATGGCGCGCCGGTCGTCGCCGGGGACGTACTCGCGCAGGGCGTGGAAGGACACGTCCGCGGAGGACAGGTCCTGCGTGGTCGCACCCTCGATGTCGCGGATAAAACCGACCGTCGAGGCGTTCATGGCGACCGTGCGCGGGTGAATGTAGAGCTCGGTGGCGTCGGACCACGTCTGGACGCGGCGGACCAGGCCCAGGCTGTCGCCGCGGATCGTGGAGGCGGGGCCGACGGCCACGATGCCGCGCCTTGTCGTCGCGATCGCGAAGACCTCCTCGTGGCTCTCACCGCGGCCCAGGGGAGGGCACAGGAACGAGTTCGCGCCCGCGCCGACGCACAGCTCGACCATGGTGGCGCGCAGGCGGCGGGACGTGGGGTTGGTGACCGTCAGGGCGCCGAGCGCTTTCTCGCCGACCGTCACGCGCGTGTTGGCCAGGCGCAGCGCGACGGTGTGCCCGGCCCGGCCCAGCGACCACAGGAGGGACAGGGCCACCAGGGACAGGCACGTGAAGCCCAGGACCGCGGCCTCGACCCACGAGAACAGGACGCCCGCCAGGGAGGCGCCCGCACCCACGAGCGTCGTCCCCCAGCCGAGCGGGGTCAGGGACGAGCCGAGCCGCATGAGCGCGCCCACGCCTCGGACGCGTCGCAGCGCGCCGATGACGCGCCGCCAGGAGGAGGCGACCGCCGCCGAGGCACGCGCGAGCCCGACGCGCGCGCGAGTGACGGCGTCGAGGCGGTCGCGCAGGTGGCGCTTGTCGGCGACGGAACGCGGTGCCACAGTCCTCAGCCCTTCATGACCGGGGCGGCGACCGCTCCCAGTGCCCGCTCGACGACGCCCTCGCGCGTGGCCCCGCCGAACTCGGCGTCGGGGTCCAGGACCAGCCTGTGCGCCCACACGCGCGCGGCCAGGGCCTGCACGTCGTCGGGGATCACGAAGTTACGGCCCTGGGCGATCGCCCACACGCGGGCCGCGCGCATCATCGCGATCGCGCCTCGCGTGGACACGCCGATACGGACCTCGGAGTCGGCGCGCGTCGCCTCGCACAGGTCTTGGACGTAGGCGGCGATCGAACGGTCGACGTAGTTGTTGGCCGCCAGGTCCGCCATGTCGGCGACCGCCTTCGTGGAGATCACGGGTGACAGGGCGCGCGTGCGGTCGGGAGCGGCCGAGCCGAGGATGACGTCGATGCCGGCCTCGCGGCCCGGGTAGCCGATCGACGTCTTCATGAGGAAGCGATCCAGCTGAGCCTCGGGCAGGCGGTAGGTGCCGGCCTGCTCGACGGGGTTCTGCGTGGCGATCACCATGAAGGGGCGTCCCGTCTCGCGGCGCACGCCATCAACCGTGACCTGGGCTTCCTCCATGACCTCCAGCAGAGCCGACTGGGTCTTCGGCGAGGCGCGGTTGATCTCGTCGGCCAGGACGATCGAGGCGAAGATGGGGCCCTTGTGGAAGTCCCACGAGCCCGTGCGCTGGTCGTAAATGGTCACGCCCGTGATGTCGGAGGGCAGCAGGTCGGGCGTGAACTGGATGCGCGAATGCGTCCCGTGCACGGTCGCGGCGATGGCGCGCGCCAGCGCCGTCTTGCCGGTTCCCGGCGCGTCCTCCAAGAGCAGGTGCCCCTCGGCGAACATGCAGGTCAGCGCCAGTCGGATGACGTCTTCCTTACCCAGGAGGGCCTTGCCGACGTTGTCCGTGATCCTCGTGAAAGAGTCCGCGAACCAGTGAGCGTTGTCTTCGGTGACTTCCATTGTTGTCCTTTGTTGTGCTGAGTGACGGGTTGCCTATTGCTGTGTGGGCGGCCGTTCTACTGTTGCCGGCAGGTGAACCACTTGTCGAAATCGTTACTGTTTGTAGCGGATAAATAACCTATCTTTCCGCCCCAGTCCCAGTCAGGGATCCCCCTCCAGTTTCCGTTGCCGTCAACCCGCTGGGCCATCCATGTGTCTGGTTGTCCTCCGTAGGTTCCCGAGCATCTGACAGCTACGTTTGGAGGCCACCCGGACAGTTCCACGCCTTGCATGTAGTGAGTGCCGCTTCCGCACGGCCCGTACGTGCATTTACCCTCTCCGCCCTGGTAGCCGTGGTAGCTACGGGCGTAGCTGGGGGCCGTGGCTCTGTCGCACTGTGGATTGGACTCGCGCGTTCCCTTTTCACTGGTCTGGACGGCCTTGATGCACAGCTGAGCGCTGCCGCCTTCGCCGGGTTTGAACTCGCGGTGTCCCTCACGGGTCAGCTCAATGGTCTTATTCTCAGCTCCCGTGAGGACCAGGCTTGCGCTCCTGCCACCGCTGTCTGCATTACTCCAGGAACAATTAACCCACTCGGGTCCGCCGGGCCGACACGATACGGTTGGTGCCGTGGGGGGACCGAAGGAACTCACGGTGCCGCCGGTGGCCACCGCTTCGGATGTTTTATCGGTGCCGCTCTTGCGGACGGCCACCTTGACTTGGAGCGTTGCGTCGACACCGTCCGTGAGCGCCGGGCTGGTGACGGTGTGAACGCCATCCCTGGTCAGGGAGTCTCGGTGGGCCCAGTTGTCGGTCGTCCACTGGTAGTCGACGACGTCGCTCTTGCTCCAGCCGTTGCCCGGCTGGAACTCGATTTTGAACGCGATCTCCTTCGAGTTACCCGTGGCCTCCAGTGACGTGATCGTGGGGGCGTTGACTTCGTCGACGGCCCACACGGTGGTCGTCGCTGCGGGCGAGGTGTGCGCGCCGGGATCCTTTGTGTCGTTCACGGCGACCACGCTGATGGAGACCTGCTGCTCGGAGTGCTTGAGCTTAAATGATGTGGAGGTGGACGGAGCATCGACCTTAACCGGGTCGGCGCCCTCCGCGCTGACCGTGTACTGCTCGATGCTACGACCGTTCGTGTTGGACGGTGCGTTCCACTTGACCTCCGCGGTGCCATTCGAGAAGGTGGCGCTCACGCCCGACGGGGCTCCCGGCGCGCCGTAGGGCGTCACGTCCTGGGAGTCGGACGACCACTCGGACGTGTAGTTCCTATTGCGGGCCCTGATCCGAACCCTGTACGCCTTGCCATTCTCCAGGCCGGAGATCGTCAGGGACGTCTGGTCTGCGCGGGCCGGTTGCACACCGCCCGGCGAGAGCTCCACGTCGTAGCCCTCCAGGTCGGAACCGGTGTTGACCGGAGCTGCCCACGACACGGTGATGGACCCGTCGCCGGGCTTCACGGTGGGTGCGCCGGGGGTTTCGGGCTTGGCGTCGATGAGGACGCTCGTCTTGTTGGACGGGTCGGATTCCCCGACCTCGTTCGTTGCGGTGACCGAGAAGGTGTGCTCGGTGCCGTTCGTGCGCCCGCTCACGAGGCACTCGGTGACAGCGCTGCAGGACTTGGAGTCGCCCTGCGTGTGGTCGGTGACGGTGTAGGAGGTGATGGGGGAGCCGCCCGTCGCCCCCGAGCTCCACGACACCAGGGCTGTGCCCGCGCTGTTCGATACCGCGCTCGCCCTCGTGGGCGCGCCGGGCTTATCCAGGACGGTCGCCTGAATCGTTCCCTGGACCTCGCGATCAATGTCCTTGGTCGCGTCCTGCACGCGGTAGGTCACGGTGAAGGAGCCGTTGAAGCCGGCGTCGGCCTGGATGGTCATGGTCGACCCCGAGGCCGTGGCGCTGCCGCCCGCGGAGGTGACCGGGTCGCCCATGATGGTGAGGGGCCCCTGGTCGGCCAGCGGGTTGGTCGCGTACTCAGAAACGTCGACGGTCTTGGATTCCCCTGCCTTGAGGGTGATCTGGCCCGGGCTGGTCTGCACGAGGGGCTTGGAGGACGCGATGACGTTGACGGGCACGCTCGCGCTCGCCGAGGCGCCCTGCTGGTCGGTGACCTCGATGGTCAGCTGCCCGGCCTGGCCCTTGGGTGCCTCGGCGTCGGCGGACACCGACAGGGTGGAGCCGGAGGCGGAGGCGCTGACGCCCTCCACCTGCTTGTCCGTGATCGTGTAGGTCATGCCCGCCGGGTCGTCGCCGTCGGGGTCGCTGACCCACTGGTCCATCGCGATCTGGGAGGCGTCCTCGCCGGCGGCGACGTCGACGCGGGTCGGCACGATGCGCGGCGGGCGATTGTGGGCGGATTCGACCAGGACGGGCAGGGCCAGCGTGGACACGATGCCCGTCGCGTCGGAGGGGTCAGAGCCGTCCGTGACCTCCACGATGATGGAGGTTGGGCCCGAGAAGTCCTCCAGCGAAGTGTAGGTGAGCGTGCGCGTGTCCTTGACCAGTGTGGAGCCGTCCCAGCCGAGGCCCGCGCTGGCCTTGGAATCGCCGGTCAGCTGAACGGAGCGCCCGGACCTGGTCAGAATGTAGTCGTTGAGCGCGATCTCCTTGGTGACGCCGGCCGTGACCTTGATCGGCAGGGCGCGGGTGTCCAGCGTTGGGCGGGTGATCTCGGTTCCGGGCACGCGCACAACCGCCGACGCGGACAGTCCGTCGTGATCGGTCACCGTATAGATGACGGTCTGCGGCTTCGGGGACAGCGGAATCGTGATGGTGTCGCCGGAGGCGCCGATGCCCGAATCCGGGCTGGAGAGCGTATCGTCCTGGATGTCGCCGTCGGGGTCCTCGTCGTTTCTCAGCACGTCGACTGAGACGGAGCCGGAGGCTGCCTGCACGTCGGCCAGGGACACCTCGTCGTCGCGGGCGATGGGAGCAAGGAGCGGTGCGGTGGGGGTGACCACGACGGAGCACACGCCCTCGGCGCGGCCGCCAGCCCCGTCCTCGATGGCGTAGGAGATCACGTGCGTGCCCTCCTGCTGGGGCGCCGTGAAGACGATGCGCCCGGCGCGTTCCGTCACGTCGATGCCCGTGGGCGCGGACACGGACCCCTGCGCGAGGGTCAGGGGATCGCCGTCGGGGTCAATGTCGTTGGCCAGAACGGCGACCGACACCTTGGTGCCCGGACGCACCCTCACGGAGTCCGGCATCGCGACGGGCGCCTGGTTGAGCGTGGGGCGAGGCGCGACGCCGACTCGGATCCCGCCGATGGCCTGCTTCCCCAGCGCGTCCTCGACGACGTAGGTGAAAGAATCCGTTCCCTGGACGTCGTTGCCGGGCGTGTACTCGAAGTTCGACCCCACCTGGGTGACGGTCCCGAGGCGCGCCGACGAGGCCATGCCGACGAGCGTCACGGAGTCGCCCTCGGCGTCGATGCCCTCCAACGGAATGGGAATCGTGACCTTGTGCCCGGCGACGGTGCGGGCGACAACGTCCTTCGGGCGCGGCGCGGTGTTCGTGTCCTCGTCCATGGCGACGACGGTCAGGTTGACGACGGCCGAGGCGACGTTACCGGCCGTGTCGGAGACCGTGTAGACGATGCGCCCCGAACCGGGCCGGGAGCCGCCGCGCACGCGCACGACGTTATTCGAGACGAAGACGCTGCCCAGGTCGGCGGGGATCTCGTGCTGGAGTTCGCTGGAGACCGTGAGCTTGAGCCCCGCGGGGGAGCGGTCGTTGTCAAGGACCGACACGGAGGCCACGTCCCCGACGCGCACGACCAGGGAATCGTCGTTCAGTTCGGGCGGCGCGGATTCGGTGTTGGCGGGGGCGGGCAGGATCGTCACCGTCGCCGAGGCCGTGGCAACCCCGTTGGACACCGTGTAGGTGAACGATGCGGGGTTTGAAAGCCCGGAGGGTGCGGTGACGCGCACCATCTGGCGGTTGACGAGTGCGACCGCCAGGGGAGAGCCCGTGGGCACGTCAAGTTGCTGGACGGTGAGGACGCCGCCGGTGGGGTCTGAGTCGTTGGCCAGCAGGTCCACGAGCACTTGCCCGCCGTCGGGCAGGACCCCGAGGTCGTCCTCGGTGCTGGGCGGCAGGTCGGAACCGGTGGGGGCGACGTCCACGCGGATGATGCCGGTCGCCGTCGTGGGCCCGTCAGTGATCGTGTACGACAGGTAGTAGGTGCCGGCGGTGTTGCCGTCCACCGTGATTGTTCCCGCCGTCGAATCCATCACGGCGGTGATGCCGGCGGGCACGTCGTCCACGGAGACGAGCCTGAGCGTGTCAGAGTTGGGGTCGGTGTCGTTGGCCATCGGCGAGATCGACGCGGATGAGCCTTCGCGCACGACGAGGTGGTCGGCGTTTGCGACCGGCGGCTCATTGGCGCTTTCCTTGACGGTGACGGTGATCGAGCCGTCGCCCGCGTCGCGCCCGTCGGACACGCTGATCGCGACCGCGTCCTTGCCGGGCGCGTGCCCGGCATCGATGATTTCAACGTTGCCGTTTTCGTGGGAGTTCACCGTCATCCCCGTGGGGGCGGTCGCGCCAGCCAGGAAGAATGGGTCGCCGTCGGGGTCCATCCAGTTCGTCAGCCCGTTAGTGGTGACACGACCGCCCTGACCCAGGGAGATGGAGGGCACGATCTTCTGCACGGGTGCCTCGTTGACGTCGTCGCCGTGGACGGTCAGCGTCACGTGGGCCTGCGCGGTTCCGCCCCGCCCATCCGAGACCTCGTAATCGAAGGTCGACGTGCCGGACGCGTCCTTGTTGACGGCGATCTGCAGGGCCGCACCCTCGCGGGCGACACTCACCTGCCCGAGGGAGGGCTGCGTGAGCGCGGAGGCCGTCATGAAGTCGCCGTCGGCGTCGGAATCGTTCATGAGGACAGGAAGGATCACGGTCTTTCCCGCGCGCACCCCGAAGTCGTCGTCCACGGCCTCGGGCGGCGTGTTGTCCTGGTTGCGGTCGGGTGCGACCGTGTTGTCGATGTCGTCGACGGACTGGTCCTCGGTTTCTTTCTCAGACTCGAGTTTCGATTCCAGCTGATCCCAGTTGTCGACCAGGATCATGTCGGAGTCGGGCAACCACAGGCCGTCCTTCTCGATGTCGTTGAGCACGATGACGTCGCGATTGGTGCGGAAAATAGCCTTCTCGGCGCTCGCGAGGGAGTCGACGACCATCTCCCGGTCATCTGCGTCGGAGGGGCAATCCCTCACGAACGCGCCGGTTGCCGACCACGCCGCGTACGCGCACTTGTTGTGCGCGACCGGGCGGGTGGGGTTGCCTCCGGGGGCGGGCGCCGGCACGGTCGTAGGGCTCCCGCCACCGATGGGAACCCTGATGAGGGCGTCGGGGGAGGAGAGCAGGACCTCGTTCGTTTTCGGCCCAGTGTCCTGGAGGACGACGCGCTCACCGTCGATGCGCTGTGTCTTGCCGCCCGGCAGGTAGAGCGTGGAAGTGTCCTGATCCCAGACGACCACGTCGGTTCCGACGGCCGCGATCTGCAGGTAGTCGGTGGCGCCGATACCCGTCAGCGGTGTGGTCTTGGTGTCCGTCAGCGCGCCGCGCTTCAGTAACGACGTCACGCGCCCAGCCTCGGCGGAGACAGCGTGGACGTTGCCCTCCGAATCCACGGTCGTGACCGCGCCGGGCACGTCAGAAATACTGGCGTCCGCTTCGTCCGTACTGATGGGCGCGGGGTGGTCAGCCTGCTGCGCCCATACCTTGCCGTTGGGCGCATCCGTGACCGCGATCGTGCCGCCGCGCACGTCCGTGGTCATTCCCCGGTAGTCCACTGCCGACGTCAAAGTGGCCGTCTTGACGTCAATGGGAGCCAGCGTGTTGGCCACCTGATCGGAGAGGTGGACCTGCTCGCCGTTCTGGAAGACATCAAAGGTTGAGGACGCCGCGTGCAGCCCGGCATCCATGAGGCGTGCAGGGACGTTCACGTGTGCGACGATGCCACGCTTCGCGTTGGTGACCCAGACGCCGCCGTCATTGAGCTCAACCTTGGTTTCTTCGACGCCGGGCGCGATGAATGCGAGGACGAGTGAACAGACACCAAGGGCGGCGACCGCGCCGGTGAGGACCGATCGCCTGGGATTCCGAATGCGCATGCGGGGCTCCAAGAACAACATGTTAACGGGTATCCATTTTATGCTATGTCAGTCCGTTACGGCGCCTTGCGCTCCTCGTGTACAACTTGTGGTACAGTCCTGCGCTTCCGAGCAAACCCGCGCCGTGCGCTGCGTTCGCTGGGGTGAGACGATACCGGCATGGATGCCGCGACCGACCTGACCCGACCCGACGAATCCGCCCAGGCCTCGTCCGCCACAGTGAAGGACGGGTGTGCGCGAGACCCCTACCGGCAGGACCCCGGAACCATCCTGCTGGCCGCCACGCCGATCGGCGACGTGCGCGACGCGTCCCCGCGCGTCGTCGCCGCTCTGGAGGGAGCCGACATCGTCGCGGCCGAGGACACGCGCCGCGCGCTCGCCCTGGCCTCGCGCCTCGGAATCTCGTTGGGGGGTCGCCTCATCGCCCTGCATGACCACAACGAGGCCGCCAAGGCCTCGGGCATCGTCGAGGCCGCCCGGGGCGGGGCGCGCGTCGTCTTCGTGTCCGACGCGGGCATGCCCACCGTCTCCGACCCCGGATTCCGCCTGGCGCGCGCCGCCATCGAAGCCGGCGTCCCCCTGTCCGTCCTGCCCGGCCCCTCCGCGCCGCTCGTCGCCCTCGCGCTGTCCGGCCTGCCCTCCGACCGCTTCGCCTTCGAAGGCTTCCTGCCCCGCAAGGATGGCGATGCCACGCGCTACCTGAAGGACCTGGCCACCGACCCGCACACGCTCATCTTCTTCGAATCACCCCGCCGGGCCGCCTCCACTCTCACGCGCATGGCCGAGGTCTTCGGGGCGGACCGCCGCGCCGCGCTGTGCCGCGAGCTCACCAAAGACTACGAGGAGGTGCGCCGCGGCACGCTCGGCCAGCTCGCGGCGGGCGCGGGCGACGTCCTCGGCGAGGTCACCATCGTCGTCGCAGGATACGAGCACAGCGCGCGCGCCGAAGACCACGTCGGCGCGGTCCTCGCGCTTGCGGCCGAAGGCATGCGCCTCAAAGACGCCGCAGCCGAGGTGGCCGCGGCGACAGGCGCGCGCAAGAACGACCTCTACAAGGCGGCGCTGGCCGCGAAGTGACGAGGCCGGGGCTGCGACGAGGCCGGGGCGCGGTCAGGGGATACGCTCAGACGAGCAAGACGCCCTCCGTCGTCATCCACTCGCGGGCCTGCGCGCCCAGCTCCTCGGAGACGGGGGCGGTCAGCTCACGCAGGACACGCGTCGGGAATCCGGCGTGGACAGCATCCACGGCCGTGCAGGCGACGCAGTGCGACTCGGCCAACCCCACGACGTCCACGTCCGTGATGCCAGCGTCGCGCAGCGCCTCCTCCAGCGTCTTGCCATCCTCGGTCGTTCCCTCGAACCCCGAGTAGGCGGCCTTGTACTGGCCCTTCTTGACCGTCACGTCCGCGTGCACGTTCGCGAGCGCCGGGTGCAGCTCGGCCTCGTCCGTGCCCGCAACGCCGTGCGGAGGCCACGTGTCCACGAAATCCGGCGTCTCCGAAAAGTGCTCGCCCGGATCGATATGCCAATCCTGCGTGGTGACGATCAGCTGGTACTCGTCGCGGTGCGCGTCCACGTAGGCGGCCACGGCCTCGGCGACCGCGTTACCTCCCGTCACCGGCAGGGCGCCGCCCTCACAGAACGTGGGCTGAACGTCGACGATAATGAGCGCGCGGGTCATGAATCCTCCATCAATATGGCGTTTTCGCCAGGATAACACCGTGGCCACGTGCCGCGACAGCGCGTATGTCGTCCCCAGGCGCCAATTCCCCCTTCGAGCCAGCCAAGCAGTATTGTTAGGGGCTATGAGTCGTATTCTGTCCGCCGTCGCATGGCCCTACGCCAACGGCCCCCGTCATATTGGCCACGTTGCGGGATTCGGTGTCCCCTCCGACGTTTTCTCCCGGTACATGCGAATGGCCGGCCACGACGTCCTCATGGTCTCCGGCACCGACGAGCACGGCACCCCCATCCTGGTGGCCGCCGACGGCGCGGGCATGAGCGCCCGCGAACTCGCCGACCAGAACAACCGCCTCATCGTCGAGGACCTCGTGGCGCTCGGCCTGTCCTACGACCTCTTCACCCGCACGACCGCCGGCAACCACTACCGCGTCGTCCAGGACATGTTCGCCACCGTGCGCGACAACGGCTACATGATCGAGCAGGTCACGCGTGCCGCCATCTCCCCGTCCACCGGCCGCACCCTGCCCGACCGCTACATCGAAGGCACCTGCCCGATCTGCGGCGCCGAGGGCGCGCGCGGCGACCAGTGCGACAACTGCGGCAACCAGATGGACCCGACCGAGCTCATCAACCCGCACTCGCGCATCAACGGCGAGACCCCCAACTTCGTGGAGTCCGTCCACTACTTCCTCGACCTGCCCGCCCTCGCCGACGCCCTGTCCGCCTGGCTCGACGAGCGCGAACAATCCGGCACCTGGCGCCCCAACGTCATCAAGTTCTCCCAGAACTTCCTCGAGGACATCCGCCCCCGCGCCATGACGCGCGACATCGACTGGGGTATCCCGGTGCCCGGCTGGGAGGACCAGCCCACCAAGCGCCTGTACGTGTGGTTCGACGCCGTCATCGGCTACCTGAGCGCTTCGATCGAGTGGGCGCGCCGCACCGGCGACCCCGAAGCGTGGCGTCAGTGGTGGAACGACCCCGAGGCCCTGTCCTACTATTTCATGGGCAAGGACAACATCGTCTTCCACTCCCAGATCTGGCCCGCCGAGTTGCTCGCTTACAACGGCCAGGGCGCCAAGGGTGGGACCCCCGGCGACCTGGGTGTCCTCAACCTGCCCACCGAGGTCGTCTCCTCCGAGTTCCTCACCATGGAGGGCAAGAAGTTCTCCTCCTCGCACGGCATCGTCATCTACGTGCGCGACTTCCTCTCGCGCTACCAGGCCGACGCCCTGCGCTACTTCATCAGCGCGGCCGGCCCCGAGACCTCGGACTCCGACTTCACCTGGGCCGAGTTCGTGCGCCGCACCAACGGCGAGCTCGTCGCCGGCTGGGGCAACCTGGTCAACCGCACCGCCTCCATGATCGCCAAGAAGTTCGGCGAGATCCCCGCACCCGGTGAGCTGCAGGACATCGACCGCGCCCTCCTGGACGCCGTCGAGGCCGGCTTCGCCACCGTCGGCAACCTCATCCGCCACCACCGCCAGAAGGCGGCCCTGTCCGAGGCCATGCGCCTGGTCGGCGAGGCCAACAAGTACGTGACCGACACCGAGCCCTTCAAGCTCAAGGCCCCCGAGCAGCGCGAGCGCCTCGCCACCGTCCTGTGGACCCTCGCCCAGGCCGTCGCGGACCTCAACCTCATGCTCTCCCCGTTCCTGCCCCACGCGGCCAACGACATCGACCGCGTCATGGGCGGCGAGGGCGCGATCGCGCCCATGCCCCACATCGAGGAGGTCGAAGAGCTCGACCCGCAGGTCCTGCCCGCCGACTTCGAGGGGCGCGCCGGCTACCCGATCATCACGGGCGACTACACGCACGTTCCCACCTGGGAGCGCCACCCGATCACGCCCGGCACCCAGATCGCCAAGCCCACGCCGGTCTTCGTCAAGCTTGACGAAGCGATCGTCGAGGAGGAGCTTGCCCGCTACGCGGACGCCCACCCCGATGATGTCACGGGGGCCTAAGCAGGG
>OGYG01001372.1_pt1 | contig 16026 bp, 8 predicted proteins | sample 1576481 | NCBI WGS metagenome assembly OGYG01 (sample SAMEA3541497, study PRJEB24748) | human gut metagenome | biome: human gut; feature: human-associated habitat; material: faeces | place: China | collected 2012 | reverse complement strand
GCATTTGTTTCGAAAATGAAGCAATGGGAATCTATTTCATTGTAGATCCAGATGGCTACTGGCTTGAGATCCTGCCGTAAATTTGGTTGGAAAATCCTTCTACGAAACACAGTTTACTGTTTATAGTATTTCGCAACATCGCTTTTGAATTTTTCAAAAAGAGGATAATAAATATTTATAATGTCCTGAAATTTCTCTGCGGCGAAAGTACCATCGTAATCATAAGACAAATGATTTCTGGATTTCAGCATTTGCAGCCAGGTGTCATCATCAATAATACCATTGGTAAATGCCTGTTGTAGAGTTTCGCGTGGAGATTAAAAGAGATACTTACTGGAGAATGGCATTGGCTCTGATCATATTATTGAAATTGCATTGGACGGTATTGAGAACGAGGAATTACGAGACCCCAAGATGTGTTTTAAGTATATCAAGGATGCTATGAAGGATGATGGGAAGTAATTCCAGGTTCCTGTCTAGTGACATTGTGACCGAGTTCCGTGGCTACAATGTTGATGTGGGCGTCGTGCAGATCTGTAATATCCCAGACTCTTTCAAGAAGATTGTCATTGTAAATGGTACCAAGAAAAAAGTAATTTTTCTGCAATGTACATCGAGTACAAATGACAGAGAGAAAATGAAACACAATCTATCATCTTAGGGCATTTCAAATGGGGAAGAATATATGGAAAAAGTATCAAAAGCTACATCATTCTCAACAATACTGATCGGGTTATATATGGTGATTCTCTCCTGTTTGGAAATCGGGGCGATATTATTTTGCAAGATAGCAGGAGATGCCACTATGACAGGGGTCAATATAACTGCAATGACCGGCGGAAGCGATGACTACATAAGTGGATATTTGATCGTTCCACGTATTTTGGGAACTGTATTCAGTGGCATGGCTGAAATAACTGTTTTATTATTGGCAGCAGTGTTATTTATAGTATTACTTATTCTTCTGGCAGTACTGGTCATATCCTGTATATTGATAAAAAAAAGAAAACTGAAAGCAGATGCGTGGATGAAAATAATTATATTTTCAATCCTCACCGGCATGTCAGCATTTTTTATTCAGAGTTCAGTGCTTGCGGTGCTGATGGCTGTTCCGGTTGTGCTGGGTGCATATGTACTTACAAAATAATTAAATGATGATTAAAGGGAGCTTTGTGCCGAAAAGCATGGAGTTCCTTTTTATTTTGCAGGAAAAACTATACGGGATGATAGTTTGCTGAATAGCGAAAGTGCATAAAAAAGAACAATGAAATTTGTATAAAAAGTAGAAACCGATTTCTATGCAGGCAGGTAATTAGATATTTTCTTATTTTGTGATATTTTAGAAATACTATACACATTATAAGGAGAAGTCTATGAAAAAACGAATAATATCCATGCTTTTGGCTGGTATGATGGTTTTAAACAGTGCTGTTGTATACGCAGACGCTGATATAACAGGTGATTACACGACATCTGCAGATACATTTGACAGCGAAGATGAAGTGGCTGTTCAGAGTGAAACTGCCGAAGAAAATGCATCTGCAGATGACAATGAAAGTATAAATGTGAATGAAGCATCAGAAGCAGAGAATGATGAAGTCGCATTCACAGACGGGGATACGGATGAGGTAGAGATTACGGAAGAAAATCCGACAGATGCATCTTCACAGGATGAAAATGCAGAAATAGAGTTTGCAGAAGAAGCAGAGGATATTTTCTCAGAAAATGAAGTGGCAGTGCAGGACGTTGGAACAACCACAGCCAGTGGTACGCTTGCCACAGGTGTAAACTGGTCGCTTTCAGATAATGGAAATCTGCAGTTCAGCGGTTCAGGCGCAATTGAGAAAGATAATGGTCAGGACAACTATCCGTGGGATATGACACAGGTCTTTACTGTAACGATTCAGAGAGGTATCACAGAAATCGGAAGCGGAGCTTTTGCGGATGGAACAAATCTTACGAATGTGGCTGTCAGTGCAGACACTTTGCAGACAGTCAGTGCAGATGCGTTTCAAAATTGTTCAAAAGCGGAGATAAACCTTTATTATTCCGGAAATGCACCGACAGCAATTCCTGCATTTACCGGGACTGCGAAAGTAAGTGTTTATTATAAAGAAGCAGATGTTACATGGACAGATGCATTCAGAGCAGCTTATACAGATGTAACATGGGAACCTTGCTGTACAATAAATGGAATAACGGCAAATACGAACCATAGTTATGTGCGTACAAATAATGAAATGCAGATCCAGACGGATGGCAAGAATTATCCGACAAAGGACAATACCGCATATTATGATGCAACCTGTTCTGTGTGTGGCAATGTCGGCAAAGATTATAATAACTGTATCAACTGTATCGACACGACAGAGCTTCAGTCAGATCATCCGTACAATACAGAGACATCGACAGACTGGACAGTATCCATGGAAGGTGCAGAAGAAATCATCCTGACCTTTGATGCGAAAACGAAGTTTGAAACAAACTATGATGACTTTTTCTATATTTATAAAGAAGACGGAGAACTGTATCAGAAGTTTATCAATGATCAGCTTGCAGGAAAGACCGTGATCGTACCGGGAAGTTCCGTGACATTGAGACTGACGACAGACTACAGCACAGATGACTGGGGATTTGCAGTCACCAAAGCATACGGTACAACGCATAAATGGGATGCGGGAGTGATTACAAAACCGGCAGAACGAGATCAGACCGGAACAATGAAAAAGACCTGCCAGAAGTGTGGGGAAGTAGTCGAAGAAGTAATTCCGGCACCGTACATCGTATGTGGAAATGATACGAATATTTCGAATTTTTTCTGGGGAATTACACCGGATCATGTACTGGAGCTCTCTGTAGAAAGCGGAAGTGGTGAAAACAATGAGTATTCCTGGCAGGGAAAACAGGATGGTCATCAGATAACGTCAGCACCATGGGGAGAGTATGAAAATATTATTGAAGGTGTACGTGTTAAAAAGGGGATTCCGTATGTTGCATCTTGTTCCTTTTATGGATTAACGAAACTGAAATGGGCGGAAATTGATGACAGTGTTACATATATAAATAGTAATGCGTTTGAAGCTTGTACTGCATTAAAACGTGTGAAGCTATCTGAAAATCTGAGAAGTATAAACCCCGGTGCATTTACAGGGTGTACAGCATTAGAGGAGATCAGTTTTCCTGAAAGTGTAACAACAATTGGTACTGGAGCATTTTACGGGTGTAGTTCTTTAAGCAGCATTAAGATTCCCAAAAATCTGAATAGTTGTGAAGAAAGTGCTTTTAGTGAGTGTGTAAATCTGAAGAAAATATATATTGAAGATCTGTCGCAATGGCTGAATATGACAGAAGGACCGTCATTCAGTTCATTAAAAGCAGGTTCGAGAATGAGATTAGAATATTACGTTGGTGGAAAAGCTCTGGAGAATTTAGTAATTCCACAGGGTATTACCCGCATCAGAAAATCAGCATTTGCTTATGGGCATAATATTAAAACAGTAACTTTCCATGAAAATATAGAATATATTGAGGAGAATGCTTTTTCAGATTGTGACAATCTTGAATTGGTAAGTGATAAGCTGCCTAATTATCTGAAAAATATAGGAAAAGGAGCATTTCAGTACTGCGAAAAAATTTCCAGAGTAGCAATTCCGGCAAGCGTTACATATATTGGTAATTCCGCATTTTCGGGTTGTAGTGGGATGACGCAGTGTTTATTTGCAGAAGATATAAAACTGGATAAAATTTCATATCAAACATTTTATGGATGCCGTAATTTAGAGAAGATTGCGATTCCATCAAGTGTGACTGCTATAGAATTACAGGCATTTTATCGATGTGAGAGTTTAGAGAAAATCTGCATTCCGGAAAATATAATTAGTATTGGAGACTGTGCATTTGATGGATGTTCCAATCTAAAAGAAGTAAAATTTGAAAAAGAAAGTAAACTAGAGACTATTGGAGGAAATGCTTTTTGGAGTTGTGCAATTAGAAGCATCCGAATCCCGGCAGGGGTGACAAGCATAGGAGAAAAGGCACTGGCAATTGATAGCCTTGTTGATGTAACATTTATGGGAGATTTTGGAAATTTTAATTCTATGTTTATAATGAATGAATATATCCCCAGAACCATCACCTATTATGCATGCAACAGTACCTGGACTTCATCTGCTGCACAGAAATTTTTCAGTAACCAGTATAATATTACCCAGAATCCGATCCACATGTCCGAAGACTACACGGTGATCATTCCGGCAACCTGTACCACAGACGGGGAGAAATCTTTCACCTGTGACAAGTGTGGACAGACTTCTACAGGTGTGATTCCGGCTACGGGACATAAGCTGACGGTGAAAGATCATAAAGATGCAACCTGTAATGAAAAGGGTTACGATGTCCAGGTCTGCAGTGTCTGCAACGAAGAAATCAGAACAGAACTGGAGATAGACCTGAATGCCCATCAGTATGATGAGGGCAAAGTAATCGAGCCGACCTGCTCAAGTGACGGATATATAGTTTATACATGTGCAGTCTGCGGAAATACAAAACGTGAATATAACAAACCGCGTAAAGAACATGTTATGGAAGATATAGTTGTACCGGCAACCTGCCAGAATCAGGGATATACGAGACATCAGTGTAAAAACTGTGGTTATTCTTATGATGATACATGGACAGAAGCTTCGGATCATGCTTATGAAGCAACAGTGAAAGCTCCTGCCTGTACAGAGCGAGGTTACACAGTTTATACCTGTAAAAACTGTGGATATACCTATACAGATAACTATGTGGGAGCGTCCGGCCATAAATATACAAAAAAGGTTGTTGAGCCAACCTGTGTTTCCAGGGGATATACAGAGAATATCTGTGATGTTTGCGGAAATGAGTATGTATCTGATTATAAGAGTGCAACAGGCCATACATATAAACGTACTGTGAAAGAACCAACCTGTACAGAAGAAGGTTATACACTTCTGACCTGCAAAAACTGTGATTATGAGACAAAGTCAGATATCCGCAGAGCAAAAGGACACAATTATGAAGAGACCATAACAGAATCTACCTGTACAACAAAAGGATTTATCACATATACCTGTACAGACTGTGGAGACAGCCATAAGGGCAAAGAGACAGATCTGGCACCGCATAAATGGGATAAAGGAACCGTTACCAAACAGGCTACTTACCTGTTAAACGGAACCATAGAATACAAATGTGCCGACTGTGATGCAGAATACACAGAAGAAATTCCGATGTTGGGTCAGACAGCTCTCAGCAACTGCACGGTTACACTTTCTTATTACAAAACAGCTTATGACGGTAAAGAGAAAACGCCAAAGGTTACTGTGAAAAACAGCAACGGAATTGTAAGTGAAGACGATTATACGGTTACCTATGCGAATAATATCAATGCAGGAAATGCCAAAGTAATCGTAGCTGCAAAGACAGGCGATGTCAGCATTAAAGGAACAGTAGAAAAAGGATTTACCATTGCAAAAGCAAAACAGTCTGTTTCAGCTGCAAGCATGGATGAACAGATCCATGTTAAGACTTCAACGGAAATTCATGTGGATGGAATCGGTAATATCTCTCTTGAGACATCTACTCCTGATCTGATTGATATCGAAGAGACAACAGTTACCGGTAAAAAAGCCGGTCTTGCACTGATCAAAGTGACAGCTTCCGGTGATGCAAACCATGAAGAAGCCAGCACGATGGCAGCAGTTGGTGTCAATGAAAATCATGTCACCGAACAGATTATAGAAAATCAGAAAACTCTGGAAAACGGCGATGTGGAATATGATGAGGTACAGAAATGTACACTCTGTAAAGAAGAAATATCACGCACCACCAGAACTCTTAAAAACATCAAATCCTGCGAAGTTAAGTTGGCTGCTTCTACATATATTTATGACGGAAAAGAAGTAAAACCGGAAGTGACTGTACTTCTGGAAGACACCACTTTAAGTGAGGGCACAGATTATCGTCTGGAATATCAGAACAACAACCGTGTGGGAGAAGCAAGTGTTTCTGTTACCGGTATCGGAAATTATACAGACACTAAAACCGTGTCTTTCCAGATTGTAGAAAAGCAGAAGGAGCCGGCAGCCCCTGTAGTTGAAAAACTTGATACAGTAAATATCACTTCAATTGCAAATGCGAAGAAAGGCATAAAACTGACCTGGAACAGAGTCAGTGGAGCACAGGGCTACATCATCTACAGAGCGTACGGAAAAGGTGGATATAAGGCAATCAAGACGGTTACCAACGGAGCAACAGCTGCATATACAGATACCGGTGCAACGACAAACGGTGGAAAATACACATATGCAGTTTGCGCTTATAAAGGAAGCATAAAAGGCGCATATGTTGGAAAAACGTATTATTACCTCAAACAGAACCGCATTTCATCTGTCAAGAACAACGCGTCAAAGAAAGCAACTGTAAAATGGACAAGGAATACAAAAGCAAACGGATATCAGGTGAATTATAAGACTGGTAAAAAGCAAAAAACAATTACTGTCAAGTCAAATAAAACACTGAACAAAGTGCTTAAATCACTCAAAAAGAAAGCAACTTATTCTGTGAAAGTACGTTCCTACAAAAAAGTATCCGGAGTAACCTATTATTCCGAATGGAGTTCTGCAAAGAAAGTCAAAATAAAGAAATAAACTAATCACATCGGGTGCGTCATTGACGCACCCGGTTTTTTCAGTTAATTAAAAATTCTTATTTTCAGATTGCATCCAGTGCCTGAGCAATATCTGCAATCAGATCGTTTTTGTCTTCAAGGCCGCAGGAAATACGAATCAGTCCGGCCGGGATTCCGGCAGCGGCAAGCTGTTCATCGTTCATCTGTCTGTGCGTGGAGGTTGCCGGGTTCAGGCAGCAGGTTCTTGCGTCTGCCACATGTGTTTCAATGGCAGCAAGCTTCAGATTTTTCATGAATTTTTCTGCAGCAGCACGACCGCCTTTTAATTCGAAGGATACAACACCACATCCGCCGTTTGGCATATATTTCTTAGAAATTTCGTAGTATTTGTTGGACGGAAGTGATGGGTAGTTGACGAATTCCACTTTGTCATGTTTTTCAAGAAATTCAGCAACAGCCTGTCCGTTTTCGACATGGCGCGGCATACGTACATGGAGAGATTCCAGACCAAGATTTAGTATAAAAGCACTCTGAGGGGACTGTGCACATCCCAGATCTCTCATAAGCTGAGAGGTGCATTTGGTGATGAAAGCACCCTCTTTGCCGAATTTTTCTGCATAGGTAATTCCATGATAGGAATCATCTGGTGTGCAGAGTCCCGGGAATTTGTCTGCGTGAGCCATCCAGTCAAATCTGCCGGCATCAATGATCGCACCACCGAGTGCAGCACCGTGACCGTCCATGTATTTGGTCGTGGAATGAGTAACAATGTCAGCACCCCATTCGATCGGACGTAAATTGACCGGTGTCGGGAAGGTGTTGTCTACGATAAGCGGCACACCATGTGCGTGTGCAGCTTTTGCAAATTTTTCGATATCAAGGACAGTCAGTGCCGGGTTGGCGATAGATTCACCAAAAACGGCTTTTGTGTTATCTTTGAAAGCAGCATTTAATTCTTCTTCGGTGCAGTCCGGATCAACGAAAGTAACATCAATGCCCATTTTTTTCATGGTGACATCAAGAAGGTTATATGTACCGCCATAGATGGAAGAGGAGGAAACAATGTGGCTGCCTGCTTCGCAGATATTAAAAATTGCGAAGAAGTTTGCAGCCTGACCGGAAGAAGTCAGCATTCCGGCAGTACCGCCTTCGAGTGCGGTGATTTTTGCAGCAACATAATCATTTGTCGGATTCTGAAGTCTGGAATAAAAATAACCGGATGCTTCAAGATCAAACAATTTACCCATGTCTTCACTGGTATCATATTTGAAGGTTGTTGACTGATAGATCGGAATCTGTCGTGGTTCTCCGTTGCCCGGAGTATAACCGGCCTGAACGCATTTTGTGTTGATTGAGTAGTCCATAATTTTACCCGCCTTTATATAATATTAGTTTACTTCCATGTTATACCCTTTTATATTGCATGTAAAGAAAAAATACATACTTAATCGGTATGACTGCTATAAAAGAGAAACCCTCTTATGATTTGCTGTAATATCATAAGAGGGTTTTTCTTTTATATTTTTTTGAATCTGACAGATTTGCTCATCCCACGTTTCGGGAATATTTTTTTATAATATTTTGCCTGTTTCTTTGGAACGTAAACGGTCATTTTTGATGGCATTTTTTTGAATGCGTTTGAACCGATATACTTCTGCTTAAGCTGTGTTGTACGGAATTTTATCACTTTCAGTTTCTTACAGTTATAAAATGCCTGAGATCCTATGGCTTTGATGTTTTTTCCAACAGTGATTTTTTTCAGGTATTTGTTGTTTTTGAAAGCTTTGACTCCGATGGAAGTTACTTTGTAATTATATCGGTTAAGTGTTACCTGCTCCGGAATGGTAATGGTGCTGCGTTTTTTATTAAGTGGTTTTACATACTGAACCACCAGCGTTCCGGTGACTTTGTAGACAGCATTGGTTTTTACGTCTTTTATAACCTTGCCTTTCGGATATGCTGCAGGCAGTAAAGCAGATGAAAGTGCAGGGGTCGGTGTGGCTGTCGGTTTTGAAACTTCATCTGGTTTTACGGCGGGCTTATCGTTTTCTGGTGGCTGCGGTATGTCAGGTGTGTCCTGTCCGTTTTGGTAGAATTCGACTTTTACAGTGTAGTGCCTTTGGGTATGACCGTCCGGGGCGGTCAGCGTGTAAATGACAGGTTTGGTAAAATCATGGGCAGTGCCGTTCCAGAAATTTTCAGGAAGTGTAGTGCCGGAACCGGAAGCGTAGTCTGTTTCCGGAATCAGATGTGTGACATCTGTTCCTTCCGGTAAGCGGAGAATGACAGTATCACCACTGATTTCACCGATAACATCCTGTGTAAGATTGCTGTTCTGTGTTTTACGAAGTACAAAATTATAAAATGCGGCCTCATTGGACGGACGCACATGGATTACAATTGTTACAGATAAAGTTGCCTGTGTCACAGTATCACTTATCAAATATGTGGAGCGGTAAGTGCCGGAAGTGCCTGTTATGATTCCGGAATAGCTGAAACAGTCGGAGTAGCCGGGGGCAAAGTCTCTGTTCAGTCCTTTTGGAAGATTTTCATTAACAACGGTCGTTGTATAATTGCCGCTTCCACCGGTAATATCACCGGAGTTTACATATTGAAGGGTCTGGACTCCGGTACTGAGATACAGATCTGTGCCAGTGAGCATCAGCGGTGCAGTAACATTCAGTGTTATAGAGGATGCGGATACGGCACCCCAGTTTCCGGGGAGCGTGTCGGTTGCATAAAACAGAAGTGTCTTACCATTGTCATTCAGAGTAAGATTCTGTTGACGGTCGATCATACTGACATTATTGTCGGAACCAAGGGCAATGTTTATGCCATAAGTTTCCAGTTCATCAGCTCCAAAGACAGGCGACTGTGTTTTGTTACTATAGGTAATGCGGAGTCTTGCTCCGCTCAGATCCAGGCGTTCTCCGGTAGTATAACGGGTTCTGGAAGGTGAAGTTAAGAGTTCAAGTTTGGACGGCGTGGCTGCTTCGACTGTTATGGATTGGTCCAAACGGGCACCGAAGTAGTCAAAAGTGATTTCGGTATCGCCTGCAGTTAATAATCCGGTTTTGTTATAAGTATAGCCGCCGTAAAGGTACACGGAACGTCCTGCTATGACTGCATAAAAACTGGTGCCGGAAGGATCAAATTTTTCTCCCACACTATAGGTAAGCCGGGAAGGCTTTCGGGAAATTTCAAAGTGCGTGATCTGAGCAGCTTCCGGTTTACATATTGGAAGGGAAAAAGTAGTCTGTTTTCCTTTGTAAATTATGGAAATTGTATTTGTACCTTCCATGGAATTGTCAAAGCCGCGGATCATATCCCGGGTGATGGAAATTTCAGTTTTGTTATTAATAACAAGAGTACCGAAATTCCAGGGTATTTCACCAATATAGCAGGATGCCGGGGCATTTTTTACAGAAAGGGAAGTAATATCAGAGGAATCTGTACGCGCCGGAATTCCGTCATCTGAAATCTTCCAGTCACCGTCAAAACTCCATCCTTTATAGGAAGCAGCATCTTTTAACTGAGTATCTGTAAGTAGTCCGCCGGTAGTCAGTTCTTCATCAGAAGAACCAACAAGAGAAATGGAACCGGTTCGTCCATAGCAGTTCAGAATGTGCGCATTCAGACCACCGGATGAATTTATAATATTTGATGCAGCCAGACCACAGATCTGGCCGACATAAGCTTTGCCGCCGGAAACTTTGAGCTGTCCGGCATGGAGACATTCTTTTATTATGCCTCCCATACTGCCGAATTTTTCAGTTTGCCCGGCAATACCGCCGACATAGAGTGGATAAAGATCACCGTTTTTCTTTGAAACAGAAAGACTTCCGTTGCTGACGCATTTTTCGATAGTGCCGTTGTTTGAGCCGGCAATACCGCCAACCAGAGCTTTCATAGGTGCCATTGAAAGGCTGAGTTTCAGTTTGGATGAACAGCCACTGATGATTCCGGCAAGTTCATTCTGGCCTGTAATGCCGCCGAAGCTGGGAAAGACCATGGAGCCGTCACCGCCCATACGCCCGGTTACGGTTCCCGAGACAGAGCATTCGAGGATTTTTCCATCGTTGTATTGAGAAATGATTCCCTGTACATTCTGGCTGTCATCATCAAAGGATGCCATAATCCGTAAATTTTCGATGGTGCCGTGATTGTTTGCAATCAGTGGTTTTTTGAGACCGTAGATTGTATGTTCATTTCCATCCAGATGACCGCTGAAATTGTTTACCGTAAAATTGATTTTGCCATTTGTCTGAATGTCGTCGGTCAGGAAGTAATAAGCGCCCGGATGCTCAGAAATAAGGTTCAGGTCACTGAGTGAGGAAATCTCATATGGATGTGAAGAGCTGCCGTCACCAGTTGCCGGCGAAGAAGAACTTCCACGGTTGTCTATGACTCTATAAATGATGTTATTTCCACCATTGGACGGAACGGAAAAACTATGGTCTTTCAATTTGAGCAGAATCGCAGATGCAGGCGGAAGAGAGCAGCTTTGGCCGCTTTTTCCTGAAAAAACAGGGAATGTCGCTGCCTTCCCGGCGGCGATGCGGTCTCCGGCAAAACTATAGATGCCGGACTGCTCACCGGAAGCAATGGCAGTATAAAAATCTGCCATTAATTCACGAAATGGAATGCCGGTTACCTGAGTCAGATATTCCGCAGAGTTCAGGGAAGAAGCATCTGTTTTATAAAAAGCCGGAAGGATGGACATTGGATCGTAACTTCCGGCCATACGGTCGATCACATAGCGGACAAAGAGATAAGGCATGCCGTAATCCTGAGCGGTATCATCTCGATAGGTTTGATAGATCAGAGAAGAACCGCTGCGAATGGCAGAGTTACCGGAAATGCCGTTCAGCCATCCGCTGGAATCTACGCCACCCCAAAGATAATCCATTGCAGCTACAGACAGACCTTCATTCAGCCACGTATATTTCCCGGAAGAGGAAAATCCGGTTTTCAGCCAGAGAAGTGCGTGCTGGCCTTCATGAACCAGGAGACCGTTCCTTTTGGACATTTCTCCGGAAACATAGGAGGAGGCAGCAGGGGTATTGATATGAATTGCGGTGATTCCGGTATCGTACATATACATACCGCTGGCACTGCTCAGAGACTCCAGAAGGATGGAAAGCTTTCCGGAGTTGTCTTCGTATGGGATGGAGCCATCTGCAAGATCGTTCAGAATGCGGTAAGGCTGACCGTCATAGACCTCTGCCATATCTTTTGCAATGAGACTGGTCTTGCCGGCAGCATCATAGTCAGATTTCATCGTTTTGTCCATCCAGATATAGCAGTGTTCTCCGATGCCGATACATATGTAAGTTTTCCCGGAACTGTTTGAGCCGTGGATGGATTTTTCTTCTCCGATCTGATAAGTCACAGATGAAGTCGGGAGAGAAAAAGCGGAATCTGAGTCGGGAGAAGATGCCGGAGTATTATCTGCAGATAAGCTATTACCGGAAGGATACGATGTGAATGAGCCGGTACAGGAAGTGGCTGCAGCAGAAGAATAAGATGAAGTGCTGTCACCATCGTCAAAGACCAGAGTCCCGGTCTCCTGAGATGCAGATGTATCTGTGTTTATAATAACTGCATATTCGCCGGAAAGTGTCTGGCCTGATGTGCCTTCAAGTACATCCGCATTTGCAGAAAGACAGTAAAAGAGACTGGTAAACAAAAGGCAAATCCCGGCAGCAAAATGTTTTATACTTTTTCTTTGCATATAAAATCTCCTTCGGATTATTTTAATGATATTCTATCATTTTTGAGCAGTACAAGCTATGAGATTTGCGTTATTTATTATTGAAATTCGAAAATTTTGATGTTACACTTCGGAGTAAATGCAAAGCTGTTTTGGATTAAAAAATACAGGAAATGGAGTGAAGAGTTATGACAGAGAAAAACGACACGAGTCGATTAACTGAAAAATATATTTTTAGAAATATACGTCAGGAGGAAATTACACAGACCGCAGAGATTGAGAAAATCTGTTTTCCTCCGAATGAAGCATGCTCTTATGAACACATGGAAAAACGTGTGGAAAAAGCACCGGAGCTTTTTCTTGTAGCAGAAGATCGCTCTACAGGACGAATAGCAGGATTTCTCAATGGGCTTGCCACGGACAGAGAACATCTGACGGATGATTTTTTTACAGATGCAGAAATGCATGATCCGAAAGGAAAGAATATTATGCTTCTGGGACTGGATGTACTTCCGGAATATCAGCATCAGGGACTGGCAAGGGAACTGGTGCGCTGCTATAAAGAGCGTGAAAAAGCAAACGGCAGAGAAAAACTGATCCTGACCTGCCTGCCGGATAAAGTAGAAATGTATCAGAAGTTTGGCTTCAAAGATCATGGTATCGGCGGGTCTGTCTGGGGCGGCGAGGCATGGCATGAGATGAGTGTGGAACTGCGGGGTTGAATTTACCCCCATTTGATATTATAATCAAAGAGATTGAGAATGAATCCTGACACAACGGGAATATTTAATTTTAAGGAGGAATCTGATTATGATTACCTGGAACAATCTGGATACTCTTGAATCATTCAAAGAGCTTTCCGATGTAAAGAAAGTAAATCTTGCAGAAGTGATGACCGGCGAGAACGGTGCAGAGCGTGTAAAGAATTACAGCGTACCGATGGCTGCAGGAATGGCATATAACTATGCTGCAAAGCAGGTAGACGATGATGTACTGGAAGCTCTTAAGAAACTGGCAAAAGAAGCTCAGCTTACAGAAAAATACGCAGCTCTCTACAATGGAGAAGTGATCAATACAGGTGAAAAACGTCTTGTTCTTCATCAGCTTACCCGTGGACAGCTTGGAGATACTGTTACAGCAGATGGCGTGGACAAGCGTGCTTTCTATGTAGAACAGCAGCAGAAGATCGCTGATTTTGCAAACAAAGTACATGCAGGTCAGATCACAAATGCAGCAGGTGAGAAATTTACAACTGTTGTTCAGATCGGTATAGGCGGAAGTGACCTTGGTCCTCGCGCAATGTACCTTGCTCTTGAAAACTGGGCAAAGAAAAACGACAAATTCAAAATGGAAGCCAAATTCATCAGCAACGTAGACCCGGACGATGCAGCAGGCGTTCTGAGTACAATTGATGTAGCACATTCCATTTTTGTACTGGTATCCAAATCAGGTACAACTCTTGAAACCCTGACAAATGAATCCTTCGTTAAAGACGCACTTAAGAACGCTGGTCTGGATGCTTCCAGACATATGATCGCCGTTACAAGTGAGACTTCTCCTCTTGCAAAGAGTGATGATTACCTTGCAGCATTCTTTATGGATGATTATATCGGCGGACGTTATTCTTCCACATCTGCAGTTGGCGGTGCTGTATTATCTCTGGCATTCGGACCGGAAGTGTTTGCAGATTTCCTTGCAGGTGCAGCAGAAGAAGACAGTCTTGCAAAGAATGAAGATGTAATGCAGAACCCGGCTATGCTGGATGCCCTGATCGGTGTATATGAAAGAAATATTCTTGGATATCCGAGCACTGCAGTTCTTCCATATTCACAGGCTCTGAGCCGTTTCCCGGCACATTTACAGCAGCTTGATATGGAATCAAACGGTAAATCAGTAAACCGTTTTGGTGAGCCTGTAGATTATGTGACAGGACCGGTAATCTTCGGTGAACCGGGAACAAACGGTCAGCATTCCTTCTATCAGCTTCTTCATCAGGGAACAGATATCGTACCGCTTCAGTTCATCGGATTTAAGAACAATCAGATGGATACAGATGTTGTGATCCAGGGAAGCACAAGCCAGCAGAAACTCTGCGCAAACGTTGCAGCTCAGATCGTAGCTTTTGCATGCGGTAAAGCAGATGATAACAATAACAAGAACTTCGAAGGCGGACGTCCGTCCAGCATTATCATCGGCGAGCAGGTAAATCCGGCAAGCCTCGGTGCACTTCTTGCTCACTTCGAAAACAAAGTTATGTTCCAGGGATTCCTGTGGAACTTAAACAGCTTCGATCAGGAAGGTGTACAGCTTGGTAAAGTCCTTGCAAAACGTGTTCTTGCACACGAAACAGACGGCGCACTGAAAGTATTCAGCGACCTTCTGAACATCTGATTTTGAATCAGATCAATTATGAAATAATAAAGGCCTTTCACTTACAGATGAAATTCTGCAGGTGAGGGGCCTTGTTTAGTTTCAACTTGTCATTAACCAGGGCAGATGATAAGATAAATATATCAATCTTTTGAAAGGAACCGTTTCATGACATATGGAAAAAAGCTTCCCATTGGTGTGGATGATTTCAAAAAAATATTTGATGTCTGAGATAAGAACTACATTATGAAGACAGAAGGGAGATTTTGATATGGATCTGGTGAAGGAGGCTATCTTTCTGGGATTTTCGGGAGCTGCCGTCATGGATACCACGCAGCTTGTTTTTGTACCGGAATACCGGATGTTTTGTGAAGAAAACTTATGCGGCTGTTACAATGTAAATCCGGCCTGTCCGCCGGAAAGTGGTACGGCCGAGGAGATGAAACAGCGCGCATTGCAGTATGAAAAAACACTGGTGCTGCAGACCATGCAGGAAGATACACATGATCCGACACAGTATAAGAAAGACAAGCTTCTGCAGAACAAAATGACAGAAGAACTTGCAGAAAAAATGAAAGAAGCCGGCAAAACAGATGTCCTGATCATGAGTGCCGGACCGTACAAGCACAATTCCTGTATGTCGGCCTACTGTGTAGATGCACAGAAAATGGCTGATGCGGCGGGAATGCTGTGCTGGACAGATGATGGAATGGTGAGATATTTTTCACAGATTCTGTTTCATGAATGAATGTGATATTACATCATTGATTTTTGACGGGAACGGACTTAAAATAGAAACGACAAAGTTGTACGACAAAATTTCAATACAGGAGGCTTTTTATTATGGAAAGACATGCATTTGCGATGAAAGTGAAAGCCGGCAGAATGAATGACTACCGCAGAAAACTTGGTGAGATCTGGCCGGAGCTGACCGCTTTTCTGGACCGAAATAAAGTGAAAAATTTCAGTATCTGGAACGCAGAAGATTTAATCTTCGGTTACTATGAAAATGAAGACGGTACAGTATTAAGTGAAGAAGAAAACGCAGCAAAAGATGCGATCACTGCAAAGATTGAAGATACTTTTGAATGGATTTCCACACCGGGCAAAGACATGCGCCTGATGTACCACAATTTTGGTGTTGTAAGAGAGAATAAAGAGCTGATCCGCCACAGAATGTTTATGACAAAACTTAAAGATGGCTGTGAAGAAGAATACAAGAGACGCCATGACGGGCTGATCGCACAGAGAGGTGACACTGTAGATCCGGGTCCGGACAGTAACTTCAGTA
>OGYG01001361.1_pt1 | contig 16124 bp, 13 predicted proteins | sample 1576481 | NCBI WGS metagenome assembly OGYG01 (sample SAMEA3541497, study PRJEB24748) | human gut metagenome | biome: human gut; feature: human-associated habitat; material: faeces | place: China | collected 2012 | reverse complement strand
ATACCGGCATCCCGCTGATCATCATCGTCAGTATCTTGGTCATGCTGGCGGTCTCGGGCGTCCGCAAGGAATGGGTCTGGCTGGGCGCGGCCTGCCTGGTCATCGGCTTCGGCGGACTGATCTTCATGTTCAAGTTTTATCCGAATCTTTTATCCTCGATCTTAGGCGGGGGGTATAAAATGCGGCGGATTTACGGCTGGCTGGAAACGGAGAAATACATCAATACCTGGGGCAACCAGCTGTATACTTCGTTATTAACGATCGGTTCCTCCGGCTTGACGGGCCATGGCTTCCGCGAAGTCCTGATTCGTTTTCCAGAGCCGCAGACCGACTTCATTTTCTCTGTCATCGGTCAGAATTTCGGATTTCTCGGTACAACTTCGGTCGTCGCTTTATTGACGGCGTTCGATTTAAAGCTCATCAGCATCGCCTCGCGGCATGATCAGCCGCGCGAGCGGTATATGGTCGCCGGAATGATCGGCATGTTATTATTCCAGCAGCTGGTCAACATGGGCATGATCACCGGTTTGTTCCCAATCACCGGCATTACGCTGCCGTTTATTTCCTACGGCGGCTCAAGTATGTTGTCGTATATGATTCCGCTGGCGATCGTGTTCCAGATGAGTTCAGAAAACAAGAGCCGGCTGATGCACTAGCTCAAGCTCCTGTCACGATGCTGAGAATGCAGAAAATGATAAACGGAAGATCAAAGTGTCTTCCGTTTTTTGTACAATATAGAAAAAGAGGTATTAATGAATATCTCTTTTCCTGATCAGCAATCTGCCATATTTTATTTTCTTGATGCTGATAGTGCGGCGATCCGTCCCGTACTCAGCGCATCCTGCAGGCTCATCCCATGTCCAATCGAATCCTGTCCGGTCCAATTAGAAGCCGCAAGTTCTCCGGCTACATAAAGGCCTGAAATGATATGCCCTTCCTGATTAAGAACATGGCATTCTTCATCGACCACTGGTCCGCCATAAGCTGTCATAATATAAGGTACACCTGACATTGCATAAAAAGGTCCGTTTTCAAATGGCTGCACGTTTGTCATATCTTTGCCGAAATCTGAATCCTGAGTTCCCGCAAAACTATTGTATCGGTCCACTGTTGCTCTTAAAGTTGAAGGATCTACCTTTATCTGTTCGGCTAATTCTTCAATGGCATCCGCGCTCAGCACGGTGCCTGCCTCAGCCGCGGCTTCCAATGCTGCACGATCTGTCGTATTTACAAATTCAAAGAGTTCATTCGCGTCATAAATATAATAATGAATGCCACTTTCCTGCCGGGCAATCGCATTAAAGACTTCAATATTCACTGCACTTTCATTGACAAAACGTTCTCCCTGTTGATTTACTAGAATAAAATCACTGGTCAGCGTTACCGGCAAGCCCATAAATCCATCAACACAAGCTGGCAATTGTTCATTGATCGCCGCACCGATAGCTTCCGCCATCAATATTCCATCTCCAGTATTCCCTGTTCCGGTTAAATGAACACTGTTGACAAAGCCTGGAGCCAGTTTTTCTGTAAGTTCCGAATTCCGGTCCCAGCCGCCAGTCGCAAGAATCACTGAATCGGCTTTCACCGTTAGCGAACTACCATCAGCTCTGACCGCTTGAATGCCGCATACAGCGCCTGTATCATTGACGATCAGAGATTCTGCTTTTGTCCGGTTTAATAGCGTAACGTTATTCATCGCAGTTAATTTTTCGATGAAAGGTTCAATAATTAAACCACCTGCTCCGAGGACAACGCTTTTCTTTGTTGAAACCAGATAAGAAACTGTATTGTGTGCCAATGTTTCCCGGACTGGAAAAGAAATGTCAACACCTGCTTGATCGCGTAAAAATTCAAGACTATCCCCTGTCATTGAGGCGATCTTCCGAACCAATTCTTCGTTGATATTCTCTCCGTCATGTCCCATCTGGATCAACCATTCCGCATAATCTTGTTCTGTAAAATCAGAGTCTTCCAGTGTATAACAAACAGCCCCTCCGGATTGTGCAGAGGATCCGCCATAGGCTTCCATCTTTTCCACTAACAGCACCGATTTTCCCTGATTTGCGGCTTCTAATGCGGCTGACACTCCAGCCAGGCCGCTACCGACAACGACAATATCCGCTTCCGTCTGCTCATCCGGTTGGATTTCTAGGTTAGGTTTCGCCTTGCTTTTTAAAGCCTCTGCATCTCCACCTGCTTGCTTGACGGCCTCACCGACAGCGGTAATCACCGCATTACTGGAAATCGTTGCACCGCTGGCCAAGTCCACATTTAACGATTGATTTTGCACAATATCCTGTGGCAGTCTTGTCAAAGCCGGTTTTGAGATTGAAATGGTTTCCGCATTATCTTTAATTTCAATCGCGGTAATAGAATCCTTATCAAAGGTAACGGCGACATGAACTTCTCCATTCATGCCCGCTCCAACTCCTTCATAAGTACCCGGCGTATAGCCTGTCGAAGATGCTGGCTGGGACGTTGGTTCATTCTGACATCCCGTTAAAGAGACCATAAGCAGAAGACTGATAAAACTTGTCGTTAATTTCTTTGCGCTTCGCATAAGTTCCTCCTTCAGATTAGTCCATTATCAGGACTATTGTTGACTCCAGAATAGCATGTGTTAAACTTAAATTACATCGACAACAAAAGGATTATTGTTGAATTGTTCAACATTTCACACAAAATGTTGAAATTAAAAAGGAAGGGAATCTATAATGCGAAACAGCTTAACACGGAATTTACTAGCAAATGCCTTAAAATCAATGTGTATGCAAAGAAAATTAGAAAGCATCACTGTCCAGGAGTTAGCTGATCAATGCAATATTAATCGGGGAACCTTCTACTATCATTTCTGTGACAAAGAAGAACTGATCTGTTGGATTTTTCATCAGGATATCACGCTGCCAGTTCGCAAAATTATTGATGGGCCAACCTCAAATTGGGATGCGATTTCTCCTCTCTATCTTGGCGAAATGGAAAGGGCTAAAGCCTTTTATCTACAGGCGTTTAAAATCCGCGGGCAAAACGATCTGATCAGTTATATGCTGAAAGAAACGCAGGAAAACCTCAGGATGTGTGCAGAGTTAACAATCAAAGATTATAAGGAGCAGGGGTTGTTAAAAGAAGTCGATACCCAAAGAATCAACTTTGTCATCAATTATCATTCCAAAGGGTCCATGGCCGTAATTGCAGACTGGGTTGAAGAAGGAATGACAATACCCGCAAAAGAACTTGCGGTTTACTTTGATTTAATGTTTTCAGCCTGTATCGGCAAGGCGCTGGAAGTTGCTTTAAATTTAAACCTTCCAGCTTAATCTTTGCATCTCTGATGAATTCATGTCATATTTTTGATAATTTTAGAAAGAGGCGTCCCTATGTCATGGAAATTCTCATTCCCAGGTCTGATCTATTTGATCGGCTTGTTTCTGCCCAATCTTTTCTGGACGCGGCACAAACCGCAAGGCTACGAAGCTGCGGTCGCGAAAGAAAAACCATCGCTGGTGCGCATCGAAAGAATCGGTCAGGTCCTGGTTACCGTGTCTGCCTTCTTCGAGAGTCAATCAGCTTATTCAGGATTTCTGGAACAGCTGTGTTTTCTTTTGTCTCTGGCGATGATGCTGAGCTACGAAGGCTTCTGGATCCGTTATTTCCGAAGTCCGCAGACGCTGCGGGATTTCTATGCCCCTTTTTTCAAGATTCCGGTTGCGGGCGCGACTTTGCCGGTCATGGCTTTTTTCCTGCTGGGAATCGCTAACCACAATCCATTCCTCTGCGTATCTGTTGTAATTTTGGGTATCGGTCATATCGGAATCCATTGGAACCATGCCCGAAATTGCGGATAATGCAAATTTTTCTTTCGCCAGTTTCCCAGAAAGAACTGATTTCAAAGCAATCTTTTTCGTTAATTGACCGTAAAAAAGGAAAGTCTTCGCAGCTTTCCTTTTTCATTTTAATCATGAGGAATGAAAACTGATTTCCTCTATAAGCTCATTGCGAAGAAATATCCGTCATGTGTCGCTTCCATCACCCGGCCGACGCGCTTGCAATCACCGATCACCGCCGTCTGCGGCGTAATACCATAGAACGCCAGCGCTTCTTCCCGTTTGGATTTCATGCCGACCGCATAGATCACGGTATCCGCTTTCACAATCTGTTCCTGACCTTCGGCGTCCATGACTCTGACGCCGTTATCCAACACTTCCAGACAGCGGGTTTTCAACAACGCATGGTAGTTTTCTTTAACGTCAAGAATCGCGTGTTTTAAGCCGATCTTATAAAAGAAATGACCCTGCGCCGCCAGCTCGTCATTCATCTCAATGACCGTCACATCGCGTCCGGTTTCCGCTAAAGTCAGCGCTAGTTCAGCGCCGATCGTCCCGCCGCCGATAATTGCCACCCGCTGACCAATCTCATCCATCCGGGTATAGAAACTCGTCGCTTCCTGCGCTTTTTCAATACCCGGAATCGGAGGACAGACCGGTTCAGCGCCGACCGCGATCACCAGCGCGTCCGGATTCATGGACCGCACCCATTTCGGCGTAGCCGTCGTATTGTAGATCACCTGAACCTTGGATTTTGCGATCTGAACCTGGAGATATTTTTTATAATTATCCAGATCCTCTTTGTGATGATCATACGGCGCATGCTTCAGCTGACCGCCAACCGCATCGCTCTTCTCAATAAGGATGACTTCGTGTCCCCGCTCTGCCGCGGTTAACGCTGCTTTACATCCGGCCGGGCCGCCGCCGATCACAACGACTTTCTTCCTCACCGCCGCAGGTTCAATAGCGGCAGGCACCCGCCGTTCCCGGAACAGCCGCGGATTGACGGAACAAAATAAATTCATGTGATCGGTCGCGCTGTGATAGCAGTAATCGCAGCGCAGGCAAGGAACGATATCCTCTTCCCGGCCTTCCATCGCTTTCTTCGGCCAATAAGGATCCGCAACGAAGGAACGGCCTACGCACACCGCATCGCCCCAGTTTTCAGCGATGACTTCCTCCGCCAGCTGAACGGTGTTGATGCCGCCGCGCGGAATTGCGATCAGCTGCGGTGTTTCTTTTTTCATCCGCTTGGAGAATTCGACGGTGAAGTCTTTCTTCTGAAAGATCGTTCCGCAATGGAACACGTTTTCATTCCACAGGTTCGTCGTATCCATTCCAGAGGAGATAATCACCATATCGAGAATTCCCTGCGCCCGTTTGAGAAATTCGATCATTTCATCTTCGGTATGCGACAAATCAGCACTGCGCTGATCATACAGCTGGCTGGAAATCGTAATCGCCATCGGCATATCCTCGCCGATCGCCTCACGTACCGCCTGTAAGAGCATTAACGGATAACGGCAGCGATTTTCAAGCGAACCGCCGACGTCGGTACTCCGCTGATTTGCTTTGGCTGACAAGAAGGACGCGATCGCGCTGCCATGGGCGAAGCCGCCAACTTCCACGTAATCGAAACCGAATTCCCGCGCCGCTTTCGCACTTCTGCGAGCTGTTTCGATAGATTCCAGAATCATGGACTTCGGCATTTCTTCGCACGGATAACCGTCCCACAGGCCATCGGATGCACGGTAGTTCGGCATCATCGGCTGGTTTCCGCTGCTAGGCTGACCTTTCGGCGTACCGCCTTCAATTTCCGCGTATTGAGGTTCTAAATCTGTGATCGGCGGAATTTTATCAGGATGGAAAGTAAACGGCATGACCCCGGCGGCGACCTTGGCGCCGGTCTGGGTAGCCATCGACATCAGCTCGCGAATCTGATCGCGGGCATATTTCTCATAGTGGCCGTCTTCCAGAACTGGTCCTGTAGCAAGCGTGCAGCCGCCGAAACCACCCTGGGATTTATCAAAGAACAACATGCCGGCATCGTATAAGGAATCATACGAAGACGGGTGGCGATGCTTTGGCGAATGGCCCTGAGGTGAGAGGAAAATCCGGTTTGGAAACATGATGCCGCGTACACGCAGCGGTGTGAAGAGATGGGTAAAATGAGTTTGCATATAGCGCTCCTTCTTTCTTTTTAATGTTTGGGATTCCTGCTTGAATGATCCCGGGACGCTGAGTGAATTCAGATTGCAGAGAGTCTGCTTCTGATGAAATCCGGTTTCAAGGCAAGTTTGATTCCATCGATATTTCCCGGGAAAACGGAGATCGGTTTCGTTTTACGGTTTAAAACAGTTAATTGAGATTCAGTTCTTTCTTTTGAAAAGATGAACGGAATGTTCCATTCATCTTCCTCTGATTTTGAATTCTTTTCTGGCGCGAGTTTCCCGGCGGGATCAGCCATAGTACAGCAAGCTGCCGTGCGGCACGACCCGAAAAGAAACTGATTTGCCCAACCGGGCCTTAATGATTTTTTCAGCCTGACGAATCACTGCGTTCGTGTCTTCCGCGTCGATCTCAAAGACCAGCGCAATCGGATTCATCTTGTCCTTGCCGCAAAAGACGGCGTGCAGTTCAGATTGTTCCAGCGCTTCGACAATATCATTCACCGCGGCGCGCTTGCCGGTTTCCACATTGATCTTCATGCGTGAATCCTCTCCGATCTAATCCTCTTTTCTGCGATCGCGATGACTTCTTCGGCGATCACCTTAAAGTCTTCCGCGCTCATCATCTGACATTCCGCATGAACGAGAAGGAGGTCGACCTTGACCTCAGCCCCGGCTGCGAATTGGGACAACAGCTGACCGTGAGCTTCGTGTCCCTGATTAAAAATCTGTTCGCCTTCGCTTAACAAAGCGCGGGCCTGATCCAGCTGGCCGGCCGCGGCAGTTTCGATCGCTTCCACGAACAACCCCTTGGCCGTCCCCACCTTCGCGATGATTTCGCAGCTGACGTTTGTCAATTCCTGTTGCATCTGTATCCCTCCTTCCGTCGTTTTTCCTATTTTTCCAAAGCGGCTTGAGCCTGCTTTACCATCGCTTCGCCATCCATTGCGGCATACAGACGCATATCCATCAGGATCACCGGCGTTGCCGGATAGTCCTTTTCGACATGTTTTAAATTGTAGCGAATCTGCGGGCCTAACAGAATGACGTCGGCTTTCGGTCCCTCGTCGCGGATCTTGGCATACGGGAAAGCCTTGATGTCATAATCCAGACCCAGCTTTTCAGCCGCCTGCTGCATCTTTTTGGTCATCATTTCTGTAGTGAAGCCATTGGCGCAGAACAAACGTATAATTTTCATGATATCCTTCTTTCTTTATTCCGCCGTTTCCACCTGACCTGCGGCGATCGCTTCCTGTTCCTCCCGCAGACATTTCCGGTCCCACACCATTAAGAACGGATACCAGATCGCAATCGCAACGATCATCATCACCGCGAAAACTAAGAAGACACGGAAGTCGCCGTAGCATGCGACAAAGGTTGAGAACGGCTGCGGCAAAGCAGCGATGCCGGACATCGCCGAGCGGTTCATGAAGCCGTATTTAACTGCCGCCATGTTAATCGAAACGATGATCGGCTGGTAGAGGATAAACGGAATGCCCAGAATCGGATTCAGGACGATCGGAATGCCGAAGGTCATCGGTTCGGAGATATTAAACAAGGTCGGAATGAACGTCATCTTGCCGATCGCTTTGTTGCGCTTGGCTTTGCACGCGAACATCAGGATCAGCGGGATGAAGTAGAAGACGTTGCACATGTTGACGCCGCCCGTGGTAAAATACGGCAGCTCAGCAATCGGTGTCCCTGCGGCATAGGCGGCTGATTGTTCCGCCAGCAGCGCATTGGAGATCGGCATCGAGAACCCTGCCGTGATCGCCCAGCCGTGCATGCCCAGCCAGAAGAACAGCTGCATCAGGAAGTGCAGGATCGCCTGGTACCAGATTGAATCGGAACCCTTGATTGCCGGGGTGACCAGCGACTGGATCAGCGCCGGAATCGAATTGCCGGTCAGACTGACGACCAGACAGTTGCCGCCATAGAACACCGTGACCAGAATCAGCAGCGGAATCAGCGCTTCAAACGACTTGCTGACCAGCGGCGGCACAGAATCCGGCATTTTGATGCGCAGGTTGTGCTTGACCAGGAAATGATAAAGTTCCACGGAAAGCAACGCCGTCAGCACCGCTGCGAAGATTCCGGCATAGCCGAAATACTGGGCGCTGAACGTCATGTTTTCATAGGTCGACGCCATCAGCACGAAACATAACAGCGATAACAGACCGTTCATCATACTGTCGGAATCCTCGTAGTTTTTGGAATGCTGGTAAGCGACGGTGAACGATACGATCAAAGCCATTAAACCAAAGATGACGTTGTACGGAACTAACAGTGCGGCATCCACCGCTTCGCTCCACTGCGGTAAGAAGGAAGCCACCTTCGGCACCGCCTCCAGAATGCTGAAAATCGCGGCGACCATCGTTAACGGCATCAGCGCGATCAAACCGTTGGCGATGGAGCGCAGGAATTTGTTGTTGGACAATACGTCCGCGACCGGCGATAAAACGTGATCGAGTTTGTCTAAGAAATTATTCATGAGTTTCCCCTTTCTGCAAGATTCCTTATTTTCTCAAAACCTGTGGCTGAAAACACCTCCGTCCTCACTATCCCGTATTTCTGAAATCAGTATAGCGTCAACGGCTTATCTGCGGCAATTTCACATTTGCCGCCTTCGCGGCAGAGCCTTGCCCCATTACAGAACGACGGCGGTTTTCGATCTTTTCCGCAACTGGCGGACCACCGCCCGAATCCGCAAACGCGTCATCAGCGATGGTTTTTCCTCCCTCTCTGCGGATTCCGTAACCGTCCACAACAGGGCTCCGGATTCATCGCGCAGCTTCTTTTCCTGCTGCTGTGTCATCACAAACCGGCAGCCCTGCCGTTCATCGCTCAGATCGTAGACCGCGCGTTTGCGGAAATCATCGCGCGTATAAATCACGGCATAATGCTCCGGATAGTGATATTCCGTCAGCCGGACTGTCGCGATCCGGGATTTCTTCGGGTTGTTCGATAAGTTTTTCCGGTAAGTAAAGCCTTCTTTTAACTGACTGCGGGAAAGCTTCTGACCCGTATAAGCCAGCACATCCTGAAGCAGGACGTCGATAAAATAGTCAAAGACTTCTTCCTTCGCCGCTCTCAGATGGAATGTATGTTTCATGCTCCGACTCCTTTGCGATAATCGTAATTTTTTTCCACTTGCCCGACAGATAACGCGGCCAGGCAATCGCGATGGAACAGAACCAGCCGAACGGGTAACTAAGCCACAGCGCATAACGGCCTAAGACGCCGACCGCGGCATAGGCGAACCCTGCGCGCGTCAACAGATCGGTGATCGAACAGACGAACACCAGCTTGGCGTCGCCGGCGCCTTTCAGCACACCCGTCAGGATAAACATAACGGCCATGACAAAGTAGCTGAAGACCGCGACATGCAGGTATTCCGCTCCGATATCAAACAGCTCGCGGCTGGCGCTGCCGCTGACAAACAATCCGAGAATTGCATCGGTCGCGCCGTAGATCAGAACGCCGGTCACAAGGCAGCAGACCAGCGCCAGGCCCAAGGTGAAGCGCAGTCCCGCTTTGACCCGGTCGTATTGCTTCGCGCCGATATTCTGGGCGGCATAAGTGGATATGGCGGTTCCCAGCGATACCATCGGCGACATCGCGATCCCGTCGACCTTGTTAGCGGCGGTATAAGCCGCCACGGTCACACTGCCGAAGCTGTTCAGCAGACTTTGCACGGCCAGCATGCCGGACGCGGAGATCGCGTTCTGCGCCACGGCCGGCAGTCCGATCGCGCAGATGGATTTTAAAATCTGCTTATCAAACCAGGCAGGTTGTTCCGTGACCATCTGATTCATTTTCTTTTGAATCAGCCGCCAGCAGGTCAAGGCGGCGAAGCCCTGGCCGATCACGGTCGCGGCCGCCACGCCGGCTGTTCCCCAATGGCAGACGAGGGTAAAGACCAGATCGAGCACCACATTGATCGCACTGGCCGCCAGCAGCATGATCATCGGGGTTTTAGAATCACCCAACGCGATGGATACCTGATTAAACATGTTGTAAAGCATGACGAACACGACGCCGATAAAGATCACGCCAAGATAGGAAAGGGCATAATCCATCATTTCCAAAGGCGTATTCATGAGCTGCAGCATCGGCTTCATGATCGCCAGGCCCAGCGCGCCGCCGCCCAAGCCCAGCGCCACAAACACAATCAGCGACGTGCGGATCGCCGTCTTGACTTCGCGCAGCTTCTTTGCGCCGAAATACTGCGCCGTGACGACCGAGGTCCCGACGGCTAATCCCATCCCGGCCATCGTTACGATATTCATGATGACGCCGCTGGTGCCCACCGCCGCCAATGCGTCGCTGTTGATAAAGTTACCGACCACCACCGTGTCGACCAGACTGTACGCCTGTTGAAACAAAGCGCCGATCAACATCGGCACCGCAAATTTAAGAATCGATGAGGCGGGTTTTTCCTTCAGCAGATCCAGTTCTTTCTTCGCCATCCGTCCCTCCTTTTTCTTCTCCTGCCGCGTCAGCCGAGATCCTCCCCATCGGAAGCAATCACGTGGCGGTACCAGTCGAAGCTGTCTTTTTTAATCCGTTTTAACGTGCCGCGGCCTTCGTTGTCGCGGTCGACATAAATCATTCCATAGCGTTTTTTCATCTCGCCGCTGCCGGCGCTGATGAAGTCGATGCAGCCCCAGGCCGTGTAGCCCATCACGTCAACGCCATCCTCATGAATCGCCTTGAGCAGCTCCTGAATATTCCGGCGGAAGTAATCGATCCGGTATGGGTCGTGAACATGGCCGTCCGGGCTGACCTCATCCTCTGCGCCGAAGCCATTTTCCACGCAGAAAACTGGAATTTGATAGCGGTCGTAAAACTGATTCAGTGCGATCCGCAGGCCGACCGGATCGATCCCCCAGCCCCAGTCGCTTTCCTGGACATACGGATTTTTCACCATCCGCATCATGTTGCCCTGGACTTTTTCAACCGGACGGGTTGAGGAAACCGCCGACATGTAATAGCTGAATCCCACATAATCCACGCAGCCTTCGCGTAAGATCTGTTCATCCTCCGGCTCCGTCTTGAGCTGCACGCCGCGCGCTTCCCACAGCTTCCTCGCTTTGTTGGAATAGCCGCCGCGAACCTGGGTATCGCTGAAATAGAACATTGCGTCGTTATCCTTCATCGCCTGAATTTGATCTTCCGGCTTGCAGGTTTCCGGATAAAACAGCGGATTGCAGACCATGCAGCCGATCTTGTTTTCCGGATCGATTTCATGCCCCATTTTGACTGCCTTCGCGCTGGCAAGAAGCAGATGGTGAGCAACCTGCAGCAGGACCTGATCACGGTCCGCGCCTTCCGGAATCCGCACGCCGGTCTGCTGCTCGCCGCCATGCATCATGGTGTTGATTTCATTGAACGTCATCCACAGTTTGACCTTCCCTTTGTAGCGCGTGAACACCGTGCGGCAGTAGCGTTCAAAGAAATCCACACAGCGCCGGTCAGCGAAGGAATTGTATTTCTCAACCAACGCATACGGAACCTCATAGTGCGTCAGCGTAATCACCGGTTCGATACCGTAGCTTAATAACTCGTCAAACAGTTCGTCATAAAACCGCAGTCCTGCCTCGTTAGGCTGTTCGTCGTCACCGTGCGGGTAAATCCGGCTCCAGGCGATTGAGGTGCGGAAGGCTTTATAGCCCATTTCCGCAAACAGCTTGACGTCTTCCTTCCAATGATGATAAAAGTCGGTCGCGATGTGCGACGGATAATAATTCCCCTCGACGACGCCGTCGGTGTATTCACGGCGATGCGTTCGGGAACCGGCGGTAAAGCAATCCGCCACGCTCAATCCTTTGCCATCCTCCAGATAAGCGCCTTCAAATTGATTGGCCGCCGAAGCGCCGCCCCATAGAAAACCTTTCGGTGTTTTCATTGATTTTTCACTCCTTCTACCGCTGATTTCCAGCGTATTGAATGGTGAAGAGTCAAGACCGGCGCAGCGTCCTTCGGCCCACATCACAGGCATGGCTGACCGACGGTCTCAACTCTCCCGGTTGAAAAGAATACGGGATCTTTTCCGTTGTCAGCATACTTCTTTTCAAGCCGTGCGAACAATTTGGATTTTGCCGCGACCGCGGCAAGCCCTCGAGTCTGAATCCGAAATATCCCGGCGGCGTCCTGGCACAGAAAGCAAAGCTGGAAGCCGAAGGACATTCGATTGTTCAGAAAGGCCGGAAGAATCGGAGAGTTTATGTTCAGAATGACGAAGACGTTCTTTTTGACCTTGACTAGCGCTTTCGCTTCCTTTCATTGAACGTCTGAACAGGAAATAACCCTGGGTTTTCAATCTGATTTCGATTTCCTCTTGTTTCATAAACGGGATGATTAAGAAATTGCCGCGATCCTGGCAATTTTTTATTTTCACCTTTCCTTGTGTTTTTGTAAGGATTTTGATAATAATGATGTTGAAGAGGCAGAGGGAGGAAAAATCATGATTGAACTTTCTCAGCGACAATATTTAGCGCTGCGCCTGCTGCGGGAATATCAGAAACCGATCAAAGGTCAACAGTTTAGCCAGCTGCTGAACGTTTCGCCGCGCACACTCCGGTACGAAGTCAGCGCGATCAACCGGATTGCCGGACAGCCGATTATTCTTTCTAATAAGGAAGGCTATACGCTGAACGATGATCCAGCGGTTCTCCAACAGATCCAGGACTGCCGCGTGGACGATGACCGCCAGCTGGAAAAACAACTGATCTTAGCCTTGCTCGAATGCAAGGAAGCGTCGATTTACGACCTGACGCAGAAGTTATACGTCAGCGAATCCACGATTTACAGTTTGGTGAAACGGATGATGCCGAAATTTCACAGTTTCTCGCTAAGTCTGCAGCGGCGCGGGGAATGGCTGAGCTGTCAGGGTAAGGAAACTGATAAACGCCGGATGCTTTCTCATTTTTTCTTTGCCGAAGCTAACGCATTAGCCACGACGCTCGTCAATTTCGATGGTTATTTTTCGCCGTTCGGCCTGGCGGAGCTGGCGCAAATCATCCATGAAACACTGGATGAACTGGATGTTCAGATCGACGACATCTATATTAAAAACATCATTATCTGCATTGCGGTCTGCGTCCAGCGGATGATCAACGGCTATCCCAGCGACGGCTGTGAAACCGAAGCCGACGCGCTGCCGATCTCAACCTCTCCGCTTTTGACCCGCTTTGTCGATACGATCTGCGGACGGCTGCAGGAACAGCTCGAGCTGACCTTTACCGAAGCAGATAAAGCGACGATTCTGGCGTTCATTACGGGTTCCTTCCCGGAAGAAAACGAACAGATCCTTCAAAACGAACGTTTCCGCGGTCAGATCCGGAAACTGCTGGACAAGACTTTTCGTCATTTTCAGCTGGAATTGGATTATTCCGCTGTCTTCGACAACTTTGTCCTGCACGTCCATTTTCTGCTTCTGCGCTGCCGTCATCAGAATTTTTTCCACAATGATTTCGCGACGTCGCTGCGCACATCGCATCCGTTTATTTACGATGTCGCGGTCTATCTCGCTTATCAGCTGGAAAAAGAATTCCAGGCCGCAATCCCCGGCGATGAAATCGGCTTAATCGCGATTTATCTCGGTTCAATCGCCACCTATGTGCCCACGTATGATCTGCCCCGTGTGATCTGTATCTGTCCGCAGTATCATGAACTGCGCAAATTGATGGTCCAGCAGCTGACAGAAAAATTAAGCTGTACGCTGGATATTGTGAAAATCGTTTCCAGTCTGTCGGAAATTACAGACCAGGATCACGCTGATTTTTATCTGTCCACCGTGAAGACAGAAAACAGTCTTACGGATCTGATCCCGATCAGTCCCATTTTATCCCCGCTTGAAATCCATCGGATCGAAAAGAAAAACCTCGAGTTTATGAAGGCTCAAAAACGCCGCAAGCTGCGCCAGAATCTGCTTCGTTTTTTCGATGATCAACTCTTTTTCTGCAACCATGGACTGACCACAGAAGTTGAAATCCTGACTTTCTTCGATCAGTTGCTTCAACAGCGGGGTGTCATCGATGATCAGTTTATGGATTCCGTCCGACAGCGGGAAAGCTTGTCCTCTACGGCGTTTTTCAACCGTTTTGCCGTACCGCATTCGCTAGAAAAGGACGCGCTATTAACCAAGGTCGTCTATTATTTCAGCGACGAACCGATCCGCTGGTATGACTCACGGGTTAATTTAGTCCTGTTGATTCTGAGCCGAAGCGATGATGAACAAGCTTCTAAAATCTACAATCTGATCTTTGATATTCTGATCGATGAAAGCTGTTATAAAAAAATGATCCTGTGCCGTTCGCGTCAGGAATTAATGGACTTCCTCGAAGCCAATTCAAATTGAGTAAATTTTAAACTCTTGTAACTAAAAATCCTGATTTTTTAATTTTATCATTGGACTTCCTCTATATTGATCGATATCTCGCTAACGAATCTCAGCATTCTTTCACCTGATGATTTCCGCTTCGTGATACAATAAGGAAAACAGGAGGATTGATGTATGGATATTAAAACCTGTGTGGATAATCAGCGGGCTTATTTTAATACGCACGCAACATTGAGCTATGCGTTTCGTTTTGAAGCGCTGACGCTATTGAAACGCGTAATCCAGGAACATGAACTGGAAATCATGGAGGCTCTGAAACAGGATCTGGGAAAATCCAATTTTGAGTCGTATATGACTGAAATCGGCATGGTCTTTGAGGAACTGAATTACGCACGAAAAAATTTAAAGAAATGGATGGGGTTCCAGCGTGTCCCGACGCCGTTAGCTCAATTTCCAGCTGTCAGCTTTACGATGGCTGAACCGCTTGGCGTGGCTTTGATTATGGCACCATGGAATTATCCGTTCCAATTGACGATGAGCCCGCTGATCGGCGCGCTGGCCGCCGGCAACTGCGCGATCGTTAAACCGTCCGCCTATGCGCCGGCAACCTCCCATTGTATCGCTAAGCTGCTGAACATCATTTATGACGAATGTTATGTTGCGGTCATCGAGGGGGGCCGGGCAGAAAATACCGAGCTTTTAGAACAAAGTTTCGACACGATCTTTTTCACAGGCGGTGTCCAGGTCGGCCGATTGGTGATGGAAAAAGCATCGCGCTGGCTGACGCCGGTAACCTTGGAGTTAGGCGGAAAGAGTCCGTGTCTGGTCGATGCGTCCGCCGATATCGAACTGGCCGCACGCCGGATCATCTTCGGCAAGCTGCTCAACGCCGGACAAACCTGTGTGGCCCCAGATTACATTTTAGTGGATTCCCGCGTAAAAGAACCGCTGATCAAAGCGCTGCGTTCTGAAATCATACGCCAGTATGGCACAAACCCGACATTAAATGAAAACTATCCGCAAATCATCAATGAAAAACATGAACAGCGGCTGAATGAACTCTTGATGGATCAGCCGGTTGTTTACGGTGGCCTCTGGAACCAGCACAAACTCATGCCGACATTGGTCGTCGATCCGGATCCCAATTCAAATCTAATGCAGGAAGAAATCTTCGGACCGATCCTGCCGATTCTGACCTATACACATTTCAGCGAAGCGCTGCATTTCATCCAGCAGCGGGAGAAACCGCTGGCCGCTTATTTGTTCAGTGAAAATCATAAACATCAGGATCGCTTCCTACGCGAATGTTCCTTCGGCGGCGGATGCCTTAACGATACGATCATTCATTTAGCGACCACGGCGATGCCTTTTGGCGGCGTTGGACACAGCGGTATGGGTGGTTATCATGGTTATGCCAGCTTTAAAGCCTTCTCCCATACCAAAAGTATCGTCGATAAATCAACCCTCATCGACCTGCCAATCCGCTATCAGCCTGTTTCTCCTTGGAAAGCAAAGTTGGTTCGGAAGTTCATGAAATAGTTAAGAAACAATCATTTTAGATTGTTGTTCCTGTGCCAGGATTTTTCCTTGATCCTGGCATTTTCCTTTAATTAGAGCCTTTTTTCAGAAAGTGGGAACTCACTTGAAGCCAGGCTAACGGTAAGTTCTTTGATTTACAATCTGATGAACCTGTTCAGCCAGATCTTTGGACGTCTTTATCACTTCATATCGTCCTGACAATAATAAAAGCTCATCACCGTTTAATTGCTGAAGCAGTTCAGCTTCTTC
>OGYG01001358.1_pt1 | contig 16212 bp, 17 predicted proteins | sample 1576481 | NCBI WGS metagenome assembly OGYG01 (sample SAMEA3541497, study PRJEB24748) | human gut metagenome | biome: human gut; feature: human-associated habitat; material: faeces | place: China | collected 2012 | reverse complement strand
TTCTTCATTGTCTGAAATTTCAATTAGTATAATTTTCCCATGCTAATCGCTCCTTGTAAAATAATGTGAAATTTAAATTTTAATGAAACACTCTTAATATATATTGCAAATTTAACGTATTTTAACCTCCTTAGGTATAACAATCATAAGAATGATATATGCAATAATGATTTTTGGAAAAACAAAAACCGTTACAGTAAATAGTAATCTTACTATTTTAGCGTCTACATTAAAACACTTTGCTAAACCACCACAAACCCCAAAAAAGATTTTCCCTTTTCTTATTCTATATAGTTTATTCATTAGCCTTTTTCCTTTGTCTATGGTTTAAATTTTTTAATAAGATAGCTGAGATACAACCGCATAAGATCAATATTCCCAAACTACAAATATAATTCTGAATAGTTGTTTCGTAATACCCAGAAATACCAAATATTGCTGTGATAGGATAAAAAGTTCTCGCAGTATTTGACATACTCATAAATAGTCCGGCAAATGAATAGATTTCTGCTAAAAGAAGAGCTAACCAGTAACTTTTCTTTAGATATGGCACGATTGCAATAATAGGGGAAACGGCAAAAAACACGCCAATCCCCTCTAATAAATACATTTTTAAAAATTCACTAAACATTGCCATAGATAAATCAGAGAAATGCAAAATAGCTTCTGTTACAAATGTAATCATAAAAAGTAACAAATACACCAGCATACTAAATACCAATGCAACAATCATTTTTGCAGTTGTCAATTTTGTTTCATTTACTGGAATCAAACGTAAAGATTTTAATGTATCGTCTTGTTCCTCACGACAAATCATATAACTCCCCAAAAGAGCAATTACGGCTGGAAGAACGAACATAGTCGCCCAGACTTGTGTAATTGTCATATACCAGCCAGGCATAGCTGTTGTTAACTGTTCTTCAGATACTGTTGTCACCCCGCTTATCAAAACAATTACAGCGATTAAGATTGTTGAAAAGATAGTAAACATAATAATATTGGAACGGCGGAGTTTTTGAAATTCTGCCCATAAAAGTATTCTCATTTTTCCACCTTACTTTCTCGTGCTTAATTTGATTTTAGCAAGTAAAGTAGAAGCAATTCCCCATACACAAATGCTTAAAAATGCTAATGGCACATTATTTTGTGGAAGTGACAATCCTAAAATTGCTTCATTTCTTGCAATAATAACGCTGATACAAGACAGTGGGTGTAGACAAGAATTTATCGGTGTGATTAAAAATCCAGCAAATACATAAATCAATGTAATGCAAAGAGGGAAAATATATCCTTTTTGTGAAGAAGATATTGCTAAAATGGGTAGTATTGCAAATGATGTCAAAACAGCAATTTCCAGACACCTTTCCAACAAAAACAAAACACTGCTCCATTCAAATACTACATAGTTCGGAATGACACTAAACAGTACAGAAGCAAATGCTGTAATAAGCATAAAACAAACGGAATAAATCAATACAACGAAAAATTTGCTGAAAAAATATCCCATTTTACTTACTGGCACAATCCAAAGTTGTTTTAGCATATCATACCTATTTTCATCATGCATAAGCATTGTGCTAAATAAGCCTAATATAAATGGCAGTATAATGAATAATGTACATCCAAATGCAGACCACTTATAAAATAGTCTAGGATCAATATTTGTCTGTCCCAAATAACCAAAATATAAAAATGCAAAGAATGGCATGACAAAAGCAGATAGTAACATCAACCAAATAAGTTTTTTACGACGCAACTTACAAAATTCAAGTTTAACCAGCTTAAGCAATACCCTCACCCCCTGTAATCTTTTTGAAATAATCTTCTAAGGTATCGTTACAAAGTCCAGAACTGATAACTGTTATATCTTCCATGACAAGAGCTTTATTAACTTCTCCCATATTCAATGTCGTGTCATAAATTTGCACCGTCTGTTCATCTTGAACTGAATAATCTTTCACATGAAATTGACGTTCTAATATCAGTATTGTTTTTGGAATGTCCGAAACTTGCAACGAAATATATTTCCTATTTCGCTTTTCTAACTCACTCATACTACTTTCTTCTAAAAGAACACCTTTATCAATAATTCCTATATCATCTGCAAGCACTGCTATTTCAGAAAGAATATGAGAAGAAATTAAAATTGTTTTTCCGTGTTCTACACTGAGTTTCTTTATGAAATCTCGTACTTCTGCAATCCCAATCGGGTCAAGCCCATTTGTTGGCTCGTCCAAAATTAACAATTCAGGGTCATGTAATATCGCATTTGCAATACCTAAACGTTGTTTCATACCAAGAGAGTATTTTGCAAATGTCTTTTTGTCTTTATAGGGCAGACCTACGACTTCTAATGCGTGTTTAACAGCATTAGGCGAAGCTGTTCCTCGTAACTTAGCGAAAATTTCTAAATTTTCTGTTCCAGTCAAATTGGGATAAAACCCCGGCGTTTCTATAATTGCACCAATTCTGGAATATATCCTTTTCTCATTTCCGTCTATATTTTTTCCAAAAACTTCTACATTTCCAGAAGTAGTTGTTGTCAATCCTAATATCATTTTCATTATGGTTGTTTTCCCAGCTCCGTTCGGCGCAAGTATTTATAGACAACACCCGCAACACCGCATAAAACAAGGCTTTTTGAAACACGAAAACTAAACACAAAGCCCTATAATCACATGGTAAACGTCCATTCCACACAGGAACGGGCGTTTTTCATTTGCCGGGCTACAAGAAAGGGGCTGATAACGTGGCAGTATTCCGGGTAGAGAAAAACCAGAATTACACGGTTATGTCAAACCACCACTTACGCAATACTGACTTATCCCTAAAATCAAAGGGGCTTCTTTCACAAATGCTATCCCTGCCCGAAGAATGGGACTACACCCTAAAGGGGCTTTCACAAATCAACCGGGAGGGCATAGACGCTATCCGGGAAGCCGTGCGGGAACTGGAACGGGCGGGATATGTAACCCGTACCAGAGTGCGGAACGACAAAGGGCAGCTAGGGGCGGCTGATTATGTGATACATGAATTTCCAGTGCCGCCTAACCCTATATTGGAAAATCCAACACAGGGCAAACCTATATCGGAAAATCCAACATTGGAGAACCCTGCACAGGAAAATCCAACGCAATTAAATAAAGAACTATCAAGTAAAGAATTATCAAATACGGATTTATTAAATACCCATTCCATTCCTATCCTTTCCACTCCCTTACCAGAGGGGACGGCTGCGCCGCCGGAACGGAAAGGAAGCGGCTACACCAACATGGACGCAGTACGGGCTTATGAGGAAGTCATAAAGGACAATATCGAATACGCCTGTCTGATACAGGACAAACACATTGACAGAGGTATGCTTGACGAGATTGTTTCCCTCATGCTTGAAACCGTCTGCACTCGCCGCAAGGAGATACGCATTGCCGGGGACGACTACCCCGCAGAGCTTGTAAAGTCAAAATTTATGAAGCTCAACAGCAGCCATATCCAGTTTGTGATTGACTGTATGCACCAGAACACCACAAAGATACGCAACATCAAGAAATACCTGCTTGCGGTTCTTTTCAACGCACCAAACACCATTGACAGCTATTACACCGCCCTTGTCGCACACGATATGGCAAGCGGCGTATTTTTATCACAGGACAAGGAGGACGACACATTATGAAACAGGGAGCATTGATTTTTGACAAAGAAAGCGGACGCTATGACATTCGCTTTGGACTGGACGACTACAACGGCGGCTTGCATTGTGGAGAATGTTTTGACGTATTCGCAGGCGGCAAGTGGAAGCCGACACGCATTGAAATGGGTATCAATCAGAAATGGTATCTTGTCGGTATCAAGACGGACGTACTGGACGGCTTGCGTGTACGGGTACATAACAGATAACCGGGCGGCTGCCCCACACTTCCCCAAGAAAGGAGGAATGACAGCCCATGCAGGAGCAAATCAACGAAAAGACCGTTGCACTCTCAATCAAAACGGCAAAACTGACCGCCGAAGTGTTACAGAAAGCCATTAAAAAAATGTTGGAAGCACAGAAGCACAAGGCGGCAAAGGAATACAGGGGCAAGCAGACATTAAAGCACCTTATGAAGCAGAATACGGGCGTTTCCAACATGGAAATCACGGACGCTAACATAAAAGCGTTTGAACCCGTTGCCAAGAAATACGGGATTGATTACAGCCTAAAGAAAGTCAAGGGCGAAAAACCGCCCCGGTATCTTGTCTTTTTCAAGGGGCGGGACGTGGACGTTATGACGGAAGCGTTTAAGGAGTTTGCCGCCAAGAAGTTAAACCGGGAGAAAAAGCCGTCAATCCGAAAGGCACTTGCCGCCTTTAAGGAAAAGGCAAAACAGGTGAACCAGAACCGGGAGAAAGTAAAAAACAAGGACAGGGGGCGGGAATTATGAAACCGAACATGAAAAAGCTGCTTATCCTCAATGTGCCGTACCTGCTCTTTGTATGGCTCTTTATGAAGATAGGCGAAGCGTTCCGGCTCTCTCCGGGGGCTGACCTCTCCGGGAAGCTCCTACACATCATGGAGGGCGTGACCGCCGCATTTGAAAGCCCCCTGCCAAGCCTTAACGGGCAGGATTTCCTTATCGGCGTTGCCGGGGCGGTTATCCTGCGGATTGCCGTCTACATGAAAGGCAAGAACGCCAAGAAATACCGCAAGGGCGTTGAGTACGGTTCTGCACGTTGGGGAAACGCAAAGGATATTGAACCCTACATTGACCCGGATTTTTATAACAACGTCCTGCTGACGCAGACGGAACGGCTTACCATGAACAGCCGCCCCAAAAGCCCCAAGTACGCAAGGAATAAAAACGTGCTTGTGATTGGCGGCTCTGGCAGCGGCAAGACCCGCTTTTTCGTCAAGCCGAACCTAATGCAAATGCACAGTTCCTATTGCGTCACCGACCCAAAAGGCACAATCCTTATAGAGTGCGGGAAGCTCTTAGAAAAGGGCGGCTATAAGATAAAAGTGTTAAATACTATCAATTTCAAGAAGTCCATGCACTACAACCCCTTTGCCTACCTGCACAGCGAGAAAGACATTCTGAAACTTGTCAACACAATCATGGTGAACACCAAAGGTGAGGGCGAAAAGTCGTCCGAGGACTTCTGGACGAAAGCGGAAAAGCTCTACTACACCGCACTGATCGGCTATATCTACTACGAAGCCCCGGAGGAAGAAAAGAATTTTACGACCCTGCTTGACATGATAAACGCAAGCGAAGCGAGGGAGGACGACGAGGATTTTAAAAACCCCGTGGATTTGATGTTTGACCGACTGGAAGAAAAAGACCCGGAACACTTTGCCGTGAAGCAGTATAAAAAATACAAATTAGCAGCGGGCAAGACGGCGAAAAGCATACTGATTTCCTGCGGCGCACGGCTAGCCCCATTTGACATACAGGAACTACGGGAGCTTATGGAAACGGACGATTTGGAGCTTGACACGTTGGGGGACAGGAAAACCGCCCTCTTTGTCATTATCTCCGACACGGACGACACATTCAATTTCATTGTCGCCATGATGTATACGCAGCTTTTCAACCTCTTATGCGACAAGGCAGATGATGTGTACGGCGGCAGGCTTCCCGTACACGTCCGCTGCCTGCTTGACGAAGTGGCGAATATCGGGCAGATACCCAAACTGGAAAAGCTGATTGCCACCATACGAAGCCGGGAAATATCCGCCTGCCTTATCTTGCAGGCGCAGAGCCAGTTAAAAGCCATTTATAAGGACAACGCCGACACAATCACGGGGAATTGCGACACGACCCTCTTTTTGGGCGGCAAAGAGAAAACCACGCTCAAAGAAATGTCGGAGCTTTTAGGGCGGGAAACCATAGATTTATACAATACTTCCGAGAACCGGGGACGGGAAAAGACCTACGGGCTGAACTACCAGAAACTAGGCAAGGAGCTTATGAGCCAAGATGAAATAGCCGTCATGGACGGCGGGAAATGTATCTTGCAGGTGAGGGGCGCACGTCCCTTTTTCAGTGACAAATTTGACATAACGAAGCACCCAAGATATAAATTCCTTTCCGACTTTGACAAGAAAAATGAGTTTGACATTGAGAGATATTTAAAACGCCGCCCGGCAGCTATCAAGCCGGAAGAACCGTTCGACCTTTACGAGATTGACGGGGCAGATTTGCAGGAGGACACAGACCATGAGCAGTAAGGGAAAGACCAAAGAAAGGGAGATTGAAAGATTTTTGATGAAAGTTGCGGAAACCGCTGAAAACGCCATGCGGGAATATATGCAGGATCGGGAAGCGGAAAACCGCCTTTACGCAACGGAATACGTTACACGCCGGGGGCTTTTCCCACAGCAGTAACACGGGGAACGCCGGAACAGGGGAAGCCGCCCGTTTGTGCGCTTGCCGGGGGTATGGGACGCAGGGAAAAAGGGCTTTGCGTCATGGAAATGTGCATAACAGCCTATTCCGTCATGGAAAACGCCATTCACAGCCCGTGGAAAAGTAAAAAGAACTTTCCCACAGCCTGCAAACAGCGTTTCCCACAACTCCATGAGCAAGGCAGTTATACACATTCCCACAACGCCGGACGGCGGCTGAAACTCCCCCTCTCCCTCATTCCTTTTTATAAAAAACGGAGGTAATCATCATCAAGAACGTAAATACCGGGTACATGGTTCGTGCGCCCACCAGAGGGCGCACCACACTTTTACAACTGAATACCGCCACGCCGCAGCACCTACGCAGCGTGGGGACAGCCGCCAAAGACAAGGCGGCTTTTTTCATACCCAAAAACCAACCAATCATTTTTTCAAGCCGCAGGAAGCGGCAGAAAGCGAGGGCTATATGGCATTTTTTAACAGCGCAGTCACCGTATTACAGACACTTGTTATCGCATTGGGCGCAGGATTGGGCGTATGGGGCGTTATCAATCTCTTAGAGGGCTACGGCAACGACAATCCGGGGGCGAAGTCGCAGGGCATGAAGCAGCTCATGGCAGGCGGCGGCGTTGCACTGATCGGCACGACCTTAATCCCGCTCCTTTCCGGTCTGTTCGGATAATCCGGGGAGGTAGCCGCTTATGGAGAGCATATTTGAAGCCATTAACGACTGGCTAAAGGAACTTTTAATCGGGGCGATTAACGGGAACTTGTCAAATATGTTCGGGGACGTGAACGAGAAAGTCGGCACGATAGCGGCGCAGGCAGGGCAGACCCCGCAGGGTTGGAATGGCGGCGTGTTTTCCATGATACAGAACCTTTCACAGACCGTCATTCTCCCCATTGCAGGGATTGTCATTACCTATGTCCTTTGCGTGGAGCTTATCGGCATGATAACGGACAAGAACAGCCTGCATGACATTGACACTTTCATGTTTTTCAAATATGTGTTCAAAGCGTGGGTAGCAGTCTACCTTGTTACCCACGTCTTTGACATCACTATGGCGGTTTTTGACGTGGGGCAGCATTTAGTCAACAATGCGGCGGGCGTGATAAGCTCCGACACCGCTATTGACGTGGAAAGCACACTAGCCGCCATGACCGCCAACATGGAAACAATGGAAGTCCCCGAACTCCTTTTGCTTGTAATGGAAACCGCCCTTGTTAGTATGTGCATGAAGATTATGTCCGTGCTGATTACGGTTATCCTCTACGGCAGAATGATAGAGATATACTTGACCTGCTCCGTTGCCCCTATCCCCTTTGCCACCATGACGAACCGGGAATGGGGAAGCATTGGCAACAATTACTTGAAAGGCTTGTTCGCATTGGGCGTACAGGGATTTTTCATCATGGTGTGTGTCGGCATTTACGCCGTGCTTGTGAATGAAATGGTGATAGCGTCAAACCTGCACAGTGCCATATTCAGCATAGCCGCCTACACCGTGATACTCTGCTTCTCCCTCTTTAAGACGGGAAGCCTTGCAAAGAGCATTTTCCACGCACATTAAGCCCAGAGGGGCTTTTTCCATGCCAAGAAAGGAGGTAATCAATGGCATACGTCACAGTACCCAAAGACCTCACGAAAGTAAAGACCAAAGTTGCGCTCAACCTCACCAAGCGGCAGCTTGTGTGTTTCAGTGCGGCGGCGGTTGTGGGCGTTCCCCTGTTCTTTCTCATAAGGGGCAGCGTCCCCCAGACCGCAGCGACCTTTATCATGGTGCTTGCCATGCTGCCATTTTTCATGTTCGCCATGTATGAGAAGCACGGGCAGCCCCTTGAAGCCATTTTAGGCAACATCATCAGAGTGTTTTTCCTCACGCCAAAGGAACGACCCTACCAGACGGAAAACTATTACGCCGTCCTTGAAAGACAGCGGAGATTGAAAAAGGAGGTAACAGCTATTGCGAAAAAAAGCTATCAAAGACAGACCGCAAAATCAGCAGGCAAAAGAGAAAATCAAGCTCTCACGGGCAGAAAAAAAGCAGATAGCCGCCCTCATGCGGCAGGCAAAGGGGGACGGGAAAAAGCACACCGCACAGCAGACAATCCCCTACTTGCAGATGTACCCGGACGGGATATGCCGGGTAACAGAAAACCTTTTCTCAAAAAGCATTGAGTTTTCTGACATCAATTATCAGCTTGCACAGCCGGACGACAAGACAGCCACCTTTGAAGCCCTCTGCGACTTCTACAATTCCCTTGACAGCTCCGTAGGCTTGCAGCTTACCTTTGTGAACCGTGTCGCCGGGCAGGGGGATTTTTCAAAGAGTATCGACATACCGCCGCAGCAGGACGGTTTTGATGACGTGCGGGAGGAATACGCCGCCATGCTCCAGAACCAGCTTGCAAAGGGCAACAACGGGCTTGTAAAGCGTAAATACATGACGTTCACACTGGAAGCCGACAGCCTTAAAAATGCCAAGTCCCGGCTGAACCGACTGGAAACGGATATTTTAAACCACTTGAAAATCTTAGGGGCGGCGAACAAGCCCCTTGACGGGAAAGAACGGCTTGAAGTGCTGCACGGCATTTTCCACCCGGACGGGGACAGGAAATTTTTATTCAACTGGAAATGGCTTGTACCGTCCGGGCTTTCCACGAAAGATTTTATTGCGCCGCCCTCTTTCTCTTTCAGAAACGGGCGTGTGTTCCACATGGGCGACAAGACCGGGGCGGTATCGTTCTTACAGATACTTGCGCCGGAACTCAATGACCGCCTGCTTGCCGACCTCTTGAACGTGGACGGTCACTTGCTTGTAAACCTGCATATCCGCAGTATCGACCAGAGCGAAGCCATAAAGACCATAAAACGCAAGATAACGGATTTAGACGCTATGAAGATACAGGAGCAGAAAAAGGCGGTACGCAGCGGCTACGACATGGACATCATACCGTCCGACCTTGCCACCTACGGCGGGGACGCCAAAGACCTGCTGCGGGACTTGCAGAGCCGCAACGAGCGGATGTTTCTCCTTACGCTCCTTGTGGTGAACCTTGCCGACAATAAGCAGCAGCTTGACAACCAGATATTCCAGACGGCGGGCGTGGCGCAGAAAGCCAACTGTTCCCTTGTGCGCCTTGACTATCAGCAGGAAGCCGGGCTTGTGTCGTCCCTGCCTTTGGGACTGAACGAAATCCCCATACAGCGGGGGCTTACCACATCAAGCACGGCTATCTTCGTGCCGTTCACCACGCAGGAGCTTTTTCAGAGCGGGGAAGCCCTCTACTACGGCTTGAACGCCCTTTCAAGCAACATGATACTTGCGGACAGGAAGAAGCTCAAAAACCCCAACGGGCTTATCTTAGGGACACCGGGAAGCGGCAAGAGCTTTTCTGCCAAGCGTGAGATTACCAACGTATTTCTTGTTGCGGACAAAAAGGACTGTATCTTGATATGCGACCCCGAAGCAGAGTACGCACCCCTTGTAAACCGTTTAGGCGGGCAGGTAGTGAAAATCTCCCCCACAAGCAGGGACTATGTAAACCCTATGGACTTGAACCTCAATTATTCCGAGGACGAAAGCCCCCTGTCGCTAAAGAGCGATTTTATCCTCTCCCTCTGCGAGCTTGTCGTGGGCGGCAAAAGCGGCTTAGAGCCTATCGAAAAGACCGTGATTGACCGTGCCGTGCGGGAGGTCTACCGTGAGTACCTTGCAGACCCGACCCCGGCGAAAATGCCTATTTTGGAGGACTTGTATAACGCACTTAAAAAGCAGCCGGAAGCGGAAGCCGCACGGGTAGCCGCAGCCCTTGAATTGTATGTGCATGGAAGCCTTAACGTGTTCAACCACCGCACCAACATAGACATACATAACCGCCTTGTCTGCTTTGACATTAAGGAATTGGGGAAGCAGCTCAAAAAGTTAGGTATGCTTATCATACAAGACCAAGTTTGGGGGCGTGTGACCGAGAACCGGGAACTCCACGCTAACACATGGTACTATTCAGACGAATTTCACCTGCTGTTAAAGGAGGAACAGACGGCGGCTTATTCCGTGGAGATTTGGAAGCGTTTCAGAAAATGGGGCGGCATACCGACAGGAATTACACAAAATGTCAAAGATTTGCTTGCAAGCCGGGAGATTGAAAATATCTTTGAAAACAGCGATTTTATTTATATGCTGAACCAAGCGGGCGGCGACAGGCAGATTTTAGCCAAGCAGTTAGGCATATCGAATAAGCAGCTCTCCTATGTGACCCACTCCGAAGCCGGGCAGGGGCTTATCTTCTACGGCAACGTGATACTCCCCTTTGTAGACCGTTTCCCGACCGACACCGAGCTTTACCGCATAATGACGACCCGCCCGGAGGAGCTTGCCAATGGATAAAAAAACCGCCCTTACCGTACAGAGGATTGACCCGGAAACGGCGGTTTTGTTCACCCGCAGATACCACTATTCAAAAGTGCTGCCCCGTCTGAATAAACACTACTTAGGCTTTTATGAGGGCAGGCAGTTATGCGGCGTTGTCCTCTTAGGTTGGGGGACGCAGCCTTTACAGACGATAAGAAAGATTTTCCCGGCGCATGACCTTACAACAGCGTCCTATACGGAAATCGGAAAAATGTGCTTTCTCCCGGAAAAAAACCATACCGGGTATTTCGGCAGCCTTGCGCTCTCCGCACTCATACGTTGGGTACGGGACAACACGGGCTGCCTTTTCCTTTACACACTGGCTGACGGCATTATGGGGAAATGCGGGTATGTGTACCAAGCGGCGAATTTCCGCTACTTAGGGCATTTCACAACGAGCGTCTACCGGGACAGCACAACCGGGGAGAAGATACACCCCCGGAGTGCCGGGCGGCTTTTAGCCGAAAATGCGGCGTTGGAGGGCGTTGCAAAAAAGCACTGGCTGACCCATGATTTTTGCGCCGTAAAGGGGATTGAGAAGATAAGCGGGCGAATGTTCCGCTATATCTACCCGCTGACCGGGGAAGCAAAGGAAATCTTAAACAGCTACCCGCAGTACCGGGATTTGCCCTACCCCAAAGACCGGGATTTATATTTTGCCGCCCGCACCGGGGAAAGGCAGTACAGGCAGATACCGCCGCCCCGGTTCGACATGGACGTATGCAATTACAACCCGCAGAATTACGGACGGGCAGAAAGGAGGTAAAAGGGCTTGCAGGAATTTAAGGCAAAGGCAAAGACCACGCAGAAAATGACCCGTGACGGCGTTGTGGAAACCAACCAAGCCACCGGGGAGCAGACCCGGAAAAGCCAAAGGGAAACAGAGGATTTTTCTGGGGACGCAGCGGAGAACGTGACCGGGAAAGCCTTAAACCGTGCCGCCGCCGAAAGGCAGCGTCACAAGGCGAAGAAACGCCGGAGAAAGGCAAAAAAGGACGCAAAGCAGGCGGCAAAGGCGGCAGCGCAGCCGCAGGCTTCCCGCCTGCAATTCAAGGAGGAAGAACGCACCGACCCGGAGCTTGCAAAGTATGTGAAAAAATCCGAAAAAGCCGCTGACCGACTGGAAGCGGCAAGGGATAAGATACCCAAGCAGAAACGCATTAAGGCGGCGAGGAAATTTGACGAGGAAACCGGGCGGGCAAAGACCCGCCTGTATTTTGAAAAGAGCGACAAGCCCCCGGACAGGAAGCCCCACCGCAACCCGGCAGACAGACCTTTGCGGGAAGCCAAGAACTTTGTGCATGGGAAAGTAAGCGAGGTTGAGAAAGACAATTCCGGCGTTGAGGGGGCGCACAAATCGGAGAAAGTTGCGGAAAGGGCGGGCGGCTACGCAAGCCGGAAGCTGAAAGAGGGCTACCGCAGCCACAAGCTCAAACCTTACCGGGAAGCCGCCAAAGCGGAAGCAGCGTCAAAGAAAGCGGACACCGATTACCTGTACCACAAGACCCTAAAGGAGAACCCGGAGCTTGCGAGCAACCCCCTCTCCCGTTTCTACCAGAAACAGCAGATAAAGCGGCAGTACGCAAAGGATTTAAGGGCGGCGCAGAGGGCAGGGAGAACAGCCGGAAAGACCGCAGGCGCAGCCAAGAACACCCGGAAAGCGACACAGAAAGCAGGGGAAGCCACGAAAAAGACAACGGACTTTATCGCCCGCCACTGGAAAGCGATACTGACCGTGGGCGTGTTCCTGCTCCTTATCGTGATGATATTCACCGGGCTATCTTCCTGCGCCGCAGTCATACAGGGCGGCTTTTCCTCTGTCTTAGGCACTTCTTACACCGCCGAGGACGAAGCAATCCGGGAAGTGGAAGCCGACTACAAGGAACTGGAAAGCGGCTTGCGTGAGGAAATCGCAGACGTAGAAACGGACTACCCGGACTATGACGAATACCAGTACCACCTTGACGAAATCGGGCATGACCCCTTTGCCCTTGCGTCCTACCTTACCGCCAAGCTCTACGACTACACACGGGAGGAAGCACAGGCAGAGATACAGGCATTGTTTGAAAAGCAGTACACCCTTACCCTGCGGGAAGAAATACAGACACGCTACCGCACGGAAACCACCACCGACCCGGAAACCGGGGAAACGACCACCGAGGAAGTCCCCTACGACTATTACATTCTCCATGTGACGCTGACGAACAAAAACATTGAAACCCTTGCCGGAGAACTCCTTACCCTGGAGCAGAAAGAACTGTTTGACGTTTACATGGAAACCAAAGGCAACAAGCCGGACGTGTTCGGGGAGGACTACGCAGCAGGAACGCCGGGCGGCGGGCAGTACACGGACTATGAGATACCCCCGGAAGCCCTCTCTGATGAACGCTTTGCCGCCATGATTGCGGAAGCGGAAAAATACTTAGGCTATCCCTATGTATGGGGCGGCAGCTCCCCGTCAACGTCCTTTGACTGTTCGGGCTTTGTGTGTTGGGTAATCAACCATTCCGGCGCAGGTAGTGTCGGCAGGACAACGGCACAGGGCATTTTCAACCACACCACGCCCATAGCTCCAAGCGAAGCCAAGCCGGGGGACATCATCTTTTTCACGGGAACTTATGACAGCGGTTCGGCGGTTAGCCATGTGGGGATTTATGTAGGCAACGGCATGATGATACATTGCGGCAACCCTATCTCCTACGCTTCCGTCAACACCCCCTACTGGCAGTCACACTTTTATTCTTACGGCAGACTTCCATAACAAAAAAATCAGAACAGGAGGAATGTTTTTTTATGATGAAACTGGAACGTATCATTGTGGAGATTGAGAAAACAAAAGAAACAATCTCCAAGCAGCAGGGCAGGCTTCGGGAACTGGAAGCGCAGAAAACCGAGGTTGAAAACCTGCAAATCGTACAAATGGTGAGGGCGTTACGCATGACCCCGGCAGAGCTTTCCAACTTCTTACACGGCAAGCCGGACAACGCCGCCACCACCGCAACCGCAGGCAATCTTTTTTCAAGACAGGAGGACACCGAGAATGAGTAAAAAAATCTTGCATACCATTTTTGCACTTGCCGCCGCCCTTATCCTTACGGGCGGCTTTTCCATGACCGCCTACGCAGGCGGCGGGGAGGAATACGAAACAGAAACCACGCCCGCAGCAGAGCCGGAGGAAACAGTGACCCCAAGCGACCCGCTGACCCCGGAGGGGAACGCTACCCTTGTTGATGATATTTGGGGAGAGAACAAGCAGCTCATCACAGTGACCACCAAGAACGGCAATTATTTTTATATCCTTATCGACCGTGCCGCCGAGGGCGAGAACACCGTACATTTCCTCAACATGGTAGACGAAGCCGACCTTATGGCACTTATCGAGGACGGGGAGAAAGCGGAAACAACGCTCATGCCCCAGACCTGCACCTGTACGGAAAAATGCGAAGCCGGGGCGGTCAACGAAAGCTGCCCCGTATGCCTTAACAACCTTAATTCCTGCATTGGCATAGAGAAAGAAACCGAGCCGGAAACCGAAGCCGAGCCGGAACAGCCAAAGGATAACAAAGGCATGAAAAGCCTGCTCCTGCTCTTTCTTGTGACGCTCCTTGCAGGCGGCGGGGCGTTCTATTATTTCAAGTACATCAAGCCAAAGGACAGCACACCAAAGGGCAGCCCGGACTTCTCTGATTTTGACTTTGACGAGGACGGGGACGAGGAAGAAGAAAACGACTATGAGGACGATACCGATTACGGCGGCTACGGGGACGATACGGAGGACGCAGACGACACCGAAACGGACGGAGAAACGGGGCTTGAAGATGATACGGAGGGCGGCTTATGACGTGGTTCACGGACAGCCCTTTTGAAAAAATGATGACACAGAAACCGGGGAACGGGCGGCACAGGGACGACACGCCGCCCGTTCCCCGCTCCCCGGCTTGTACTGGCTGCCCTTATAACAAGGGGCTAGCCCCTTGTGTCGGGTATTGTATCAAGAAGTTGCAGGCAAGGAAAAGCACCGAGCCGGAACACTGAAAGGAGAGATTTTATGCAGTTGGTAATCGCAGAAAAACCGAGCGTAGCAATGTCAATCGCCGCCGTTATCGGCGCAGGTGAAAGAAAGGACGGCTACATGGAGGGCGGCGGTTATATCGTTAGTTGGTGCGTGGGACACCTTGCGGGGCTTGCGGACGCTTCCCACTACGGGGACTTTAAGAAATGGCGTTATGAGGACTTACCCATTCTGCCGGAGCATTGGGAAACCGTCATATCCCCGGACAAGGAAGAACAGTTTGAAACCTTAAAAAACCTCATGCACAGAAAGGACGTGACCGGGCTTGTGTGCGCCACGGACGCAGGGCGTGAGGGGGAACTCATTTTCCGCTTTGTCTATGAGAAAGCCGGGTGTGAAAAACCATTCTACCGCTTATGGATCAGCAGCATGGAGGAAAGCGCAATCAGAAAGGGCTTTGAGGATTTGCGGGACGGACACGACTACGACCCGCTTTATCATTCCGCACTATGCCGGGCAAAGGCTGACTGGCTAATCGGTATCAATGCGACCCGCCTTTTCTCCGTCCTCTACAACCACACCTTGAACGTGGGGCGGGTACAGACACCGACCTTATCCCTGCTTGTGGAACGGGACAACGCAATCCAGAATTTCCAGAAGAAAAAATATTATGTGGTGTATATTGGGAACGGCACTTTTGAAGCGGCAAGCCCGCCTTATACAGAGAAAGACGAAGCCGAAAAGCTCCGCAGGGATTGTGACGGGGAAACAGCCGTCTGCACGTCCCTTGTCCGGGAGGAAAAGACCGAGAACCCGCCCCGCCTTTACGACCTCACGACCTTGCAGCGGGAAGCAAACAGGCTTTACGGCTACACCGCCAAGCAGACCCTTGACTACACCCAATCACTCTATGAGAAAAAGTTATGCACCTACCCCCGGACAGACAGCCAATATTTAACGGACGATATGCTCCCCACCGCTGAAAATATCGTGTTCGGGCTTTTCGGCACACTGGACTTTGCAAAGGGAATTGACCTTGCCCCGGACTACTCCCGCATTTTGAACAGCAAAAAAGTAACCGACCACCACGCAATCATTCCCACCGCCGAAGCGGTAAAGACAGACAAAGGCAGCCTGCCCGAAAGTGAAAGGAATATCCTACTTTTGCTCTCCATGAAACTGTTGTCCGCAATGGCGCAGCCCTACCGATACGAAGCCGTGACCGCTTCTTTTGACTGCGGCGGCATAACCTTTACGGCAAAAGGAAAGACCGTGACAAATGAGGGCTTTAAGGAACTGGAACGCCGCTTCCGTGCCACCTTGAAAACGAAGCCGGAGGACGGGAAAACCACGAAAGAAAACCCGCTGCCGGAACTGTCCGAGGGACAGGAAATCACGGCAAA